>Ga0206814_10187_pt1 | contig 17447 bp, 20 predicted proteins | sample Alteio_BWOrgCont_90_FD_152850 | JGI IMG/M metagenome (GOLD analysis project Ga0206814, IMG submission 152850) | Enriched cells from forest soil in Barre Woods Harvard Forest LTER site, Petersham, Massachusetts, United States -... | ecosystem: Environmental > Terrestrial > Soil > Temperate forest >...
TATCGTTATGAACGCCGCGCGCCTTCAGTATTTTTTCCCCGCGAATCATGGTTTGTTGATCGATGAGCGCATAAACGTCGTCAACGTCAGCCATGGTGATTTGCTCTCGAGAGATCCACAGGCGATGGTTGGCGCCTAGAAAAGCCAAAACCTCTTGCGCAGAATTTAATCGCGAGCCCACCGTGACTTGATCGCTGCCGAGAACGTCTTTAGAATATTCGGGCCGGATAGCCAAATTTCGATGATTGCCGGTCTTGCGTTTTAAATGTTCGATAAGGCGCTGGGCCCCTTCTTCTTCGGAATTCTCTAAAGTGTCCAAAGAAGAACCTTCCTTTTTGGCCTTGAGATCGTATAAATGCAAGAGCGTGCGCTTCTCGGATGCCGTTGCAATGGCATCGTCCCAGCTCGGGGTGGCGCGCCTGGGGCTATCGACATGCGCAAAGAGGATGACCGAGCCTTCCTCAGGAATTTTGGACGGAGCACTCGGCGCCTGATAGCTGACTGCAATGAAACCCGTATCCATGTTGCGGGTTACGGTGCAGATGATCCCGGTGACGAGATTTTCGTTCAGTTGATTTTTCAACGCGGCGATATCCGCTAGATTCCCTCGATCTTTTTGGCGTCTTTTTCCGTTTCCTGTTTTACGTTGAATCCGATGTGTCCATAAGGGGGTGCTGGCGGAGGAAATAGAATCTTCCGCGACTTGTACATACAGCCAGGGTTCGAGTGTTTTTAAAAATGAGTTGAATGTTCTTTGCGGATTTTTTTTATCTGTTTTGTAATTCGTAAAGGATACGCGTTCTTTGGTCTCTTGCCTGATTTTATGCACGCGATGAGCATCTGGACCAAACTCATATTCGTCATGTTCTTGTTGATTGATGAATATTTGACTCTCGATCGTGATGAAATCGTCCGTCGTTTCTTGGTAAGGAGTAACATGAAAGGGTCGATGTCCCACGCGTTGTTTGTATTCCGTCTGGTTATCTTCTAGAAATCCTGCGAAAAAACCCTTTGCCTCCGGCAAGATGAGGTCCGTGGCAATATCAAGTTTCTGTACGTCGGTGGGTGAGGGTTGGGTTCCATCAGGGTCCGTATAATCGTTCAGGATCCAAGACAAGCCCATCAAATCTTTTATTTCTTTAACATCCCCATATTCTTTGGGCTTTACCCGAGTTTTCCTATCGATGGAATAAGTATCTTTGATGCGACCCGATACGACCGCATTTTTGAACCCATTCGCTCTTAGAGCGATTTGAATTCTATTCGCTAGATCACCGATATGCTTTTTACGCTCTTCCTCCTCCTTGCCGGTTTTTTCCTTAACCAGCGTCAGCAACTCATTATGACGATCTTTCCGAGCGATGCGAAAGGCTCGGCCCAAAAGCCATTCCGTGGGTAGCGAAGTGGAAAATCCTGGGAAATGGCCATAGATTTGATAAATCTCTTGATACAGATACTCCCGTTGTTCTTTCTGGGAAGGATCTCGAGCTAAGTCTAGCGCGGCGAGTTTGTTGGCCATCACGAGCAAGACAACGTCTAGCGATCCCGCTTTTTTAGCCAACATCTCCTGATGATTGAGCGTGAGCCTCTCCCCTTTACGTTCTTCGTCCTTAGGAGGTTTATAAAGTGTTTGGCTTGTATTTCGAAATTGTTCCAGGCGCGTATCTGAGAGCCAACGTCTTACTTGGGAAGTCGGATGGCCTGTAAAAGCCGGGACTTTCTCGAGCAGCGCAAGCGCCAACATATCGTGAGGAGGTTCTTGACCCATGGTGTGATAAAGCTGAACTAAGTTTTCAGCGGTTTTGAGTTGGGCGTCAAAAATGGAACGTCCTCTCGGCATGGTGCCATAGGCTTCGCGGGCATAGCGATAGGCGGTCTCGAGTTCTGGAGAGGCTAGAAAAATTTCATCAATAGAGCGTTCATGCGATCCGTTCTTGCGCATTACGGCAGGCGAAAAACTTTGGCAAACCTTATCGCGGTTAGACAATGTACGGAGAGCCCAACTCCAGTGGTCGACGATATTTTCGTCGATACGGTCTACAAGAGACGGGGGATTAAGACGACGCATGTAGGGCTGGTAGACGTCATCCCAATGAGATCGAATAATATTGGGATTGGCGTCCATCAGTGTTTTTGACGGAATTTTATTGGCCGTGTCTTTTATAAGCGATTCATAGTCTTCGAGATACTTTGGGTCCATGAAAGCCTGCATGTCCTGTCTCAGGATATTCATGCGGCGGCTTAGAATCCTTTGTTCTTCTTTTCTTCCTGCGCCGGTTTGAGGTCCAAGCGACCACAACAAAATCAATGTGTATTCCAGCTCAAGCATTAAAGATTCCACCCAGGGTTCGGATCTTTGGTCGTTCCACGGATTTTGGCGAGAATTTTCTAGGGAGGCTTCAGCCATTTCATGCATGAGAAACATGGCCGCTAGAAAGCCACCGTTAGGACGGTTCAACATGACGCGGAGCTCCGTTATTTTTGCAGGATTGACCGCAAAATATTTTTGATCTCCGACACGCCGAACGGCGATCAGATGATGTTCGCGAAAGTCTTTGAACGGCTCGCTATCGATGCGAATAAGACCGTTGGACGTCTGGACTTCGCCTAAAGCATCTGTCAGATTTTGCAGGATTTTTCTGGGCGCTGCGGGGAGCTGAGCGCCATCTTGGATAAGTGCGTTGCGCATCCAGTTGAGTCCTTGAGTGCGAAATTCTGCAAGCACTTCGTCGGCGTTCTTCTCCATATAAGGATTATCCGAAGGCGCAAACCCGGATGGCAGTTGAGTCAACTGAGCGCCGGAGAATCGGTAGCCGTCGGCTGTTTGGAGTTTGTTGCGTAGAAAAATCGTCCCTAGGCCGAGGCGAGTGAGGGCGTGATGAATTCCCGAGAGAGCAGGCTCGACGATGGCTTGTGAAAGAGTGATGTCTGAGGCTAGCCCTTTTGAAGGCTGAGGAAAACCGGTTGCGTTAGCAGGAAAAGATTCTCCGATCAGCGATAAAGCTAAGACGATAGAAATCAAGCGTGAAGTCAGAGTTTTCACTAGATAATTGTATCGTGAGACATCCAGCGATCCTATAGGGCGGTAAGACCATATTTTTGGGACAAAGGGCCTAGATATTTAGAGCCTTCCTTTTTATACGATGAAGACGATGAAATTATCGACGTATAAAGTCGAAGCCGAGATCGCTTGGAGCCGGGTCTATGGGCTGATCCTCGCCGGCGGACAAAGCTCCCGACTTTTTCCCTTCAATAAAGTTCTTTCCGATCTTACAGGCCAGGGCCGGACGCTTCTTCAGCAGGCGGCCGATCGGCTGACGAAAATCCTTCGGAAAGGTCCGCATTCCGGCTTCCTCTCGCCTCAAAAAATGTTTGTCCTCACGACGCCAAGTTTTGTTTTGCCGATGAGCCGGCAGCTCCGCCTGCCGTCCAGCCATTTTTTTGTGGACCCCGCCCGCCGCGGAACGTGGCCGGCCATTTTATGGGCAATGGCGCATATCGGTCTTAAAGACGCCGAAGCGACTTTGGCGGTGACGACCAGCGATCACCTGATTCCGCAGATAGAGGCTTTTCGAAAAGGCGTTGCCGAGGCGATCCGGCTGGCTCAGGGAAAACCGGCCCTGGTCGTACTGGCGGTGAAACCCAGTTCGAATCCTCAGGACTGGCTGGGATTCGGTTCTTTCAAAATGGAAGGGCGCCGCACGGCGGGCCGCCCCCAAGTTATTTCCGGTTTTGAAGAGAAACCTTCGATGGAACGAGCGCGACAGATGATTCACGAAGGCGGATGGCAGTGGAATGCCGGGATGTTTTTCTTCAGTATCTCGACGGCGGAGCGCGCGCTCCAACGGCTTCAGCCCATGATGTATGAGGTCTACGCGACGATGCAGATGGAATTGCGAAAAGGGAACATGGCCAAGGCGAAAAAACTTTTCGAAAGATTTCCCTCCAAAATTCCGCATCCGCTGAAACCGGAGAGCGAAGCGGATAATACGATCGATTACGCGATCGCCGCGCCTCTGGTCCAGAATCCGATCGATTCGATGGCCGTTTACGGTGTTGCGGGGGCTTTGCCGGAATGGACGGATCTGGGCCGATGGGACGTTTTGAGGGCGCTCGTCCGTCGGGATTCTCATGGGAATGTGCGTGTGGGTCATATCAAGGCGGGGCGTTCCGTGCGCAATTGCATCCTGGTCGCCGATCAGGGATGTTGGATGGAAGTGTCCGGTCTCCAAGACAGCGTAGCCGCTTTTTCCAACGGTCGCGCGCTCGTCCTGCCCATCGCGGAGCTTGGACGGGTGAAGGAGCTCGTCGCCGAAGCCGACGAGAGTAAAATTGTCGCCCCCGGTCTGCCCGCCGGATCCGTTTCGCTCGCACGAAATCGCTTGCGAATTGTCCTGCCCCCCTTTCGTCATTCCCGCGGATTGTAGGCGGGAATCCATCATTAAACACCCAACCGCTTATGGATCCCCGACTACGACCTCGGGGATGACGAAGACCGCGTTGTAATGCCGACGTCGGGTTTTATACGATAGCTCCCGTGAGTTTATCGACGGAACATTGGCAGAAAATCACCCGCGGGTGCGCGGAAATCATTTCCGAGGCCGATCTGAAGACCAAGCTGGAAAAAGACCGGCCTCTGCGCATCAAACTGGGGGTCGATCCCACGGCTCCGGATCTGCACCTGGGACATTTGGTCGTCCTGCGCAAGCTCAAAACCTTTCAGGAGTTGGGGCACCAGATTGAATTCATTATCGGGGATTTTACCGCCCGTATCGGCGACCCTTCCGGGCAATCGGCTACGCGCCCTCCGCTGCAACCGCAGCAAGTCTGGGAACACGCCAAAACGTATCAGGACCAGGTTTTCCAGGTTCTGGATAAAGAGAAAACGCATGTCCGCTTCAACAGCACCTGGATTAATGCGCTGGGGATGACCGGTTTGCTGGATCTTCAGCGGCGCGCCTCCGTCGCGCAAATGCTTCAACGCGCCGATTTTTCCGAGCGATACGCCGAAGGCCGACCGATTTCGCTGCTCGAACTGGTGTATCCCATCCTGCAAGGCTATGACTCCGTGGCGATTCAGGCGGACCTGGAGCTCGGCGGCACCGATCAGAAATTCAATCTGCTGATGGGGCGCGAAATGCAGAACGATTTCCATCAGGAACCCCAGGTCGTCATGATGATGCCGCTGCTCGAGGGGCTTGACGGTGTGCGGAAAATGTCCAAATCGTACGCCAACTATGTGGCCTTCAACGATTCGGCCAAGGACCAGTTTGGAAAACTGATGTCCGTGCCGGACGCGCTCATGCCGAAATATTTCGAACTGCTGACCGATCTGGACATCACTCCGATTAAAGCCATGCACCCGCGCGATGCCAAAGTGCTCCTGGCCAAAACGATTACGGCGCAGTTCCATGGAGCCGACGCCGCCGAAGCGCAGGCGTCGGAGTTCGACCGGGTTTTTTCGAAAAAAGAAATTCCGGAAGATATTCCGGAGTTCCGCACGTTCCGCGGAACGCACCCGCTCGTGGACGTCCTGACGACCGCCAACATGGCTCCGAGCAAAAAGGAAGCGCGGCGGCTGCTCATGCAGGGCGCCGTGGAAGTCGACGGCAAGCGGATGAACGAAAAAGATTTTCTCGATCTCCAGGCGCCCGCGCTCATTCAGGTCGGCAAGCGGCGGTTTGTCCGCGTCGTTCCGACGTGAAACGCCACGTTGGGATTCCGTTTCTCCTGGCGTTCCTTTCTTTCAAAGCCTCCGCGGCCGACCTAAAAGTTCTGCTCTCTTCCAGCGCCGTCCTTCCGGGCGAGACCCTGCGCATTGAACTCGACGGCATCGCTCCCGGCGCGAAAGTGAGAGCCGATTTTTTGGGGAAAAGGTTTCCTTTCTACGAGGTCGGGCCCGCCGCTCAGAGAGCCCTCATCGGGATTCCCTTGGGGACGGCTCCGGGATCCCGGTCGCTTAAGATTCACAGCGTCAAAAGCGCCGTAAACCCCATCCCTGAACAGGATCTTCAAGTGGCGATTTCAAGCCGTATGTATGAGGTCGAGAATATCAATCTCCCGCCCGACAAAAACGTTTTAACCAAATCGGAGCACAATGAAAGCGTGCGCATTCACAAGATCGCGCTGCAAAGCACGCGCGACCAATATTGGGAAGGGGCTTTTCAGTTTCCCGTAGAAGGGCCGATCGAGGCTCCGTTCGGTTTAAAACGGACGCGCAACGGAACCATCGACGCCGGTTTTCATAAGGGAATCGATATCAAAGCTAAAAACGGGGCGCCTTTGACGGCGGCCAATGCCGGAGTGGTCGTGCTGGCGGCGCCGTTCAAGGCCCATGGCCGGGTGGTCATGATCGATCACGGTCAGGGGGTAATGACCATCTATCTCCATATGCAGAAGATTTTGGTCCGGCCCGGACAAAGGGTTGCTAAAGGCGCCGTTATCGGTAAAGTCGGCTCCAGCGGATTGGCTACGGGACCGCATGTTCACTGGCAGGTTTTTGTGCATAGCGTGCCGGTGAATCCGATCCCGTGGACGGAACTGGAATTTTAGAATTGAAACCCATTCCGCAGGAATTGAAGTCATCCAACGGGAAATTGACCATTCGCTGGAGCGACGGCCATGCGAGCCGCTACGACTGCCGGGAGCTGCGTCTGGCCTGCCGATGCGCGGCCTGCGTGGACGAGTGGACGCATGAAAACCTCATTCCGCCGGAGAGCGTTCCGGCGCTGATCAAGCCCAAGGCGATCGAAGTCGTCGGTAATTATGCCGTGCATTTTTCCTGGAGCGACGGACACAATACGGGAATTTATACGTATGATTATTTACGGACGATTTGTTCCTGCGAAGAATGCGCCAAAGAAAGGAGCTTTGATGTCTAAAATAAAACAGTCATTGCGAGCGACCGGCGGGAGCGCGGCAATCCCGGACGTCGATGGCGTGGGCAGAACGGCTCTCTCGCGAAGCAGCCGAGATCGCCACGTCGTCCCTGTCTTATTTACGTTAGGGATGGTGCTCCTCGCAATGACATTTGCAGGAGCCGATGATCAGCCCAGCCATTCGCAGGCGGCTCTCAAGGCGTTTAATCAGGGAGTCCAGCTTTTGAACAATAAACAGTTTAACGAAGCCATCGCTCAATTCGACGAGGCGATTTCGGACGACGATGGTTTTGCGGAGGCTTACTACGCGCGCGGGGCCTGCCGTCATTATTTGAAGAGCACCGACGGCGCGTTGATGGACTTGAGCGATGCCATCCGCTTAAAGTCGGATCTCCTGGACGCCCGGGCGCTGCGCGGCGCCGTGTATTACGAAACGGACCATTGGGATCAGGCCATGGACGATTTCAGCTACGTCCTGGAAAAACGTCCGACCGACGCGCAGTCCTTGCTCGGGCGCGGCGTCATTTATCTCAAACGGGAAGACACGCCCGACGCCGAACATGATTTCAAAGCTTTTGTAAAAGCGCATCCGGACGATCCGCTTGTGCCGCGTCTACGCCAGCTGCTGGCCAGTCTGCACGGTGAAAATGCCGCTCCCGCGGAGGCCTCCGATAATCAGGCTTCCAGCGATAATCCTCCGCCGGTGGCCCATAAGCCGCGAAAACCCTCGGCCGCCGCGCAAGCGCTGGCGAGTTCGCTGATGCTCAATTCGAACGAGCTTGCGGACAGCTTCGGGAGTAAAGTCCTGCATGGGGAGCGGGCTGAAGCCGTGGGAGATATCCATCAAGTCCCGGGCGTTCAAGGATCGGCATCGCAGGATGGCCAATAAGCCAGCGTGGATTGTTGCTTTTTTCCTCACTCTGCCGTCCGCGCTTTGCGCTGTTGATCAGTCGTTTCCTCGTGGTTTTTTCATCGAGGATCTGTCGAAGAATCCGCCGGTTCCGGCTTTTTATAACCTTGAGAATAATCAAGTCGAGCCTTTTACGTTTCGCCAAAAGTACGTTCAATTTATTGATTTTGCCTGGGATCGGGACAAAGGACGTGTGTTCTTTTCGGCGCGCTCTTCCCGTCAGGAGCCTTTCCGGATTTATTTGAAGAACTGGCCGGACGGCGACGAAAAGCCGGTGTACGAAAGTCCCGTCGGTCCGTTTCGTTTTCTGCTCTCTCCCGACGGCCGCCGGTTTGCTCTTCAGATTATGGGATCTCAGGCGTGGCCCACGGTAGCCGTCTGCTCCTGGGAAGAGCAGCGGATCGTGGCGCTGGGGCAAGGCTATTCTCCCGATTGGTCTTTGGACGGCCAGCGTCTTCTGTTCCTTCAGATTCCAGGATCATTGCCCAGCTATCTCTTTGAATATCGCGTGGATACCGATACGGCGGCCGCCGTGCTTCAGGAACCGGTGATGGAAGCCGTTTACACCGACGACGCCGACCAAATGATCGTGAAAACCGCGAGCCAATCCAAGCGGTGCGATATTTTTCAGGTCTGGAACCGTCGGCGCGGGAAATTCAATCCCTTTTGTCTGCAGGAAACGGTGGAAGTCAAAGGGAAGTGCCCCATCCAGCGCGATATCGGCGCTTTTCCGGGGCATCAATTCTTTTTCTTTAAAGAATCGCTCAACGTGTCGGAAAATGATCACCCTCGTCTCATTGTGACGGATCTTTGGGGCGGGCGTCTGCAGTCTCTGGAGCCCGAGGATTGGCAGCCTCGCGCCAGCGCGGTCGAGGCGACCAGCCTGGTGGTCGGCGAAGACCCTCTTTACCTGGTGCCGGCCGATGGGACGGGCGGCCGCCGGGAGATCCCCCGGGAGGGTTTCGTTCAGATCGGACGTTAACGGTATAATAACCCCGTGCTAGGCACCTATCATCTCACCTCCCTTTTCGACATCCTTAATAAAATTCATTTCGTTTATGAGCCGGAGCAGCTCTGGAAATTTATTCTAGAGCACGCCTGTAAAACCCTTCAGGCGGAAGCGGGAACCTATTTCGAAGAATCGGACAATGAGCAGGAATTGAAAATTAAGGCGTCCTTTGGAATGGACCAGGCGCGTTTGAGCGAGCTGCCGTTCCGCGTGGGCAGCGGAATCTGCGGCTGGGTGGCGCAGTATCATCAGCCGGCCCTGGTCCCCGATGTCCGCCAGGATAATCGGTTTAATACGGCGGTGGATATGATGACGGGGTTCACGACGCGCTCCGTTCTCTGCGTTCCGGTGCTTTCCCAAAAGAGAACCTATGGCGTCTTGGAAATTATGAATAAGAGGAACGGCCCCTTTAATCCCGCCGATCAGGAATTCATGACGCTTTTGGGACGCCAGGCCGCGATCGCCTATCAGAATTTGCTGCTTCTGGCGGAAGTATCGCACACGAAAATTTTGATGGAAAGCCTGGTAGAAAATTTGTCCGGGGGCCTGATCGCCATGGATGCGGCCGGGGCGCTGACGATCGTCAATCCCGCGTCCGTCCAGCTCTTGATGCTGGCCGGCAAACCGGCGACGGGAAGCCCCATGACGGAGGTTCTCCGCGACTATCCGTGGTTTGTGGAAACTCTGCAAAAGACCCTGACGAGCCGGCAAACGGTGTCGCGCCAGGAAACCCATATCCCGATCCAGGAACATCTTTGCAGAATGGGTTATACGACGATCCTGATTTCCGATCACGAAAAAAAAGTCCTGGGCGCCGGCATCATCTTTCAAAAACTTTCGGATTAGTCATGCTTGAAAAAGGAAAACGGATTCCCAATTGGACGGTTAAGGACAATGAAGGGGAATCCCGCGTATTGTGGGATTATCGCCAGAAATCCCACCTGGTTCTGATTTATGATCCGGAAGCCGATGCGGATAAGCGACGACACTGGCGGGCCGCCATCCATGTGGACCGCAAGCAATGGGACTGGCTCAACGCCGCCCTGCTCCTGGTCAAAGCAGCTCCCGAAGAAATGACGCCCGGTATTTATTTAATCGACCGGTATGGATTTTTTTTGAATTACTTTCCGCTGGACCGCTGGAATTTCGACGATCTCGAGCGGGAGTTCCTCTATTACGAAGCCAGGCACTGTTGAATTGTTTGAAAACCTCGAATTTCCGGCCGTCGTTTCCGACTTCGCTCGCTGGATCGTCGCGCAAAAACGGCGGACGCGTCCGGCCGGTCTCTACATAGCGGGCATCACGGGAAGCATCGGGCGGGGGAAGTCCACGTTTTGTCGGTCGTTGGTCCCTGTTCTGAATGCGTTGCTGAAGCCGGATGAAGGCCGGGCCATCGCCCGCTCTCTCGATGACTATTACCTTCCTAAAGCGCTGCGCTATTCTTCCGAATTTCTCGCCCGTGGCTACAACCCTGCGGGAATACCCAATCGGGGCCCCGCGGGCACCCATGATCTGGCGGCTGTGCAGGCGGACCTGGAGGCTTTTGAAAAAAGTTCGAGTTCATCCATCTTTCAGTTGATGATGTTTGATAAACAATCGGATGATCGATGGCCGGAGCGGCTGGACCTGCGTGGAAAAATAGGAGTCCTGCTTTTCGAAGGCTGGTTTGTAGGAGCTTCGACGGACCTCGACGTTGAAAAAATGCCGCCGGGATTGAAGCGCTCGGTCGCGCTCGCATTGCCCGGGTATAAACCGTTTTTTGACCGTCTGGATGCTCTTTGGGCATTCAAACCGGTTCCTGTGGAAACCATCATCCGGAACCGGCTGGAACAGCAGAAAACTCTAGATCACGAGTCGGGCCGCATGGGAATGACTCTGGAAGAAATTCGCCGCTTCGTCGGTTATTTTTACGAGGATTCTTGGGAGCCGGGGCTGGATTCTCCCGTTCCGCCCGATAAAAACGTTTCCTTTTGGGCGGATGTCGACAACGCCCATCGCTTCATTTCTTTGGAACCCGGAAAACGCCCGATTTAATTTAGTCTTGAATCAGGTAAGTGAGAAGAGCGCTGACGCCCGCGCCCACCAGAAACCCGATGCCTAGAGCGGTTCCTGGGTTTTCTTGTACGAAGGCCATCGCATTATCCCAGGAGCTGTCGATGGGTTCGTCCGCGATCCCGGCCAGCTCATCCGCCGTTTCCCGGGCTTTGCTTTTCAGCTGTCCATAGCTCTTTTCCGCTTTTCCTTCGATTTCCCTGACGGTCCCTGTGACTTCATGAGTATCCATATGATCCTCCGATAGAGTGTTTTACCTCGTATATAGCGGTCTATCCATTTAGACAAGTAGAATGATCATCAGGTTACGCGCGGTGAATTCAAGGAGCGCAACGAAGATTGCTCAAGAACTCCGAATTTTCTATTGTTGTGGTATACAAACACTGAAGGAGCATCTCATGCCCAACCCTTTAAAATTTTCCTGGCCTTCCATCGCGTTTGCGGCCTGCCTCGGGGTGATGTTATCAGGGGTGGCGTCCGAGCTCTATGGAGACGGCCCGCCGCTCAATCCCGGAACTCTCCAGGTCACGCTCATGGACCTGGTCGAGATGATCGACAGTGATTTTAAGTCGGCCCAATGCCCCGGCGGTTTCTCCGAGGAAGACACCCAGACCGGCATCCTGGCTTTGAAGAACTGTACGGCTCCCGCCGGGAACCAAACTTTACAGCTTTCGGAGGTGTCCACAGGCAAGGTCGTTGTGGAGAAATTACTTTTCAGCTCGGAGAAAATGTGCGATGACGCAGCCCTCAGAGAAGTCTTTTTAATGCTCGATAAGGGGAAGCTGCAGGATGATCCGAATGATCTCGATTACATCTTGAAAGGCTCGGACCTTGTTCAAGGAATTACCGGCGATATTTCCGTGGAGTTGGGTTGTACCCGGGATTCCGCCAATTACCATGCGCTCATCACCGACAAAGCGGTCATCGGTTTTTAACAGCGGTCGCAATCGCTTGGTTCGATAAATAGGGCGATCGGCGGACCTCGATGAAAGAGCGGGAGATCGCTTTTCAGTATGAGCGGGTCGGGCTGGCATTGGCGAAGATAGTAACTGATTAAGGACTGAAGGTGGCCCAGCCGTAACGGCGCCGGGAAGAGATACGGGAAAACGATTTCATAACAGATGCAGGGCAAAAACGCGATGAACATGGTGTAAAAGGTAAAGCCGGCGTAGGCGACCATCTTTCTTTTCTCCTTCCAGTCTAAGCGGCGTCTTTGTAGCGGGTCTTCTCGAAGCGAGCCAGGTCCGGAATCATGCAGCGCATAATCCAGTCATCGATGTCGCGGTAAAAAATGGCGCGCGGCCAGCGGCCATCGGGTTCCGGGCGGCCAGTGAAAGTCAGATGGACGACCACCAGTCTGCAGGCGGTTCCTTTTAACCCAAAAAGAATGTCGTCGCCATCGCAGGTGCGTGCGATGGGGATGAATTCCTGTTCATAAAGTGGGTGCGCGGGGGACAGCTCCAAGTCGAGTTCCAGCTTGTAAGCTTCCCGGCCTTGCAGGGAAATCGGCTGCCAGGGAGAGAGCCAGGGAAAATCTTTGAAATCGGAGACACTCATTGGTTTTCCAAGGATAACGGCCTTGTGAAAAAGTGCAAGGGGGAAATTGACCCTTGCGAGTTGTGTTTGATATTATCTCCCGTCTCGCCGATAATCTCCAAGCGCACAGGTTGATACACTATGGTTCAGGACCCGCCGGACAACACGTCAACCATTTGGCGGCATGTCTATGCAGGAACGAGTCTGGCGGCGACTATTCTTTTTTGCACGTTTGTGGGGATCTGGGTCGACAAGCATTGGAATTGCAGGCCTTGGGGTACATTGATAGGTGCGTTTATCGGGATTGGAGCCGGACTTTATAACTTTATCCGAGAGTTTCTAGATGATTCTTCGATCAACTCAAGCAAAGGGACTTAGCGCATTGGCGATCGCCACGATCGTCTTCCTCGGTCTTTCTTTCCTTATTAAAGGCCTCCCCAAGGCAGTCCCGGGTATCATCCTTTGGGCGGGCTTGCAAAGCATGGCGGCGTTTTATGGACTTTTGCGGGCTCTGCCGCGGTCCAATGAGGCGTTTTTCTCGGTTTTTGTTGGAGATGCTTTGGTGCGTCTATTATCTCTGGGGGTTATTACGTTGCTTCTTTATCATGGGCGAGTGCCTTTTACGATTCCCTTACTGACTCTGGCCTTCGTTTACTTCGCTTTGTCGCTTCTGCAGATTCCTTACTTTTACAAGGCGGCCTAATGGATTTCGTTGAAATTCTTCAACATCACCTGTTGGATCATCGGATCGTCCATCTCTTTACCGTCGGGAGCGCCTCGATTGATCTGACCACCCATGTGCTGATGATGTGGATTTCCGGGCTTATTCTCCTCACGGTATTAATGATTGCGCGGGCCCAGTCTGGACCGGTGAGCCATGGCTGGGCGAATCTTTTCGAAGTCTTCATTATTTATGTGCGCGATGAGATTGTCCGACCCAATCTAGGCGACGCCGGCGACCGATACCTTCCTTACTTTCTCACGCTTTTCTTTTTTATCCTGATTTGCAACCTTCTGGGCCTGGTGCCTTTCGGCGCCACCGCGACGGGTAATATTGCCGTAACCGCGGCCATGGCGATCACCACTTTCCTGATGATTAATTTTTCCGGTATTAAAGAACTGGGTTTCGGTCATTATGTTCAAACGTTCATCCCCCATGGTCTGCCGTTCTGGTTGGTTCCATTGATGTTTGTGATCGAAGTGCTCGGGCTTTTCACGAAGTCCTTTGCCTTGTGCATCCGGTTGTTTGCCAATATGATCGCGGGCCATATCGTCATCCTGGCCTTTTTGTGCCTCATTTTTATTTTTAAAACCGTTCTGGTGGCGCCGATTTCTATCGCCGCGGCCGTGGGTTTGGGTCTTCTCGAAATTTTCGTCGCTTTTCTGCAGGCGTATGTCTTTACCTTGTTAACCGCCGTTTTTGTCGGCGGTGCGGTGAACCCGCAGCATTAACAAGAGGTCGTGCCGTCTCTGCCGAAGTTCGGCGGGGACGATCTATACATCGAGAAGGAGACACATCATGAACTTGTTGCACATTGGTTTAGGATATTTAGGAGCAGGCTGGGGCGCTGGAGTGATCATGCTGGCGGCGGCCAACGGGATTGCGCGGCTTTCCGCCGCGGCGCTCGAAGGCACGGCGCGTCAGCCTGAGGCCGCGGGTAATCTGCGAACTTCGATGCTGATCCCGGCGGCTCTGATTGAAGGGTTGGGCTTTTTTGCTCTGGTGATTTGTTTGCTCATGGCGTTGGCTTTGAACGGCGTCATCGCTAAAGGCTAAAGCGATCGTGATAGCGTGGTACGTGGTACGAGGCAAATTCGTATCACGTACCCCCTAACACGTACCACAAAGGAAAAGATATGGAAAACCTTTTAAACCCCGATAAGGGCCTCATCATTTGGACCATCGTCACGTTTGCTTGCCTTGTTCTATTGCTGAGTAAAGTGGCTTGGAAGCCTTTGCTGCAGGCTTTGAAGGACCGCGAAGATGGCATTCGCAAATCGATCGATGACGCCACCGGGGCGCGCCAGACGGCGGAGCAGCTGAAAACGCAGTGGGAACAACAGCTGGCTCAAGGGCAGACGAAAATACAGGAGATGCTCAAAGAGGCCGAAATGGAAGCGCAGAAGGTGCGCGAGCGGCTGATGAAACAAGCCGAAGAAGAGGCGCATCGCTTGTCGGAACAGACGCGTCGGCAGCTCGCGGAGGATAAGGAAAAACTGTCGCGGGAACTGCGACAGGAAGTGGCTTCGCTCTCCGTCAAAGCGGCGGAAAAACTTCTCCGGCATTCGATGGATGCGAAGGAACAGGATGTGCTTCTCCAGGATTTTTTCAAAGATTTAGACAAGGAAGCGAAGAAAAACTAAATGCAGGATACCGTCGCAGCTCGTAAATACGCCCAGTCCCTTTTCTCCATCGCTCAGGCGAAGAATGAAATTCTTGCCTGCCAGCAGGGGCTGCAGGAGATGGCTCGGGTCACGAAGCTGCGAGCCTCCTTAAATGAGGTTTTGGCGCATCCGTTTATCGGCTCAGACGAGAAAAAAAAGATACTGCATTCAGCTCTTGGCGAATATGCCACGCCGCTCTTGGAACGTTTTTTCCTGCTGCTCGTGGAGAAGCGACGCATCAGCCTTTTTCCTCTCATTGCAGAGCTTTTTCAGGATGAAGTGGATCGTTTTCAGAATGTCCAGCCGCTGAAGGTCCGCACCGCCTTTGCTCTTTCTGAAGCCCAGAGACAGCAGCTTCAGGCCAAACTGGAGGGGTGGCTTAAATCCAAAGTGCGGATGGACATTCAGATGGATCCGCAGCTCATCGGCGGACTGACGATTCAAACGCGGGATCAAATATTGGACCAGAGCCTTCGCGGCCAGCTCAAACGGCTGCAGGCGCAACTTTCGGCATAAGCAAAAGCCGTCATCCCCGAGAGTTTCTGTCGGGGATCCATGATGGATTCCCGCCTACGACCGCGGGAATGACGTGAGAATATAAGGAGTCTTAACATGGCACTTCGCTCAGAAGAAATTACCAGCATTATTCAGAAACAACTCGAGGGGTTTGAAAACAAGCTCGAACTCTCCGAGGTCGGCTATGTTTTGGCGTGCGGCGACGGAATCGCCCGGGTGTTCGGCTTGAAACAGGCGCTTTCGGGAGAGCTTCTGGAGTTGTCCAACGGCGTCTTCGGCATGGTCATGAATTTGGAGGCCGATACGGTCGGCGTCGTCCTTCTGGGCGACGAACGTTTGGTCAAAGAAGGCGATCCGGTAAAGCGAACCGGAAAAGTTATGGAAGTTCCGGTGGGCGAGGCCATGATCGGACGCGTGGTGAATCCGTTGGGCCAGCCCGTCGATGGCAAAGGCCCGATTAAAACTTCCAAGACCCGGATGATCGAAATTATCGCACCCGGAATCGTCGAGCGCGCGCCCGTCAAAGAACCGCTTCAGACCGGCACTAAGGCAATTGACTCCATGATCCCGATCGGGCGCGGACAGCGCGAGCTGATTATCGGCGATCGTCAAACGGGTAAGACCGCGGTGGCGATCGATGCTATCTTGAGCCAGAAAAATGAGCCGGCCAATAATCGGCCCATTTGTATTTATGTGGCCATCGGCCAGAAGCAGTCGAATATTGCGCAAGTCGTGCAGAAGCTCACCGATATGGGCGCCATGGAGTACACCATCGTGGTCGCCGCGACAGCCTCGGATCCCGCTCCGCTTCAATACCTCGCTCCTTATTCCGGCTGCGCCATCGGCGAAGAATTCATGTGGAACGGCAAAGCGGTGCTGTGCATCTACGACGATCTTTCCAAGCACGCGCAGGCCTACCGGCAGCTTTCGCTGCTGCTTCGCCGCCCGCCTGGACGTGAGGCTTATCCGGGCGACGTCTTTTATCTGCACTCGCGTTTACTCGAGCGCGCCTGCAAGTTGTCGGAAAAGAACGGCTCCGGTTCTTTGACAGCGCTTCCCATCATTGAAACTCAGGCCGGCGATGTGTCCGCCTACATTCCGACCAACGTGATCTCCATCACCGACGGTCAGATTTATCTCGAAACCGGTTTGTTCTACGCGGGCGTTCGGCCGGCCATTAACGTCGGACTGTCGGTTTCGCGCGTCGGCAGCAACGCGCAGATTAAAGCCATGAAGCAGGTCGCGGGAAAATTGCGCCTGGACATGGCGCAGTACAACAACCTTGCGGCTTTCGCGCAATTCGGCAGCGAACTCGATAAAGTATCGCAGGCCCAGCTGGCTCGCGGACAACGCATGGTGGAAATTCTCAAGCAGGATCAATACGTGCCCATGCCCGTCGATAAGCAGGTCGCCATCATTTACGCCGGCGTCAACGGCTTCGTGGACGATGTTCCCGCCGAGGCCGTCCGGCGCTGGGAAAGCGAGTTCCTGGCTTTCATGGATCGTCGATACGCGGAATTGATGAAAGCCATATGGGAAAAGAAAACAATCGATGACACGCTCAAGCCTCAACTGGAAAGCGCAATTAAGGAATTCAAAGGGATTTTTAAAGCATAGGAGGCTTCGATGGAGCTTGAAATTACTTGGGGACGAGTGACACGGATATGGTGGTCTTATGTTTGGAGAAATTTAATTGCGGTCATTGCGGCCATGGTGCTCGGAGGGATTCTGGGCGCTGTCTTGGGGTTTGTCATGGGAAAGATGGGTGTTCCCCGGCAAGCCATCCTATTTATTACGGCGCCGATTGGTTTTATCATTGGTCTCTTGGTATCGATTGTCCCGATGAAACTCATTCTGGGAAAAGATTTTGGAGAATTCCGGCTCGTTCTGTTGAGTAACGACTCTGCGGCTCAGTAAAGAGAAATAAATGGCCTCGTTGCGCGAAATCCGCGGCAAGATTAAGTCCGTTAAGAATACTCAGCAGATCACCAAAGCCATGAAGATGGTGGCGGCGGCGCGTCTGCGGAAGGCGCAGGGCCGCATCTTGTCCGCCCGGCCTTTCGCCCAGAAAATGGAAGAGCTCATGACGGACGTCCTACAACGCATGGGTTCGGAAAATAAGCATCCTCTTTGCGCGCCTCGTGACGGGAGTAAACGTGCG
>Ga0206814_10192_pt1 | contig 17243 bp, 15 predicted proteins | sample Alteio_BWOrgCont_90_FD_152850 | JGI IMG/M metagenome (GOLD analysis project Ga0206814, IMG submission 152850) | Enriched cells from forest soil in Barre Woods Harvard Forest LTER site, Petersham, Massachusetts, United States -... | ecosystem: Environmental > Terrestrial > Soil > Temperate forest >...
TGCGGTTACGCCGGTGGCCTTTGCCATCGCATTAACGGTGACTTTGACGGTGGCGCGCTTTGCTTCGATCGGCAACTCGGCCGGAAGTGTTGCGAGCAATTCGAGTACCTGCTCAGCCGAAAATGGGGAAGAGGGGAGGTTGGCCAGACTGTAAATCGTGGGGAAGCAAACAGTTCCAGCGTCGTTGATCACTGGTTCGGCCTGAATTGCAGGCGCTTTGATCTCGTCGAGATTCGGACCGGGGCTGTCTTTTACGATCTGCTCGACTGTCCTTGCTGTCGGTTGTGGCGTGGGTGTTTTGACCGGAGCGGGTCCCGGAGCGGAGGGCCTGGAGGCCGGCATTGTAGTCTCCATGTCCATCACATTCCATGGCTTCGTTTCTTTGTGCTCTTCCGGCAACTCCACGAAGAGTCCGGCAGCGCGTCTTAGGGTTTCGTCGATTCTCAATTTATTTCTCCCCGCTTACATTGTAGAGCTTCGCCGCGCCGGCGGCCACGGGCATTTGGTCGAATGGAGAAACCTCCTGAAGGGTCTCTGTCAAATTGTCGGTTTGATACACCACGTCTTCGATGTCCGCCAGGACCTGTTCCGGCGATCGGGCCCGAATTTCGTCGTTGATAAGCCCGAAGGTGTCTTCCATCAGGTGAAGCTGGTGATTGAGGTTGGTCAGGATTTCGCCGATTTGGCTTACGTACTGCCTGCGCCGGAGCAGAACTTCCTTGCGCTTCTCCAGCACAGCCTGGTTATGTAAGTTTTCGTCTTTCTTCTCAAGCTCGTCGATACCGTCGATCTCGTTCGAGTACCGCTTTTGGATCGTGTCGACCGTGCCGAGGATCCAATCTTCGTCGACTTCGCCGTTCGGGTCCAATCGGCGTACTGCTCTTTGCATCTGGAGTGGCAGCGCGGGCGGCCTTGTGACTGTGCCTGGGTCAGTTTCGTCGAGCACAGATCGCAAGTAAGTTTGGAACTGAACCTGTTTGCTGGCGAAGAGCAGGAACTTCTCCATCAGGTAGTCGAGCTTGCGCAGGACTTCGCGAAACCACTTTTTGCCCTCAAACGTCTGGCTTCCAATCTGATTTCGCATCGCCTCGAGCCGCGAGAACCGGGCCATGACCGATGCGGGCAGGGTCGGGCCGACCTCCTGTTTGAGCTTCTCTCGCCGCTGGACCACCTCGTTGTCGTACCGGGTCGCAAGGCGATCCATGTACCACTTTGAGTCCGGCATAAAGAGCAGGTAGACGGTTTCGGCGACGAGTCCGGCTAGTATGGGCAGAGGGTTGAAGGTTGCTGCAGACAGCGCGAACAGGCCTGCCAACGGAATGACGTTGTAGTTCTCTTTGAAGGCTTCTAAAAAGCGGTTGGTGCCTGGCATACCGGAAGTTGGCGGTGAGTCTAGGTGAATCTACCTACAATTGACCTTACAGCCTCGGGAAGATGTCTCGAATCTCCTTCAAAAGGGCAAGGAACTCTGGCGTCGATGTCAGGTTCTTATGCCAGGCCAATCCCCTATCGATGAGATTATAAGTTGCTTGAATTCGGGCTCCCGGGATGACCTTGCCGTCAGAATCGCGCTCCCTTCCTAACAACCATATTGTATCGCACACTTCGATAGCGGCGGCTACGTCGTGGGTCACGAGGATGAATGTCTTGAGATCGTCCGATTCTGCGACCTCTGTGATGAAGTCGCTGACCTTGCTCACGGCGACCAGGTCGAGTCCGGAAAAGGGCTCATCCATGAGAATGAAGTGCTCGCTGCACATGAACTGCTGGCCGATGGCGATCCGCTGCCGTTGGCCTCCCGAGAGCTGCACGGGGTATTTGTTTGCGCAATCCTCCATGTCGAATCGCTTGAGCAGTTCGTTCGATTTTCCAAACGCCTGTTCGTGGGTCAGCCCAGCCTGTCTGCCCCCCACCATGAGGTTGCCCATGACCGTCCTGTGATCAAAAAGTGGGTAATGCTGTGCGACAACGCCGACGGACCCACGTTGCAGCACAAATCCGTCTCCTACGCGGACCTCGCCTGAATCGGGCTTGATCAAGCCGGCCAAGATGCAAAACAGCGTGGTCTTGCCGACGCCGGATGGTCCCAAGAGTCCGACGACCTGCCCTTGTTTGTGCCCCGGCCTGACGATCTTCTTGATCTCGGCGGTGACGTCTTTGAGGATCGGCACGCCGTCGTAGCTGATACAGATCTTATCGATCGTCAGAACCGGCTCGTGGAGTTCGTAGGCATCAACTTCCGCCATCTATTTTCGCTCCAAAGTTAGGTCGGCATAAGGGCAGACCAGGCGTCTTACTACACCGATCACCGCATCTTGTCCCAGTCCAACGATCAGAATCACGATCTGAATGGCGAACACTTCGGCAAGGTGGATGTACTTGTCTTGGGCGAGGAGCAGTACTCCCACGCCGCCTTCCGACTTGACGATCCCTTCGACCATCGCCAGCATCATCCAACCCATTGCCGCGTTCTGCCGGAGAACTTCGAACGCTTTATCGGCTGTGCCCAACACGACGACCTCCCATACGACCCGCCACTCGCTCATTCGAAGGGTGCGTGCGTGGTCGAACTGGGATTTGGGAATATTTGCGATAACGGAGGCCATCGAGGTCACAAAGAACACTGTTATTCCGTACACTAGCAGCGCGGTTTTCAGGTGATGTCCACCGCCAACCATGATCGTGAATACGGTCGAGAACCCGATCATGCTTAAGAATCGACCCTTGGAAATGGCGACCACGATGGGTCGGCAAACCGGCAGAACGGTCAAATAGGCAAGAACAAGCGAAATCAAAGCCGACCAACTCAGCGCCTCAACGTTCATGAGGAAACTTGTGATCAACTCCTGACCCAGCCCATCCTTCGTCCACAGTTTTCCGAGCGCGTGAAATACCTCTGCCGGCTTCGGCAGAATCTCATACGGCGAATTGAACCAGACAAGCAGCGCGAAAGCGACTTCGACAACGATGATCAACCGCATCGTCGTGGACGAAACCACTCGGTTGGGCAGGAAAATCGCGTACGGGTCGCTACGGTGCTTCTTACGTTCGGTTAAATCCCCGAACTTGAGGGCGTCGCTCCCGTGGGCGCCGGCCACTACCCCGCGGGAAGTGGCCGATTCTGGCTTGGCGTCGTCCATAGGTGACCCCAGATTACTGCTTGACGCTCTGGATAATCACTTCTACCCGCCGGTTTTGAGCGCGGCCTTCAGCCGTCGTATTCGGCGCCAGCGGCTCCTCTTGACCTCTCGCCACTACGGTTACACGGCCTTGTGGGAAGTTGAGGGGGAATGCCTTCTCTAGCCACTTTTTAACCGCAAAGGCACGCGCCTCCGACAGGTCCATATTGGCCTTTGGATTGCCGACGTTATCGGTATGCCCTCGGATTTCGACCGTCGTGTTGCTGGCGACGAGCAGGTCCTGTCTTAGCTTCTCAAGGTCGTGTTGCGCGGCGCCCGAGAAACTGGCCTTACCGGTATCGAACGGAATATGCCACTCCTTCTTGCTTAGCGCGATGCCGGGCGTTTGGCTGGGTTTAACCGTAGGTTGCGCCACCGCCTTGTTCAGCTTCTTCGCCTTCAGGTCCTTGTAATACGAAGTATCCAAGATCTCGTCGACGGGATCGATGCTGGCGACCAGGTTGGGGTACTGCTGGGTTACGAGGTTGCCGAACAGGCTATAAGTCGCGCCGAACAAGTTGGCGCCGCCCTCTTACAAACCGAACGAGACAAAGCTGTCCGACAGGTTGCTGGCCATCGAGCCGCCGAGGCTGACGGTCATGTTCGTCTTGTCACGCTCATCGGCGCCCTTGTAGTATTTCTCCCAGTACGAGGCGTCGGAGTCCTTTTCGCCGTACAGTTTCGCGCTGACTTCGGCCGCGATGTGGAGCGCATCGTTGCTGCTTTTAACGGCATCGCCACCCTCGGCGATCGCAAGCAGCATGCCATCGACGATTTCGCGATGGTCCTTCATCCACTTGTCGATTCCGATGATCACGCACGGCATCTGAGACGCATATTCTTTCGTGGAAACGATCGGGACCAGACCGCCTTTTTGCTTTGCGACGTTGACGTCCCCTGGCGTCCACGTGACGCATGAGTCGACGGTGACGTGCTTGGTTTCGCCGGTCTTCTTGCCGTTCTTGACGATCGGCCGATCTTCCGAGTAGCCCGTGATGTACTTCTTGGCCGCATCCAGGTAGTCGTCCGCATTGACCCAGTTAAGCGCGTCGGGGTCATAAGTCTTCTCGTTCGGGTTTGTCTTGAGGCCGTTATCTCCCAGCCACTTTTGCGCGATGTTCCAGTCGCCGTCTCGAATGACGCCGGCGCAAAGCCCACCCTTACTTTGTGTGGGATCAAGCTTCCAATTAGCCGGACCCATGAATTTGTCTTCGCCGCGGGAGTATCCGATCGACCCGACGACCTTTGCCCGGTATTCGGAGCCAAGTTTTCTCAGGTTATCGTTTAGGCCCTTCAGGAAGGTCGCGCTGCCATCGCCCATGATCGCTACGAAGTGCGCTCCTTTATCGGGGTTCGAGTTGCCCTGGCTGAGTTGGGTAGCGAACGCCATGAGCGCATCGGCTAGTTTGCCGTTATCGTCTTGACGCGCCCATTTCAGGTTGACACCGTTGTCACACATAAGACTTCCGGATGTTGCCTGGGGGCCACCGACGGCGAACATTAATCCCATCTGGGCATTCCAGGCGTAACCGAGCATTCGCACTTCAGGCTTATCTGTACAGCCGCCCTCACCCATGTTCGGCATTGGGACGACTTTTCCACTTCCGCCTGAGCTGTCTCGGATCGTCGGCAGCTCGATTTGGCCGACGCTCACCCCGCCTTGGGCTTCCGTGCTTCCCGGAATGAGGGACTTAAGGGCATTTGGGCCCTTCCACAACCGGAGTCCGCCGAGGGCGACACCGATCACGAGCAATATGACGACAATTTTTCCCGACAATTTGAGGCGCATGTTAACGTAACCCCCGATAACCCAATGAAACGACGTTTCTTAAAGCATAGATGAAGCTAAGGATGATTTAGCTAGCTTCCTAGTTGATGGCCAGTGATTCTGGGGGAGGATGGTTCACGTAAAGGAATTACCGCCAATACGCGTCTTGGGTTGCACGGCAATCCGTGAAACAATAGCCGATTATGTTGATAGAATTGTCATCGAACCGGTACAAATAACAGTCTAAGAACAAGGATCCAAATTGAAATGGCCAAGGTTTTAGCAGTCCTTCTGGTAGAGGACAACCCGGACGACGAGCATCTGTCCCTGCGTGAACTGCGTAAGTTGGGATTGAACGCTGAGGTATCCCGAGACGGGCAACAGGCGCTTGAGCGGCTGACCGGCGGTGGTGACCTTCCCGATCTGGTGCTCCTGGATCTCCGGCTGCCGAAAATCGGCGGCGTGGAATTGCTGCGCAGACTTAGAGCAAACGAGGAGACGGCAGGCCTTAGGATCATTGCCCTTGCTGCCCCTGATGAGCCTGATGATATCCGCTCGACGTACGGGCACTTAGCAGATGGCTTTCTTCAAAAACCCGTTTCCAAGGACGCGCTTGCTGCAATGGTGAGCCAACTGGGTTTTGTCAGTCTGAACACCAGCGTTCTGTAGCGCGCCTTGCGCTTACGATGGGGATGACTTGAGACGGTAAACTGTGGCCCTTCCCCTTCATGGATCAATCCCACGTTCGTAACTTCTGCATCATCGCGCACATCGATCATGGCAAGAGCACACTCGCCGATCGTTTGATCGAGCGATGCGGCGCCATTCGCGGAATAGCGCAGGAGCAGATGCTGGATTCCATGGACATCGAGAGAGAGCGCGGCATCACGATCAAGATGGCGGCCGTTCGGTTGACCTACACCGCAAAGAACGGTCAGACGTATCAGTTGAATTTAATCGACACCCCTGGACATGTCGATTTCACCTATGAGGTGTCGCGTGCCCTCGCGGCCTGTGAGGGCGCCGTGCTCGTGGTAGACGCCAGCCAAGGTGTCGAGGCTCAGACGATCGCCAACGCAAGCATGGCGATGAATCAGAACCTTGAGATCATTCCCGTCATAAACAAGATCGACTTGCCACATGCCGACATCGAGCGCGCCAAAGAGGAGATCGAGAGCGCGGTAGCCATCGATACCACCGATGCCATCCCGTGCTCCGCCAAGTCGGGAATCGGCATCGACGAGATCCTTGAGGCGATTGTGCATCGCATTCCTGCGCCGGCAGGTGACATCAACGCGCCGTTGCGCGCACTCATCTACGATTCGCATTTCGACGTCTACCAGGGAGCCGTCGCTTATCTCCGGGTCAAGGACGGGAGCGTCAAGAAGGGGGACAAGATCATGATGATGTCCACCGGCAACAAGTTCGATATCGATTCGACCGGGCACTTCAATCCGGCGTTAGAGGTCGACGACGGGCTCGCCACCGGCGAAGTTGGCTTCTTGACTGCGGCCATGAAAAGCATCGGGGATGCCCGGGTTGGCGATACAGTCACATTGGCGAACAACCCGGCAACGGTCGCGCTGCCTGGCTATCGAAAGGCGTTGAGCATGGTGTTTTGCGGCCTGTATCCGACTGACGGCGATCAGTATCAGGACCTACGGGATGCAATCGACAAACTGCGGCTCAACGACGCCTCGCTCGATTTCGAGCCGGAGACTTCCGCCGCGCTGGGATTCGGATTTCGGTGCGGATTCCTTGGGCTATTGCACATGGAGATCGCTCGCGAGCGGCTGGAACGAGAGTTCGCGCTCGACCTGATTTTGACGGCCCCGTCGGTCGATTACCGCGTCACGCGCAAAAACGGGGAAGTCGAGCATATCTCCAACCCGACCGAGTTTCCGCAGCCGCACGATCTCGAACTCATCGAGGAGCCGATCGTCAATGCGACGATCATGGTGCCGGTGGAGTACGTCGGAGCCGTAATGAATCTGTGCCAGGAGCGCCGAGGAGTTTATCGAAAGACCGACTACCCGACGCCGCAGCGCGTGATCCTGTTTTACACTCTTCCGCTCGGCGAGATCTTGCTGGACTTTTTCGACAAGTTGAAGTCGCACACGCGAGGGTACGCGTCCCTGGACTACGACGTGGCGGGCTATCAGACCGCCGATCTTGTGAAAGTCGATGTACTTCTGAACGGCGATATCGTCGATGCGCTCAGCTTTGTTGTCCACCGAGATTTCTCCTACAACCGAGGCCGGGCCATCGTCGAGCAACTCCGAAAGGTGGTGCCTCGCCAGCAGTATGAGGTGCGTGTTCAGGCCGCCCTCGGCGCCAAGGTGATCGCCGCCGACACCATTAAGCCGTACCGTAAGAATGTTATCGCCAAGTGCTACGGCGGAGACATCACTCGAAAGCGGAAACTCCTCGAGAAGCAGAAGGAAGGTAAGAAGCGGATGAAGCAGATCGGCAGCATCGAGCTTCCCCAAGAGGCGTTCTTGAGCGTGCTCCGAGTGGCTGAATAGATCCTTTAACTCAGGTACGGGTTTTGAATCCGATCCGGGTGTAAGGCTTCAAACGCCGCTTCTCGCACGTCTTCGCGGAGTTGCTGGGCATTCGATGTCATACGGTTTAGGCCTGCTTCGGCCTTGCGGTCGGCGGTTCTTGCGATCTGCTCTTTCGCCCGCCGGAGCGATTTAACTTGAGCGCTGAGTGACTTGCCTATGGTGAGAAGCATCCGCGCCTTGCGAAACGGCGCCAGTCGAGAGGCTCGGATGAATTCCACCCGTCGCCTCACCTCATACTCGGTGAGCATTTATAGTCCCCCATTGCCGCGTGCGGCATTTGGTTTCGGTCGTTTGAAGCCCCATTGCTCCACATCAAAGACGTTACCAAATCGGAATGCGTTCTCGCGGTTACGATGATGTAATAAGCGGAAATCTTAAAGATGTCCCAGGAAACGCGGCGTTGAGAATACGTATTTTTAAGTCAATGCAGCGTTTCAAAAAGCGGTAGCATGTTCGAGACGCGATGAAGAGTCCACGTTTTGTTTTCGCGCTTGCGTGCGCCCTCTCCGTTTTGGCGGCCGTCGCGCCCGCTCAGCAGAAAAAACGAGACCTCGTCGTATGGGGCATCAGCTTCGGGCCGGACACTAAGGGCGCCGAGGCTGTGGTCAGAGAGTTCGCACGCCGCCATCCCGACATTAACGTACGGGTCCTGAGCATGGGCGCCGGCAACATGAACCCCCAAAAGCTCATGACGAGCATCGTGGGCAACGTTGCGCCGGACGTGATCAACCAGGATCGATTCTCCGTTTCGGATTGGGCGAGTCGTGGTGCGTTCCGGCCGTTGGACGATCTTCTTGCACGAGATCAAGGCAAAGATCCCCTGTGCCCCCGGAAAGAGCAGTACTACAAAGCCCCATGGACGGAGGCCTCATGGAAGGGCAGCGTCTATGGCATTCCAACTGGCGCCGACGACCGGATTCTCTACTACAACAAGGCGATCTTCCGTGAGCACGCCGACGCTCTGCGTGCCGCAGGCTTGGATCCTGATCGAGCGCCGAGGACTTGGAGCGAACTCCTCAAGTACGGCAAGATTCTCACTCCGCCTCTTGTAAATGGGCAGTTCCAGGGGGTCGGTTTCTTACCGAACTTTGGCAATGTCTGGCTTTATATGTATGCGTTTCAGAACAACGCGAGCTTCATGTCGGAAGACGGGCGGAAATGTACGATGGACACTCCCGCCGCCGAAGAGGCGCTTCAGTTCATCGTCGACGGATACGACCAAATCGGCGGATACGAAAAGGCGCAGGAGTATCAATCGGGCTTTCTGACCGGCGCCAACGACGCGTTTGTGCTTGGGAAAGTCGCCATGAAGATCGACGGCGACTGGATATTGAACGATCTTTCCAGATACGGACCGTCACTTGACCTCGGCGTGGCTCCTCCTCCAGTGCCGGATGACCGCTACTACCATCGAGGGAAATTCGCGAACGAGCCGGAGACTTTCGTGACCTGGGTTGGCGGGTACTGCTATTCGATTCCGAAGGGCGCTCGAAACGTCCAGGATGGTTGGGAATACATCAAGTTCGCCACCAGCACCGAGGGCCGGATGATCGAGAACACCGCCCAACACGACTGGGAACGGCTACGAGGCAGGGCCTTCATTCCACGCCAGCAGGGAAGCAGGGAGGCAAATGAGGCGCTTTTTAAAGCGTTCAAGCCGGCCGACGCGAAATTCGCCGCTGCCCTACGAGAGCACATGGACCTTATGCCGCATGGTCGTATCCGTCCAGTCACGTTTGTCGGCCAAACCCTTTGGTCGAACCATGTGAAAGCCATGGAAGCGGCTTGTTATCACAAGCTGAGTCCCAAAGATGCTTTGATTGGGGCTCAGCAAGTCGTTCAGCGAGACCTCGACGCTTATTTCGACAAGGAGCAACATCCGATCATCAACCTGTCCATCCCTCTTTGGATTGGCATCTGGGCGGCGATCTTGGCTCTCATTTCGTGTACGTGGCTATTCCTGAAAAAGAAGATGGGACGGCTCGAACGGTCGGAGGCCTGGTGGGCGTATCTGTTCATTTCACCTTGGGCCCTTGGCTTCTTGCTTCTGACTCTCGGTCCGATGCTCGCGTCCCTGTTCTTCAGCTTCACCCAGTACGACGTGCTGAACGAGGCGCGCTGGGTTGGAACCAAGAATTATCAAGACCTCGGAGGCGCCGACCAGGTCAATGTGTTCAAGGCGTTAGGTAACGCCGTGTACCTCGCCGGGTTGTCGGTTCCACTGGCTTTGGCGGTCGGTTTGGCGATTGCCCTCCTTCTGAACCAGGCTACTCGGGGCATGCGTTTCTATCGAACGTTTTTCTACATGCCTGCAATCGTTCCGGGCGTAGCCAGTGCCGTGCTATGGCTATGGGTGCTGACGGCGGACCCGAATAAAGGCCTGTTGAACGCCGGCTGGCAGCAAACGATTACTCCGTGGCTGGGAATATCGCCACCCGGCTGGGTGAACAGCGCCGACTGGTCGAAAAACGCACTTGTCGTCATGGGAATGTGGGGAGCAGGCAGCGGCATGATCCTTTGGCTTGCGGGCCTAAAAGGAATATCGGGCACCCTTTACGAAGCGGCAAGCATCGACGGCGCCAACCCACGCCAGACCTTCTGGTCGATTACATTTCCGCAGCTAAGCCCGATCATCTTTTTCAATGCAGTCATGGGTTTCATCGGCGCCATGCAGGTGTTTGACCAGGTGTATATCATGAAGCCCTCCGGAGATGGGCCGGTTGGACCTGACGATTCGATGCTTACGCCGGTCTATTTGCTGTTCAACAACGGCTTTGCGTACTTTAAGATGGGGTACGCATCGGCGATCGCCTGGCTAATTTTTGCCATCATCCTTGTTCTCACCTATACCCAATTCAAGTTAGCGCCAAGATGGGTGCACTACGAGGACGATAAATGAGTCCGACGCACGGTGTTTCGGTATTTCGGCATTGCGGTATTAGAGGAGAAATCCAACGATGACGTCCTCCAATCTGATTTTCGCCGTTGGCACGCTCCTCGCTTGGGTGGGTTGGATAGCAGCATTCAGGACACTGTGGGTGGCCCTGCAAATGGTTATCAACCGAGTGGGCTTCGATACGCAACGCGGCATGAAGTCTTTGGCAGCCTCGGGGCTCATTGCCGGAGTCTGCTTCATTGCGACGTCGGTGATGCCGATGCACGCAACCGCCAAACCTTCAACGGGCTTTCGGGCGCCGCTGGTATGGTTCGTTATGCCGTACTCCGCCTGGCTCGGTGTGGCGTGCCTCGCCATGGCTGGTTACAGACTCATTCAGGGTCTCGGCGCGATATCGAATACAGATCGATCGGACAGGCTTAAAGCCGCCGGTATTTGGCTCTTGTCGCTGGTCGTTTTCGTGTGGCTGTTCAAACGAGACCCGGCCGACAAGATCGAGATCATCTCGGGTGGAATTTGGCTGACGTTGCCGACCGTTGCCGCCATGCTCTTCCTGGCTGTCGCAGGTATGGCTGCCATGGTTGTCGCCGGCAGAGCCACCACCACGCGGGGATATGCGAGAACTTTCGTGACGCAGATTGCTCTGCTCGCGGGCTCGGTCGTTTTCGGGTTGCCTTTCGCGTTTCTGGTAATCACGAGCTTCAAGGAAGATCGCGACATGTCTTCCCCCAATGGCATCGTGTGGGTGCCTCACGTTCAGGACACCGTCCCCTACTTCGATAAGAAATATCCAGTTTACGAGGGCACGTTCCACGGCGAAACGGTCAGCGGAACGATCATCGCCAAGAACCCGGATGGAACGGTAAAAATCGACGTGACCAAGCCTTTGTCGGTCCGTGGCACGACGTTCGAAGCGCCGTTTTCCACGTTGAAAGAGATACCGAAAGACATCCCGATCGTTTCAGGAAAGGTTGACGGCGTCGCCTTCCAGGGGAAGGTGGTCGAGGAGATGGACGATGGCCACCGCCGCATCGCATTCATGTCTCCGCCGTCGTTGGTGGGCAAGGAGCAGGTGTTTGCACCTGCCGACGTCGAACCGGTGCGGCACGTCGGCCTTAAATGGTCGAACTATCCCGAAGCCCTGAGTTTCCTGCCTCCTGAAACGAACAACGGCCTGGTCTATCTCAAAAACACGCTGATATTGGTTGTGATGTCGGTAGTCGGTACGATCCTCAGTTCCTCGATCGTTGCCTACGCGTTTTCACGAATGCGTTTTCCGGGTCGTGACTTCCTGTTTGCGGTGCTCTTGAGCACGATGATGCTTCCCGCCGCCGTCACCCTGCTTCCTCAGTTCCTGATCTTCCGGCAGCTTAACTGGATCGACACGCTTTACCCGCTTTGGGTGCCGGCGTTTTTCGCCAGCGCGTTCAATGTATTCCTGCTCCGGCAGTTCTTCAAAGGCATCCCGATGGAACTTGAGGATGCCGCAAAGATCGACGGCTGCTCGTACCTGAAGACATTCTGGTCAGTAATGCTCCCCCAGATCAAACCGGCGCTGGCCGTGATCGCCGTTTGGACGTTTATGGGCGCCTGGAACAACTTCATGGGACCGCTCATCTACGTGAACTCGCCCGAAAACATGCCCCTCAGCTACGCCCTCCAGCTATTCCAAGGCGATCGAAGCGGCGAGCCCGGCCTCCTCATGGCGTTCGCCACCATGTGCATGGTCCCCGTCCTAGCCGTCTTCTTCTTCGCCCAACGGTACTTCATCGAGGGTGTGACCTTAAGCGGGCTCGGCGGCAGGTAGATTTCCCCGGTTGCAGAAACTAGCCATCCCGTAATGTCGCGAGCCCCCGTAGCCGTGGTCTCCGTGGCCACGCAGCAGCTTCGCGTTTGTCACCGATCAGGGTCAGCATGCGCCACACAGGATGTCTCTATTCGTTCCAGACGGCGCCACGGAGACACCGGCTAAGGAGTTTATGGGGACTCCAAACAATACGTTTCTGGCGATTTTTGTCTTTCAGGATCTAGTTGGCGACCAGCCATTGGCGGATTTGGTCTAGGCGCTTTTTGCCGAGGCCTTGTACGGCGAGCAGGTCGTCGACGGTGTGAAATGGGCCGTTTTGAATTCGGTATTCGATGATTCGCTGGGCGATGGAGTTGCCGATTCCGGGGAGGGTGGTGAGTTGCGGAAGATCCGCCGTGTTGATGTCAACGATCGCGGTCGGCTGCTTCCCTCGGCTTGACCGCCGTCCGGAAGGCGGTGACGATGCGCTTGGGCCGGGCAATGTTTCGGACCCACGAAAAGGCACGTAGACCTGCGCCCCGTCTGTCAGCCTTGCCGCGAGGTTGACCTGGTCGATATTGGCATCCTCGGTCGGCCCTCCGGCCCCTCTAACGGCGTCATCGACACGTGCGCCGGACGGCAACGTCACCAGGCTCGGCCTGACCACGGCGCCGGCGACGTCAACGACGATTTGTGCGCTGGGCCGCTGTTCGGGAGCAGGTACGTTTCGATCCGTCGGGCGCGATGTTCCGTGGTCGAAATTTACCGGGGGCTGCTGTGTTTCATGCAACGTGATCTCCGCCGGCCGATGGAGCTTTTGTGCGGCAACGAATCCGCCCCCGGAAAGAATGATTGCGGCGAGTGCCACATAACCGAACCGCTCCTTGGGCGAAAGATGCATGAACATCGCTGAACCTAGTTTAGCGATCCGACCCGGCGCCGGGAAGTCCTTCCTCCAGAAGGGCATGACGCCAGCCGCGAACGCTCACCAGGCAGCCCGGACTGGCGAGTGCGTTTAGGCAACGCTCGGCAATCAAAGCGCCGATGTGAAGCGTCTTTTCTCGACCCGGCTCAATGCCCGGAATCGCGGCGCGCTGGGCGTCGGTCATCGGCATCATCCAACCGACGGCTTTGCTAACTTCCTCATAGTCCAAATAAGCTCCGTGGACGCGGTACGGATCCCACGCCGTCATCTTGTCGCGAATACTGACCAGATTGGTCCCGGTTGCGCCAAGTAGGATCGTTTGGCCGGCGCCTCCTGGCATGTACGACAGGCCGATGACATCGTCGAGATAAGCCGACGCGGTAAGGATCTCCCCTCCATCCGGAGATTCTGCGTTAAGAACTCCCTCGCGCAAACCGAGCGTTCCCACTGGATAGCTGTGCCGATAGGTCACGTCCCACCCTTGAGGTGTGCGCGTGGCGGTGACGATCTCGGTACTTTGACCGCCCGGGTCGACGATCGAGATTCGCGGATATGTGTCGAACAGCGGATCAATCGCGACCGACTGAAACCCCAACTGGGCTTCGTCCTCACCGGACAGGATGAAGACGGGAGTATTCTGGGCCGCGGCCATTGTCATGAAATCGGCCCTGTTATCGGCAATCCGTACCGCCATCGTGCATGCCGCCTGGATCGATTCGGCTTCGAGGCTCCTGGCCTCCGCGAACATACGAGAAAGTGCCTTGAGCGAAGCCGCCATACCCTTTTCACCCAGTTGGCGGGTGGCCTTGGTGCCTTCGCCGAGCGAGGTCACTGCCGTCATTTCCTGCAGAACATGCCAGGCATTTCCGTCATATTCCTCAACCACAAGGATCAGAGAGTTCGACCCGACATCGACGACTGCCTTACGCACGTCCGAAGTTACCTGACCACTAGTCCACTCCGTGCATGACTTGGATTTCCTCGTCTTTTCCGTCCAGCACGACGGTGAACCGGCCATTCTTCATGACCTCTTCGAACAGATACAGAAGCTGGGGCAGGACGGTCGAGTCGCCGTGCGCCCAAGCTTTCATCATCGTGATCCAGGCTGAAGCCGGTGTGTCTTCTACGTTTTTAACGGGGGCTACCTCGAGGCCTGGGGATTCGCTGCTTTTCTGAGGCAGGTTCATGCGAAGAGCTCCGTTGTCGAGAACAACGGTTCCATTGAAATACTGCCTGACCGCGATGCTGAGCAGATCCGACTCCGATGGCGCACGGAAATACACGGCCTTGCCGGGAAAGTCGATCAGTATCTGCCGGCTGGGCAGGTACGCGGCAGACAGCGTTGCCCCGGTATCCGGAACGTTTACACTGCCGTATACAACCGGCCAATAAACGGGATACCCGGCGATGCTGATGCTTTTCGGCATGAATACGCCGTTGGTTTCAACGCCTTTGGGGGTCTTAATCCAAGTGTTCGCGACTTTGGGCAGACGGTTCCGTCCAACCTGGTATGGGTCCAAGAAAAAGGCGCTCGCGCCGCTGTCGAGCGAGGCGTTGAATACGCGGCCGTTGATTCTTGTTTCCACCGTGTACCAGCCGCTTCGAGAGCGGATAAGCGGTGCTGAGGCCACTTTTGGAACGCTAACAAGGCTCAATGGATCGGATAACTCCGATGCCGCAACATCCGCAGATAGCGGCTTGGAACTGGTGCGGCACCAAACTCTTTTCTGATCGAAGTCGAGCTTCAACTGAAAAGAAGATAGCAACGCCATTCCGACCGTTCCTTCGGTGATCTTAGAACTGAGGGTTGCCAGATTTGAGCTCGGTGTGGCCGAAAACTCGAGCTTTCTGCCGTCTTTTAACAAGAGCCGGCACGGGATCCGCTCCCCTGAGTGGGGGATCTTTTCCGCCAGGCGTTTGCTGATGATGCAGTTCCCGACCCAGCCCGTATCGAGGCAGAACTCATGTACCTCGCCATCGGGTGTCTCGACTTTGGCGACGAACTCGTCTCCGATACCGTTACAGTCCAACTCCGCGAACGGCGCCTGCTTAACTGCGACGGAGACCGACCGCTTTTCAGTAACCTGTGCGAACCCAGTGAACGAAGTTTTAGCCGCGCCCGCGCCCAGAAGAAGGATCGAACCTATCCTTACCGTGTCTCCGAGGGTCAGCGACATACTGGCTGAGATTTTAATGCATTTCTTGCCGATGTGCCGCCCAAACTCACCCGTTCTTGGCCGCAAACTGGCCCATGAACTCCGCAAGCACCTGGCAGCCTTCTAGTGGAAAGGCGTTGTAAATACTGGCGCGGATGCCTCCGACAGATCGGTGTCCTTTTAGTCCGTCGAGCTTGCGCCCCTCCGCCTCCTTCACAAAAGCGCTCGTCAGCTCTTCGGATGGCAGCGTGAAGGTCACATTCATGATCGAGCGAGATCCGCAAACCGCGTGCCCCTTGTAGAACCCGTCTGAGGAGTCGATCGCCTGGTAGATCGTGTTCGCCTTTTCGGTGTTTCTCCGCTGTGAAGCGGCCACTCCGCCTTTCTTCAACAAGTATTTATAAACCAGACCGCACATATAAATGGTCCAGCAGGGCGGCGTGTTATACATCGAGCTGTTCTTGGCGTGCAGCTTGTAGTCCAGAATCGGGTGCATTTTTGCCGGTGACTTGGCCATGAAGTCGTCACTTAGGATGACCACGGTCGCTCCCGCCGGTCCCATGTTCTTTTGGGCGCCGGCATAGATCATCGCGTACTTGGAGATATCGACCGGACGGGAAAGGATGTCGGACGACATATCGCACACGAGCGGTGGCGCGATCGCCGGATCGGATAGAAACTCGACCCCTTGAATGGTTTCGTTGCTGGTGAAATGCACGTACGCCGGGTTATCGCTCAAAGGAATCGAGCTGAAATCGGGCGCCTGATTGTAGTTGCCGGCTTTTCCGTCGTAGGCGACTTTGACGCTTCCCACCATCGCCGCCGCTTCCACCGCCTTCTCGCCCCATGCCCCGGTCACGACATAGTCGGCGGTTTGTCCCGCGCCTAGAAAGTTCCATGGCGCCATGCTGAATTGGAGGCTAGCTCCCCCTTGCAAGAACAAAACCTTGTAGCTTTCCGGAATGCCGAGAAGTGTGCGCAAATCGGCCTCCGCCTCCGCAAGTATCTTCTCGAACGGCTTGGACCGATGGCTCATCTCCATCACGCTCATGCCGGCCCCTTTGTAGTTGAGGAGGTCTTCCTTCGCCTCTTCCAACACCTCCACCGGCAACGTACATGGCCCCGCAGAAAAGTTAAACACGCGATCGTAAGGCTGACTCATGAGTCGGTTTTACCTGTATTTTCTCTCGCGTCCTCGGCGAGCTTGGCGTGAAAATCTAGGCTCGTGCCTATAATGTTTCATCGGATCGGCGTTAAGTGGGTATGGATAAGCACGGCGTCTCGTTCTCAACGGATAGGTTGATCGTTAGAACTCCTCAAACCGGCGACGGGGAGCATTACGCTCGTTACTACACGGCGAATCGTCAGTTTTTGCAGCCTTGGTCGCCGACCTTCAACGACGATATGTTCTCCCCTGCCGATTGGGAAGACTCCATCCCCATCATTCGGCAAGAGTTTGCTTCCGGCAGATCGGCGCGATTCTGCCTGTTTCACAAGGGACAATTGATCGGTGTCGCGAACGTCACCGGGATCACGCGGAGCCCAAGCTTCTCCTGTATCTTGGGGTACACGCTCTCCGAAGCGGCGCAGGGCCAAGGCCTGATGCATGAGGGGTTGATCCCCGTCATCGAGTTTGCGTTTCAGCATCGGAATCTGCACCGAATGACGGCAAACTATATGCCGCACAATCAACGAAGCGGCCGCCTTTTGCGTTCCTTGGGTTTCCAAGTTGAGGGGTATGCCCGCGATTACCTGTTGATCGATGGAATCTGGCAAGACCACGTTTTGACTGCCCTCCGAAACGAGGACTGGCAAGCCTAGCCGGTACCATCTACTCCTGATGCCTTCCGTGCGGTTTGAGCTATTGGGAACTTGCCGGCACACCGGGGCACGGCGAGGAAGGCTGCATACACCCCACGGGACGGTTGAGACGCCGTTCTTTATGCCAGTCGGAACTCAGGGTTCG
>Ga0206814_10193_pt1 | contig 17078 bp, 20 predicted proteins | sample Alteio_BWOrgCont_90_FD_152850 | JGI IMG/M metagenome (GOLD analysis project Ga0206814, IMG submission 152850) | Enriched cells from forest soil in Barre Woods Harvard Forest LTER site, Petersham, Massachusetts, United States -... | ecosystem: Environmental > Terrestrial > Soil > Temperate forest >...
AGAACGGGCGACCTGTCGCCGGTGCGCAGATCGTCGCAACTTCGCCAACTGATTTTGCTCGAACGTCTACCGACGAGCATGGGTTTTACGTGCTGTATAATCTGCCCCCCGACTCCTACACGGTCACAGCAGAAAAAGAGCGCACATCGAACGCCTTCGCCGTTGCGGTTAGAATATACAGCGATCAGACGGCGTTTCTCGTTCTTCACTTTACGTCATACCGGCGTTGCGGGGCTGCCTCTAACCACACAACCCTCTCAGTCGATCAGCGCAGCGAGCCGTTCATGTCGCTCAACCTTATCCAAATGCAGCGGTACCCGGCCGGGTCAATGCCGCCAATCCCACGGCCGATTGCTGTCGACGCGTGGGGACCGAAGTGCCACTAGGCTCGGGCGGGATCGCTTCGTTGCAGAGCTGCTTGCTTGCTGCAGTCGTGATCTTAATCATCGGTTCAGCATGAGGAGGGGACGACCGAGCTACGATGGCGGCATGATCCTCCCGCCCCTCGTATTCAGCGTGTTCATGCAGGTCAACCAGGAACGCCGGAGCGTCGCCGTCGCCGCGCTTGTTTCCGATCGATGCTTGATGGCCACGGCGACCGCGCGCGCCAACGACATGCTCAACCGCAACTATTTCTCACATATCGCTCCGGATGGAACGGCGCCGTGGCAAACGATGCGCTCGAACGGCTGCGCGTTTCACGCCATGGGCGAGAATATTGCCGAAGCGCCGGATCCGACGTTTGCTGTAACCGAGCTATGGAAGAGTCCGGAGCATCGGCAGAACACGCTCAACGGCCAGTTTCACAAAGTCGGCATCGGGGTGGCCGTGCGTCCCGACGGCACTGAGATCTTCGTCGAGGATTTCAGCGACTAGCGCCTCGGCTCGCCAAAGGACGGTTGCTTCGTTGCGCAAAACGGCGGGCACATGCGATTGAAGCTCTTCCTCACGTCCCTGCTGTTCGCGTGTGTCGTGGAACCACTGACCGGCGGCGCGACCGCTGTCGGCTCCGACCGGTTGCAAACGGACATCGCGCAGACGATTAAGCCGTTGATGGCGCAGTACGGTATTCCGGGAATGGCCGTTGGTGTTGTTGTTGATGGCCGTGAATACGTCTTCGATTTCGGCGTGGCATCGAAGGCGACGCAGAAGCCGGTCGACGCGAACACGTTGTTCGAGATCGGCTCGGTGACAAAGACGTTCACTGCCACGCTCGCATCGTATGCGCACATCGCGGGGAAGCTTTCACTCGCCGATGACGCTAGCGCCTACCTGCCGCAATTGCGCGGCACGAGCTTCGACCGCGTCACGTTGCTCGAACTTGGCACCCACACATCGGGCGGATTGCCGCTGCAGTTTCCCGATGACATCAAGACCGATGGTGATGCGCTGCGCTTCTACCAGCAATGGAAGCCGACGCACGACCCCGGCACGTCGCGCACCTATTCCAATCCGAGCATTATGCTGCTCGGGCTGATCTCTGCAAAGAGCTTGGGTGGCAATTTCACTCCTTTGATGCAGAGCACGATCTTTGCGCCGCTTGGGCTCAAGCACACATATATTGATGTTCCCGCGCAAGAAATGGCGAACTATGCGCAAGGCTACACCAAGTCGGATGCGCCGATTCGAATGACCAATGGGCCACTTTTCGCAGAAGCGTACGGCGTCAGAACAACCGCGGGCGACTTGCTTCACTTTGTGGATGCGAATATCGGGGCAACGAACCACGGCGGATCACTGGCGCGAGCGATCGGCGCAACGCATACCGGCTACTTTCGCCTCGGTGCAATGACCCAAGATCTTATTTGGGAGCAGTACGCGTATCCGGTGCGACTCGACACACTGCTTGCCGGCAACTCGGATCACGTCTTGTTCGACGCAAATCCCGTGGCGAAGCTCGACCCACCAATTCCGGCGGGCGGCGACGTGTTGCTTAATAAGACCGGGTCGACAAACGGCTTCTCGGCCTACGTAGCATTGGTTCCAACGAAGAACATTGGCGTTGTCCTTCTGGCCAATAAATCGTACCCGATCGCGGCGCGAGTGACGGCGGGTTACCAGATACTGCGCACCTTAGCACGGGATGTTGCCTACGGGAAATAACCCGATATCGCGTAAATGAACTTATGGCGATTTGTGAACGGGTCGGCGGCTTGCGGGCCGAGCGCCGCATCGGCGGCGCTCGCGGTGGCAAAGGTTTGCTGTAACGCCGTTCCGCCTAGCCCTGCGTCGAGGAGGCCTAAGAGTGTTGCCTGGCGTTCTGCCGTGATTTGTTCTTGCGGGCTGAGGTTTGCGCAAACCCACACGGCGATGGTTTGCACGCCATTCTGCGTTTGCTTACCGGCGTAGTGCCACATCCAGTCAAACGGCGGCATTTCGTTCCCGCCCTTCATGGTTTTCACCGCATGCACGAACGCGGGATCCTTGGAGTTCACTGCGGCTGCGTGCATCTCGAGATTCAGCGTTAGGTAGTCGGCGTACGGAACCTGGACGCCACCCATGTCAAGCGTCGTCTGCGGTTTCGCTATTTGAATCACCGTTGGCGTGGGCGTTGTCAGTGGTGCTGGTGGCGGGGCGTGGGCGCCCGGGTATTCGTAGACTTCAAAAAGAAACGAGGGATCGGCATTGGATGTCGTGATCGTGCTGACATCGACGGAATAGCCTCGGTCGGATTGATGGCAGTCCCAACGGAACGTCTCGTCGCGAAGGATCATGGGGTTCAGCGTGCGCGTGAAGCATGCCGGCAATGCGCGCACGGCGCCTTGGTAGATGAACGAGAGTACCTCAGGTACGTTTTTCGACTTAAGCCCGGGCGAACTGCATGAAAGCACCCATTCGGCCGGCATCGGGTATCCCGAAATATGGCACGTCGGCATAAAATCCCCGAACGACCTGTTCACGTGGTAGTGTTCCCCCATCGGAGCTTTCATCGGGGCGTCGCGCAAGGGCATAAAAGCGGAGTCCGTGTTTGCTAGGCCCGTTGAAACGAACGTTTGAACGGCGTTTATCAAGTCCGTTCCGGTTGCCGCCCTCGCGAGACCGTGTGAAAATAGTGCGAAAGCTAGAGCCGTAAGCAAGACGAATCTCTTCATGCGTACGTTCTAGAGCGCATGAACCGGCCGTACCTCCCGAGCGGCGGAGCTGGAGACCGTTTGCACGCAATTGCGTAACCAACGATGCGCTGGGTCGGCATCCATACGCGGATGCCATAGCATCGAAACAAGAACTTCAGGGGCGCTGAACGGCAGCGGAAAACTCCACGTCCCGATGCGCAAGTTCTCGGTGTGTCGCTCGGGAACGGTCGCGATCAGGTCGGATGCCCGAGCAAGGGCCAGGGCGGCAGAGAAACCGCCGACGATGGTCACGATCTCGCGGGTTAGGCCGAGCGGCGCCAGAGTGTCGTCGATTAACCCTCGAGCGAGGCCGCGCCGCGAAACAAGAATGTGCGCGCATTGCGCATAGGCAGCCGGTGTGATCTCGCGATTGCCGAGCGGATGGCCGGTACGCGCGACGCCAATGAAACGATCGCGAAATAGTGCTTGCATGCGAAGCTCCGGGCTTGTCGTATCCTCGACGACGCCCGTTTCCAAATCGACTGCGCCCTCGCGAAGCTGCGTACTCTCCTTGTCGAGTTTCTGGATGAAGCGTAGTCGCGCGCCCGGTGCTTCGCGCGCGATACGCTCGATCAGTGCCGGCCCGAAATTCTCTACGAATCCGTCACTCGTGCGCAGCGTGAACGTGCGCACGAGATGCGCGAGATCGAGGTTCTCGGCCGGGCGGAGGACGGCGGTCGCATCCTCGACGAGTTGCCCGACCCGCTCGCGAAGTTCGAGCGCTCGTGGTGTCGGGACCAAGCCGCGCCCGGCGCGTACCAAGAGCGGATCGCCGGTCGCTTTGCGCAGTCGCGCGAGCGCGCGGCTCGTGGCCGACGGGCTGAGCTCTAGGCGCTCGGCCGCGCGCGCGACGCTGCCCTCGCTGAGCAACACATCGAGCGTGGTCAGTAAGTTGAGATCGAGGGATGACATGGGGAAACCGTATCACATATATGGCGCCTGATGCATGTATAAAATGCAAAGCGTGCGCTTCACGCCATGCCTATTCGCGCCTACAGTGGGCGCATGGCAAATAATTCTTTGGAAACTTTTATCGAAGGGGCGCGCTCCACATGGGGACCCCTTACCTCCGACCTGGTCGCGAGCTGCCGCGAGAATTTGGCGGAGCTCCTCAAGGGGCCGGCTACGGAGGAGTGGCTGGCTAGCCTACACCGCGAATCTCCCGCGTTCCGCGAGCTACACCGAGACGCGACGCGCGGCTTTCTGCTCTTGGCGCACACCGAACTCGACGGGCGCTATCGGGCACCACACGATCACGGTCGCGGTTGGGTGATCTACGCGGTGCAGCGCGGTGAAGTTGAGATGGGAACGTTTGTGCGTGTGGAGGATGCGAACGGAAGCGTTCGGCTCGTGCAACGCGATACGGAAGTGATGCGTCCCGGGGCGGTTAAGGTATTTCTTCCCGGCGACACTCACGACACGCGCTGCATCAGCGGTCCCGTTACGCTCTTGCGCTTTACCGACCGCGATCTGGTTAAGGAAGAGAAAGTCGAGCACCGGGTCACGCGATATGTGGATCGCGATGGCGTGTGGAGCGACCCACAACGTGGCTAAACTCGCACTATCGGTTGCATGCGATGCGTACGACTATCTTCAACCGCTGCGCGAAGGAAACGTCGAGGTCGTGGGCATCGATCTGAACCTCCTTACCGTCGAGAGCGGTATTCGTCACGATCGCATGAACGCGTACGGCGAATACGATGCTTGCGAGTTCTCTATGGGGTCGTATCTCACGGCGCGCGCACTCGGAATTGACTCACTTGTGTCGATCCCGTTCTTCCCGCGGCGTATGTTCGGCCATCGGTATTGTTTCGTTCGCGCAGGATCCGGCATTGCAGAGCCCGCCGACCTGCGGGGTCGTCGGATCGGTGTGCTCGCGTATCAGAATTCGCTCGCGCTGATGGTCAAAGGCATGCTGACGCACACGTACGGCCTTGCGCTCACCGATGCCACGTGGGTGACCGCGCGCGAGGAGCGCGTTCGCTGGAATATTCCGAGCAACATCGCGATCGAGGTTGCTGATGGAGGGCGATCGTTGGAAGAACTGCTTCTTGCGGGTGAGATCGATGCGATGATCGCGCCGGACTTGCCCAAAGCATGGCTCCAGGGCTCGGGCGCCTTAGTGCGGCTCTTTCCTAATTTCGACGAGGACGAACGGCGGTACTACAACGAGACGCGGATCTTTCCGATCATGCATGCGGTCGTCATCAAGAAAGAAATTGTCGACCGCGACCCATGGGTCGCGACGAGTCTCTATGAAGCGTTTGTGGAATCGAAGCGACGCTATGACCAATTCACGCAGCAACCTCATCGACTAAGTTCGGTATGGCACAACCGTGATGAGGAGGGTGAATTTTTCGGGAAGGACCCGTTCTCTCAAGGCCTCAGCAAAAATCGCCACGATCTAGATGCGATGATGCAGTTCGCTCGCGAACAGGGTATGTTTCCACACGCACTTGCCGTGGGTGAACTGTTCACACCAAATACGAGAGCTACGTAGGACGTGCGCGTGCGATAAGATCGGCGAGGAGCCAGGCTGCGGCGCCGATGGCGACGGTCTCGGTGCCTTCGCTCCAATTCGAGTACGTGTGTGGATTCGTGATGAGGATCGGTACCCACACGAGTAGCCCAAAGCACCAGTACATCGCTGCGAGCAGGCGAGTCGCAAGCATAGTTACGCGATTGACAATCAGCGCGATAGCAGCTAGTGCGAAGGGTGCCGTTGTTATAATTGCCCAGAACATCTGACTAGGGGGAATCCACTTCGGAACAAGACTTGCCGTGCGTGCGAGAAATTCGACTTGCTCGATCGCAAACGAAGCGTTGCACATCGCGAAAAGAATGCAACCGATACGAATCCACATCTTCGATGGCGGCGCCGACGCCAGAAGTGCGTAGGCTGCTCCGGCTCCGATCGCGTCGGCGACCGGATAGAAGAAATTACCCCAGGTATAATAGACCTGCGGCAGGGCGATGATTCCTGGGATACTGCGGAGAGCCAACACCAGATACCCGGCACCAATAATCATCGCTCCAACGCGTGCTGCGGGGCGGAGCTGAATCGCGATGCCGCCGGCGATTTGGGCGGCAATCGGGGCGTAAAGATAGATCGGGCCATGGTGCCAAATCAGACTGGCGAGCCCGGATCCAACGACCGCCGTGCCAAATATATGGCGGCCGAGATTGGATTGCGGCATGAATCGTGTTTTGATGTAGAAACGATGATACCTAGTGCGGCCCTCGTCGCGGCGATGATGCACGACAAAGACCTTCGCGCGTGCGTCGGTGACGCCGGCTTGGCACCCTCTGCCTACATCGCAAGCACGTTTGACTTTCGCCGCGTAGCTCTGCACACTGGCGAACGTATGATCGTTGCGATTGCAAGAACCGGATGCATGGTTTCGCGGAATAGCGCCGTGCGTGTGTATCGGGAAGTGGGCGGCGGCTTTCGGCTCGTGTTCTCTGATAACGCGATGCCGGAAACCGTGGAGGCCTCTGCGGACGGCACAATCTCATCCTCGGCGCACGACACCATCGATACGATCGTTGAGCCCGTCTACGCGTGGAACGGCACGTCGTATGTGTTCGCTCCGCAGCAATCGCACGTTTATGACATCAGCGTCGAGCAGCGGCGACCATACCAGGTGCCCGTTCGTTTCGCGCCGGGGACATCGTCGATCGTGCTGCGCGGAACGTACGCGGAGAACTTCGGCGAGACGTACGTGTTTCAGGCGAAGGCCGGCCAAACGCTGACCATTGAGCTGCTCAACCAGCGCGGGCACCCGCCCGGGGTGGCGCTCAACTTCGGAGATCAGGACGTTACGGATGTCAACGGCAATCGGTGGTCGGGCGTGCTGCACTCCTCCGGGACTTACACGCTCGACGTGTTCGGATTCGACATCCCCGACCACCGGACGCTCTTGCCGTATTCGATCCGCCTAGTGATTCACTAGCGCTTCGAAATAGCGCGCCGACTGTTCGAGTTCGGTTAGCAGACGTACGTGCGTCGGCTGCCATCCGAGTTGCTCGCGCGTTTGTTTGCTGGAAGCGGGACAGTCAAGCTGCGCAAAGTGAGCAAACCACCCGAAGTGTTCCGTCGCTTCTTCGCGCGATACGGCAACGGCCGGGACGTTGAGGCGTTTGCCGATGGCCTCGGCGATATCCCGAAATGCGATGCCCTCTTCGTCGACGCCATGATAGTGCGCGCCCGCGGATCCTCGCTCGAGTGCAAGGCGATAGAGCACGGCGGCATCGAGTCGATGCACGGCGGTCCAGCGATTTGCACCGTCGCCGACGTACGCCGAGCGGCCCTTCGTGCGGGCGGTAGCGATGATGTTCGGTACGAAGCCGTGGTCGCCGTCGCCGTGTACGGACGGCGACAGACGTACGGTTCTAAGATTGACGCCGCGCTCAATCAGTGAGCGCGATACGCTCTCGGTCAGAATGCGCGGGAAATCATCGACGGTGAACACGGTTGTCGAGTCCTCGGTCGCGAGGCGACCCGGTGTGAGCAACGCCGTGCCTGACGTGATGATGAGCGGGCGGTCCGAGCCGATGAGCGCTGAACCGAGCGCTTCCACGGCGCGCGCTTCAATGTCGCACACCGCCTTGAAATTTGCGAAGTCGTGAATAAAGGCCGTGTGAATGACCGCGTCTACTACGGCAGCGCCGGCCTGCAAGCTCTCGAGATCTTCGAGGTCGCCGCGATGCGGCTGTGCGCCGATTGCGGTAAGTGATGCAGCCGCCGCGTCGGAGCGAGCGAGGCCGAGTACCTGATGCCCGGCCTTCAAGAGCTCCGGAACAACAGCCGATCCAACGAAGCCAGTGGCTCCAGTAACAAAGACTTTCATGCCACTATTACACCGTCTTCAAGCCGCAGAGCGGTAGAACGAAGGCGCCTGCCTCTTGCATAATCCTACCAAATGTGGTCGGATTGGGAGATGCAAGCACTCGCTGAACTGCAGACGCTTATCTCCCGGCACGCCGGAGGCGCGCTCGGACAGCCGCTCTTGAGCGGGATTGCCATTGGAGCAACAACGGTCACGAGCCAACCGATCCACGGCATGTACGAGCCGGTGGTTGCCATTCTTGCGCAAGGAGCGAAACGGATCGGGCTGGGCGATACGGCGTTCGACTGCCGCGAGGGCGACTATATCGTGATGCCCCTCGACCTTCCGGTGACCAGTCACGTGACCGAAGCGAGTGTGCGGAAGCCCTATCTTGCTGCGGTTATGGCGCTGCGACCCGCGCTTGTGGCGTCGCTGCTCCTGGAGGCGGGCTCCGTGGATTCCGACGAAGCCGCCGCGATCCACGTTAGCAACGCGTCTCCCGAATTGGTGGACGCGTTTGTGCGGCTGTTATGTTTAGCAGAGCGGCCGCAAGATGTTGCGATCATGCAACCGATGATCGAGCGCGAGATTGTGTGGCGGCTGTTGTGCGGCGATCAAGGTGGTCTGGTGCGTCAAATCGGCTTAGCCGATAGCCGTTTGTCGAAAATCGGTCACGCCATTCGATGGATCCGCGAAAACTACGCGTCGTCGTTTCTTATCGAAGATCTCGCGGAGCGCGTGGCGATGAGTCCGACGTCGTTCCACCGACATTTCCGCGCGGCAACAGCGATGAGCCCGCTGCAATACCAGAAGCAGATTCGCCTGCAAATAGCGCGCACGCGCCTCGTTTCAAACAGCGAGGATATCGCAAGCATTGGATTCAGCGTTGGCTACGAAAGCCCGTCGCAATTCACTCGCGAATATGCACGTCTCTTCGGTGCGCCGCCAAGCCGCGACACGTTCCACGGCAGCCGCGTCGCGACCGTAACCTAGTGAGCCCAGGAGGGCGGCACCGTCGTGGTCGCGGCGCTCCACACCGTGTCACTCACCGATCGAATGTCGTTGATGGATCCATCCTGTCTGCCGCTGACCGTCAGTACCAAAAAACGCGCGGAAACGGACGTACGGTAGTGGTTGATCAGTCCATCGGCGTTGAGGTCTAGCGCTATTGTCGCGACGATCTTCTTGCGCTCGACCGTTGCGAACCACACCCCAGTTGCTTTGCAGATTCGCGCGTCGGAGGCGTCCACCCAGAGCTCGCGCAGGTTGTATCGCATCGGGTCCTGCAGTGGCTTGAGTTTGAGATGTAAGGCGTGCCCGCATCCTTGAAGATCCTCAACGCCGTCGAGCGTAACGCTGTAGCGGCTATTCGAAGTTACCGTCGCAATCGTGCTCAGCGGCTTGGTGCTGGTCTCGTCTAAACCGAACGTGAACTCGTTTGCGCTTGGCGCGGGCGTTGCCAAGCCGGTATGGCCGAGAAAGAGGTCGGGAGCGAGTTCGAAGGGCCAAACATTGCGTTGAATAACGGCGTCGACGTCTCGAAACTTACGCTTTCGATCCGCCGTGCGTTCGACGCCCACAAAGTGTTGAATCACGATGCTCCCGCTGAATGCGGTCGTCGCCTGCAGTTTGAATTGCAAGTAGGCCGGCGCAGTGACCGAACGCATCCTGGCTAGGGCCGATCGATATATAGTAAGGGGTGCCATGCTCGCCGAGACCGGTAGCGGCTGCAACGTAAATTTCCCGGCGAGATCCGGGTCGACTCCGGCGGCGCCATTACGTGCCTCGGAGGCAATCGCCGGGAAAAGATCGTTGTAGATGTGAGCAACAAGTTCGTTGCTTTGGCAGTCCGCTGAGTTCGTCATGGCGACAATACGGACGTCTTGCTTGGGGAAAAATTGATCGCTTGCATCGAAGCCGAACGTGTTCCCGCTGTGCCAAATGCGCGGCTGCCCGTCGTACGTATCGACGTACAGACCGAACGCGTATTCAGCGTTCGAGCCGTCCGGGAAGCGTGCCGGCGCCGTCAGTAAAGCATAGTCGTCCGGCGAGACGATTTTTCCGGATGCGAGCGCCGCGTGCCAGGTTGTGAGATCGCCGACCGTTGTAACAATCCCGCCGGCAGCGCCAGCCCAGGATTCGTCGACCGGCACGGATGGCGCATTCTGCCCGTTCCCGTACGCGTACCCGCGGGCCATATCGGGTAACGCGCTTTCTTGCGCGATTGTCGCCGTGCTTGTCATGCCCGCGGGAAGAAAGAGGTGGTCGTGTGCGTAGTTTTCCCAGGTTTCGCCTGAAAGCACTTCGACGATTCGTCCCAAGATAAGATAGTTCGTGCTCGAATATTCCCACTGGGTCCCGGGCTTGAAATCCAGCGGCTTGTCGCCGATGCGTGCCACAACGGCATCGAACGTCGTCGGCGTTCCGACGAGCGATTCAATGTTCGGAGCGGTGATAAAATCGGCAAGTCCGCTTGTCTGTGTGAGCAGTTCGCGGACGGTGATCTCGGTCGCGTGTGGTGCGGTAGGAAGGTACGTCGCCATCCGTGCGTCGAGATTGAGCTTGCCGGCTTCCTTCAGTTGCACGATCGCCGCGGCGGCGAATTGCTTGGTGATCGATCCAACTTCGTAGTGAGTTTGAACGTCGGCTGGGAGCCCACCGTCTACATCGCGCAGTCCGTACCCGCGCGAGTAGACGGTAGTTGCTCCATCAACGATCGCTATGGTCGCGCCTTCGCAGTGGTTCGTGCGTAACGCGGCATTGACGTCGGCGTCGATCTTCGCTCGAATGGGCATGTCGATTGGCAGCATATGCTCCCCTTACGGACCGTGCTGCGAATTGTTTCTAAGGGAACATCCAGGAACGCCGCAAGGGGCGATATGGTCGAGCTATCGGCCATCCTGTGCCGCGCGGACCATCGATGCCTTGATTGCAGCGAACTCCGCCGAAGTTAAGCCGTTGGAGACGATGATGACCTGCTCGGATCCAGCGCGGAATTGTCCGTCTTGATTTCCTCCAAATTGAACTTGATTGACCCGCTTACCGTAGGTCTCTGACGGCCCATGCCCGGAAATGGTCGTTGGGTTGGCAAGAAAGATCCACATCAGGTGATGCGATCGCCGTTCTGCTCCCGGCAAGTCGTATCGAATGTAGAGCGCGCTCGATCCTTCGTGATTCATTTGTGTTGCCGTCGTCCCGACGGGTAACCCGGATGGAAGGGTGGCCGCAAAATCGAGTCGCGAGGCGGCGTTGAGAATGTCGGCCTCGGTGGGATTCAGTTGCGGCGGCGACATCTCGTTTGAGGAGATAACCATTGCGCCTTTCGGCGTGAACGTGATGCGCGTTTGTAGAACTTCCGCGGCGGTTGCGATGGCTACAATGGAAAGGCCGGCGAGGATCGACGCGATGATCGTGCGACGATGTTGAGTCGGTTTGGGCGCGTGGGCCACAGCGCTACGAATCGATGCTAAGGGGAAAGTCGGGACATCGATGTTCTCGCGTGCGATCTGCGCGCGTTGCAGAAGATCAGCGTGCATATAATTCTTTGCCTTTCGGGTGAGCCGGTGCGTCGTGCGTTTGTAGCAGTGCTTGGAGTCGGCGTCGCGCCGTCATCAACCGGAACCGCACGGTGGCGTCCGGGATGCGAAGCACCATAGCGACTTCGCGGCTTGTGAGGCGTTCAAAATAGTGGAGTACGATGACCGCGCGTAGGTGCTCCGGCAACGTCGCGAGTGCGCGCCATACGTCGAGCGCTGCCGCAGGATCCTGCGTATATGCGGGGTCGGCGTCGAGCGGCGTGTCGGTCGTCTGGAGTTTTTTGTGTTTGAGCGCCTCTCGAACCACGATGCGGTAGAACCAGGTTCGAAAAGCGTCGGGATTTCGCAGCGACCCGATGTTGCGAAACATGAGCACGCACGCGTCTTGCGCTGCGTCTTCGGCGGCTTGCGCTTGGGCGATTATTGCGCGCGAAACGCGGTAGGCATCGGGCCATACCGCCTCTGCCAGACGCTCGATGTCGGCGGGATCGCCGCGCTGCGCGGCTGCGATGAGCTCGGTTGGAGTGTGTATCATCACCCTATAGAGCGTTCAAACGCCCGAAACGTTTGAACGAGCCGCGTCCCTCCGGTAGGGCCCATTCGTTCCCGAAACGTAGTGCCCGACCATGCCGGAGCGCAATCGGGTGAGTCCCTACGGTGAGATTATCTCCTCGGCGCAGCGCGGGAGCTGGATGGGTAATCGCGGGTCTATCCACCGCGGGCATGACATCGTGCGACCCTGGGCCTGCCGACGCTGGATAACCTGTACGCTCTCATTTAAGAATTGGGTCGCGCCGAAATGGGCACCCGGGCGGTGGACGGCGTTGTTTTTTTATGACGAGGCGCTGGCGTTCGCGGCTGGGCACCGGCCCTGCGCGTTGTGCCGCCGCGCTGACTACGATCGCTATCGCGCCGCGATCGGTATCACTGGTGCTGATGCGATCGACTGGCGCTTGCATGCCGAGCGTCTGAACGGACGCGACAAACGTGCGCATGCACTGCCGTGGCGTGAGGTTCCGATCGGTACCTACGTCGAGCTCGATGGGGTACCGCACGTCACGTTGGGAGAATCGTTGCGACCGTGGCACACGACGTCGGGCTACGGTGAGTCACGTGCGCGTCCGCGTAGCGGCGATGCGCGCATCCTTACCCCGCCGACGTCGGTTGGAGCGTTTGTTGCCGGTTACGAACCGCAGATCGAAGGTGTATCCGCATGAAATACCTGTGCATCCTTGCATTGATTGCCGTCTCGGCGTGTGGTGGTGGCGGAACGGCGGCGCCGTTGCTCGCTGCGCCAACAAGTGCGCCAACCGCAACTCCGACGCTCGCGCCGGTTACGCTTGGCGAACCGAAGTTTCCGTTGCGCGGATTGATCGACATGCAGGATATCAGTTGGCACAATACCGACGCGGGTCGCCCGGTTTTCGACATCACGAACGTTGAGGGTTTTCCGGGGCTCTTTGGCGGCGTCGTGATCAACGCAACGTGGGCGCAGATGCAACCAGCTGCGGGTGGTGCGGTAGATTTTTCGCAGGTCGACGCCGCCCTTGCTTCGATACGAACGTACAACACAGCCAATCAATCGTCGCCGCTTGGTGTAAAACTGCGTATCTACGGCGGCAACAGCGCGCCGCAGTGGGCGAAAAATCTTCCCGGTGGCCCGATCACGATCTATCGCAACCCAGCCGGTTGCAGCGGCGCGACCGACACGTGCCCGTTAACCGTTGGTCCATTCTGGACGCAAACGTATATTTCGGATTGGCGAGCGTTTCAAGCGCTGGTGGCGGCAAAGTACGATAGCGAGCCGCTCATTCGCGCCGTTGCAGTAACGTCGTGTGCATCGCAAACCGACGAGCCGTTCGTCCCGACGAGCGGCCCGATGGGAAAAGCCAATCTTGGCGCTGCCGGCTACAACGACACGGTCGAACAAGCGTGTCTCGCCGGTGCGACGACCGATTATGCAGCATGGAAGAACACCGAGATCGACTTCACGTTCAACGAATACTCGAAGTTCACGGGCGGCCTGGATGCTGCGTTTACGCAGAGTGTCATGACGCTGTGTCGCCAACAGGCAGCCGATGGTTGCGTTCTCGACAATCATGCGCTGCAAACGCCGTTGACCAGCGACCTCACCACCTACGCAGCCATTGCGGCGGCTGGTGGTTTAATCAACTTCCAAACGCAGGCGCCCGAGGGTATGGGTTGCTTGTGGCCTGAGACGATTACGCAAGGTCTGTTGCTCGGCGCGCGCGCGATCGAAGTGTGGCCCGAAGCGAAGTACCAAGGGTTCGATACGCTCACGGTCCCGCAAGTAACTGCGCTGCAGGCGTTATTTTTTGCGCCTCTGCCGGCCACAACGCCGGTGCCGAGTCCGCTGCCAACGCCGTGTACCGGGTATAATTGACAATCAACTTTACTTTGTGATACAAAGTAAAGCGTGAGCCCGTTGCATATGGCGATTGTTATGGATGGGAACCGCCGCTGGGCGCGCGAGCGTGGTCTGCCGCCGGTTTGTGGATATCGCCGCGGGATACGGGCGTTGAGTCGAACGGTGCGGGCCGCGCAACGCGCGCGAATTCGTGTGGTTACGGCCTACGCGTTTTCCGAAGAACACTGGAGCCTGCCACGACCTGAAGTCGAATTGTTGATGCAACAATGCGAGCGCGCGGCGCGCGGCGAGTTGCGCGCGCTCGGCCTTGAAGGGGTTCGCGTGCGCTTGTGTGGTCGGAGCGACCGGCTTCCCGACGCCACTCGCGCCGCGCTCGACGATCTTGTTGCGGAGACCGCCGATAACGACGAGCTTATCCTGAATATTGCCATCGACTATCGCGAATGCGCGCTTGCAAGCAAGCTGTATACCGCAGGTCTCCCCGATCCGGATCTGGTGATCCGCACCGGAGGAGAGCTGCGGCTTTCAAACTTTCTGCTCTATCGAGCGGCATATGCAGAGTTTTGGGCGACGAATACGTACTGGCCTGACTTCGATGCAAAGCATCTTGGCGAGGCGCTAACGTACCTAGACTTTGTTGCAGGTCATCGAGATCGAGACCGCCTTGCCGTTCACGTTATCGGATTCTGAAAGCGTCCGCTCGGTGTCGGAGACTTTCGTGTGAGTGAAGACATTTGCGGTACCGGGGTTCCGCCACACATTGCTGTCCGGCGACTCGGCGACCTCGTAGGTACCGTCGGCATCGGGTCCTACGTGCATGTAGAGTTTGTGTGAGGGGTCGTATCCCGTGTAGTGGATCGATTGTACGAACGGCTGACCGTTCGCATCTTGCACGACTTCCTTTTCTTGTAGCCACGCACCATCGAGAGCCGTGTCAAACACCTGATCCTCCGTGCCGGAATGACTGCCGGATTTCCATGCGCAGTGCCAGGTTCCAAGAAGGTATTGGAGCGGTGCCATCTGCGCCGCATTCGGTGGTGTCGCCGCGCTAGCAGCGAGAGGGAGCGAAAAGAGGATAGCGGCACTTGCCAGGATTGGGAGCATGAGTCGTTTCATGTAGGTGACTATGCCGTCATACTGTGTCGCGCGCGTGTCGCCTTTGTGTCGAAGTGTGTCGCCCTCACCGCATGCGTTAGAATAACGGCGTGGACCCTTTGGCGCAGATTCTTATCGTCGACGACGATCGCGAAATTCGCACGCTCCTGGCCGAGTATCTCGACGGGAACGGCTATCGCACGACGGCCGTAGCTGATGGACCGGGCATGTGGGCGGCACTTGAGAAAGCGACGTTCGACTTAGTGGTGCTCGACCTCACGCTTCCAGGCGATGATGGTTTGGTGCTGTGCCGCACGCTACGCGCGCGCTCCGCTCTTCCCGTGATCATGTTAACCGCGCGGGGTGCAGCGCTCGATCGCATTGTCGGCCTTGAAATGGGTGCCGACGACTACTTGGCTAAGCCGTTCGAGCCGCGCGAACTTCTCGCGCGCATCCGCAGCGTGTTGCGCCGAACGTCGGGGGCCATCCAGGGTGAAGCCGCGCCAAGGACGTTGCGATTCGGAGAATGGTCGCTGGATATGGTCGCTCGGCATTTGATCGACCACGACGGCGTTGTTGTTACGCTTTCTGGCGCCGAGTATCGCCTCCTCACCGTTTTTCTTGAACGCCCGAATCGAATTTTGAATCGCGATCAACTCCTCGACCTGACACATGGGCGAGAAGCCGACTCGTTCGATCGGTCAATCGATCTCCAAGTGAGTCGACTGCGACAACGGCTGCGCGACGACGCGCGTTCGCCGCAACTCATCAAGACTGTGCGTAGCGAGGGCTATATCTTTGCCTCAACGGTCACCGGGGTGTCATGACCCGGTTTTTCCGCTCAGTCGCCGGCCAAACGTTCGTCTATTTGCTGGTGGGTATGGTCGGCGCCGTGTTAGTCACGGCTGGCATTGCGCTCCACATCGTGCGCAACCTGACGGTCCTTTTTGCGTTTGCGATTTGCATTCTGTTACTCGCCTATGCGGTCGCGCGCTATTTTACCCGGCCTCTGCGCGACCTCGCTGCCGCGGCGACGCGCCTTGGTGAAGATATCAACAGCGCTCCGATGCCCGAGACCGGTCCGACGGAGATTCGCGAAGCGGCCATCGCCTTCAACGCCATGCAGGCGCGTATACGACGCGACGTTACCGAGCGAACGTCGATGCTTGCGGCGATTACCCACGACTTGCAAACGCCGATGACGCGGTTGCGCCTACGCCTTGAAAAGGTCGGCGATGAGGCGCTACGCGAGAAACTCGTTGAAGATCTCGCGGCGATGCGGGAGATGGTCAACGAGGGTCTGGATTTAGCGCGCAGTCTCGACGGCCCCGATGTAGCGCAGCGCGTGGACCTCGATTCGCTGCTGGCAAGCGTCTGTGATGATGCCCAGGACGCGGGCGACGATGTGACGCTGGTGGGCTCGACGGCTGCAGCGGTGCTCTGTTCGGCGAGTGCGATGCGACGATGCGTAACGAATTTCGTGGATAACGCCGTAAGCTACGGAGGGTTCGCCCGGATCGCCGTCACGGGCGACGCGCGCTATGCGACCATAAGCGTTCGCGATGGCGGGCCTGGGATTCCGCAGGATCAGGTCGCGCGCGTCTTCGACCCGTTCTATCGCCTTGAGTCGTCGCGTTCGCGCGAAACCGGCGGCACCGGTCTCGGCCTTACGATTGCGCGCAATATCGCGCAGCGTTACGGCGGCGAGATCACCCTTGCGAACCGACCCGAGGGCGGCCTCGAAGTCGTCCTGCGTTTGCCCGTAGCGAGATAACGTCGAGGCCTTCGTGTTACAATATCTGGAACCCGTCAAACGGAGTCCCGTTCATGTGTCGCAACATCAAGACCTTACATAATTTCGCGCCGCCGGCGACCGACACCGAAATCCGGGCGTCGGCGTTGCAGTTCGTCCGGAAACTCAGCGGTTGCACCCATCCTTCGAAAGCCAACGAAGCCGAGTTCGATCGCGCCGTTGATGACGTAACGGCAGTCGCGCGCGAACTACTCGCTTCGCTCGTTACCACCGCGCCGCCACGTGACCGCGCGGTTGAAGCGGCAAAAGCCAAGGAACGCTCGCGCCAGCGATTCATTGGCGCGTAAACGCGTGCCCGATTCT
>Ga0206814_10194_pt1 | contig 17061 bp, 10 predicted proteins | sample Alteio_BWOrgCont_90_FD_152850 | JGI IMG/M metagenome (GOLD analysis project Ga0206814, IMG submission 152850) | Enriched cells from forest soil in Barre Woods Harvard Forest LTER site, Petersham, Massachusetts, United States -... | ecosystem: Environmental > Terrestrial > Soil > Temperate forest >...
TAGCAGGCAGTGGGGAGCGGCGGCTGGGGGCGGGATAGTAAGTTCTTCAATTTTGTGGAAAACGGGCGTTCACGTGAGTGTGAACGCGCCGGCATAAATGCGCTGGTAAACTGGAAGCGGGGAGAGCATCTAATAAACGATGGCGACGCCCACCCGCGTTCAAACTCCGACCGATATCTCGATCTCGCACGAGCAGCTTATTCGGGCGTATCGCGCGATGTACACGGCGCGGCGGCTGGACGATCGCGAGATCCTGCTCAAGCGGCAGAACCGTATCTTCTTTCAGATCAGCGGCGCGGGACACGAAGCGGTGCAGGCGGCGGCGGGGTTGGTGTTCCGGCCGGCGCACGACTGGTTTTATCTTTATTATCGCGACCGGACACTGGCGCTGACGCTGGGCGTGACGGCCGAGCAGATGCTGCTGGGGGCCGTGGGGGCGGGGCTGGATCCGGCTTCGGGAGGCCGGCAGATGCCTTCGCATTGGACCGATGCAGCGCTGCACATCGCATCGCGGTCGTCTGCCACCGGGACCCAGTACCTGCAGGCCGCGGGCTGCGCGCAAGCCTACCGCTATCTGGATCCAGGTTCCGACGAAGTGACGCTGGTTTCGAGCGGCGAAGGCGCCACCAGCGAAGGCGAGTTTTGGGAAGCGATGAACGCGGCCAGCCTGGAGAATCTGCCGCTGGTGTTCCTGATTGAAGACAACGGCTACGCCATCTCGGTGCCGGTGGAGAAGCAGACCGCGGGCGGGAATGTTTCGCAACTGGTGAGTGGTTTCCCGAATCTGAAGCGGATCGAAGTGGACGGCACGGACTTGATTGCGTCCTATCACGCGCTCAGTGACGCGGCGGCGTATGCGCGAGAGCGGAAGGGTCCGGCGCTGGTACATGCGATGGTGACGCGACCGTATTCGCACTCGCTTTCCGACGACGAGCGCTTTTATAAGACCAAGGCCGAGCGCGAGGCCGAGGAAGCGCGCGATCCGCTGCTGCGTTTCCCCGAATGGCTGATCTCGGAGGGCATTTTGGACCGGCAGGGGCTGCAGATCATCGTGCACGAGGTGGATCAGGAGATCCAGCAGGCCACCGATCGGGTGCTGCGCGCGGATCCGCCGCCCAAGGGTTCGGCGCTGCAGTTCCTTTATTCGGACTCGATCGACCCGACGTCGGTGGAATTTGAAGCCGAGCCGCAGTTTAGCGGCGAATCGCGCACCATGCTGGATGAGATCAATCTCACGATGCACGAAGAGATGCGGCGAAATTCGCGGATCGTGGTGTTCGGCGAAGACGTGGCGGATTGCAGCCGGGAAGCGAACCTGGCGGAAGTGAAAGGCAAGGGCGGCGTCTTCAAAGCGACCTCAGGCTTGCAAATCAAGTTCGGCAGCGATCGCTGCTTCAACAGTCCGCTGGCGGAGGCGGGGATTATTGGCCGGGCGATCGGGCTGGCCGAGCGTGGGCTGAAGCCGGTGGTAGAAATTCAGTTCTTCGACTACATTTGGCCGGCGATGATGCAACTCCGCGCCGAGCTTGCCACGCTGCGCTGGCGGTCGCACAATGCGTTCAGCGCGCCGGTGGTGGTGCGGGTGGCGATCGGGGGCTATCTGAGCGGCGGCGCGATATATCATAGCCAATGCGGTGAAGTGATTTTCACGCACATGCCGGGGCTGCGCGTGGTGATGCCTTCGAATGCGCTGGACGCGTGCGGGCTGTTGCGGACTGCAATTCGCTCCGACGATCCGGTGCTGTTTTTGGAACATAAGAAGCTTTATCGCGAGCTGTATAATCGCTCGCAGCATCCGGGCGCGGACTACACGATTCCGTTCGGCAAGGCGAGCGTGGTGAAGAGCGGGCAGAGCTTGACGGTGGTTACCTATGGGGCTGTGGTGCAGAAGATGCTGCAGGCGGCGCTGCAGGTGGAGCAGCGGAATCCCGATAAAACGATCGAGGTGATCGATCTGCGCACGCTTGCGCCGTACGATTGGGAGACTATTCGGGCGTCGGTGGAAAAGACCAATCGCGTGATGGTGGCGCACGAGGATTGCCTGTCGTGGGGTTATGGGGCGGAGATCGCGGCGCGGATTGCGAACGAGTTGTTCGATCGCTTAGATGCGCCGGTGGGTCGGGTGGGGGCGCTGGATACTTGGGTGGGGTACAATCCGCAGCTGGAGAATGAGATTCTGCCGCAGGTGGAGAATCTGGCGGCGGAAGCGGAGCGGTTGCTCAATTACTGAGCGTCGGCGGGGAGCAGCGTGAAGGGCTTGCCATCGACGCTCCGAACTGCGCGAAAATCCCGTTCGTCTAGTGTGAGAATCCGGCGCACGTTTTTTCGTTCAGCGGTCGCTATGACCGATGCGTCGGCGAGACCGAGCTCAAGATCCGCGTAGGTCTCCAATAGCGCCTGGCAACGGCTCAGATCAATTGAGGTAAACGGTTCGAGCGTAAATCCACCGACCGCGATGCCTTCGAGAAACCTGGCGACTGCGCGCTTGCCTAGCCGAATGCGAAGCAGGTAGTCGATTTCGGCGAGGATGGCCATGGGAACGACGATGGGTCCCCTTTCATCTTCGATCACTTGGGTTACGGCAGAGTGATGGCGGTCCCGCGCGTCATACAGAGCGTAGACGGCGCCGGAATCGGCGATCAGCGCCATCGGCCGCGCTTGGCAGCGGCGTTACTCAAGAGCTGTTCCGCGCATTCGGAGGTATCTGTGTGCCCGCTATCGAATTCACCGATCCCAGGTATTTTCGGGCGCTTTGCTTTGCGCGTGTAGGCTTCCAAGGCATCGCGGATGAGTTCCGCCCGGCTGCGTCCCTGAGTTTCGGCCATTTGGCGGAGAGCAAGGACGGTGTCGGGATCCAGATAGACGGTGGTCTTGGTCACACCATATAGGGTACCATATGTGGCGTCTGCGGTTATTGTAATAGCTGCAGTATGTGGTCAGGAACGCGCCGTTTGAGAGTCGGAAACGATTCAAGCAGCCGCTCAATGTCGAGCAGGTCTTTCCTTCGCTTTGTAGAGCGCCGGTCCGGGTGCGATGCCGCCCAAATCTTGTCTTGCAGCACGTCCTCAACCGAGGCTACCGGAAGTTGGAGGCCAAGGACTTCGCGGATGGAAGCGCGTTCTACAAAGTCGCCGTAGCGGGGATCAGTTTGGAACTGCACGCGCAGGTTGGAGCCTGCGGAGCTGATGTTGAGGCTATGAGGGAACGCCTCCACTTGAAAATGCTCCCGCATGAGCTTGCTGACCTGTTCTAGTTGGCCGACGGCGACGACGAGATCCAGATCGAGGCTGACGAGAGGCTCCACGTAGGCGTTGACGGCCTGACCGCCGATCACGCAGAAGCGCACGTCGTGCTCATCGAGCAGCGCGAAGACTTCCTCCAGAAGATTGGATTTGTCCAGAGTGACGGCCTTCCAGAAGGAGAGTGCTTTCATGGCGCTGGTGTTCTCAGGTTGCCGCTTGGACCTTGCTAGAAGCGAAATGCCGCGAACATCTTGCGATGCTGGGGGCTTTGTGTTTAATTCGGGTAATGTCCGACTCTCCCACGCACTCGCGTGCAGTACTATCGGGGCTGCAGGGCTTTTCATGGGGGAATTAACCCATGGAGATCTCATCTCAAGGAAGCCTCGCGCTTATATGCCTTCAGGGCTCATTCTGACCCAACTTCGCTACCCACCTATCACTGGCGTGACAACCTGATCACCAGAGGTTGGTTCATCCCGCTCCGCTACTTACCTGTTGCCGCTTCGTGACCTAATTTGAGCCTTCCAACTGCATCGAATCTCGAAGCGGCAAGATCAAACAGCATAGGCTGCAGTTTGGTCGACTGGGAGGTGAAGTCGAACACCAAGTCGGCAATATGCTCTCTGGATAGAGAGGCATCCACGATCAGTTTTCGACCGGAGTATTCGTGAACGGCACGACGGTAATTCTCGTACACGGCGGTGAGCTTCGTGACATTTTCATAAGTATCACGCGTCGCCCTCGCCGCATCCATTCGCCTGATGGAAAGGTCTACAGGACAATCCAAATAGATCAAAAAATCGGGTTCAGGAAAACCCTGATTGAGCCGCTGTACTACTTCCTCTTCCTTTGGCGTTTCTACATTGTATGCCATTGAGGAGAGCACGTATCGAGTACATATCGAGTCGATACCCTCGCCGAGGTGTTTAATCACTCCGTTAGTCGGATTGTGCAGATGGTCAAATCGGTCCGCGGCGAAAGCGAAGGCGAACTGTTGATCACGTGTTTCACGCTCTGGCGGAAGAACAACTCTGCCCGAGAAGAATAGTCGGATGAGCTGACCAAACGGGCCTGATGAAGGCTCCGATGTGAGCCAGGCTCGTCGTCCGATAGAGATCAGCCGCTCGTACAACAGATTAGCTTGGGTCGAACTGCCCGAACAGTCCAAACCCTCGAAGACAACAAAACGGCCCCTCTCTTTCTGATTCACGACCCCTCGTCACGGTCTGGCAGGCCGGAGAGCACGGTAGCGCTTAGACGATCCTCGAGCTCCCCAGCCTCGGAGCAAATCATCCTCATTTTTGCTCCGCTGAAGCCTTTCTCGGCGGCCAGTCTGAACAACTCGTCTGATGCACTCCGCCTGAGAAAGGGATTCTGAATGCCTCCGATCTGCAGGCCGAGTAATCCAAGAAGACCCGCCTCCGGCGACTTCAATTCTTGCGGCCACTCGAGATCCGCCATCCGTGCCGAAATCTCTCGCATCACATTCGTTTGAAGCAGTGGATACGCCTTAAGTTCATCCTGCAGCGCGTGGGGAGTGTGCTTGAAATGAGCAAGGAACTCAAGCAGCCGAATCGAAGTCATCAGATATACACTCCTATTGTAGCGTACGTTCTGTGATAACTTGTCATAAGCGCGAATCGTCTCCAGGTTTGAAGACAGTTCATCGCGATCCCTTAAGCGCGAGCGGCACAGGGGCTCGAACTGATAAGGATTCTGCGCGAAGCGAGGGAGCGAGCGCCATGATGGATTTGAAAAAGCTGCTGAATGACCGTCGGGTTCGAGAGATAATGAATAGCGGACCCTCCACCCGTGGTGCTCGTGATTCCCGAACAGAATTCCAGCGTGACTACGGCCGCATTCTGTATTCCACCCCCGTACGTCGTCTCAGCGATAAGGCACAAGTTTTCCCTCTTGAACCAAACGATTCGGTACGTACCCGGCTTACGCATTCGCTTGAAGTTTCAAGCGTGGCCCGAGATCTTGCTGCACAGGCCGCTAGGTGGTTGCCAGGTGTACGTGATCATGAGATGTCCGACATTGCGAGCATCGCTTCGACATGCGGTTTAGTTCACGACCTGGGAAATCCGCCATTTGGGCATGCTGGCGAACTTGCTATTCAAACTTGGTTTCAACAGCAACCTGAGTCGTTCTTCGCACCCCTAGGAGGCAGGGAGTCGCAGTTCGCCCAGGATTTCCTTCGATTTGAGGGGAATGCGCAGACGTTACGCCTGTTGACAAAACTGCAGGTGTTGGCAGACGATTTAAGCCTCAATCTGACGGCTGGAACTCTCTCTGCGGCTCTGAAATACACGGCTCCCTCAACTTTCCCTCACACTGCGGAGAGTCCTCACGAGTGCTCGAAACCCGGATATTTTGCTTCTGAGGCAGAGATTGTGGAGATGATCCGCCGTGAGACAGGCACGGGCGAGGCGCGAAACCCGATTGCATTCCTGGTGGAGGCGGCTGATGACATTGTATACTCAACCGTTGATCTTGAGGACTCCGTCAAGAAGGGCGTTCTAACATGGGACCAGATTCATGAGCACGTTCGCGCAGCGGCGATTGGGGCTTCAAAGGAACAGCGGGCCATTTGTGACAACGCACTAGAACGCGCAGCCAGAGAGATCCACAGAGAATTGCGGGGGAAGGCAAAGGAACAAGCGCTGGCGCAAGCGTTCCGAACGGCAGCTATAGGAGAAATGGTCCCGTCCGCAGTCGAGACATTTGATGCGCAGCATAAGCTTATACTAAACGGTGATTACCATAAGGAACTTCTTGAGGATGAAGCGTGTTCGGCGCAAACGCTGGTGAAGGCGTGCAAGAGCCTCCTCAGGGGCTTCACCTATTGCGATGAAGGCATTTTGCGCCTGGAGATAATGGGACGCACGGTAATCCACGATTTGATGGATCTTCTTTGGCAAGCGGCACCCGGGTTCCGCCCCGACCCAGATCCGCAAACCTACGAAGGAAAGACGTATCTTTTAATCTCTGAAAACTACCGTCGCGTGTTTGAAGAATCGCTCCAGCAAGACTCCGGTAGACCTCCGGAGGTTTATCGCAAGCTGCAGCTCATAACAGACCACGTTTGCGGTATGACTGACACCTACGCCTGCAGCTTACATCGCCGTCTAATGAATGCTTAACGAGAAAAAAGCCCCGGACTCGGTTTGCACCGGGCCGGGGCTTCGTGTTTAATCGGGCAACGTCCTACTCTCCCACACACTCGCGCGTGCAGTACCATCGGGGCTGCAGGGCTTAACTGCCGTGTTCGGGATGGGAACGGGTGGGACCCCTGCGCTACAATCACCCAAAAGTGAAGATGACGAAAAAAGGTTGAATATTGATGGGCAACAAGTAAGTAGAGTTTGTATCTACAATAAATTTTATGGTCAAGCCGAACGGGCTATTAGTAACGGTCAGCTCAACGTATTGCTACGCTTACACATCCGTCCTATCAACGTGGTAGTCTTCCACGGCCCTTCTTAGGTATTACCCTTGGGAGATCTCATCTCGAGGAAGGTTTCGCGCTTATATGCCTTCAGCGCTTATCCTGACCCAACTTCGCTACCCAGCTATGCCACTGGCGTGACAACTGGATCACAAGAGGTTGGTTCATCCCGGTCCTCTCGTACTAAGGACAAGCCCTCTCAAATCTCCTGCGCCCACAACAGATAGGGACCGAACTGTCTCGCGACGTTCTGAACCCAGTTCACGTACCGCTTTAATAGGCGAACAGCCTAACCCTTGGGAGCTTCTACACCCCCAGGATGCGATGAACCGACATCGAGGTGCCAAACCGGAGCGTCGATGTGAACTCTTGACTCCGATCAGCCTGTTATCCCCGGCGTACCTTTTATCCGTTGAGCGATGGCCCTTCCATACAGAACCACCGGATCACTAAGTCCTGCTTTCGCATCTGCTTGACTTGTAGGTCTCGCAGTCAGCCTAGTTTATGCCTTTACACTCGACCTCTGATTTCCAAACAGAGTGAACTAAGCTTCGAGCGCCTCCGTTACAATTTAGGAGGCGACCGCCCCAGTCAAACTACCCGTCTACCAATGTCCTTCTCCCGGATAACGGGAGTAAGTTAGAATCACAGAATGCTCAGGGTGGTATCTCACCGTTGGCTCCCTCGAGACCAAAATCCCGAGTTCAAAGCCTCCCACCTATTCTGCGCAGAGCACCCCATAATTCATTGATAGAGTATAGTAAAGGTGCACGGGGTCTTTCCGTCTTGCTGCGGGCATCCGGCGTCTTCACCGGAACCACAAGTTCGCCGGGCGAATCGTTAAGACAGTTGTCAGATCGTTACGCGATTCGTGCAGGTCGGAACTTACCCGACAAGGAATTTCGCTACCTTAGGACCGTTATAGTTACGGCCGCCGTTCACTGGGGCTTCAGTTCAAAGCTTCGCCTTGCGGCTAACCTCTCCCTTTAACCTTCCAGCACCGGGCACGCGTCAGCCCCTATACGTCGTTTTCGACTTAGCAGAGACCTGTGTTTTTGTTAAACAGTCGCCTGACACCATTCACTGCGGCCCCCATTGCTGAGGGCACTCCTTATCCCGAAGTTACGGAGCTATATTGCCTAGTTCCTGAACGATTCATCACCCGAGCGCCTGAGTATATTCTACTCGTCCACATGTGTCTGTTTGTGGTACGGGCACCTAACTCTCCCACGAGGATTTTCCCGGCAGACGACCTGGCGGGTTTACCTATCCAGATCTCGCTTCACCTAGGATTGAAACCATTGCGCCCCTAGGCTTACGCGCTGCGTCCCCCCGCTTTCGACGAGTTTTGGTGGTCACGGAATGTTAACCGTGTGTCCATCAGCTACGCCTTTCGGCCTCGCCTTAGGCCCCGACTAACCCTGAGCGGATTAACCTTTCTCAGGAAACCTTAGACTTGCGGCGACCAGGGTTCTCACCTGGTTTCTCGCTACTTATGCTGGCAGAGTCACTTCCTAACCGTCGAACGCTCCTTTCGGTACGTCTTCAGTCCAGTTAAGAACGCTCTCCTACCACCCAGATGCTTGCGCATCGGATCCATAACTTCGGTATCATGCTTGAGCCCCGTTGGATTGTCGGCACCGGGTTCCTCGACCAGTGAGCTATTACGCTTTCTTTAAAGGATGGCTGCTTCTAAGCCAACCTCCTGGCTGTCTGAGGCGCCCGACTTCCTTTCCCACTTAGCATGAATTTAGGGACCTTAGTTGATGGTCTGGGCTCTTCCCCTTTCGACAACGAAGCTTAGCCCCCGCTGTCTGACTCCCGTGTTACTCATTAACGGCATTCGAAGTTTGGTTGAATTCGGTAACCTGGGAAGGCCCCTAGTTCATCCAGATCTCTACCACCGTCACGGACCACACGAGGCTAGCCCTAAAGCTATTTCGGAGAGAACGAGCTATCACGGAATTTGATTAGCCTTTCACCCCTACCCTCAGCTCATCCAAGCTGTTTTCAACCAACACTGGTTCGGACCTCCAGTCGCTGTTACACGACCTTCATCCTGGCCAAGGGTAGATCATCCCGCTTCGCGTCTAATCCCAGCGACTGAACGCCCTATTCAGACTCGCTTTCGCTGCGGCTCGCTTTCGCTTAACCTTGCCACTGAGATTAACTAGCCAGCTCATTATTCAATAGGCACGATGTCAGGCATTCCGGCAAGCCGGCATAGCCCTCCAACTGCTTGTAAGCATGCGGTTTCAGGTACTATTTCACTCCCCTCGCAGGGGTACTTTTCACCTTTCCCTCACGGTACTAGTTCACTATCGGTCGCAAGTGAGTATTTAGCCTTACCGGATGGTCCCGGTGGATTCCCGCAGGGTTTCACGTGCCCCGCGGTACTTAGGAGCCACTCGAAGCTAGGATGGCATTTTCATATACGGGGCTGTCACCCTCTATGGCCGGCCTTTCCAGACCGTTCTATTAACGCTTCCCTATAACCTCTTTACACTAAGTGACGACTCTAAACCGCTCCCTTACGGTCACGGCTCTGAATCCCCACTTAATGTTTGTGGTCCTGCAACCCCAGGCTCTCCTTTCGAATTACCTGGTTTAGGCTTTTCCGAGTTCGCTCGCCACTACTATCGGAATCACGGTTGTTTTCTCTTCCTCTGGGTACTGAGATGGTTCACTTCCCCAGGTTCGCCTCGCACTCCTATGTATTCAGAATGCGATAACTGTTGTTCGCAACAGTTGGGTTTCCCCATTCGGACATCTCCGGATCACGGATTGCTTGCATCTCCCCGAAGCTTATCGCAGCTGGTCACGTCCTTCATCGCCTACTTGCGCCAAGGCATCCACACGCATGCTCTTAGTAGCTTGACCATAAAACTTACTCTAGACACAAACTAACTAAGTGCACTTACAATTTGCACTTTCTTACTAGCGCTCCACGCCGTATATTGGCTGCACGGCGTGATTGCAACTTGTGTTGCCCATCAATATTCAATTGTCAAAGAACAAAGGCTTCTGTTCAGAAGCCAGGAGTCGCAACCCGAAGGGTTTCGACTCCTGGGGTCTGAACAAAAAAGAATTCAGAATCCAGAAGTCAGAATCCAGAATTCGTAAACGACCGCACCACTGTTCTGAATTCTTCTTTTGTTTGGTGGGCCTGGGTAGAGTCGAACTACCGACCTCACCCTTATCAGGGGTGCGCTCTAGCCAGCTGAGCTACAGGCCCGGCTTAAACTGGTGGAGCTGGTCGGGATCGAACCGGCGACCTCCTGAGTGCAAATCAGGCGCTCTCCCAGCTGAGCTACAGCCCCTGGTGAGTGACTGGTGGTTAGTGACTGGTGATTGGCTTCGAAATCGAAAACCAGCCACCAATCACCAACCACTAGCCACGATTTTTGTATCGAGGCCGATTGGACGCTGCCGGCCGGCACCTGGCCGAACCGACGAAATAAGTCGCAGAACCTAAAGTGGAGATCCGAGACGGATTGGACTGAAAAGGCTATTACTTACTGACCGTTGAGCGACTTACAAATACTCACGGCTCGGCTTCTAACCGATTCGGTAACTCCAGCCACTTTCTCTCTTAGAAAGGAGGTGATCCAGCCGCAGGTTCTCCTACGGCTACCTTGTTACGACTTCACCCCAATCATGAGTCATACCTTGGGCCGCTGCCTCCCTTGCGGGTTAGCATACAGACTTCTAGTACAACCCACTTTCGTGATGTGACGGGCGGTGTGTACAAGGCCCGGGAACGTATTCACGCTATCGTTCTGATATAGCATTACTAGCGATTCCAGCTTCATGCAGGCGAGTTGCAGCCTGCAATCCGAACTGAGGACGGTTTTTGGCGATTAGCTCCCCCTCGCGGGTTGGCAGCGCTTTGTACCGCCCATTGTAGCACGTGTGTGGCCCTGGACATAAAGGCCATGATGACTTGACGTCATCCCCACCTTCCTCCAACTTATCGCTGGCGGTCTCCTGAGAGTTGCGCCTTGCGGCATGCCAACACAGGACAAGGGTTGCGCTCGTTGCGGGACTTAACCCAACATCTCACGACACGAGCTGACGACAGCCATGCAGCACCTCGACTCCAGTCCCTTGCGGGAAGTCCCTGTTTCCAAGGATGATCTAAAGCCGTTCGAGCCCAGGTAAGGTTCTTCGCGTTGCGTCGAATTAAACCACATGCTCCACCGCTTGTGCGGGCCCCCGTCAATTCCTTTGAGTTTCAGCCTTGCGACCGTACTCCCCAGGCGGCATACTTAACGCGTTAGCTCCGGCACGAACCGAATGAACGGCTCACACCAAGTATGCATCGTTTAGGGCGTGGACTACCAGGGTATCTAATCCTGTTTGCTACCCACGCTTTCGTGTCTCAGCGTCAGTGATGGTCCAGAAAGCCGTCTACACCGCAGGTGTTCCTCCTGATATCTACGCATTTCACCGCTACACCAGGAATTCCGCTTTCCTCTCCCATACTCAAGCCCTCCAGTTTTCGGCGCACCCTCCCAGTTAAGCCGGGAGATTTCACACCGAACATAGAGAACCGCCTACACACTCTTTACGCCCAGTAATTCCGAACAACGCTTGCTGCCTACGTATTACCGCGGCTGCTGGCACGTAGTTAGCCGCAGCTTCTTCTCCGGGTACCGTCATTATCGTTCCCGTCGAAAGAGCTTTACACCCCGAAGGGCTTCATCGCTCACGCGGCGTCGCTGCATCAGAGTTTCCTCCATTGTGCAAGATTCCCCACTGCTGCCTCCCGTAGGAGTCTGGCCCGTGTTTCAGTGCCAGTGTGGCCGTGTGCCCTCTCAGGCCGGCTACCGATCATTGCCTTGGTAGGCCATTACCCTACCAACTAGCTAATCGGCCGCGGACTCCTCTCTCGGCGCATTGCTGCTTTCCCTTCGCAGGCTTATGCGGTATTAGCCCAGGTTTCCCCGGGTTATTCCCCACCAAGAGGTAGATGATCCACGTGTTACTCACCCGTACGCCACTTTACTCATGGATTGCTCCACTTTCTCGTGCGACTTGCATGTGTTAAGCGCGCCGCCAGCGTTGATTCTGAGCCGGGATCAAACTCTCGTTTGATCTTGTGAGACTCCCGATCCTCGCCCATTCCACTCTATTGAAGCGAAACAGACTTAAACCGGTTTTATATCGACTCGGTTTTACTCAAAGTTCTGACGAACATTACTTCTGCGTCCAACCAGATTGTCAAAGATCTGCGTAGCCAGCCAGACGATCCCCGTTTGCACGGAAAAGACCCAACCAACTACCGGCCTCGAAAGCCGTTTGGCCCGAGCGTCATTTTTGAACAATGCACTGCCCGAACCGGAATTCGTGGGAACTGAAAGAACTGCCTGACAGGAGATGAGGCGTTACTGCTTCTGCTACCTGCCGAAACTGTATCCGTCGCTTGAACTTCAGCAACGATACTTGCCCGGTGGCATTGCCACTCCGGACTTTCGTCTTGAAAACTGCTCAAGACGACCTTGATCAGAATAACAAAACCGGCAACTCTTGGCAACAGGTAAAGATAAAAAAATTGCGAGACTGTGACTGTCGCTTGCAACCCACACAAAACAGGTCGGATTTCTTCTCAGAAGAGCGTCTGATGAGATCCCAAAATCTGCCGATAGACTCTACAGAAGCCGGTTTCATGCCTTCCACCACCAAAGTACTTGTTGCCGATGATCACGGAGTAGTCCGCAAGGGCCTTCAGTTTCTGCTCCAAACAGACCCCTCCATTGAGGTTGTCGGAGAAGCCTGCGACGGCCGGGAGGCCGTTCGGCTTACCGAGCAGCTCTCCCCCGACGTGGTTGTAATGGATATTACCATGCCACAGCTCAACGGGATCGACGCGGCGTCCCAGATCGTCAAACGCGATCCCAATGTGGGCATCATCATGTTGAGCATGCACTGCGATGAGACCTTTCTGGTCCGCGCCTTAGCGGCCGGAGCGCAGGGCTATCTGCTCAAAGATTGCGCCGAAGCCGATCTGTTGCAGGCGGTCCGCGCGGTGGCGAGTAAGAAGCTGTTCTTCAGCCCCTCGATCACCCAGACGCTGCTCGAGGATTACATGCGCCAGATGCAAAGCGAGGGCCTGGAGGATTCTTACGATCTGCTCACCGACCGCGAAAAGGAAGTCCTGCAGCTGTTGGCCGAAGGGAAGTCCAACAAAGAAGCCGCCTCGCTGCTGAACGTCAGCCTTTACACGATTGAGACGCACCGCAGCCGCTTGATGCAGAAACTGAACCTGCACTCTACCGCCGACATTGTGCTGTACGCGGTCCGCAAGCGGATCATTCAGTAACGGCCTGTAACATCTTCCACCGAATCGGATCACAATAATGGTGCGCTGCCTCGCTCTCTTCCCGCTGCTCGCTCTTTGTCTGCCGGCACCCGCCCCAGCCTATTCGGTTCTCACCCACGAGGCCATTATTGACGCGGCGTGGCCCAAGAACCTGCGTCCGCTGCTGCTGAAACGCTTCCCCAACGCCACTGACGACCAATTGCGGGAAGCCCATGCCTACGCGTATGGGGGCGCGATTATCCAGGACATGGGCTACTATCCGTTCGGCAGCAAGCTTTTCAGCGATCTGGTGCACTACACGCGGAGCGGCGATTTTGTCCTTGCTCTTCTTCAAGACGCTCAGGAATCGCAAGATCTGAACGACTACGCGTTCGCACTCGGTGCGCTGGCTCATTACGCCGCCGATAACCTGGGGCACCCCGGAGCGGTGAATCGAACGGTGCCCCTGGTTTATCCCAAGCTCAGAGCCAAGTTCGGTTCCGAGGTTACCTACGAAGATAATCCCGCCGCGCATTTGAAGACCGAGTTCGGCTTCGACGTTATCGAAGTGGCTCGCGGACAGTATGCCAACGAAGCCTATCACGACTTTATCGGCTTCAAAGTGGCCAAGCCGCTGCTGGAACGCGCTTTCGAACAGACATATTGTGTTCCGCTCAAGAGCCTGTTTACCAATCTGGATCTCGCGTTAGGCACCTATCGCTTCTCCGTCAGCCAGGCGATTCCGGAGATGACCAAGGCGGCCTGGGCGGCCAAGAAAAAGGACATTCAAACTTTGCAGGCGGGCATGACCCGTCGCCGCTACGTCTATCACATCACCGTGGCCGCTTATCAAAAAGATTGGGACAACCAATATGCGAAACCAGGATTCGGCGCGCGGCTCCTGGCATTTCTGTTCCGCCTGGTTCCGAAAATCGGACCGTTCAGAGCGTTCTCGTTCAAAGTCCCGCCCGCCGCCGCGGAGAAGATGTTCCTGGCCAGTCTCGACGACACGATCAAGCGCTACCAGGAACTGCTGGTGGAAGCGAACGATAACCGGATCGAGCTGCCCAACGAAAACTTTGACACTGGGCGCCCTACGCTTCTTGGCGAGTACCATCTTGCGGACGAAACCTACGCCAAGCTACTGGAACATTTCGATGGGCATCTCAACGACGTTTCGGATGCGATGCGAGCGAACATTCTCAAGTTTTATGACGCATCCGGAAGTCCTGATTCGAGCAAGGCCATGGCAGTGCTGTCGGCGTTGCGGGCCAATTCGGCGACGAAGGAATAGCGGGGCTTCGCTTCAGCTGTTCTAATTTACGGAACTAGTCTGAAACCGGACCTGGCTCAGGCGGCACGGCGGTTAGCGGCAGGACCACCGAGATTTTGGTTCCTTTGCCAGGTTCCGATTGAATGGACAACTGGCCGGACAGCTCGCGCACGCGTTCGGTGATACCGAGCAATCCGAGTCCGTAAACTACTCCGCTATGCTGATCGAATCCCACGCCATCATCCTCCACCAACACTGCCAGCTGGCCGCTGGAATCCTCCAACTTCACGTGAATGTTCTTGGCTTGAGCGTGGCGCGCGCAGTTAGTGAGCCCTTCCTGGACGATTCGATAAAGATACGTGCGGTGAGGATCGGGGACGTCGCGAAGATCGCCGTCCACTTCTAATTTGATGGGGGTGTGATAACGTCGCGAATACTCGCGCGCCTGCCATTCGAGCGCAGGCCCAAGTCCCAGGACGTCCAACATGGCGGGCCGCAATCCCATCGCAATATCGCGCGTGGTTCTGAGCGTGCTTTCAGCCAGTTTCTTGGCTTGATCGAGATGCGGATCGGTTTCCGCGCCCAGTGCCGCTCGGCCGCGCTCCATATTTCCTAGCTCCATGCGCAGCGCGGTCAGCAACTGCCCGATTTCATCGTGCAACTCGCGCGACAGCGATTTTCGCTCCTGCTCTTGCGACGACACCAACTGCTGTGAGAGGTGCCTGAGCCGAATCTCGGCCAACTCGCTCATCTTTCGATGAGCCGCGGATTCCTTCTCGAGTGACGAGATCCGGAACACGCTAGCCCCGGCAATGATGGCCCCTAATACCAGCGCCGTCAGCATGGTCTCCCAAATGTCGTTCTGCAGATGGACCACCGACTCGCCCAAGTCCTGCCGGCGCGATTCGAAATTCTCGTCGTTCAGCTTCCCCAGTTCTTCCGTGATCGCAAAAATGGGCATGGTCTCCGACCCGAAGCCATCATCCATGAACTGTTCCCTGGTTTGCTCCGGGACATGCTCGAACTCGGCCCGCACGGTTTTCAGGTAAGCTTCGAGCGCTGTCTCCAGCCGCTCCACGGGCCCGCTGCTGTGTTGCGGACGCAGCGATTTCAATTGCGCCAGGCTGCGCTCAATTTTGGCGCGCAGGCCGGCCAACTGGACTGCATAGACCCTGGACGAAGCATCCCGCTCGAGCAAACGGTCGCGCCGCAGCACGGCCACCCGGGATGTGTCCGAGCGGATGCTCTCCACCACATTCTCGATCTGGCGGTAAGTGTCCTCCACGGTCAAGATCTGCTGGTGAATCCGACGCGTCTCCTGGATGCTGGCCGCACCCGACAAGCCCATGATAATTAACAGGAATCCCAGGCCGAACACCGACACCGGCCAAATGCTTTGAGGAACGCTCTTCACTGATGGTACTTGCCTCTAGACGGTACTACCGATTGGGGGTTGGTTCTAGATCCCCCTGTTCTATCGGCGTGCTTGTTCACCCTCATTAGGTCGCCGACAATTGGTACCTCAGCACACGCTAAAACGAAAAGAGGAAGTGAAAAAATGATCGCTATTCAAGCTTTGAGTTTTCTGATGCGCGCCTGGCGGGATCGCCGGGGCCAGGATCTCATCGAGTATGCCTTAATGGCGGGTTTCGTCGCGGTGGCGGCTGGTGCGATTATGCCCGGCGTCTCCAGCAGCATCAGCATGATATTTAGCCAAGTGGCTTCGGTGATGACTGCGGCGTCTAACACTACGCCGAACTAAGCGCACCTCACTTCACTCCACGCAGAACGCTTCAGGGCGAACTTTGCGCTGGGCCGCTCGTACGATAACAGTATGAGCAGCCTTCTTTCAGACTTGCGTCACTCGCTGCGCGTTCTTACCGCGAATCCTGGCTTTACGGGAGTCGCTGTCGCAGCCCTCGCACTCGGCATGGGCGCCAATACCGCCATTTTTTCAGTTGTCAACGCGGTGTTGCTCGCCCCTCTCCCTTATCCCGAGTCCGATCGCATCATGCGCATCGAGCGTGGCTTTCAGGGCGGGGACGGTGGCGGAGCGACCTCCATCCCCAAGTTCATGGCATGGAAAAAGGCCAACCAGACCTTCCAGGCCATGGCTCTGTATGATTTCTCGGGGCCCGGCTTGAACCTCGGCACGGGCGACCGCCCGCAGCAAATTAAAGGCATCCACGTCTCCGCTGAATATTTCCAAGTGTTCGGGGTCTCGCCCTCCTACGGCCGCACGTTCCTGCCGCAAGAGGACCAGCCCAACGGAGCGAAGGCCGCCATCGTTAGCAACGATCTGTGGCGAACCCGCTTCGCGAGCGACCCGGCGCTGGTGGGGAGGCCGGTACTGTTGGGGGGCGATCCCTACACAGTGGTCGGAATCCTGCCCGCCAGCTTCCATTCCGATCCTCCCGCCGACGTTTTTCTTCCCATGCAGGCCGATGCCAACAGCACCAACCAAGGTCACTATCTGCTCGTTGCCGGCCGCCTCAAGCCGGGTGCGACCCTGGATTCCGCCAAAGCCAATATGATTGCCGCGGGTGAGCAATTCCGCGCCGCCAATCCCAAGTGGATGGACAAGAGCGAAAGCGTCGCGGTGACGCCTCTGCGGGATGCATTGGTCGGCGACGTTCGCCTGGCGCTGCTGATCCTGGTGGGGGCCGTAGGCTTCGTCCTGCTCATCGCTTGCGCGAACGTAGCCAATCTGTTGCTCGCGCGCGCCGCCGGACGCCAGCGTGAAATCGCTATCCGTACCGCAGTGGGCGCCAGCCGGGGCCATCTGATCCGGCAA
>Ga0206814_10195_pt1 | contig 17034 bp, 15 predicted proteins | sample Alteio_BWOrgCont_90_FD_152850 | JGI IMG/M metagenome (GOLD analysis project Ga0206814, IMG submission 152850) | Enriched cells from forest soil in Barre Woods Harvard Forest LTER site, Petersham, Massachusetts, United States -... | ecosystem: Environmental > Terrestrial > Soil > Temperate forest >...
GGTGACCTCGAACTGCGCCTCTTTCCCGGCCAGTTCGGCGGCGTGATACTGCTCCGGGAAGGTGACGGTGATCGTCTTGGTCTCGTCCGGCTTGATCCCGACCAGCTGGTCCTCGAAGCCGGGGATGAAATTCCCCGCGCCCAACTCCAGCGGATAGTCCTTGCCGTCCATGCCGGGCCGAGCCTCGCCATCGACGGTGCCGGCGAAATCGATGATCAGCTGGTCGCCCTTCTTGGCGGCGCGCTTCTTCTTCACCGGCTCGAAATCGCGGTTGTTGTTGGCGATGCGATCGATCGCCTCGTCGACCGCCTTATCGTCGACCGGCGCGATCACGCGCTCAAGGCTGAGACCGGTCAGATCCGCCGGCTCGATATCGGGCAGCGCCTCGACGGCGGCGATGACCTGCCGCGTCTCCGCCGCCAGGGCATGGGACGGCGTAACGACGGCCGGACTGATCAGGAAGGTACTCAACAAAAGAAAATATTCCCTAGGCATAATCGCTATCTCCGATTTCAGGTTTCCAGGCGCTCCAGTCGATCGATAAAGCTTATGAATCGGTCCCTCGTTTGCTCTGGTAAGGCTTGAAATAAGAGGGGAATGTGCCCTCGACAAACGAGTTCTCTCTATGCAATTCATAAGGAAATTCTATGGGTGAGACGTGGCTGACAAACTTCCGCCGCTCAATACGCTGAGGGTCTTCGACGCTGTCGCCCGGCACATGAGCTTTACCCGGGCTGCGGCTGAGCTCGGCATGACCCAGGCGGCAGTCAGCTATCAGATCAAGCTGCTGGAGGAGCGGATCGGCGCTCCGGTATTTCGGCGGATGACGCGCAAACTGGCTTTGACCGAAGCGGGACAGCAGCTCGCCCCGGTCGTGACCGAGGTCTTCGCGCGGCTGAACGGCGCGTTTTCCGCCATAACCGGCAGGGCTGGCGGCATATTATCGATCACGGCCGTCACCACCTTCACGACCAATTGGCTGGTTCCCAGAATCGGCAAATTTCAGATGGCTTGGCCGGATATCGCCGTACAGCTGGACACTGACCCGCGGCTGGTCGATTTCGAGCGTGAGGAGTTCGATGTCGGAATCCGCGCTGGGAACGTTTCCCGTGGCCACTGGCCCGGCCTGGCCAGCCATCACCTGATGACGATCGACCTTGCGCCTTTCTGCGCGCCGCGCCTGCTGGCGGAAGCCGGGGGTGTATCGTCGCCGGCCGACCTGTTGAAACTGCCGCTACTGGGAGAATCGTCCCTGTCCCAGCCCGGCTATGCGCATGCCGATTGGGGTGCTTGGTTTCGTAACGCCGGCGTCGAATTGGCCGAGGCGCCGGCGGTTCGGTCCTATTTCGCCATGCAGCAGATGCTGGCGAACGCCGCCATTGCGGGACAAGGTGTCGCGCTCCTGACGCCGGCTTTCTTCAAACGGGAGCTTGCCGCCGGGCTGCTGACCCAGGTTCTTCCGGTAAAACTGTGCGATGTTGAGAGCTATTATCTCGTTTATTCGGCGTCGCGGCGCGATTCACCGAAGATAGCAGCCTTCCGCGAGTGGCTGACCGGTGAAATCGCCGTGGAGGCGGCGGACGAGGCCGGGTGAGTTGCGGTGGGCCGATTGGCATGGTGGTATGCGCAGGTTAAGCTTCCAATGCGGCAGTCGTCCTGTCGCTTGAAGCTGGCGTGGCGCAGGCCATCTATTGTGACGAGGGTCGTGCCGGATCGCCGCAAAATGGGATAGGCTAGAACCCGTCACCGAGTCCTGGGTTTGTATCGATTGCGACCCGGGCTTTTTGGAAGGGACCATATGATGAAGACATCCGCGGGATCGATCTACCCGGTGTTGCCGCTTCGGGACATCGTCGTTTTCCCGCACATGATCGTTCCGTTGTTTGTCGGCCGCGAGAAATCGGTGCAGGCACTCGACGACGTCATGCGTGACGACAAGCAGATTCTCCTGGTGACCCAGAAGAACGCCGGTCAGGACGACCCGGCCGTCGAGGATATTTATCGCGTCGGTACGATTGGAACGGTTTTGCAGCTGCTGAAGCTGCCGGACGGCACCGTCAAGGTGCTGGTCGAGGGCGTGCATCGCGCCCGGATCAAGAATTTCACCGACAATCCCACCTTCTTCCAGGCAGACGCCGAGGTGATCGAGGATACGGTCGGGCAGGGGCAGGAGCTCGAGGCGCTGTCGCGGGCGGTGATCGCCCAGTTCGAACAGTACATCAAGCTGAACAAGAAGATTCCGCCCGAGGTGCTGGTCTCGATCAACCAGATCGACGAGCCGTCGAAGCTGGCCGACACCGTCGCGTCGCACCTGAACCTCAAGATCCCCGAGAAGCAGCAGCTTCTGGAGCTCGGCACGATCAGTGAGCGGCTCGAGCGCGTTTATGGGCTGATGGAAAGCGAGATCGGGGTTCTCCAGGTCGAAAAGCGCATCCGCAACCGCGTGAAGCGCCAGATGGAGAAGACCCAGCGCGAGTACTATCTGAACGAGCAGTTGAAGGCGATTCAGAAGGAACTCGGCGAGTCCGAGGAAGGCCGCGACGAGTTGGCCGAGCTGGAAGAGCGCATCAACAAGACGCGCTTCAGCAAGGAAGCCAAGGAAAAGGCCAAGGCCGAGCTCAAGAAGCTGCGGACGATGAGCCCGATGTCGGCCGAGGCGACGGTCGTGCGCAACTATCTCGACTGGATACTGTCCATTCCGTGGAACAAGCGCACCAAGATCAAGAAGGACATCGTGCAGGCCGAAGCCGTGCTCGACGCCGACCATTACGGCCTCGACAAAGTCAAGGAGCGTATCCTGGAATACCTCGCCGTCCAGCAACGGGCGGATAAGGTCAAGGGCTCGATCCTGTGCCTGGTCGGCCCTCCCGGTGTCGGTAAGACCTCACTGGGCAAGTCGATCGCCAAGGCTACGGGCCGCAACTTCGTGCGCATGTCGCTGGGCGGCGTTCGCGACGAGGCCGAGGTTCGCGGTCACCGGCGCACCTATATCGGCTCGATGCCGGGCAAGGTGATCCAGGGCATGAAGAAGGCCAAGTCGTCCAACCCGCTGTTCCTGCTCGACGAGATCGACAAGCTGGGCGCGGACTGGCGCGGCGACCCGTCTTCGGCGCTGCTGGAGGTGCTCGACCCCGAGCAGAACTCGACGTTCAACGATCATTATCTCGAGGTCGATTACGACCTGTCCGACGTGATGTTCATCTGCACGGCGAACACGCTCAGGATGCCGCAGCCCTTGCTCGATCGCATGGAGCTGATCCGCATCTCCGGCTACACCGAGGATGAGAAGGTCGAGATCGCCAAGCAGTACCTGGTCAGCAAGCAGGTCGAGGCGAACGGTCTGAAGCCCGAGGAGTTCAGCGTGTCCGACGACGCGCTGCGCGATCTGGTCCGCTATTACACGCGGGAAGCCGGCGTGCGCAGCCTGGAGCGGGAAATCGCCAATCTCTGTCGCAAGTCGATCAAGGAGATCCTGGTCAAGAAGCTGGAAAAGGTCGCGGTCACCCGCCGCAACCTCGACAAGTTCGCCGGCGTGCGGAAGTTCCGCTTCGGCGAGGCCGAGCTCGAGGATCAGGTCGGCGTCGTCACCGGCCTGGCCTGGACCGAGGTCGGCGGCGAGTTGCTGCAGATCGAGGCCGTGTCGCTGCCCGGTAAAGGCCGGGTGACGATGACCGGCAAGCTGGGCGACGTGATGAAGGAATCGGTGCAGGCGGCTGAGATGTATATCAAAAGCCGCGCCCCGGCCTTTGGCATCAAGCCGACCATCTTCGACAAGAAGGACATCCACGTCCACGTTCCCGAAGGGGCAACCCCGAAGGACGGTCCGTCGGCCGGCGTCGGCATGACCACGGCGATCGTATCGGTCCTGACCGGTATCGCGGTCCGCAAGGATATCGCGATGACGGGTGAGATCACGCTGCGTGGCCGCGTGCTGCCGATCGGCGGCTTGAAGGAAAAGCTGCTGGCGGCGCTGCGCGGTGGCCTGAAGACGGTCCTGATCCCGAAAGACAATGAAAAGGATTTGGCCGACATTCCGGACAACGTGAAGCGTGGGCTGAAGATCATCCCGATCTCGACGATCGACGAGTTGCTGAGGAATGCATTGGTGACCCCGCCGACAGCGATCGAGTGGACCGACACGGAAGACGCCGCGGCCATTGCCGCGCCGGTCGTTCCGCAGAAGGAAGAAGTGATTCGTCACTGACGCCGACTCGGCCGCCAATCAAGGAACCCGCCGGACCAACCCTGGTCCGGCGGGTTTTTTGTTGGCGGGCTCCGCGAAATCCAGTGTTCGGCTGCCGGAATCCGTCCGGAATCGTCGAACAGCGCGATTTGGCACGTGATTCGCGGTTGAGTGGCCGAATGAATTTGGGCATAAAGTCCAACCTCCGGCCCGGAAGCGCATCTCGCGTGGAATAGGCCGGCTAATTCAATCCGCCGAAGCCATTTCTAGCCAGTTCGGTCATAAGCTTCGGTCGCTAAAGGGGGCGCTAGTGAATAAGAACGACCTCGTTGCTCACGTCGCGGAAGGCGCCGGTCTCACCAAGGCCGATGCAACCAAGGCGGTGGACGCGATTTTCGATGGGATTACCGCCGCGTTGAAGGCGGGTGATGAGGTTCGTCTCGTCGGCTTCGGCACATTCCTGGTCAGCGCTCGGGAGGCTTCCGAGGGCCGCAACCCGCGCACTGGCGCCAAGATCGCCATTCCGGCCAGCAAGCAGCCGAAGTTCAAGGCCGGCAAGGGCCTGAAAGACGCCGTTAACTGATCTCTCATCGGCGGGCGGCATGCCCGCCCGCCGAACAGAGGGCGATTAGCTCAGCTGGCAGAGCATCTCGTTTACACCGAGAGGGTCGGCGGTTCGATCCCGTCATCGCCCACCAGTTTCCTGCCCCAGATTTAGACTCCCCGTTCATCGCCTAAAGCGCCGAAATTTCGCGTCGTAAGACACGAAATGCGGTGTGCTTTTGGCGATGCGCAGCGCTGGGAGGCGTATTTCCGCGCGATGCGACCGTATCGCGCGATCGGTGATCTGTGTCCGGCGGGCTGCCGCGGAAAAGACGGCACAGAAAAAGGAGGGGCGCCAAAAAAGATTGCACCATTGCCGGGGCTGCATTGACACTGCCGGGGCACGCGAGTACCACACCGCCTCGCTTCGAGCGGGAGTAGCTCAGTTGGTTAGAGCGCCGGCCTGTCACGCCGGAGGCCGCGGGTTCAAGTCCCGTCTCTCGCGCCATTCTCCATGAGAATGGCGGATCGAATTCCCCCCACCGTTGTAAAATCGAAAATGCCAGCAAGAGCGTGCTAAACTGGCCTATAGCCAAGCCGCTATCTTGTGCTAAACCACCTCTCTGCCGTGCTGCGGTGCGGTGGCCTTAGTTTTTCCGCTGAAGAAATCGTGAGCGAAATGCAGAACCCACTGCTCGTCGATTACGTCCCCATTTTGATCTTCCTGGTGATCGCCGCGGCAATCACGACCGTGATGATCGCAGGGTCCTATCTGCTGGCGCAGCAGAAGCCGGACAGCGAGAAAGCCTCGGCCTATGAATGCGGCTTCGAGGCGTTCGCCGATGCCCGGACGAAATTCGACGTTCGGTTCTATCTCGTCGCGATTCTCTTCATCATCTTCGATCTGGAAGTCGCGTTCCTGTTCCCGTGGGCGGTGTCGCTCAAGGACATCGGGGTCTTCGGCTTTCTGTCGATGGTCGGTTTCCTGGGCGTGTTGACCGTCGGCTTTATCTATGAATGGAAGAAGGGAGCACTCGATTGGGAGTAATCACCTCATTCGACCCGACCAGCCCCGCCGCGCTGCCGCCGGGCCCGGACCAGAACCAGCTGCTCGCCCGTGCGACCCAGCGGCTCGAGGAAAAAGGCTTCCTCGTCTCGAATTTTGAAAACCTGGTCGATTGGGCGCGGACCGGTTCGATCTGGCCGATGACGTTCGGCCTGGCTTGCTGCGGCGTCGAAATGATCCACGCCTTCATGGCGCGCTACGATCTCGACCGGTTCGGCAGCTTTCCGCGCGCCAGCCCGCGCCAGTCCGACGTGATGATCGTCGCCGGCACGCTGTGCAACAAGATGGCCCCGGCGCTGCGCAAGGTCTACGACCAGATGGCAGAGCCGCGCTGGGTCATCTCGATGGGCTCATGCGCCAATGGCGGCGGCTATTATCATTACTCCTATTCGGTGGTGCGCGGCTGCGACCGGATCGTGCCGGTCGATATTTACGTGCCGGGGTGCCCGCCGACCGCCGAAGCGCTGATTTACGGCATTCTTCAGCTTCAGAAGAAGATTCGCCGCGACGACACTCCGATTTTCCGCTGAGCCGTCATGTCCATGAGCGTCACTCCTGAATTTCAAGAAGCGGTCAATGCGGCCCTGGGCGCCGATTTGCTCGCTTCCACGGTCGAGCATGACCAGCTGATCGTCACCGTTCCGGCGGAGCGAATCGTGCCGGTGATGACGATGCTGCGCGACGACCGGCAATTCCTGTTCGAACAGATGATCGATGTCTGCGGCGTCGATTATCCCGATCGGCCGCAGCGCTTTGAGGTCGTCTATTCCCTGCTGTCCGTGTCGCTCAACCGGCGCCTCAGGGTAAAGGTCGCGACCGATGAGGACACGCCGGTGCCGTCCGTGGTGTCGGTCTACCCATCGGCCAACTGGTTCGAGCGCGAGACCTGGGATTTGTACGGCGTTTTCTTCGCCGACCATCCCGACCTGCGCCGGATCGTGACCGATTACGGCTTTGAGGGGCACCCGCTGCGCAAGGACTTCCCGCTGACCGGCTATGTCGAGCTGCGCTACGATCCCGACCTGCGCCGCGTGGTCTATGAACCGGTGAAGCTGACCCAGGATTTCCGGACCTTCGATTTCACCAGCCCGTGGGAAGCGATCACCGATATCCAGCTTCCGGGCGACGAGAAGGCGACCAAGCCGCCTTATTGGGAGAAGCCGGTATGACCGACCAGGCCATCACCGCGGGAGCAGGCGACGAGGACCTGCCGGTCGAAGACAAGATCGGCATGCGCATCGCGCCGTTTACGATGAATTTCGGCCCCCAGCACCCGGCCGCGCACGGCGTGCTGCGCTTGGTGATGGAGATGGACGGGGAGATCGTCCAGCGCTGCGACCCGCATGTCGGATTGCTCCATCGCGGCACCGAAAAGCTGATCGAGTACAAGACCTACCTCCAGGCCGTGCCGTATTTCGATCGCCTCGATTACGTGTCGCCGATGTGCGAGGAGCATGCTTTTGCGCTGGGCGTAGAAACATTGCTGAAGATTACGCCGCCGCCGCGCGCGCAATATATCCGCGTGCTGTTCGCGGAACTGACGCGCGTCATTAATCATCTGCTCAACGTCACCACCTTCGCGCTCGACCTCGGCGCCACCACGCCGCCGATGTGGGGCTTCGAGGAGCGCGAGCGCGGCATGGAGTTCTATGAGCGCGTGTCCGGCGCCCGGATGCACGCCAATTATTTCCGTCCCGGCGGCGTCCATGCCGACATGCCGGTCGGTCTCGCCGACGACATCTATAGCTGGATCGATCACCTGCCGAGCGTGATCGACGATCTGGAAGAGCTGCTGAGCGAGAACCGCATCTTCAAGCAGCGCACCGTCGATGTCGGCAATGTCAGCCGCGACGAGGCACTGGCCTGGGGCTTCACCGGCCCGATGCTGCGCGCCTCGGGCGTGGCCTGGGACCTGCGCAAGGCGCAGCCTTACGATGTCTACGACCAGATGGAATTCGATATCCCGGTCGGCAAAACCGGCGATTGCTACGCGCGGTACCTGGTGCGTGTCGAGGAGATACGCCAGTCGATCCGCATCATGCGGCAGTGCCTGGACAAGATGCCCGACGGGCCGGTGAAGGTCGACGACCGCAAGGTCTCGCCGCCGCCGCGCGCCGAGATGAAGCGGAACATGGAATCGCTGATCCACCACTTCAAACTCTATACCGAGGGTTATCACGTGCCAGCCGGCGAGACCTACACGGCGGTCGAATCGCCCAAGGGCGAGTTCGCGGTCTATCTGGTGTCGGACGGCAGCAACAAGCCCTATCGCTGCCACATCCATCCGACCGGTTTCGCCTATCTTTCAGCGATGGACTTCATGGCCAAGGGATACATGCTGGCCGACGCGGTCGCGATCATCGGCTCGCTGGATATCGTGTTCGGGGAGGTCGACCGATGAGCGCCAGCGTCGGCATTGCCGATACCGGTCCGGAGCAGCCGAAGAGCTTCGCCTTCACCGACGAGACGATGGAGAAGGCGAAGAAGATCATCGCCAAATATCCGCAGGGCCGGCAGCAGAGCGCGGTGATGCCGCTGCTCGACCTGGCGCAGCGCCAGAACGGCAACTGGCTGCCGCGCGCCGCCATGGATTATGTGGCCGACCTGCTTGAGATGCCGCGGATCAAGGCGTACGAGGTCGCGACCTTCTATTCGATGTACAATCTGAAGCCGGTCGGAAAGCATTTCGTCCAGGTCTGCACGACGATACCGTGCGGGCTGGTCGGGTCGGACGGCGTTGTCGATGCCTGTAAGAAGCATCTCGGCATCGGGCTGGGCGAGACGACCGCCGACGGGCAGTTCACCTTGATCGAGGTCGAATGCCTGGGCGCCTGCGTCAACGCGCCGATGGCGCAGATCAACGACGATTATTACGAAGATTTGACACCGGAGAACACCGTGGCGCTGCTGAAGGCGCTGGCCGAGGGCAAGCCGGTAAAGGCCGGTTCGCAGACCGGGCGGCGCGGCTCGCAGGCGACGTCGGGACCGACCAGCCTGCATGAGTTCGCCAAGGCGGCGGGCGTGGAGGGCCAGGGCTGATGCTGAGCGACAAGGACCGTATCTTCACCAACCTCTATGGCTGGCAGCCTTTCGGGCTGGAGGCGGCGCGCAAGCGCGGCGACTGGGACGGCACGGCGGCGATCATCGCCAAGGGACGCGACTGGATCATCGAGGAGATGAAACAGTCCGGCCTGCGCGGCCGCGGCGGCGCGGGTTTCCCGACCGGCATGAAATGGTCGTTCATGCCCAAGACCAGCGACAAACCGCATTACCTCGTCGTCAATGCCGACGAGGGCGAGCCGGGCACGTGCAAGGACCGCGACATCATGCGGTACGATCCGCATAAGCTGATCGAGGGCTGCCTGCTGGCCAGCTTCGCGATGGGTGCCAACGCTTGCTACATCTATATTCGCGGCGAGTTCTATAACGAGGCGTCGCACCTCCAGATCGCCATCGACGAGTGCTACGACGCCGGCCTGTTGGGCAAGAACGCCTGCGGTTCGGGCTGGGACATGGACATCTATATCCATCTCGGCGCCGGCGCCTACATTTGCGGCGAGGAGACCGCGCTGCTCGAAAGCCTCGAGGGCAAGAAGGGACAGCCGCGCAACAAGCCGCCGTTCCCGGCCATGGCCGGCCTCTATTCCTGTCCGACCACTGTCAATAACGTCGAGACCATTGCGGCGGCGCCGACCATTCTGCGGCGCGGCGGCGGCTGGTTCGCCGGCTTCGGCCGGCCGAAGAATGCCGGCACCAAGCTGTTCTGCATTTCCGGCCACGTGAACCAGCCGTGCAATGTCGAAGAGGAAATGAGCATCCCGCTCAAGGAGCTGATCGAGAAGCATGCCGGCGGCGTACGCGGCGGCTGGGACAATCTGCTGGCGATCATTCCGGGCGGCTCGTCGACGCCGATGATCCCGCGCGAGATCTGCGACACGGTGCTGATGGATTTCGACGCGCTCAAGGACGCCAAGACCGGCCTGGGCACCGCCGCCGTCATCGTGATGGACAAGTCGACCGACCTGGTCAAGGCGATCGCCCGCCTGGCCAAATTCTATATGCATGAAAGCTGCGGCCAGTGTACGCCGTGCCGCGAGGGCACCGGCTGGATGTGGCGGGTGATGGAGCGGCTGGCGCGCGGCAATGCGCGGGTCGAGGAGATCGACATGCTGCTCGATGTCAGCAAGCAGATCGAAGGCCACACGATCTGCGCCCATGGCGATGCCGCGGCATGGCCGATCCAGGGGCTGATGCGGCATTTTCGGCCGGTGGTCGAACAGCGTATCGCCGACTATCACGCTGCTCACCGGATGGCCGCGGAATGACCATGACGATGGACGCTTCGGGACCCCCGATTGGTGCGGGACGCAACTGGACCGGAAAGATTTTCCTGGTCCTGGCGCTCTCCTGGTTCAGCCTGATGTTCTATATTCAGCGGCCGGACCTGCCGCATGTAGTCGAACAGCCGACGCCGGTGATCACCTTGGCCGACGGCAAGACCTATAAAGTCTATCTCCCGTCGCAGGTTCTGGGGTCGGAGGCGAACTGGGTTCAGCCGATCGACGCCGACAAGAGCTGGACCAAGGGCGAGATCAGGACGCAATACACCTCGTGGGATTTCATGCGCCGTCCGATGATCAAGTTCCTGCTCACGACGATGGGGCCGATCTTCGGGGCGATTGCCGGTGCCTTCATCTGGCTGGCCGTCGCCGAGTGGCGGGTGCGCCGCCGCTATCCCAGCACTTACGACAGCTTGTTTTAAGGATCGCACCATGCCGACCCTGACAATCAACGGAATATCGATCGAAGTCGCCCAGGGTACGTCGATCATCCAGGCATGCGAGCAGCTTGGCGTCGAGGTGCCGCGCTTCTGCTATCACGAGCGCCTGTCGGTGCCGGCCAATTGCCGTATGTGCCTGGTCGAACAGAAGGGCGCGCCCAAGCCGGTCGCCAGCTGTGCGATGCCGTGCGCCGACAAGATGGAAATCCTGACCGACAGCGAGCTGGTCCATAAGGCGCGTAAAGGCGTGATGGAATTCCTGCTGATCAACCACCCGCTCGATTGCCCGATCTGCGACCAGGGCGGCGAGTGCGACCTGCAGGACCAAGCGCTGGGCTTCGGCTTCGACCGTGGCCGCTATATCGAAAACAAGCGGGCGGTGAACGAGAAATATCTCGGCCCGCTGATCAAGACCTTTATGACCCGCTGCATTCAGTGCACGCGCTGCGTCCGCTTCGCCGACGAAATCGCCGGTGCGCCGGAAATCGGCCTGATGGGGCGCAACGAGATGGTCGAGATCGGCACCTATGTCGAATCCGCGATCACGTCCGAGCTGTCGGGCAATCTGGTCGATGTCTGCCCGGTCGGCGCGCTGACCTCCAAGCCCTATTCCTTCGCCGCGCGGCCCTGGGAGCTCAAGAAGACCGACAGCATCGATGTGTTCGACGCGGTCGGCTGCAATATCCGCATCGATGTCCGCGGTCCCGAGGTGATGCGCGTCCTGCCGCGCACCAATGAGGACGTCAACGAGGAATGGATCGCCGATAAGAGCCGCCATGCCATCGACGGCCTGCTGCGGCAGCGGCTGGACCAGCCCTACGTCCGCAAGAACGGCAAGCTGGCCCCCGCGTCCTGGCCCGAGGCCCTGGCCGCGATTGCCGCCAAGGTGAAGGGCACTGACGGCAAGAAGATCGCGGCGATCGCCGGCGACTTGGCCGATGCCGAGGCGCTGATCGCGCTCAAGGATCTGATGACCGGGCTGGGCTCGCCTAACCTGGAATGCCGCCAGGATGGCGGGCGTTTCGACCCGGCCAACCGGGCCGGCTATCTGTTCAACTCGACCATTGTCGGCATCGACCAGGCCGACGCCTTCCTGATTGTCGGCGCCAATCCGCGCTGGGAAGCGCCGATCATCAATGCGCGTATCCGCAAGCGCTATCTGACGCTGCGCGAGAACTTCAAGGCGGCAGTGATCGGGGCCAATCTCGACCTCACCTATCCCTACGATTATCTCGGCGCCGGGCCGCAGACCCTGGCCGAGGTTGCCGGAGGCAAACATGCCTTCGCCGATGTGTTAAAGAATGCCAAGAACCCGATGATTATATTGGGTTCTGGCGCGGTCGCGCGCGCCGATGGCGCGGCGATCCAGGCCTTGGCGGCGAAGATCAATGTGGCGCGTGAGGGCTGGAATGGCTTCAACTTCCTGCATCGCGCCGCCGGCCGGGTCGGGGCGCTCGATCTCGGCTTCGTGCCGGGCGAGGGCGGGCGTGACCTCGAGGGCATTCTCGATGGCGCGGGCAAGGGCGAGATCGAGATCGTCTATCTGCTCGGCGCCGACGAAATCGACATGTCCAAACTGGGCAGCGCCTTCGTCGTCTATCAGGGCCATCATGGCGATGCCGGGGCGCATCGCGCCGATGTGATCCTGCCGGGCGCGGCCTATACCGAGAAGAACGGAACTTACGTGAATACCGAGGGCAGGGCGCAGATGGCGCGGCTCGCGGTCTTCCCGCCGGGCGACGCGCGTGAGGATTGGAAGATCATCCGCGCCCTGGCCGAGACTTTGGGCAAGACGCTGCCTTATGACTCGCTGGGCCAGGTGCGCCGGCGTCTGGCCGAGGCGGCGCCGGTGTTCCGCGCCATCGACGGCGTGACCCCGGCCGAGCCGACGGCTTTCGCCGCCACCGGTGCGGTAGGCGATGCGCTCTTCGTCATGCCGATCGAGAATTACTACATGACCGACGCGATCAGCCGGGTTTCACCGACGATGGTGAAATGCACCGAGGATTTCGGCGTCGGCAGCCTGAGGACCGGCACCCATGGGTGATCTCTGGTACGATACCTGGCACAATGAATTCTGGCAGACCGTCGCCGGCCGCGGGATCACGATCCTGGCCGAGGTGCTGGCCGTCATCGTCGTGCTGCTGATCTTCGTCGCCTATGTGACCTATTTCGAGCGCAAGGTTCTGGCGTTGGCGCAGTTGCGGCGCGGCCCCAATGTCGTCGGACCGTTCGGGCTGATGCAGCCGTTCGCCGACGGCCTCAAGCTGATGACCAAGGAAACCATCATTCCCGCCGGCGCCAATCGGGCGTTGTTCATCATGGCGCCGATGCTGACCTTCACCCTGGCGCTGGTCGGCTGGGCTGTGGTGCCTTTCTACCACGGCGGGGCGGTCGCCAACATCAATGTCGGCATCCTCTACCTGTTCGCGATCTCGTCGCTCGGCGTCTACGGCATCATCGTCGCCGGCTGGGCGTCGAACTCGAAATATTCGTTCCTGGGCGCGCTGCGCTCGGCGGCGCAGATGGTGTCCTATGAAGTCTCGATCGGCTTCGTCATCGTCTCGGTGCTGCTGACCGTCGGCTCGCTCAACCTCACCGCCGTGGTCGAGGCGCAGCAGCCCTGGTGGCAATGGCTGCTGCTGTCGCCGATGCTGGTCGTGTTCTTCATCTCCGGCCTGGCCGAAACCAACCGCCCGCCGTTCGATCTGCCGGAGGGTGAGTCGGAACTGGTCGGCGGCTTCAACACCGAATATTCGGCGATGACCTTCGCGCTGTTCATGCTCGGCGAATACGCCAACATGTTCATGATCTGCGCTCTGACCACCATGCTGTTTCTGGGCGGATGGTTGCCGCCGTTCGGCTGGGATATCGCCTTCCTTAAATGGGGGCCGATACCGGCGCTTATATTCATCGTCAAAATCTGGGCGGTGATGTTCCTGTTCCTGTGGGTGCGCGCCACGCTGCCGCGCTTCCGCTACGATCAGTTGATGCGGTTGGGCTGGAAGGTTTTCCTGCCGTTTTCCCTCGCGTGGCTGATGGTGATCGGTGGCGTATTGCTGCTGACCGGCACTTTGCCGGACCCGCAATGACCCGGAGTAATTGAAAGATGGCTTTCCTGGACTCCGCCGCGCGCACCATGTTCATGAGCGAGATCGCGAAGGGCATGTGGCTGACGCTGAAATACATGTTCAAGCCGCGGATGACGATCAACTATCCGTTCGAGAAGGGGCCCTTGAGCCCGCGCTTCCGTGGCGAGCATGCGCTGCGCCGCTATCCCAATGGCGAAGAGCGCTGCATCGCCTGTAAATTGTGCGAGGCGGTGTGCCCGGCGCTGGCGATCACGATCGAGGCCGAGCCGCGCGAGGATGGCAGCCGGCGGACGACGCGTTACGACATCGACATGACGAAATGCATCTATTGCGGCCTGTGCCAGGAGGCATGCCCGGTCGATGCGATCGTCGAAGGGCCGAATTTCGAATTCGCGACTGAAACTCGTGAAGAACTCTATTATAATAAGGAAAAGCTTTTAGCGAACGGCGACCGGTGGGAAGCCGCATTGGCGGCGAACATTGCAGCCGATGCGCCCTACCGCTAAAACCCGGCAGGAAATCGGCCGAGTCCGGCCGACGATCGCCCCTTATTCAAAGGCGCCCCCGTGGCGCAAAGATTTCTGGCGTGCCGCAAGCATGATCGGACAGGACGCGACATGATCGAGACCATTGCCTTTTACCTGTTCAGCGCCGTGCTGGTGGCCAGCGCGATCATGGTCGTGTTCTCGAAGAACCCGGTCCACTCGGTCCTGTTCCTGATCCTGTCCTTCTTCAATGCCGCCGCCCTGTTCATCCTGCTGGGCGCCGAATTCGTCGCGATGATCTTGGTCATCGTCTATGTCGGCGCCGTGGCGGTGCTGTTCCTGTTCGTCGTCATGATGCTTGACATCAATTTCGCCGAACTGAGGCGGGGCATTAACACCTATCTGCCGTTCGGCATCTTCCTCGGCGTCATTCTGTTTATCGAGCTGGTGTTCCTGGTGTTCCAGAACTGGGTGCTGCCGCCGTCGGGCGGGCCGGCGCTCGCCGCCCCGGCGCCGATGTTGAGCGAGATTTCCAATACACGGGCATTGGGTCAGCTGATCTATACCCATTACCTCTACATCTTCCAGGTGTCCGGGCTGATCCTGCTGGTCGCCATGATCGGCGCCATCGTGCTGACGCTCAGGCATCGCCCCGGCGTCCAGCGCCAGCGCATCGCCGACCAGATCGGGCGCAAGCGGAGTGACGTCATGACCGTCAAGGAAGTGTCCTTCGGCGTGGGAGCACCCGTGGAATGATCGGCCTTTGGGACTACCTGTTCGTCGGCGCGCTGATTTTCGTCATCGGCGTGATGGGCATCTTCCTCAACCGGAAGAACGTCATCATCATCCTGATGTCGATCGAGCTGATCCTGCTGTCGGTCAGCATCAATTTCGTCGCCTTCTCCGCCTTTCTGGGCGACCTGTTCGGCCAGGTCTTCGTCATGTTCGTGCTGACCGTCGCCGCGGCGGAGTCGGCGATCGGGCTGGCGATCCTGATGGTCTATTTCCGCAACCGCGGCTCGATCGCGGTTGAGGACGTCAACACGATGAAGGGCTGAGCGCGCCATGTTGGAAGCCTTAGCTATATTCCCCCCGCTGGTCGCCGCCTTTATCGTCGGCCTGTTCGGCCGCCGAGCCTTGGGCGACCGGGCGTCGCAACTGATTACCTGCGGCGGCGTCCTGCTCGCGGCCGCGGTCGGGATCTGGCTGTTCATCACCGTCGCGCTCGGCCATCAGCCGCATACGATCCATCTGTTCCACTGGTTCGGCTCGGGCACGCTGCAGGTCGACTGGGCGCTGCGCCTCGACACCCTGTCGGTGGTGATGATCTCGGTCGTCACCATCGTGTCGTCGATGGTCCATATCTATTCCATCGGCTACATGGCGCATGACCGCGATATCCCGCGCTTCATGGCCTATCTCAGCCTGTTCACCTTCATGATGCTGATGCTGGTGACGGCCGACAATTTCGTCCAGATGTTCTTCGGCTGGGAGGGCGTCGGTCTGATGTCCTACCTGCTGGTCAGCTTCTGGTACGAACGCCCCTCGGCGACCAAGGCGGGGATCAAGGCCTTCGTCGTCAATCGCGTCGGCGATTTCGGCTTCTCGCTCGGCATCATGGCGGTCTATTTCATCTTCGACTCCGTGCAGTTCGACCCGGTCTTCGCCGCGGCGGCATCGAAGGTCGGCATGCATTTCACCTTCCTCGGCACCCAGGCCGATATGCTGGCGACCTGCTGCCTGCTGCTATTCGTCGGCGCGATGGGCAAGTCGGCGCAGTTGGGCCTGCATACCTGGCTGCCCGACGCGATGGAGGGGCCGACCCCGGTGTCCGCCCTCATCCATGCCGCGACCATGGTGACCGCCGGCGTGTTCATGCTGGCCCGCTGCTCGCCCTTGTTCGAGCAGTCGCCGGCGGCGCTGGAAGTGGTGACCATCGTCGGCGCCTTGACCGCCTTCGCCGCGGCGACGATCGGGCTTACCCAGTTCGATATCAAGCGGGTCATCGCCTATTCGACGATGAGCCAGCTCGGCTACATGTTCTTCGCTATCGGCGTATCGGCCTACAGCGCCGCGATCTTCCACCTGATGACCCACGCCTTCTTCAAGGCGCTGCTGTTCCTGGGCGCCGGCTCGGTGATCCACGCGATGGGCGGCGAGCAGGACATGCGCAAGATGGGCGGGCTGGCCAAGGTCATCTGGAAGACCAATACGCTGATGTGGATCGGCTCGCTGGCGCTGGCCGGCATCGGCATTCCGGCGACGATCATCGGTTTCGCCGGCTTCGACTCCAAGGACATGATCCTCGAGGCTGCCTTCCAGGGCGGTGACGTCGGCAAGTTCGCCTACACGTTGGGCGTGTTGGCGGCCTTCTTCACCGCCTTCTATTCCTGGCGCCTCATCCTGCTGACCTTCTATGGCGCGCCGCGTGCCGACCATCACACGATGGAGCATGCCCATGAATCACCGCCGGTGATGCTGTTGCCGCTGGTGGTTCTGGCGATCGGCGCGGTGTTCGCCGGCATGGTCGGCTACGATTGGTTCGTCGGTGAGGGACGCTTGGAATTCTGGGGCTCGGCGATCTTCGTCGCGCAAAACCACAACAGCATCGAGGCCGCGCATCATAGCGCGGAATGGATCGGCGCATTGCCGCTGGTCGCGGGGCTGCTCGGTATCGGTCTTGCCTATGTCTTCTATGTCTTCCGGCCGACCTGGCCAGCGGCCTGGGCGACCAACCTGTCGCTGCTCTATAACCTGATCTTCCACAAATATTATTTCGACGAACTCTACGACTTCCTGTTCGTGCATCGGGCCTTCGACGTCGGCCGCTTCTTCTGGCAGCGCGGCGATGTCGGCACCATCGATGCCTTCGGGCCGGACGGGCT
>Ga0206814_10196_pt1 | contig 16998 bp, 15 predicted proteins | sample Alteio_BWOrgCont_90_FD_152850 | JGI IMG/M metagenome (GOLD analysis project Ga0206814, IMG submission 152850) | Enriched cells from forest soil in Barre Woods Harvard Forest LTER site, Petersham, Massachusetts, United States -... | ecosystem: Environmental > Terrestrial > Soil > Temperate forest >...
CGGTTTGGCCGAGCACGACAACTTTTGCTGCGCCATTGACGTCGGCTTGCGTGAAGAACGTACCGCTCGCCATCGGCCACGAACGAATGAACGCATACGTGGGCGCGACGCCGGTGACGGTGGTCTGCCAGTTATTGTTGCCGGCAACAACTTGCGCGCGAATCGTGACGGCGGGCGACACGGCCGAGACGCCAGGTAGCGACGCGAGCGCCATGCCGTCGGCGGGCGTCAACGTCGACGCGGTGCCGAAGCCGCCGCGCGCGCCACTCGACGTGGTGCTGCCAGGCTGCACGACGATAAGGTTCGAGCCCAGTGAGTTGATGCTAGCTTGAACCGACGAGCGCGCACCCGACCCGATCGCAACCGTCACAATAACGGCTGCGACACCAATCACGATGCCAAGCATGGTGAGCAGCGACCGCGCCTTATTGCGAATCAACGCGCGCAGCGCCAACAAGAAGATGCCCTTAAAATCAGACATTATGCCGCCTGCCCTTTCTTGTCATCCTGAGCGTAGCGAAGCGAAGTCGAAGGACCGTCACTCATGATTTGCCCATCGCGAAACATCACGATACGTTTTGCATGCGCCGCAATATCCGGTTCGTGCGTAACGAGCATAATGGTGATACCTTGCTCCGCGTTGAGCTCTTTGAAAATACGCATCACGTCTTCGCTCGTCTTTGTATCGAGCGCACCGGTTGGTTCGTCGGCGAGAATGAGGCCGGGGTTATTTACGAGCGATCGCGCAATTGCGACGCGCTGCTGCTGACCTCCCGACATTTGATTCGGGTGATGTTCAGCCAAATGATCGACACCGACGATTTTCATTTTCGCAAGCGCGATTTCTTTGCGTTCGGCTTCGGGGACGCCGGCGTACACCATCGGCAGCTCGACGATCTCAATAGCACTTGTGCGCGAAAGCAAATTGTACGATTGAAAGACGAAGCCCAGACGACGGCTGCGGATGTCGGCACGGGCGTCAGCATCGAGATGCGAGACGTCGGTGCCTTCGAAAAAGTATTGCCCCGAGGTGGGGTTATCGAGCAGTCCGCTGATCTGCATGAACGTCGACTTGCCCGAGCCCGACGGACCCATGACGGCGACGAATTCGCCATGATGGATCTCGAGCGCGATGCCCGCAAGCGCGACAACCTGTGCGTCGCCCAGCGTATAGACTTTGCGCAGATCCTGGACTCTAACGACGGCTTGTTCCACGGTGATTGTTCCTCCGCTCACAGAGTAAGGCGACCGCTTGAGGCCTAGCGGCTAGGCAGGTTAGGAGTGAATGAGAGGGGTGAATAGCCCTCGCCCGTGAGGTTTGATACAATATCCGATGACCATGAGTTTATCCGACGATTCTACGACAATCAGAAAACGGAACCAGCTGACGCTGCCAGCCGGGGTGGCGGCCGCCCTGGGGGTCGGCGAGGGTGACGTTTTGAGCATCGAGGTCGAGGGCGGGGCCGCGATCCTTCGTCCGGTGCGCCGCTCCTACGCCGGCGTACTCGAGGGGGTCTACGGCGATGCCGATGCGTTCGTCAAACGCGAGCGCGACGAGTGGTAGACACAAGGCGGCTTGAGAAGGATATCGCTCGCGGAGCGACCATCGTCCTCGATACCCCGGTGCTTATTGCTTATCTCGAGGGTAAGCAAGCGATCACCGAGGCCGCAACGTTTATGGTTGATTCAATGATTCACAGCGGCCGAAACCGCGCCATCGTCTCAACAATCAGCGCTGCGGAATTGCTGGTCGGCGTGAAGCGTGCTCAACGCGAAGAAAATGCTGTTCTCGACTTCCTTACACACTTTCAAAACGTCGAGTGCGTTCCGGTTGACCTGCGCACCGCCCGCGAAGCGGCGGGTATTCGAGCGCGCACGAATCTGAAGGTATCCGATTCAATTATTCTCGCAGTTGGCGCGCTGAGAGCGAACAGCGTCGTTGCAACCAACGATCGTGCTTGGGCGAACAAATGCCCCGACATGTCGATCGTTACACTGATGGAGTTTTCAAGCTAGTCTCTAGTCAGCGCGTCGGGAACGCGTGATAGAATGGCATGGAGAATTTATGCTGCAGTCGATCGACGAGAAACCGTACACCGAGATATTGGACGGCCGGGCGGTGCAAAAAGTGAGCCCGAAGACCATCCATTCCATTTTGCAATTTCGGATCGCCGCGATAGTTCAGATGCTGGCTGGGGACCGTGGGTTCGTGGGCACTGAGTGGCGATTCTACATGGACCCGCCTGGTGGCTTGCAGACATCGCTCGTGTCAGACGTGGCCTTCGTGTATAGTGAACGGCTCTACGCGCTCGGGTCGCGGGAACAGCGTGAGAAACCGCCGTTTTCTCCGGACATTGCGATCGAGCTCCGGTCGCCCGGCGACAAGCCCAGCGACGTCGAGTGGAAGATGCATGCGTACATCACGATGGGTGGGACGATCGCGTTCGACGTGTTGCCGGAGTTGCGTCAGGTGTGCGTGTATACGCATGACGCCGTACAAACGTTGGGGCACGGCGACCGCTTTGCGTGCGATGCCGTGCCCTGGTTGGTGTTTGAGGTCCGCGACCTCTTTGCGGGGATTCCCGACTAGGGGATTCCGCGCGTTGCGCTGCGCGAGCTGCTGGCGCCACCGGCGAGCGGGTTGCTGCTTGCGCCTTGTGCGCCGCCCTTACCGCCACCGCCACCCTTGTGCGTTCCGCTGTACCCGGTGACGACGTTGTCGCCGACGAGGAGCGTTGCGCCGTTGATGGGCGTTACCGCGGCTTGCGTTGCGGTGGTGAGGCCAACTTGTACCTGCACCCGTTGCAGTTTACCATCGCGTTGCACCGTGAGCGTTGCGTTTTGGCCAGTGGCGACGCTGGCGCTTGCACTGGCGCTACCGCCCCATGGCGAGGCTGCGTTAGCCGATGTTGCCTGCGTTGCGGCCGTTGCGCCTTGCGCTCTTGCCGCGTGCAGTGCAGTGAGCGGAACCACGAGCGCGTTGTTGGCCGCTGCGACATCGACCGTTGCGTTGGCTGTCATGCCTGGGAGCAACTGTCCGTTCGGGTTGCTTACGTCGACCACTACGTCGTAGGTGACTACGTTATTGACCGTCTGCGGATTGATGCGCACCTGGTGCACGGTTCCGTGGAAAATTTGGTTCGGGTAGGCGAGGACCGTGAAGTCCACGTTGTCGCCGGCTTTCACGCCGCCGATATCGGGTTCGCCGACGTTGATGTCGACTTCCATGGCCGAGAGATTCTGGGCGATCGTGAAGAGCGTTGGCGTTTGCAGCGAGGCCGCAACCGTTTGCCCTACCGACACTGCACGCGAGACGACCGTACCATCAACAGGCGAGGTAATCACGGTGTTGTGCAGGTTGACCGTATCTTCTTGCACGATGGCGGCGGCCGAACCGATGGCAGCCTGCGCGGCTTGCGCGCTTGCAGCCTGGGCTTGCGCCGTCGAACCGGTCTGACCGATCGTCGCGCTACTCGCCGCAGCTTGCGCTTGCGACTGAGCGTAGGCAGCTTGCGCCTGCGCTACCGCAGCGTTATCTTGCGCAACTGTCGACGCATCGCTCTGCACGGTTGCAGCGGGGATGTAGCCTTGGTTGAGCAACGTCTGGTCGCGATTGAGTTGCTGCTGCGCGAGCGTCAACATCGACTGCGATTTCGCAATGTTCGTCTTGGCGGCGTTTGCGGCAGCCGCTGACGCCATGGCGTTTGCCTGCGCGACGCTTACGCCGGCACCGGCGCCATTCGCATTGGCGGCGGCTTCAGCCGCGGCAGCTTGCGATTGCGCGAGATTGGCGCTTGCCTGGTCGAGCTGGGCTTGAATCGTGCTCGGATCGATGCGCGCAAGGACTTGGCCCTTCTTCACCTTCGAGTTGTAGTCAACGTCGAGTTGTGAAATGGTGCCGGAGACTTGCGTACCGACGGTGATCAGGTTTTGCGGATTCACCGTACCCGATGCCGTCACCGACTGCGCGAGCGTTTGGCGCACAACCGGCGCCGTAACCACTTGAACCGCACTCTGCGAACGCACGAGAATCGTGCCGACGACGAGGGCGACGATAATAAGCGCGGCAAGCGCGATCATCATCCAGCGGGGGATGTTCGAAAGAAAGCGGGCGATCGGGGCGGCGAGCCCCTGAAGGCCGGCGGGTAGCGGGATCGACTGAGCAGACATGGTGTGTGTTCCTCCACCGCCAGACTATGCTAACCACTTGAGGCCGCTTGGTGATTCAGGTTAGGAGCCCATGAGAGGCCAACCAAGCGCGCGGGCCGAGCGAAGCGATGGCCCCTTGTCATCCCGAGCGTAGCGAAGCGAAGTCGAGGGACCGCCCCCCGGCTCAAACCTACGAAAACAGCCGCTCCAACTCATCCATACTAAGGTCAAGCGACTCGCTTTCGCTCTCCTCAAAAAGACTAGCCGCAAGCGCCCCCTTGCGAGCCTGCATCTCCAGAATCCGCTCCTCAACCGTGTGCTCGGCAATCAGCTTATAGATGAACACATGCTGCTGCTGCCCAATCCGATGCGCCCGATCCGTCGCCTGACGCTCCACCGCCGGATTCCACCACGGATCGTAGTGGATCACCGTATCCGCAGCCGTTAGGTTGAGGCCGGTGCCACCAGCGCGCAAACTCACAAGAAACAGCGGGACCTCACGATTCTGGAACTGCTTAACGGGCGTTTCGCGGTCGCGCGTGTCTCCACGCAGTTCAACAAACGGCAGCGAGCGCTTCGTCAGCTCCGGCTTGATGAGATCCAGCATCGAGGTGAACTGCGAGAAGAGCAACACGCGACGGCCGTCTTCGATAAGACTCTCGAGCATCTCGAGCAGCGCATCGAGCTTCTGCGATTCTTTCACCGCACTTGCGGCCGGGAGTTTGAGCAGCCGCGGATCGCAACACACTTGCCGCAGCTTCAGCAAGGCATCTAGCACAACAATGCGGCTGCGCGCAAGCCCACGGCGCGCAACTTCATCGCGCACGTGCTTGTGCATCGCCAGGCGAATCGTTTCGTAGAGATCGCGCTGCGCACCGCTAAGAGGAATGCGCTGAATGATTTCCGTCTTCTCCGGCAGTTCTTCCGCAACGCGTTCCTTGATACGACGCAAGAGGAACGGGCGGACGCGCGAGGCGAGCGCCCGGCGACGCGCCGTATCGCCATGCGTTTCGATCGGCGTGCGGAAGAACCGCGCGAAGCGCGAGCGCTCCGGCAACAAGCCTGGTACCGCGCACGCGAAGATCGACCACAGTTCTTCGAGATGATTCTCAATCGGCGTACCGCTAAGCGCGATACGCTGATGCGCGTTCAAGCGCCGCGCCGCAATCGCAGCCTTAGTACGCGGGTTCTTAATCGCCTGCGCCTCATCAAGTACAACAATCGACCACTCGCGTTGCGCGAGCGCATCGGCGTTGCGCGTGAGCAACGCGTACGAGGTCAACTCGATTTGCTCCGTCGGCATGTTGGGCAAGAATCGCGCAATTTCCGCGCGCCAGTTCGGCACGACGCTCGTCGGCGCAACGACCAGCACGGGCTTTATGAGCCGCTTCTCGGCGCGTTCGATCGCAATGTGCGCGAGCATCTGCACGGTTTTTCCAAGACCCATGTCGTCGGCGAGGATGCCGCCGAGATCGTGCGTGCGCAGCGCCTGCAGCCACGCGACGCCGTCGCGCTGATAGGGACGCAGCGTGCCTTTGAACGCCGAGGGCATCTTGATCGGACGCTGCGCATAGGCGGCAAGTTCATCGAAAAGCGCGCGCACACTGCGCGCGTCGGTCCAGCGCATGGTGACGCCATCGAGATCGGCGAGCGCTCCAGCGCGCAGCGATGGAATACGTGCTCGTTCGCCACGCATGCCCGACCCATCATCGCCGAATAACCCAGCAAGAGTCGCTAGCACGCGCGCTACGCGCTCCGGTTCAAACGCAACGTACGCACCGTTCGGGAGTTTGCCGAGCAGCGGAGTGGTTAGACGCGCGAGCGCTACTGCGTCGGCGTTGATGTCGAGGCCCACACGCTTGAGCGCATCGATGAGCAACGGCAAGAGCGACACGCGCTTGCCCTCGACATCGACGCCGAGTTCAAGTTCAAACCATTGAGGCGAGCCGGTATCGTAGACTTCGGCACTCCACTCGCCTTCGGCATCGACGATGCGATACGGGAAGGTCGGGTCGATTTCGATGCGCCAACCTTCCACACGCAGCAGCGGCACGGTTTCGCCGACGTACAGCAACCACCGATCGCGATCGGCATAGGTGAGGCCAAAGCCGCGCAAGCGTTCGAGACAATGCCGTTCGAACGGCGTGCGGCGCGGCCAGACGATACGCTCACCGAGGTGCAACTCGCGCCGCTCATCGTCGACCGCGAGCACCGTATCGTCGTACGCGAAGAATAAGTCCGCGACCGCAGCAGCTTTACGTCCGGGCGCCGAGGGAATCAGGCTCAGGCGCAACACCGGCACCGGATCGCGTTCATCGACAAAGACTTCACTATCGAGCGAGAGCGCCGGGAGTTCGGCCGCCGCAAGCGCGACGGCCGCGGCGTGTTTGCAATTCTCGCGCAGCGAACACGAACAAGTCGCGCGCAACTGGCGCGCCCCATCGCGATCCGACACGCGCAAAATCACCGCGTACGGCAAACGCTCCGCACCAACCACCTCGGCCGTGATGCCATGCAACGGATGCACATGCACGTTGACCACGCGATGGTTCGCAAAATAAAACCGCCCGCGCTTGAGCGCGTGGTCATCGAACGAACGCTGGATATCTTCGGGAGCGAAAAGCACGAACCGTAAGACTTATCGCCCGGGTTCGCAAGGGCCTACCCTTTTCAATGGGGTAGGTTGCTTTGGAGGCCAAGCGATCATTTTTGACCGCTTGGCCATCCTTGTCTTTCAATCTTCTGCGGGAGGACGCGCCCAATGCGACATCGCTACCTAGTCGAGCTTCTCATAGGAGCCGACGCTCCGGATTATGGGCTCCGCGCCCTGCAAGTAGCTATTGAGTAACACTAGGGCCATCGCGAACCGCTCGGCAATGACAAGTTCGAGCATCTCGCCGTTGCTCCATCCGAACCCAGCGCTACCGGATAGAACAACCCGGCAAAAGAGACCACCAAGCCATTCCGATGTAGGCCCTACTCCAGTCGGCGAATATCAGCGAGTCGCACCAACTGCGAGCGAAGTTTACCCTTCATGCGCCACGTCGCGCGATTTAGGGAACGCCAAGGGACGCCGAGTTCCTGAGCAAGCTCACGTTCACCCTTGCCGAGGAGATAGCGGTGAATCAGTACCTTAGCTTCAAGTTTTGAAAGAGGGCAGCAGTAGTGAATCACATCCCAGATGTCCTCGATGATCGCATGTTCAGGAACGACTATATTCTTTCGTGCGATCGTGCGATGCCAGCGTTTCATTCTGTGGTTCCCAATTCGTTGTTCACCTTGGAACTCTTCCGCTAGACCTGAGCTGCGACTGGATCAAGCGTAATGATGTGGCGCAGCTATCTTCATCTTAAGCAGGGGGCGAGGGTGCCGGGAAGGTATCAAGTCCAGTAATTGCACCTGTTCGTAACAATTGAGCGCTGATGCCGTCTAAAAAGTTTACTGACTACAGAGCCGATGGGCATCACTGGATCACTCTGTCCACGGGCGAATACTACCCAGACATTCTCCCGCTCGCCTGCGAACTATACAGTCCCGTCCTTGTTATGTTCGGTCAGCTACTAGCCCGATCACATTCTTCGACGGATTTTTTCATTTCGATCTCACAAATATCTGAGCCATGGATGCGGATTCAGCTTGCGCGCGTTTTCCGGAAGTATGTAAGCCCAGAAACACCCGTGGAGATGCTCAAGAAAAAACGTGATGCGGAAAAAATCTGCGAGCAATTTGGCCCAGGGTTCCGCGCCATTACCGAAGTGCAGAAACGCTTCACTGCTCGCCCAATCCCTGACGAAGCTCTCTGCGCCGTCCTTTGGGAATATAAGGATCGTGGCAAGAAAGGCTATGATCTCACGGAGCGTTTTTTTGCGCTCCTCCGCGAGCAGCTACCTGAGCTTATAGTTAGTGGACCAGAACGTGCCGGGAAGGACATTTTACTCGGAACAATATTTCCGGACTACCCAAAACCGGATAGACCTGTCGACTTTTTAATCTGCGCGGGTACTGAAGTACTTGCAGTAGGTTTGGCTCGTTATGACTCCGATAGAGGGGGCGCCCAAGAGGATGATCGGACGGGGCAATATCGCGACTGCGCGACTGAAATTATTTCATATGCTAACGCGCACGGCTTGAAGACGAAGGTCGTATTTCTCAATGATGGACCTGGGTTGTTATTGGGATCGATGTGGAACGACTACTCCTATATCGAAAATCTTTACCCTGGTCGTGTCCTGGTAACGACGTTGCGGATGGTTCCGGAGCGCCTGACTCTCGGTTGGCTGAAATCATAGGGGCTATAAATGGCAACAGGCGTACCGCGTTCCCCAAAACGGTCTAGCACGTCTTCTGCTCCGATAACGCTGAGCTATCCGGGGAAGAAGCCAGCGCAGGAAATTCTTGCGGGAGCGCCCGGGATTTTTGAAAGCGTACCGTATTCGACCGGAAATTTAGGCAAGCGCCTTTACTTCGCAGATAACTTGCCCGTGCTTACGCATTTGGCGCAAGACGCAAGCGTGTGCGGAAAGGTCCGACTAGTCTACATCGATCCGCCGTTTGCAACGCAGACAGTTTTCCACTCGCGGAAGTTGTCGCACGCGTACGCGGACGTTTTTGATACAGCGGATTACCTCGAATTCATGCGCGAACGCTTGATCATGCTGCACCGGTTACTCGCGGTCGATGGATCGATTTATGTTCACCTGGATGCCAAAATGGCGTTTCACGTAAAGGTGCTTCTAGACGAGGTTTTTGGAGCAGATAACTTTCGAAACTGCATAACAAGGAAAAAATCGAACCCTAAAAATTATACTCGCAGGCAATTCGGGAACGTAGCTGATTACCTGCTGTTCTATTCCAAGTCGGGGAATTATGTCTGGAATAAGCAGGTTGAGCCATGGACGGAGGATCGGGCGCGTGAATATCGATACGTCGACCAAGTTACTGGTCGTCGCTTTATGAAAGTTCCGGTACACGCTCCTGGTGTAAGAAACGGCGATACAGGCAAGCCGTGGCGCGGCGTCTTGCCACCACCGGGAAAGCACTGGCAGTTCCCGCCGTCAGTGCTCGACGAGATGGACGCGCGCGGTGAGATCTTTTGGTCAAAGAACGGAAACCCGAGGCGTAAGGTGTTCCTGGATGTGAGTGCAGGGGTGGCAGTTCAAGATATTTGGATGGACTTTCGCGATGCGCACAATCAAATGGTCCACATTAGCGGCTATCCGACGGAAAAGAACCTTAGCCTCTTGCAGCGGATAATTGCCGCGTCTAGCAATCCCGGAGATTTGGTTCTTGACTGCTTTGCTGGATCGGGTACAGCGCTTGTTGCGGCTGATACGCTAGGGCGAGATTGGATCGGCGCCGATAGCAGCCCCGAAGCCGTTCGCACGATACTCCATAGGTTTGAACACGGCACACAGCCTATGGGCGATTTTGTTAGCAGGCAGGAGCCAGATAGTATTCCCATTGAGGTGCCTCTGTTCGCGGAAGACCAGATATCCAGTCAGAAATCGACCTCCAGGGTTGCTGACTTTTCGCTTTTTGCAAGCGTGGATCTCGTAGGCGAGCTCAAGGAACCGCAGATGTAGCCCGGGTGCAGAATCGGCGATCTGACTACAGAGCTCTTCTCCCTTCGAGCGCCTTGGCCAATGTAACCTCATCTGCATAATCCAGATCTCCCCCGATTGGTAAACCGTACGCGAGCCGCGAAACAGCAGTACCTAAGGGTAGAAGCAGCCGCGAAAGATACAAAGCGGTAGCCTCGCCTTCCGCATTTGGATTGGTCGCCAAGATAATCTCCGTCGGATCCTCCGCACCAATCCGCTCGATCAATTCCTTCACGCGCAACTGCGCCGCACCGATCCCATCCATCGGCGAGATCAATCCACCGAGAACATGGTAGCGGCCTTTGAAAGCGCCGGTGCGTTCGATTGCGTAGATGTCTTTGGCTTCGGCGACGACGCAGATGATGGTCGCGTCGCGGCGTTCGTCGGTGCAGAGGTCGCACGGCTCGGCTTCGGTTAGCGAAAAGCACACCGTGCAGAAGCGGACCTTGTCTTTTACGGCGAGGATCGCTTCGGAGAGTGATTGTGCTTCGTTGCGGGGGCGATTCAGGATGTAGAACACCAAACGCGCGGCTGTTTTTGGGCCGACGGTTGGGAGTTTCGAGAACTCGTTGATCAGCGACTGAATCGGATCTGCGATGCTACCGGTTTTCGGCACCTATGCGGTCCCTCGACTTCGCTTCGCTACGCTCGGGATGACAACGGGGCGCATCGCTTCGCTCGTGCGCGTCAATGGAAGTGAGGCGACCGTAGGGAGCATCACATCAATCCTGGTATTTTCATGCCGCCGGTTAGGCCGCCCATGCGGGATTGGGCTTTGTCCTTGGCTTTTGTTAGCGCGTCGTTGACGGCGACCGTTACTAGGTCTTCCAGCGTTTCGATGTCTTCGGGGTCGACGGCTTCTTTGCCGATTTTGATGCTTTTCATTTGCTCGTCGCAGGTCATCTCTACCGTGACGATGCCGTTTGCGGCGCTGCCTTGTACGATGGTGTTGGCAAGTTCTTCTTGCGCTTTCACCATCTCGGTTTGCATCTTCTTGACTTGCGCCATCAGTTGCGCCTGGTTCATCATTCTCGCTCTTTCTTTACTTGGTACTTGATATCCGCGCCGTTGCGCGTGATAGAGGTACTGCTGGGGCGTTTCGATGGTGTCGACCGTCAATCTGATACTTTGAACGGCTCCGGGTTCGATTCCCGGACGCTCCAGCCGCGACGCTCCACCGTTGCGAGGACATGTGCCGATGTGCTAGGCTCAAGGTAGGTATCAGGTTGGCGGGACACATCGAAACGAAGGCGTCGCAGAAATGCGGCGCCTTGTCCTATTTTATTCGTTCGTTGGCATAGCCGAAGAGTTCGTCGGCGGTTTCGGTTGGAGGTTCGAATTGTACGGTTTCATCCGGGGCGGATTGCGGCGCCGGCATTGCGCCGATTTCGAGGCGGACTTTTAGATCGGCGCCGAGGACGTTGTGGATTGCTTTTTCCAGCAGCGCTACGTGTTCTTTGAGGATGTCGACATCGAGTTTGCTGCGGAGTTTGATGACGACGGAGTTTTCGTCGATGGCTTCTACCATTGCTCCGGATAATGGGACGCGAAGTGGCGGGCGTTCGTGCTCGACCTTGCCGCGGATGTTCATCCAGGCTGCTCGGAGCTTTTGGATGGTGATGGGGCCCGTGCTTGTTACCAGCGCTGACGCAGTCGGCGCAGCAGGTTCGGGTTCGGGTTCAACCGCGGCGGGGCGACCAACGGGAGCCGCGCTACCTTTTGCGGGAGCCAGCGTCTCCTCGGTCCCTCGACTGCGCTTCGCTACGCTCGGGATGACAAGAGCTGAGGGCGCTTGCGCCGCTTGCGCCGCTTTTTCAACTGCAGTGGTGCGACCAACGGGAGCAACACTACCTTCGCCCTCTTCCAAGATCAAGCGTAGCAAACCCGTTTCCAATTCCAAGCGTGGATTGCCACCGGTTCTCGCGAGCTGTGCAGAATCACTCAGCACACGCAAGGCTCGCACGATGATCGGATTACCAACGCCTTGTGCACGTTCGGTTGCGCGTTGCGCATCTTCTGGCGCCAGATCGCGCGCCAGCAATGCTGGATCAACCTTCGCCACCAATAAGTTGCGGAAATTCGCGATCAACGAGCGGATCAGCACCTGCATATCCGCGCCGCCGTCGCTGGCTTCTTCTACGGTGCGGAGCATTGTTGCGGCTTCGCGCGCGAGTACGGCGTCGATTAACGTATTCGCAAAATTGCGACCAGTCGACCCGAACGCCAACTCAATAGTCGCCGTCGTAATCTCGCCGTCGGCAAACGCCGCCGCCTGCTCCAACATTGTCAGCGCATCGCGCAACCCACCATCGGCGCGATAGGCGATCGCCGCTAGCGCTGCATCGTTTATCGCGATTTTTTCATGTCCGGCGATTTCGCGCATGCGCTCGATCATCACCGGGATCGAAATGCGGCGGAAGGCGTAACGCTGGCAGCGTGACAGAATCGTGACCGGGAGCTTTTCCGGCTCGGTGGTTGCTAGGATAAACACCGCGTGCGCAGGTGGCTCCTCGAGCGTTTTGAGGAAGGCGTTCGCGCCCTCCTTCGTGAGCATGTGCGCCTCGTCGATGATGTAGACTTTCATCCGCATCGAGGACGGCGCAAATTTCACCGCATCGCGCAGGGCCCGAATTTCGTCGATACCGCGGTTGCTGGCGGCGTCGATTTCGAGCACATCCATGGCCGTGCCGCTCAGCATGGCCACACAATTCTCACAGGTGTTGTCAGGATGAGCGGTTGGCCCATTGACGCAATCGATACAACGAGCGAGAATCTTAGCAGCGGAGGTCTTGCCGGAGCCTCGCGGGCCTGAGAACAGGTACGCGTGCGCAAGCTTCCCGCTTTCGATGGCGTGGGTCAGGGTGCGGACAACGGCATCTTGCCCAACAAGATCGGCAAACGACTTGGGGCGCCAGGTACGATACAGGGACACTACCTTAGGATTCGGGGAGCCCGTTTAGCCCCGCCTGCCATTGGGTAGTCTATTTTGGAGGCTATTAGTAAGCTCGTGGATGTGCTTTCCGCCCTTCAAGGAAAGTTCGGTTTCGACCGTTTCTATCCGGGCCAAGAAGAGGTCGTGACTCGCGTTTTAGCGGGCCAGGATACGCTTGCCATTTTGGCGACCGGCGCCGGCAAGAGCCTGACATACCAGCTGCCTGCATTACTCCTCGAGGGAACCACCGTCGTCGTCTCGCCGCTCATCGCGCTGATGAAAGATCAGCTCGATATGTTGCGCGAACGCGGGATCGAAAATGTGGTGGCGCTCAATTCCACCTTAAGTGAAGAGCAAGAAATTGCCGTGCGTGCGCGCATCGCCGCGGGCGGCATCAAGATTGCGTACACCACACCGGAAAAACTGGAAGACCACGCGTTTCTCGATATTCTTGCTTCGATCGACGTGCCGTTGTTCGTTGTTGACGAAGCGCATTGCATTTCGCAGTGGGGGCACGATTTTCGGCCCGCGTATCTTGCGCTCGGTTCGGTGATCAAGCACCTCGGGCATCCGACGGTACTTGCCCTTACCGCAACCGCGACGCCCGCCGTACGCGAAGATATTCTGCATCAGCTCGGCATCGAACATGTGAAGCCGATCGTTAAAGGCTTCGATCGACCGAATCTGCAGTACGAAGCGCGCAAGGCCGACAAGGAACCCGATAAGCTCAAGGCGTTAAAGGCCCTGTTTACAGGGGAAAATGCCCTTCAGGGCACTGGCATCATCTACAGCGCAACGATTAAGAACGCGCTGGAAGTGCAAGAATACCTCACCTCCACGCTCGATATTCCAGCCGCCGTCTACCACTCGAAGCTACACAAAGAAGATCGCACGCTCGTGCATGAGTGCTTCATGAACGAGTCGATTCGCGCCGTTGTGGCAACAAACGCATTTGGTCTCGGCATCGATAAGTCGAACATCCGCTTCGTCGTGCACTACGATTTGCCGGGATCGCTTGAAGCGTACACGCAAGAAGCCGGGCGCGCCGGGCGCGATGGCGATCTGTCGCGCTGCATCCTCATCTATCGCATGAGCGATACGCGCGTGCAAAATTATTTCCTCACCGGCAAGTATCCCGATATCGAAGAAGTACAGCGCGTGTTCGGGACGATCGAGGTGTTCGGTGGGCAAGAAGCGGGCGTCTCAATGACCGACCTGCGCAAGATTCTGCAACTGCCGCTCACCAAACTCAAAGTCATCATCGCGCTGCTGCGGAAATCCGGCTATATCGAAACGACGGCGAAATCGATGTATGGCCTCACCGAAGCAGTTCGGAAGAATCGCGAGCTCGTGCTCAGCCTCGCGAACTACGAAACGAAGAAATCCTACGATCAGTCGAAGCTCGCGATGATGTTGCAGTACGCGGAGAACACGTCGTGTCGCCGCCGCTTCATCCTCAACTACTTCGGCGAAGATTTTGAAACCGCCAACTGCGGCATGTGCGATAACTGTCGGCGCGTCGCGGCGCCGCTTGGCCAGCCCGCAGTCGGGCTCTCGACCGGCGGCTTCAAAATTGCCGACATCGTGCAGCATTCGAAGTTCGGCATCGGCACCGTCGAACGCGCCGAAAAAGATCTCGTGACCGTGCTCTCCCCGAACGTAGGCTATAAGACACTGCTGGCCACGGCGGTATCTCTGGCCGAGGCGGCGAAAATCGCTTGAGTCTTGGAGCTGCGGTCGTTATTTCTCGGAGCGTTGTGCACGTGCTTCGCCCTCGCGGGTGTTGATTTTGCGCGCGCGCAAACCGCACCGCCGGCGCCGACCCCAACGCCCTTCGCGCAACCGGCACTAACACCAACCCCCGCATCCGGCGCGAGCGCGACGCCCGCGGAATCACCGTCGCCAGGTGTCTTGGCATCGCCCAGTGTCTCCGCATCGCCCGGCGCGCCCGCGACGCCCGCCGCATCGGCTACCGTAACGCCCTCACCGACGCCGCCGCCGATTACCGTGAACCCGCAAAACGCGCAAGTCCCCGTCGGGCAAACGCAAAACGTCTCGCTCGGCGGCATTTACGGCGTGTTCACCGCCGTCGCGGCGGATCCGAAGATCGTCGACATCGGACTCGATCAAGATAATCGCACCTTAACCATTGCTGGCAAATGGCCGGGTGCGACGAGCATCACGATTACCGACGCGCGCGGCATCACCGCAATCGTGGGCGTGCGCGTCGCGTTTAACGCGGGCGACATCCCCACCAACCTCGAGATTCCGATCACCGGCGACCCGGCCAGCCCCGACTACGTGCGCGACATCGTTGCGCATCAGATCGTTCGCTCCACGCACGTCCGCGTCGGAGCGCAGGTGGTGCTGAGCGCCGACGACGTGCCGCTGCACGAAAATGTCAACCAAGACATGAACCGCACCATCGAAGTGCCGGTACTAGTGCAGGGCGAACAGTATTTCACAGTTACCGGCACGGTTCGGGTAACGGTTGAAAACGTCGCCGTGCCGCGCATCTCGCCGGACCAGCTCATGGTCAGCGACTACCCGGAAAAGCTCACCGAGAACGGGCTGCTCTTCGAAACCGACTTGCATCGCGATGCACCCACGCGTTTCTTGTACTTCCACTACAACCCGCCCGCGCAGCCGAACCGGCGCATCGTGCTTGTTGCGGAGAATCACTCAAACCAACCCTCGAGCGTGCAATTCATTTCTGGGCGCGGCGGCCCGACGCCGAACGAAATGGAAGTCGGTCATGCTGCCACCAAGAATTTCTTGGTGAACGTGATTCAGAATCAGGGCCGCTTGATTCAAGTGCCGGCGAATTCGACGCAGGTCATTGGTATGCAAGATCTGCCGACCGGCTCCATCGCAGCCAATCTTCTGCAACTGCGCGTGCTCGACGGTGCCGACGTGCATCTCTCGCTTATCGCGCAAAACGCCGACGATAGTCCAGATACTGCGCTCACAACAGGTGCACTGCTTACGAGCACCGTGCGCCATGCGCGCGGCGTTTACACAATTCCGGAGTTTCACTTCGCGACGCAGTGGAACGTGAACGACGAGTATCTCGAATTGCCGATCGGCCAGATCCCGTTGCCGAATCAACTCCAGGGTGAAGCACTCGCGGGCGACTACGGCGTGCTCGAATCGTTTGTCGTGAACGTGCAAAACCCACTATCAACGCCGCAGAACATCGCGATCTACGAAAACCCGCGCGGCGGTAATGCGACCGGCACATATCTCATCGACGGTGTACTCGTGCAATCGCATCGTGTGCCGGCTTCACGCTGTTCTTTGCGATACTCTTTGCGCCGGCGCTTTTTTCGGGATCGTACATGGCGACCGGCGACGGACTCGCGCAAGGCCTGCCGACCTTTTTGGGCCGCGCCCCATTGTGGGAGCCCAACCTCATGCTGGGCTATCCACTCTTTGCCGACCCGAACCAGGCATTTTGGTATCCGCTTCTGCGCGTGGTGCGTTTGATTCCGCAAGGGTTTAATCTCTACGCCACATTGCCGTACGTCCTTGCAGCGTTCGGCATGGCTGGATTTGCCCGGCGAATGAGCGGCTCAACCGCGGGCGGCGTCGTGGCGGGGCTCACGTTCGGCCTCGGCGGTTTTATGACGTCGCACCAAGGTCATTTGAATTTGATCCATCCCGCTGCTTGGACACCGTATCTTCTTTGGGCGATCGAGGAATTGCGACGTCGCGCTAGTGCGCTTGCAACCGCCGGCGGCGCTGTCGCGTTTGCGCTGTGCGCGCTCAGCGGGCCTGCGCAGCCGCTGGCATACGTCGGGCTCATATGCATTGCGTACGCGTTCGTTCTCAGACCAACGGAAGCGCAAGGGCGATACTGGCTGGGCGTGGTCATCATGTTCGCACTCGGGGCGGGCCTGAGCGCCGTCGCGGTCATGCCAACCACCGAGTTTGCCGCGCTCAGTTCGCGAGCGGGCCAAACCGTATGCTCTCAGCGATCACGCGAGCTTTGTAGAATCGAGCAACTACGCCGGCATCCTGCCATTGATGTTGGGCGCACTCGCGCTCGCGCGAAGCACCGATCGACGCATTGTGTGGTTTTGGTTTTGCGTCGCACTCTGGGCAGCATGGATGAGCATGGGCGATGCGCTTTTCGGTGCGCGGATCGCGTTTCACATTCCGCTGTATTCGCTCTTTCGCATTCCGGGCCGGCACGCGCTCGAGTTTACGGTCGCGATCGCGGCGCTTGCAGCGTGCGGTGTCGCGACACTCGAGCGAACCATCATCCGTCCGCGAGACTTGGCGATCGCGGCGGTGCCGCTGGTGGGCATCTTCGTC
>Ga0206814_10197_pt1 | contig 16961 bp, 11 predicted proteins | sample Alteio_BWOrgCont_90_FD_152850 | JGI IMG/M metagenome (GOLD analysis project Ga0206814, IMG submission 152850) | Enriched cells from forest soil in Barre Woods Harvard Forest LTER site, Petersham, Massachusetts, United States -... | ecosystem: Environmental > Terrestrial > Soil > Temperate forest >...
GCTGGAGATGAATGACGCGGAAGTAGCCGGATGCGTCGGTGACGGCGTTTTGTTCGGCATTGGTTGCGTCGTTATGGACTGCGACCGTGGCGCCGGGGACGACGGCTCCCGTGCTGTCGAGCACGGTTCCGCCGATGGCGCCGTCGACCGCGGTTTGAGCATTGGCGAAGGTGCACAGCGAGAGTATGAGGACGAAGCAGGTCTGGGCGAGAATCCGCCCCCGGCAAGAAATGTTTGGCATTCGATAGCCTCCAAAGAATGTGATTTGTCCTGTACGGCAAAGCCTTCGGCGACTGACTTGCCGAGACTTGCGCGCAAGATCAGCTTCTGAACAAGTAAAGCGATCTTTTCCGACTTTCTGATTGTGGGAGTGGGTCGGTGTTCAATGGGCACTCTTGGGAAGGATCGAAATCCGATTCCGAGTGCGGAGAGAGCAGGAAAAAGCCGGGTAATTGGATTCTGTCCATCGCCAGCTCCGCTCGTTTCCTCATTTGAATTACAAAGGACTTTGCAGCGGAGCCTGTCTCCTAGGATGCACTTTTGACGTACATTGGTTTCTTAACGCGGCAAGACTGGACGATGAGTATTCATTGACAGAGGGGTGGCAGCGGGACGAGCAAACATCCAGCCGGGGTTTGAAACCCGGCTGGACTCGTTTGCTTCGTTGTAGAGAGCTACGCTCAGAAAGTGAAGATACCGGTGAACTGGATCTGACGCGCGCCGCCGATGGGATTGGTCACGACTCCGACTCCTTGGCTGGAAAAGGTTGTCGGGTCAGCGCCTGGTCCAATCGGGGTAAACGGAGGACCGAAGTTTGGCGCACCCGTAAAGCTGTTGCCTGGGGCGTCGAAACTGGGCGTGTTGGTAATGTTGAGAACCTCCATGGAGAGCCGGAGATTGGTTTTCTCAACGATCTTTGTCTGCTTGACAAACGCGATGTTGGCGCTCTTCTGGAAGGCGCTGCGGAAGATATTGCGCCCTCCGTTACTGAACCCGGATTCGTAGGGGTCGTCGGCTGGAACACCGTTCGTACCAGGGGTCAACAGCGGGTATTGGAAAGAGGAAGGGTTGAAGGCAGCATCGCTGGGGCCAAAGGCGCCGCTATGGCCCGTGAGCGCCTGCTTCTTTGTCACACCGGGCGCAAGGGGCAGGACTGGATTGGTGAGGAAATCGCTGGACGAGAAATAGATGCTCCCGACTGTTCCGCTAAAGTCGTACACGTTGTACGGTTGCCCGCTTTGGAGCACCGAGTACCCGTTCATTCCCCAGCCATTGGCGAGAACGTTCAGAGCCTTGGCGCCGGTCTTGAACTTGGGCAGCACATAGCTGAAGCTGATCGCTGTAACGTGGGTTCGATCGAAGTCCGAAGATGCGTATCCTGATTGCAGATTCTGCGGGTTGTTGCCGTTGTAGAAGAGCCCGAAACCGCTGCTGTCGTCCAGGGAGTGGGAATAGGTATAGGAGACATACATATCGAGCCCGTGGGTCACGGTCTTGTGAACTGAAGCAAGCATTGCATCGTAATGCGCAACGCCCACCGTGTTCCAGGAGACGGAGTTGGGGCTGTAACCAATGTACGGAGTGCGCAGATCGGTATTGCCGCCGGTATTGGTGTTGTAGAGTTCGTCCGCCCCGACCTGATAGCCGTAACTGGCCGTCTGCGGATAGAGCCCGTTAGCGTAAAGCGGAGCCTGCGGAGTAGCGATTTGCGGCTGGTTGAATGGGACCGGTATGGTCTGGCGCAGAGAGTGGTTGCCGGTATAGCCGAGGGTGACGGCGATGTCTGGACGGGCCTGCCATTGGAGGTCGAAGCTCCAGTTTTCGGTGTACGGCAGCTTGTTATTCAGACCGTAGGCACCGAAGAGGTAGGGCGCCGCGCCGTTGATGAGTGCCCCCATGTTGGAGAGATTCTTAACAAAGTCAGCAGGATTGGTATCGACTGTGGGAGCAGTTGTGCCGAAGGGATTCTGCAATGTGCCGGATGAGGTAGCCAAGACTGGTTGGACGAAGGGCGGCTGCAGGGTAACGCCGAAAGGCCCGTTGAAACCTCCACCGGCGCTGGGGGAAAACTCGGTGAAAAATTCTCCGCGATCATAGTAGATACCGAAGCCGGAGCGAACCACCAGATCCGGTCGAATGCTATAAACGGCGCCGATGCGCGGGCCTACACCCCACTGGCCATTGTTAAGCGTGGAGTTGCTGGCCCCTGGCGTGCGGTAAAGCTTGTTGTTGCCTGCCACAATCAGGCCAGCGTTAACGATGGTGTCTGTCGTGTCGTCGTAAGAGTACTTTGTCGGGTCGAAGTTAACCAGGTGGCCGTACTTTTCTGAGAGGCCACCGTCATCGTCGTAGCGGACGCCGAGCGTTACGTTCAGCTTGCTGGTGACGCGCCAATGATCCTGCGCATACGCGCCAACCTGCGGAGAGCGATAATAGCGGTTGCTCGCGCCCTGGAAATACACTGTAGCCCCGCCCCTGGTGTATACCGGACCGCCTGTGAGGAAATCTCCGAGAGAGCCGAAGGAAAGCGAAGCCACCTGGTTGGCGCGATTGAGGATGTTCAACTGGGTAAAGTCGTAGTTCGCACCGAAGGACAGTGTGTGATTGCCCACTACCCAATTGAGATTGCTGGTACCCTCAAACGTTGTTTGCGCGAATCCGGTGTTGGAGAAGTTGGAGGTCGGCCCGATGCTCAATATCTTGCTACCATCAAAAGCTCTTGCCGAGATGCCGGGAAGCAAGTCACTGCCGAACAGATTGATGCCGGCGCCAGAGCCGCCGATGTTGTTGGGGCCGAAGGGCTGGGCGGTCCGAGAGTCGGCAATCATGCGGAGGAAGCCGAATTTCTGATCCCACGACAGCTTAGGAGAGAAGACATGGTTATTTTCCAGGGAGAACACCTGGCTGCCGGACTGGAACGTCTGCGGGAAACCGAGTAAGGGTGAGCTGGAAAAAGGGTTTTCGGTTGGATCGTGCTGATAGTAGTACTTGGTGGAGATTACGTCGCTATCCGAGAGATGATAGTCGAGATTTCCATTTGCCTGGGCAGCGTTGAACTTGGATGCCGGCCCAAGAAACTGGACGTTTCCTCCCGAACCGCCTGGATCATTTTGGGACGCGATCAGGTATTGAGTCGGGGTAACTTTTGCCTGAAGGAAAGCCACGGCTACCGGATCAAGCGGAGTATTCGGTGGTAGCCCGGCTCCCTCGGCCGGCTGCCCATTTGTCGCGCCGGGCAAGGAGGCAAATGTCTCCAAACCGCTGAGACTGCGGTCGTCTGTAAGTCCGGTGGGCACATAGTACTTGGTCAGCGAATTGAACTGGTCGCGCACCCTGGTGTACTGATAAGAGGCATAGAAAAACAGCTTTTTCTTGAGGATCGGACCACCCAACTCTGCGCCCGCCCAGTAACGATGCAGATCCGGCGTTGGAAGTCCTGCCTGCTTATTGAAGAACGGATTGGAATCAAGTTTGCCGGATTCAAGCAATCCGTAGATGGAGCCGTGATACTCGTTGGTGCCGGATTTGGTAGTGACATCGAGGTGCGCACCCGCCGTTGCACCTTGCGCAGCGTCGAACATCGACGTATTCACACGCATTTCAGAGATGGTCTGCTGCGGGGGGGTTGGCAGAGATTGGCCAATAGCATCATAGATCGAAGTGTTAGTACCGATGCTGCCATTGGACTGGAAGGATTCGCCGGTATTGAGCACGGCGCGGCTGGCGGCGACAGAGCTGGACGAGTCGCCGTTGAAGAGGTTGTTGGCCACCACGCTGTTGAAGGTGAAAGTGTTGCTGGTGGAGCGCTGTCCATTCGCCCAAATATTCTGGTTGCCCAATCCCTGGTTGGTACCCGTACCGGAGAGCAGGTCCGCACTCACGCCAGGCGCTAGAGTAGCGAGTTGCGTGAAGCTGCCCGTTCCCAGCGGGGTGTTCTCGATCTGCCCCACATCCAGGACGTTGCCGTTGGTTGTGTCCACGGAATTGAGCGTGGGATTGGCGGTGACCTCAACCGAGGTCGAGACTGACCCAACCTTCATGTGCACATTCAGCGTGCTCACGCGATCGGACTGGACCACGACACCCTCGTACTTGGAGGTTTCAAACCCATCACGGGTAAAGGTGAGCGTATAGCTCCCAACCGGAAGATCACTGAATGCAAATTCACCGTTGGCTTTCGCTGCAACGGAACGCGACAAGCCAGTGGCGTTGCTGACGAGCACAGCCTTCACGTCCGGAACGACAGCCCCGCTGGTGTCAGTGACGGTGCCAAGGATGCCTCCCAGCGTCTGTTGGGCAAATGCGGGCGTGGTTGAGGCCAGAAGGGCAGCGAACGCCACCAAGCAGCAGGCGGCGATGCGCCTCCAATAAGTTGTGGTCATGGTCTCCTCAAAGTGTTTTGTTAAGAATGATTTGGAATGGTCGTGTGCGCAGGTGCTCTGCCCGCGCTATCTACTAGAATGCACTTCCGCCGTGCAGTGGTCTGTTAACGGAGAGCGACGAGGACGTGAATATTTATTAACACAAGAAGACTTCGACAGGACGAAGAATCTCCTGACTTTTCCGTGAGATGGTGGAAAACAGGAACGAAATTGGCTCGGGAAGAGAGCTCGATTGACCTCCCTTCCGGCGTCCCTAGAGGCTTATTCTCCAGTTCCCTTGCCTATCCGGATGCGCAGGCCGGCGCGGAAGTTGAAGGGCAGGCTGACGTAGCCGATGGGTGCGATGTGCTGGTCGCTGGCCAGGTTTTCCGCCTGGCCGTAGATCGAGACCCTGGAAATCCACTGGTAGCTGCCGCCGATATTGATATTGGCGTAGCCGTGATCCAGATTCCGGTTGGGCAGCAGCAGGCTGTTGCCGCCTGATAGGTCTTCGTCCTCCAGGAAGGTCGAGTCGTCGCTGCGGCTGGCGAAGGCGGCAGTCGAGATGAACGTGAAGCGCTTGCCGGCGTAGCTGGCGGAGACAAAGCCGGTTTGCGGCGGAATGCGGAATGGGCGGGCTCCCTTGAGCGGCGACAGGGCGCCGATGGGAATGCCTGTATTTCCGTAAGTAGGTTCGAAGCCCTCGGACAGAAGCTCGTTGTCGCTGTCGAAGGAGCGCTGGACCACGCCTTCGAGCCAGGTGTAGCCGCCGCGCAGGAAGATGCTGTGACCGATGCCGCCCTCGACGGTGGTTTCAATGCCCTCGGCGCGATAGGCCTCGGAGTTGACGGAAAGACCGAAGTCGTCCTGGTAATAGAAGCCGAGCGCTGTGATCAACTGCTGCTGCTGAGCCGGCGTGAGTCCGGGAATCAAACTGGGCAAAAGCCTTCCTCCGACCGACTCGATCTGCTTGCCGAACTCGTTGTGGAAATAGCTGGTGCGGAAGATGAGGCGGTCGGAGAAGAAATCCTGTTCGAAGCCGCCTTCGTAGGTGCGGGTGGTGGGAGCGGCGAGCGGGGAGATGTGCAACTGCTGGACGGTGGAGGGGAAACCGCTGTTGTAGACGAGAAACTGGTAGAGCGAGCTGAACTGGTCGGTGAGCGCGGGTTCGCGGACTGCGTCGCCGAAGTTCAAGAGGAACCGGGTGCCGCTGAAGATACCGTGGCGGGGCTTGATGGCGTAGACCGAAAGACCGGCGCGGGGCGAGGTCTGGGTGCCGAATTGCGAATAGTGCTCCAGGCTGCCGCCCAAGGTGTAGAAGACGCGGCCTTTGAAATCGCCGTGTACCGAGGCCAGGTAGTCGGAGTTGGTGCGCTCGGTGGATTCGTAGGTGGTGAAGGAGGGGATGTTTTCCAGGCCGCGCTCATCTTCATAATGGAAACCGACGAGCGCGATCAGGTGCGGGGTGAAGCGGTAGTCGCCCTGGTAAACGACCTGGTCGCGATTGTTGACGAATTGTTCGTTGAAGGGATATTGCTCGGGAAAATCGAGCATGGCCCGGCCGGAGGCGATGTAGCCGTTGGCGCCGGTGAACGTGACTGCGTTGCCGAAATACGCCTGATCCCCGAACGAATCGTAGGTGATGAGCTGGCCGGAGGGTTGCCAGAGATTGTATTGCTCGCGCTTGCGGGTCATGCCGTAGCGCAGGCTGTTATGGAAATCCGCAGTGGTCTGGTTGTCGATGGAGCCGCTGACGAAGAGATCCTGGTCTTTCTGGGTGGCGTCGTCGGCCACATGGTAGAACTGCCATGTATTGGGTACGCCGGTGGCGTCGATGCCATAGTGGACGGTGCCGCGGATCTGGGTGCTGGCGATTGGCTGCCAGCCGAAATTGCCCGATGCAGTGCCGACATGGAACTCGTCGTCGGGAAGCGAGTTCGAGGTCTGCATCCAGGAAGCAGCGGCGTAGTAGTCCAATGTCTTGTGGGCGCCGGAGAGCTCAGCCAGCTCGCGCGAGGTGTTGAAGTCGCCCAGGTCGCCGGTCAGCCGCAAGGAGGGGGAGCTGGAGCTTCCTTTGAGTGTGGTAAAGGCGACTACTCCGCTACCGGCATCGGCCCCGTAAAGGCTGGAGTCAGGTCCGCGATAAACCTCGGAGGTCTGGATGCCAGTGGTGGAGAGCGGACCGAAATCGAATCGGCCGCCCAGGTCGCCGATGCTGACGCCGTCGAGCAGGATTTTATTCGCGTCTGAGGCGCCACCCCGCACGAAAAAAGAGGCTTGAGCGCCGGTCTCACCGGCCTGCGTGGAGGCAGTGCCGGGCATGAGACGCAGCACGTCGACGAAGTTTTCGCGGAAGCCGAGGTCGAGCGGGCCGAGGACGCTGGTGGCTTCGCTGGTCTGCTGCTGCGGTGTTGGGGTGCCGGTGGCGGTGACCACGATGGATTGGTGCACCCATTCCGGTTCCATGACCAGGTTGCGCTCGATGCTGGCGCCCGCATTGGCATAAAAGGATGGCGGCTCCAGCTGGCGGAAGGATTGCGCGGTGATGATGAGAGAAAAACGCCCGCTCTGGCCGGTGACAAGTTGGTAGCTGCCATCCGAGGTCGAGACTGTCTTGCCGACATATTTGGCCCCGTTCATCAACACGATGCTTGCGCCTACTACGGTGGCGCCGCTGGTATCGGTGACCGTGCCGCGAATCACACCGGCCTCTAGGAGTGGGGCGGAAAAAAGAAAAAGAATTGCACAAAAACGAGAGATGCGAGTTCGCATGCTCAGGCCAGCCCGGCCAAAATCAAAAGACATCGATATCCTCCGTTCCCCTCGGAACGTAAGCCAAGTACGTGGCACCAAGGACCGGTCTCCTGACTTGCGCCTTTCCGAACCGCCTTCCCAGGCATCTCATTCGAGGGAGACTTCCCAGTGGCATCTGGCCGGATTCCCGGGGGTTCCCCTCGAAAAAGACGAAGAGTTCGCCGGTTGCGCTCACAGTTGCGGGGCAGTGGCGGATTTTCACCGCCTTCCCGAACATCCTGGTGAGTCTCCGTGATAGGTTGGGCGCAGGACGCGAAAGTCTCTGCGCAGAAAGGAGCGATGGAAACTTGTGGCGACCACCAGAAGATTCGAACTTCCCGCCTCCGGCTCAAGGAACCGAAAAGGTGCACCAAGCACAGAGTAGCATGCCCTTAGGTCAGGATTCTATCTCTCTTGTTTTGAGCTCAATATGATGCAACTGCATGGCCGCTTTGGAAGCGGAGATGACGTCGAATCGGCCTTCAAACGGATACGTCTCACGTGTTCTCAATTGACGCCGAAGATGCCGGATGCATCTAGGTTGTTCGCTTACGTTTGCATGGACTATGGATGCGCATTAACTGACCGACGCATGAGTGCTGCTCACTGTTAGACGAGCTGTTGATCCTATTTGCGCCAGATACTCCGGCCTTCAGGCCGGGGAGGGATAGCGGGTCGTGCGAAGCGCGACCGGTACTCGCATCCTTTCTGCGACATTCTTCGAGTATTGAAACTTACAGCGAAAATCCGGCTGAATGCAGATGCTGACCAGCGCAAGGCGTTGCTGGAGACGATGGAGAGCAGGCAAACGCCTGCTGCAACTGGGTGAGCGAATAGGCCTGGAGCCGTCAGGTTTTCCCTCAGTTCTCGCTCCATAAGCTGCTTTACTACCAAGCGAAAGAACTGTTCCCGCTGAGTGCTCAGGTAGTCGTACACGTCTTGGCGAAGGTTGCCGACGCTTATAAACAGGACATGAAAACCCAACGACGCTTTGCCCGGCAGGGTGCCATCCGCTACGATTCCCGCATCCTGACATTCAAGCCGGATAGGGTGAGCATCTGGACCACAGCGGGACGGCTCAAGATCCCCTATTCTGCCGGGGAGCGCCAGAAAGAACTGCTGCAGTCCCAGCTGGGTGAGTCGGACCTGATCTACCACAAAGGCAAGTTCTACATGGCTTCGACGTGCGATGTTCCTGCCCCTGAGCCAGGCATGGCAGAGGACTTTCCTGGGGTTGATCTTGGCGTCAAAACCATCGCCGCCACCTCCGATGGCAAGAAGCTGTCTGGAAGCAAGGTCAACAAGATTCGCTATCGCTGAGGTTCGCTGCGCTCGAAATTGCAGAAGAAGTGCTCGCGCAGCGCCAAACGGAAGCTCCAACAACTCAGTGGCAAAGAAGCTCGCTTTGCTACTGACGTCAATCACTGCATCTTGAAGCAGATCGTTGCCCAAGCCCAAGGCACCCAACACGGCATCGCCCTGGAAGAGTTGAAGGGCATCCACGACCGGGTAACGGTTCGGAAAAAGCAACGTGCCACTCTGCGCAGTTGGTCTTTCCATCAGCTTCGCGCCTTTCTGAGCTAGAAGGCTGCGCTGGCAGGTGTTCTGCTGGTCGCGGTCGATCCCCGCAACAGCAGCCGCGAGTGCTCGCACTCGCGGCATACCGGCAAGGAGAATCGAAAGACCCAGGACAAGTTTGCCTGCCTAGAGTGCGGCTTCGCACTCCACGCGGACTTCAACGCGGCTATCAACATTCGCAGCCGGGCCAGGCGGTCAAGTGGCCAATCGTAGCCAGTTGTGCTTAGCATGATTCAGTTCGAAGCTCCGGCCTTTAGGCCGGGGTACTTGACAGAAACAATGCATCTGCCGTGTTGACCCGTATGCAAGCTAATCAAGTGTTCCTTTGTTCCTTGGACAACTGGCTCGCATCTTCTTTTAAGGCATCGTTGCCCTGACTGCGATTGCACGGGGCTTGCGCGATTCTTACTGAGCGTCGCAATGAAAGATTCTAGCCATTCATCGATCGTGTCACCATCGCTCATCCATTCAGGCTCGCCAAAGCACGGAGTGTCGTTCGAATTTGGAGGAGTTCGGAACACAGACCGACTGCAGGCTTGTGCATACCACATTTGAGTCAAGCTGGCCTCACTCGCAAAGTTTTTTTTGCTCCGACTAGAATCTTCAAACTAGATGCCGATAGATTGCCTGTAACAATAACCACCTGCTCCAAGTAGCGATTCTGGACTGTGATGTCGACAGAACGGGTTCGGTGCAGGATGGAATTCGATATAAGGAGCAACAACCATGAGCATCGGCGTCCTCAACAACATTTCTTCGCTCATCGCGGAGAACGCAGTTTCAAACACGCAGGCACAACTGCAGAGCACCCTCCAGCAACTGTCCACCGGGTTGAAGATCAACTCCGGTTCGGAAGATGCCGCGGGTCTTTCCATCGCTGACGGCCTGGGCGCGAACATTGCAGCCCTTACCCAATCCAGCCAGAACTCGTCTGACGGCATTGGTCTTCTGCAGACCGCTGACGGCGCGCTTTCACAGGTCAACACCGAGCTCAACCGCGCTACTACCCTTGCGACGGAAGCCAGCAACGGCGGCCTCTCGACCGCCCAGTCATCGGCTCTGGACGGAGAATACCAGTCGATCCTTGCAGAAATTACACAGATTGGCGCGACCACGAACTTCAATGGAACAGCCGTGTTCGGCACCACCGCCACCACCTTTACCAGCGATGGCACAGCGACTGGCGCCACCACCACGACCACGGCAATCGCTGCACTTACACCCGCCGCGTTGGCCTTGACTTCGGATCTGCTCACCCCGGCGACTGCGCAAGCTTCCCTAACCGCCATCACCGCTGCAATCAGCACAATCGCCGCGAATCGCGGCGCCATTGGCGCATCGGTCAACCAGTTGACGGCGGACACGAACGTGGAAAACACGGAAGTGCAAAACCTGACGAGTGCCCAGAACAACGTTCAGAACGCTGACATTGCAACTACTACTTCGAACCTGACGCAGTTCAACATTCTGGAACAGACTGGCTTCGATGCTCTGTCGCAGTCCAGCCAGGCACAACAGAACGTCCTGAAGCTGATCCAGTAAGCTTTTCCCCCTCCCCCACGCGATGGCGTCTTTCGGGACGCCATCTTTTTTGGACTCACCTATGAACGCGGAAGCTGAATGTGCCGATATTGTTGTGCAGTTGGAATCGTCCCGTCTCGGAAGCTCAACAGAACTAACCCTCCGAGCAAAAGGAAGAGGTAAAGGATATGAGCTCAGTCTCCTCACTAAATTCGCTCCTCTCATCGACATCCGGCATTGACATCAGTTCCATCTTGCAGGCGGCAACAGGATCATCTTCCGCCGGCATCGATGTCACTTCAGCTGTGAATGCCGCCGTGACCGCCGCTCAGGCTCCTGAGACAAACTGGGAAAGTCAACAGAGCACGCTGCAAAGCCAGTCCACTGCCTTGACCTCGCTGCAAAGCGCCACAACCACCCTCGACGATGACGTGCAGGCACTCAATAGCATCGTTGGTCCATTGTCTGCAACGTTGGTCAGCTCTTCAAACTCCAGCCTCGTTACCGGCTCGGCGGCACCCGGCAGTGCCATGGGCAACGACCTGGTGGTGGTCAACAGCCTGGCAACTACCGCGTCCTGGGCCTCGAATACGCTGGCAAACGAAACTACAGATTTGCCCCCGGAAACTTTTGTCATCACCACTGCCAGCGGCGCTTCGGCCACGATCACCACAGGCAATGGCATCAACACGGTGGACGACCTGACGAAAGCGATCAACGGCGAAAACCTTGGGGTTACCGCGAGCGTCATCAACGATGCCAACGGATCTCGTCTCGCGATCACCAGCAACACCACGGGGAGCGCTGCCAACTTCACCGTGACATCCAGCGATCCGAGCTTCAGCCTTACGCAGGCGGTGCCCGGCGCAAACGCTTCGCTGACTGTCAATGGAATTCCGATTGCCAGTGCATCAAATACCGTGACCGGGGCCGTTCCCGGCTTGACGCTCAATCTGCTGGGTGCAAGTGCGGGGACACAGGTCAGCTTGTCTGTCACGCCCGACACTTCTCAGGCATCGACGGCCATCAATAAGTTCGTAACCGACTACAACGCGCTGATCGGACAATTGAATACGCAATATACCGATGTTGGGCAAGGCGAAGGAGTACTGGCATCCGATCCCAGCGTGCGCAATCTACAAAGTGAGCTTTTGCAGTCAGTAAGCTATACGGCAACACCGGGAACAGGTACGACAACAACCGTACCGAACCTGTCGTCGCTTGGCATTACGGTGAACAGCGACGGTACGCTTGCCGTGAATAGCGCAACGCTGAGTAACTCACTGCAAAATAACTTCAGCGACGTACAGAACTTCTTTCAGGGTAGCTCGCTGAACGGCTTCGCGAACACGTTAGATCAACAACTGACCAACTTCATCAGCCCTGCAGATGGCGCATTCACAGTGGATTTGCAGAGCCTGAGCACTCAATACTCCTCCTTGCAGGACGACATCAACAATTTTGAAACCAATACTATCACTCCCCTTCGGGCCCAATTGCAGGCTTCATTCAGCCAAGCCGAAATCGCCTTGCAGCAACTGCCAAACGAGATCAAAGATGTCGACGCCGAGCTTGGCATAAACAGTTCTTCCAACAGTTAACCGGAGACCAACATGAATGGAATGGAGCTGGCATATCGCAAAACGGCAATGGAGGGCGCGAACGGCCTCGGCTTGTTGATTGCCCTTTATGACACCCTGGCGGGCGATCTGCGCCGAGCAGCGGATGCTGAGCGCAGCAACAACATCGAAGAACGCTGCAAGCAAGTGAATCACGCTCTTCTGGTTACCGCGCATTTGGAAGACTGGGTCCATCGCGGAGGCGGCGGAGAGCTCGCAGATCAACTGCTCGTCTTCTATGTTTCACTGCGCCGCTCGATGATCCAGGCACAGGCCAAAAGATCAGCGGTGATGCTGGAGCAGCAGATGACGCTGGTGCTGAGTATTCGCAGAACATGGCATGAGCTCGAAGCTCGCAATTCGTCTCGACTTGAATCGCCAGCATGGGCTCAGGTTCAGCCGTTTCCTGGCAATACTTCTCAGCACTTCGAACGAAACGCATTGAGCTGGTCAGCGTAACTTTCGGTCGGGCCTGCCGGCGCCACAGGATGATCCTGTCATTTTGCGCCAGCCAGGCTTGAATACTTGGGCAGCATTCATGATGATTAGCGGCATCGGGAGATACTCTCGATGCCGCTTTCCATTTTGGCTGACTAGAGATCGCCGGATTAGCTAACCGAAGTTCGTCACGAAATGGATGATTGAGACTATTTGGGGCTGTTCTTTGGAGAGAAGTCTTTTTGCCTATGTTGGAATCTGAAAGCAGCGATGTAGTGCAGACCTACCATTTTGAAATGGAGATGGCATGCTGCCACGATCATCGCAGGATGTTTCTGCGTTCGCATAGCCGCAGTAAAGATGACAAGGCTCACATCTGCTGGTCATTGGGGGAAACGGTAGGCTCGCCGGATGGTCCTCGTCAGAGGACGATCTGCTATCTGGGCGAGTTGAACAGTTCGGCAGAGGCGCGCTGGCTGAAGACGGTTGAGGTGTTCAACGAGCGAGAGGAAGCGCGTCAACTGAAACTGTTTCCTTTGCATAAGGTGCCTCCCGATGACGATCCGGCGCGGATAGTTGTGAACAAGGTTCGCCTGAAAAGGGCGCGTGGGTTCGGTTCCTGATTTCTCGGACTGGAGCTGTGGAAGCGGCTTGAACTGGATAATTTCTTCGAACAGAACATCGATGGCGAGGGGGCCGATGTTCCCTGGTCGCGGGTAGCGGCGGTGCCGGCGATCAACCGTCTCTGTGCGCCGGGCAGCGAATTGGCCATCGAGCAACGCTGGTATCCATCTACCGCGCTGGACGATCATCTGGAGATCGAAGAATGCAAGATCAACGACACGCGTCTTTACCGCTACCTGGACCGCATCCTGCCGCACAGGACGAAACTGGAGCGTCATCTTAAAGAGCGCTACGGCGCGCTGTTCGGAGCCGAGCTCGACCTGTGGGATACGCCCGGTGGCGTTCGCTTGATCTGGCAAATGAAGGAAGATCGCAAAAAGTGGCGCGAGTTGCGCCAGGGCGCTTATCTGCTGCGCACCAATCTCACCGCGGAGGCGGCCGAGGAGTTGTGGTCCAAGTACATGCAGTTGACCGAGGCTGAAGCGTCCTTTCGGGGCGCTGAAGAACGAACTGTCCATCAGGCCCTTGTTCCACCAACTGGAGCCACGCGTAAAAGCTCACTTCATGGTCGCGTACCTCGGCTACGCCCTATCGGTCACCCTGATACATCCGCTGAAGCGCCGGCCTCCGGTCGTGCCAGAGCCCTCGGCAAGTGGGGCGTCGACAACGCCCAGCCATGACGGCGATGAAAGCCCATCGCCCTGCTCTCAACTCTCCAGAGCGCCGACATTGTTCTGCCCACTACCGACGGTCGCGAAATCAGACTGCGGCGCCTCAGGGAGCCAACCACAGAACAGAAAGCGCTGCTGCTCCGGGAACTCCGAATCAGCCTCCTAGAAGATCTCCGGTTTCAATGCCTATGTAGTGCAGACTTCGCAGTAGCCTGGACTGATTCTGAACCACTTAGGCCATTCCTGATCTCACTGGTGGCGAACTTCGGCGAGAGGCTGCCACACATCTGCGGGCAGGGAAATAACGAGTTCCTCTTGGCAGGAGACATAGCTACGATGCCAGGCGAAACGAGCGACATTCGGTCGATACTCTCTGCTTTCCCTTGGATAGTGCCAACACAGTGTCTAGCTTGGGGGCGACAGGTAATTGAGCAGAGTATCCGGCAGAACCTTTGCGGCAGCTGCGAGGGCTGCGCTATTGTCAGTCTCAGCCTGGCTCAGATTGACCGCAGCCGTGGCTTCATCCACGCCGATAAGATTGTTCTCCTGGGACGCGAGAGTAACGGTATCCTCCTGCAGATTCGTCTCCTGCGCATTCACCTGGCTCTCGGAATTACTGTATATGACGCGCTGCTGGCCTATGAAACCAATCGCGGAAGTGACCGCATTGGTTGCAGTCGCAATGTCCGCGCTGGTGCCAGTTTGGAGAGCGGTGACTAGAGAGCTCAAGGATCCCAGCACATTGTTGCTGGGATCGGAAAACAGCTGACTGCCAGGAACATTGACTTGGACGTTGTTCTGGTCACCTATAGCCACGGAATTCACACCGTTGTTGCCGTTATAGGTGTAGCCTGTTGGCGAAGTGGAATCTCCGCTGTACGGAGTGGCCGTGCTCGTTCCACCAAACAAGTATGAACCGCCGACCGCTGTATTGGCCTGCGACACTACGTTTGTCAGCAGCCCCTGGACCTCCGTTGCGATCGCCTGTCGGTTGGCAGCGGAATTGGTTCCACTGGCGCCCTGGGTACCAAGCGACACGGCCTGGGTGAGAGAGGTAACCACTGAACTCAAGGCGGAGTCAGACGATTGCAGTGTCAACAGGACTGAGCTGACGTTCTGCGTGTATTGGTCCACGTTGCCCGTCTCAATGGTGTTTTGCACCATGGCTGCCGATGCGAAGGGGTCGTCCGATGGCAGCGTTACTCTCTTGCCAGTGGACACCTGCTGCAGCGCAGTGTTGAGAGACACCTGGCTCTGCTGCATGTCGGCGATAATATTGGGAATATTGTTTGGATTAACGCGCATGTCAGTCAGTAACCTCCGCTAGTGCCCATGTTGAGAGTCACAGTACTCAGTTGTTGGATCGTGCTCACAATACGAGCCGCCGCTTCATAAGCGGTCTGGTAGCGAATAAGGTTAGTCGACTCCTCATCGACACTTACCGCGGAGATGGCGCCCTGTTGATTCTGGAGCTGCTGCAAATTCTGGCCAATCGCAGTGCTTTGCGTGCTCGTATTCGAGGCAGCACTGCCTACTTGAAAAACGAGATTCGCGTACGCGCTCGCCGGCGTGTCACCGGAGGGAAGTTTATTGGTCAATGCTGCTGAAAGGTTTGCGATGTTGCCGTTGCTGCCGTTGCTGCCGGCGGAGCCGTCGGAGCTGATGGCGATTTGCGAAGGAGCGGTGATGGCGACACTGATGCCGGACGCGGCGTCGGCAGAATTGGCTGGCACGCTGAAGAACGCCTGGCCAGCGTTGCCGTTGGAGTCGAAACCCTTTGCCTGGGCTGCATTGAAGCTAGCCGCAAACTGAGTGGCGAGCGTGTTCAATGCCGTGGTGAATCCTGGAATGGTTGTATCGCGAACCTGGATGGCTCCGCCGAGCTGGCCGCCCTGGATCGAGGAGGTGATGTCGTTGCCGTTCGAATCAAGCACCTGCTGGAAGCCGTTGCTGCCCGTTGCGGTCTGCAGGCTGAAGCTCTGGGACCCCATCACCAGCGGTGTTCCATTGCCGGTGGTGATGGTTTCCCCGTTGCTGCTTTGAGTGATGGAAACGCCGGTGAGAGCGGAGAGTTGCTGCACCAGTTGGTCTCGCTGATCTTCCGTGGTACCACCATCCTGGCCGGAGGAGGTGAGCTGCGCGACTTGACCGTTCAACTGGGCGATCTGTTGCGTCAGGGTATTGATTTGAGCCACCGTCTGGGTGACTTGCCCGTTGGCCTGCGATTGCGCACTGGCCAGCCCGCCGGCGGTCGAGTTGAAGGCATTGGCCAGATCCTGGCCGCTCGATAGCACGCCCTGCTGGGCGGCTGAATTGGCCGGGTTCGCGGACAACTGCGCAAGGCTGCTGGAAAATGCGGTCAACTCGGTGGAAATGTCGTTGCCAGAAGAGGCAGCGAAATAAGACTGGATCTGCTGAAGACTCGTGGATTCGGTATCCGCGCCGCTCTGCAACGAGGTCTGCTGTTGAATCTGGAGGTTGAGGAGTTCATCGCGGACGCTCTGCAGGCCGTTAAGAGTAACGCCGCCGCCGGTAACGGCTCCACCGGAGAGGTTCTCTTCGTTTTCGCTGAACTGGGGCACCTCGCGGGTATATCCCGGAGTGTTTGCATTGGCGATGTTATTGCTCGTAGCGTCAAGCGCACCCTGCGTTGCCTCCAACGCCTGGAGGCCAATCGAGAGAGAAGTATTCAAGCCACCCATAGCGTTTACATCTGGCAGGACCAGGTCTGATGTTTTAACCTGGGGCCGGAAGCCTCCTGAAATTGTCCTTTGAATGAGCTTAAAAGGGATGCCATCAATGCGACCGACCGGCTGGAATGCTGAAGCAGAGCCGCGTAGCGCCGGTTGAGCTTCTGAAGCGTGTCGGAGGCGACGCGAATCTGGCGCATCGAGTCTTCATCGGCGAAGACGGGCGAAGCCGGAGGAATCGCCTTGAGGGGTACGCAGATTTCATCGACGAGTAAGTGAAGCTGATTGCTCAAGACCTGTTGATTGGTGACACTCTCTTCCAGGTCTGATACTGCATTGCGAGCAATGGCCTGCATGGCCCTTTCCAGCTCACTTGCAAGAGATCGCAACAACTGGAGATATTCCACGGCCTTTCGGTCTCGCTCCTGGACGCTCGCAGCAATCATTGTTCTCACTTCCTGGGAAGACCTGCGCCAGGGTCAAACCAAGGCGCTACAACAGTCAAGCGTAGTCGTCGACGATCGACGCGGCGATCTTGCTTGGGTCAAGGTTATACTGCCCGTTGTTTACAGCCTCGCGCAGGCTATCTACTTTGTCCTGACGTACTTCGGGCGAGGCCAGGGCCGAACTCACCAGCGAACCGACCGACGTGGAATCTGAAGTGAG
>Ga0206814_10198_pt1 | contig 16945 bp, 19 predicted proteins | sample Alteio_BWOrgCont_90_FD_152850 | JGI IMG/M metagenome (GOLD analysis project Ga0206814, IMG submission 152850) | Enriched cells from forest soil in Barre Woods Harvard Forest LTER site, Petersham, Massachusetts, United States -... | ecosystem: Environmental > Terrestrial > Soil > Temperate forest >...
TAGCTTTTGTCGATTAATTAACATTTACTTTCCTCGTTATTGGAGGAATGGTGGGTTCTATATATTCATAAACATAGTCCATATCTATTTAGAGGACTCACAAATAGTGGTTTATCAACTCACAAAGAGTGGTTTATCAATTAACAAAGTGATGTAGTTGATGTTTATAAATAACATTGGGGTGCTTGCCAGGATTCGAAGAACAGTCTCCGAGAAAGCAAAGCACCCCAACCACATGGGAAGTTAAATTAAACGTTAACAGCCGCGATTGTATCTGAAGTAGGCCACTGTTGAGGGTTAGTTGTCAACCAGTTATTGCAGATATTGCAAGTACCACCAGAACCACCATAAAGCTGATTGAGAGTGTAGACACACCGCACATACTGTAGATTAGTTGGGTTTTTCATATTCACACCAATCATAGCAGCACCGGCTGTAGTTGAAAGAGGAACAGTGATGGTAGCATTGGCAATATTCGCCCAAGTAGCATTATCAGAAGCAGTCTGTAACTGCAAGGTAACAGTAGCAGAAGCATTTGTAGTAACTGTGCTGTTTAGGGCAAGATTAGAGTAACCTAATGTGTTTACAGAAGCACCAGAACCAGAAGTAGTGGCAAATTCTGTGGATTGTGAAGCAACAATTGCTGGGATTTGATGAATTCGAGGCATGTTAGTTTTTTTCCTAAAGACCAATGGATTTACCAGTCTAGATTAGACTCACTCTTCGTAAGCCAGCTTTAGCTGGAGGGTAGTAAGCGGCACAGTCTTTGCCCCACTTATTCCTTTAACTACTAAACACGGAGCAGGTAGTTTTAGTATTACCTGCTCCAATTCTGTGCACTAATTAGGAAGTGCTAACCTTTCCAACTTTGATCTTCCAATCTTCTACAACCTGGAAGCCAAATCGGAATCTACCAACCAACTGAATTTGGTTCTGGGTAGCAAATGTCTGATCCAAAACCTGCACACTAAGGGCAGATCTTTCAACATAGTAAGCGCCTCTCATATCACCAAAGATGATTGGGTAAGCATTCAATACACCACTTGCACCAGTACTATTATAAGCATTTGGCATCTGGTTGGAATAACTATATTTGTAACCAAGCAGCTCTCTGGAATCAGAAGCACCATACTTCAAACCTGAATCCTGGTAACCAAGACCAAACATCAATCGACCTTGACTGTCCTGTAGTCCATACAGACCACGAGCAGTATTGGTTTTGTTGAAGATCCAGCTTAGACCATCTTCATACTGTGGCTCAACGCTGTAAGCAAGATTTACCAAGCCAGCAGCAGTGATACCATTAGGAATCTGGGTATTGGAGCCTACTAGAAGTGGAACATATGCAGGCTGTGCCTGTCCAGCAACTGTAGTTCCAGGAGCACCCAAGATACCATAAGCCTGGTTAACACCTGTACCGGTCAAACAAACACCTTCTGTTTGCTGTCGCTGTGCAATAGCAAACTGCTCACTAATAAATCCGCTCATGTCAAACAGACTGTCTTCCAACATATCTTTTGTAACATTCTCAGTTGCAATATATGTCCAGATATCAATCTTGGACTGGCTGAAAGTTGGGTCTGTAACATTAGCAGTGCTAGAAGTAACAGGGATTTCACCAGTCATTGTTGCACGAACAGGAGACACATAGATGTTGTCAGTCAAATAATTGTTTCGTGGAACAATAAGGGTATCACGACCAGTTGTAAGGTGTCGGCAACGATCTACGAAGCTTGTCATACCTTGCTTTTTCTGGATCAAGTCAACTTGAATCTGTTCTGGAACCAAGAAACCACCGGCACCATCTTGACCTTCCTGAATTGTCTTGAAGTTAGTAGATTCCATTCTGTGAACCGAACCAACTTTCATATACTCAGCCCAAGCATGTGCGTAGGCATTGCTGCCAATAGCATTCTTCTGTACTTCAGTCAATCCTTTAAGCTCGGTCTCAATTCTATCACCTTTATGTGTGACAATTGCTTCATCACTCTTTGTAGCTGAGTGTGTGAATGGATTGGTTGGGCTTGTAAGCCACTTATCAACGTCTTCTAGACCTTTGTAAGTCCCCATCTTTTCTTTGATGGACCCCATTTCGGCTGTGATTTCACAAAGCCTCTTATATTCTCGCTCAGTGTGATCACTAGCGCCCAACATTAACTTATCCTTTTCTTCTTTTAGGACAAGTGCTTTCTTTTTAAGTTCGTCAATTTGTTTCATTATAATTCTACCTAGATTTCTTCTAGCCATGAATCTATCTCTTCCATATCGGTGAATAGTTTCTTGGTGTCTATTTTACTGATTTCGCGTGATTTTTCAGTTACGCCTTCTGCAAGTTCAATCAGATCAGTGATCTGTTTACTCAACTCTTTTAGATTATCCAGATTAGCTGTACTTAGTGCAGTTTTTCTGCCTTGAGATACTCTTAACTCTTTCAAGTTTATCAATCTTTCTGTTAGACTCTTATTTTGTAGTATGCACAACTCGAAGTCAGTAGACAATGAACAAGTAGGCTTAAATTCATTTTCTATATTAGTAGAGGAAACATTGGTGAATGATTTACCACCAGCTAGTACAGAACTTCCTGTTTTTGGATGACCACCATCATCAACTCTGCTTCCATTTAGGTGAATAGGAATATATTTAACTTCGCTCATTTCTGAATCAAGTTCAATTTCTTTCATTCCAATTGATTTAGTGGAACCAGCTTTTTTTGTCTTGTATTTCTGGTAATAGACTTTACCGTGACTGAGTGCAGCCTTACCTAAATTGTAGGCACCGATAACTGCCAAAATATCCATAGGATGTATTTCAATTCCAGCTCTTACAAATTCTCTAGAACCACCAAATCCTTCCATTACTTGTGGTTTAGTTGCATTAAATGGTCCGTAGGCATATTGGAACCCTACGTGGTCACCTGGTTTAGGCCAACCCAAAGTTATCCTACTTGTGGGATCAAGTCCAAATTTACCGGGTTCAACTTGTCCTCCACCGTCAAATATACCTTTAGTTTCCTTGTGTTGGCCCATTAACTTATCTACACCAGCTTTACCTAGTGTGAAAGCACCATAAGCTGCAAGTGCAGTGCCAATAACACCACCTAATCCACCCCAGCTACCCCACTGACTAGAAATAGCTTCCCAAGGAGTTGAATATGGACCATCAAATCCCATAATACCATGTTGGTAACCTAATCCCTTTACATCTTGTAAATAAACACCATCATCATCGTGGTCTAAATATTCAAAATCAGGTATAGACTTGAGTGGATCTAATTTTTCCACTTTATAGATCTCAGCTATTGTTTTCTCAATAAACTCCTCAGCGGATCTTTCTGATTCTGATATTGTAGCTTCTGTACGAACTCTAGTACCTATTGGCACTTGATATTTAGGCTTCCAGTGCGGTTTGGGGGTTAGTTTATCAATATACTCCTCGTATTGTGGTAATACTTGTCTTTTACTACCAATAGGAGTTTCATGTTTTGGTTTAAAATATTTGTCATTCCACCAAATACCGTTATGAAACACTAATCCTTTACTTTCTGGCCCATACTTTGAGTAAACCTCATCTTGTAATAGTTCTTTGAGTTCACTGTGTGACATTCCGTGACCAGAATTACTGGGTTGTACTGGTTCACCATTAATGTGTGGATGATATCTGACTGGAGTTGGATCTGATTTATCTAAAGTAACTGATTTACCACTCTTTTTGAGTTTAACAGCGTGAACAATCTTCTTGGTCACATCAACACCAGCCTTACCTAGCCTGTAAGCACCATATGTGGCTAGTGCTAGTTGAGTTACACTTGGCATATTCTCCAGTGACAAAGTAAATTCATCTCCATTTGCAGATAAACTTCCTATGTGAAAAGGACTAGTTTCATAACCAGACCAAGGTATATTAGCACCTATTCTGGTAACACCAGGGAGAATACCTTTCTGGCCTTCTTTTCTCTTCTTGTGTTCTTTTTCTAGTTGATTAATTCTATAAGTTAAGGCCCATATAGAAGCTGCGGTAGCTATGGTACTTGCTAATCTAAATTTATCTGGTTCCTCACCAGCAGTTAAGACTCCAGATAAATTAATTGGAGGCTTCCACCAGCCACCTCGACCTCCTGACGAGCCACTATATGGTTTAGGAGGGTCCATCCACATATAGCCAGGAACTCTAAATCCACCATCTTCAATATCATCTAGTCCTTTTACATCAGGTTCAAAGTAGACATTATTTGCATCATGGTCTAGGTACTCAGCACCTTCAAACTCATCACTGACCAAACTACTTAGATGATCTTCTACTTCACTTGCAACACCTAAATCTGGCTCGTCTGTGTCTGAGTAAGTTAGTTCAGGACCTGCATCAAAGTGTGGATCAGCCATTTTAATGCTGCCATCTCGACCAGTCTTATATGGTTGTGCCTTCAATTTATCTCTTACATATTTGGCGGCACTTATGTAGGCAGAAATAGCACCAATACCAGCTAGAATGTTTACTACTTCTCCAGTATACTGTGGAAGTGTAGCTTGGTAATTACCTTTAGTTTCGGAATCTACATCATTGAATATTGCATCAATACCTACCATTTCACGGTCAATTTCAGTACTTTTTAATTGGCTGGGTGAAAGGGATTTCTCCATATAGCCTGTTCCAGACTCTGGTAACAAGAAATATACATTTTGCTTGTCGTGGTCAACATAATGGGCTGATTTGCCGTGTTTGGCTTGTAGTGCGTGGTGTAGATTCTGTTTGTGATGGCTGTGCATGCCACTCATTTCACCCATTCCAGCTATATCTTTGTGTGAACTCGGGAATCTGAGTTTGGCCCCAACAGGTTTGTCTGGTGCACTTACATCAGCTTTGTCTAGTATGTTGATGTTATAAGGCTGTGCTCGCATCTTATTTTCACGAACACGACCATAAATCTTGGAACCTACTTTATATACAGTGTAGGCAGCAGCCAGCGCAGCAGCTTCTTGGACTAATTTAGGATTTTCATCCATCCAATCATTAAAACGCTGTGTGGTATTTTTAGGTGGTCTAGGTGGATTACCTGTTCCGCTACCAAAATCTATGGGAATATGGTAGCCTTCTTCGTGCATACCAGGAATTTTCCATCCACCATCTGATATGTCATCTAATCCTTTAACAAAGTAGATATTTGAGTCATCATGGTCTATATATTCAGCTTCCTCACCAAACTTTTCTTTTAATGCTGATTCAAGAATGTCTCTGCGATCACTGTGCAACATAGACTTGTATTGTGCTTCCCACGTATTACTCATATCCAATGATTTAACAGGAATAGCCGTTGTTCTTGGCTCAGCAGGCATTGGTGTAAGGCTAACTTCAGCAATAGGCCAACTTTTAACCCAATTCACTCCAGACTTAACAGCTTCTCGTCTTACAAGATGGCTTACTGAACCTGTACTCCAACCTAACTTACCATCTTTGGCAAGTTTGTAGATCATTTGCTCATACTTATCTCTTAGATTAAGTTGGGCCTCGAACCACATACCAACTTCATCACTTTTAATAAACTCACCACGACCTAATTCTCGGTCATCTAATGTTTTATCAAGTGTGTGACAATAATAAACAGGGTAATCTGTTTCATTACCTGATTTAAAATTGGAATCAGGGGTGAAGAAGTCACCAACTAGGTCTGGATCTGAGCTAGTAGTGTAAAGTAGAGCATATCCACCCACTTTACCATTACCTAAATCTTTGACAGCGGTTCCGTAATAAATTTCTGTATTATTCATTGAGTTTCCGTAGTAAGCACGAATCTATTAAATTAGAGGAAATCAAAATAAACCAGGATTCATGTTTTTATAAAATTACTTCATATTATGAAAATCAAGGTTTAGGAAGTTCAACAAGCTCATCTGCCCAAACACTTAATTCACGATCAAGTAGTCTCTGAGTAGCATTAACTTTAGATTGGTGGATAATCTTGGTAGGTTCAGCCTCATTCCATAAATGATCAAGATGGGTGTAGCAGGTTTGGCATACTGGTTTATGCGGATAATTTAGTTGCCCTTCTGCCCTGGCAGGAATATGTGGTGTCCAGGGTCTGTGAACGTGTGTTAAACCTGGAACAGGTGGAGATTGCTCACCACTAAATAAGTCAGGCTGTACTTTATGCCAAATTGCCTTCTCTTTTAATAAGATATCATTACATACCTGGCAGTTAGTAATATCTTCTTGATTTCTACCAATTATATCAGGGTCTATACCAACCATTCTGGCACCACTTCTTGCAAACCCTCTAAGAATCCACTTACCAAGTCCTTTCAGTTCTACTTCTTCTAGTTCATTTAGTGGCAACATACTCTTCCAATGTCCAGGTATATCAACAAGCTGGTCAGCTATACCTTCTACCTCTTCTGCCCATCTCAGATCGTCAGCCACAGTATTTGTTAGGCCTAATTTATCTCTAAGGAGATTAGTGTGTTCTATGTGCAACAATCTATCTGGGGTTTTTGGGTTCCACAATCTAACTAAATGCTGCTGGCAACTTGGGCATACCGGTTTGTGACTTAAATCAGTTTGATCTTGTAGTTTGGGAAGGTGCAAGCCCCAAGGTGATTCATAAACTTTATGGCCACCCAGTTTCATAGATTGACCAGTATTATCATGCCAGTACATGTTTGATGTAGGATTATAGTGTCTACATACAGTACACCTAGTATCTGTTGGTGACATGGGTATACCAGAAGCACGTTTCTGTACTATACGATCTGCACTTATCTCATTTGCTATCCAAGCTGCATCTTCTCTGAGTGAGTGTGGTTCTAAGTCAGATTTGGTGGATTGGTAATTTTTAATATCACTCTGTGTAAAAGTTTTGACATCTTCAACTTCCTCATCCTTTTCTTCTTCTAACTTCTTGGGTAGATCTGTAATATAAACATCATCAGCAGCCCACGCAGCCTTATCATCATTATAATTGAATCCAAGTTGAACTCTAGCTTCATTACGTTTAATCATTCCCTTTTCCCAATCATCACGAATACGTTTATGTTTTTCGTTCTGATCTTCCTGGAGTGCCTGAATTGAATTAATATCAAAGATGATTCGAGTTGTCTTGGGATCTTCACCAAACATGGGTAACAGCTTATTACTTAACTGCTCTGCTATATTACGCCACATAGGAACAAGACATGATTCATAGGCAGCTTCGCGGGCTTGCTCAAAGTTACTATAAGTGGAACGATCTAATCCAGCACCTAATCCAGCTACAACTGCTGGTATACCAAAAATAGCACTAATACGCTCTTCTGGTACATTTCTGATCTTATCAAAAGCAAGTTGTTCTGGACTAAATCCAAATTGATCAAACTTACCTGGAATTGGCATGGTAAGTAATTCACCACGACGATCCCCAGTCATTTTCATTCTACTAATTTCTCTGATTTTCTGTAATTGTTCAGGTGTAGTCTCACTAGCTGGATCTGGGGTAAATGTGAGACCGGGTACGCCTAGATTTCTCATAATTGCAGCAGCAGCAGTGCTGGCTTCATTATCAGTACACACTTCACGCAACACAGCAGCCAGTGGGCTCATACCACGTCTGGTATTGTTTGGGTCTACACCCTGACAGATTTGTATAATTTCATCTGGCTTGTAGACTTGCATTTGTGTGCCAACCCTTCTCAAGTAGTCCTGAATAAACACATTGCCTTTTTCTGGCCAACGTGGGGTAATTTGAAAGTGAGGAATGTAGTATAAGCCTATTGGTGTATCAAGTGCGTTCTTTTCAACATACCAAAAAGAATTACCATCAATCATGTAGCTTAGAATAGCACCACTCCACAAATATGATTGGGGATTATCTGGATTGGGGAATCTAAGTAAATCTAAGACGGGGTGGTCGAACTCTTTGGTCCAACCACTTGTGCTAGTGGCATCTTTTCGCTCAACACAAAGTATAGCTTCTGGAAATGTACGGCTTACATAGTTCACACACGCCATAACTGCACTGTTTTCCCATGGAATACCGACTTCTCTTCGATAATCAAACTGTGCACCAGCTACAGGCCTAAAATAAGAGCCCCAGGGATCTTGGTAGGCATATTGACTGCCACCAGTTCCACCAAAGTTGAACGATTTCATACCATCCTGAATAATCTTTTTAAATTTAAATGACATTACTCTCATCCCCTATAGGTGGTTACATTTTCTGTTATAAACTGGAAATGATCAGCACCGTACAACTTCCACTCACGCTGTAAATTAACATCTTTGTGTCTGCCTAACATTAAATTACACTTATCTCTTTTTATTTGACACTCAACACAATCTGCTATGTAATGGTAGGTAGAACCTGTTACTTGGTTAAAAATAATATATTGGTTCATATTACCACCCCATATATCTGATTAATTTATAGCGATTAACTGCCATCATAAATAATTGGTGCCACCTGTCTGACATGGTTCCCAACATATCTTCTGGGAACTTCAAATCTATATCAGCTTCACTTACACTAGTTAAACCATCACTTAAAATTACCCTGAAACTAGTAACAAATAAACTAGCTGCTTCTTGTAATATAGCTGTCCAAACATCAGCAGGGACAGTTGTACTATATCCTTGTATACCTACAATCATAATACTACCAGGAATACCCCAATCATTAAAATAAAACTCAATTTCGTCAATAGGTATGCCTTTCAAGTTATAATTAATAGGTAAAAATCTACAGTTCTGATTAACAGATCCTGGTAAGTTAAGTGAGTTGCCTACATTAGCTGTACTCCAACCTACAATTATATCACTTATACTTACAAATGAGTTATCTAATTCTAGATTTTTCTGGCCACCGCGCCAAGGATAGTAATAAGATTGACTCACGCTGCCAGGTGGATCATAAAAGGCACTGACGGGTGTTGTAAGGGCTAAAAATGGTTGTCTACCTGTCAACATCTCGAACTTATTAATAGCAGCTTGAGCCCATCCAGAGCTAAATGTGCTAAGGGAGCTAGTCCATAACCCTAACGAGGTTAAGAAATTCTGTAAATCTACGTCACTTGGGTATGCAGGGTAATTCATTATTTATTACTCGGTTTCTGATTTAAAAAATGTCGTGAAGCATCATTGCCTGGCATTAATATTGAACCATCTGTATCAATATTAATAATTGTTGGTGATGGAGTAGGTTCTGGACTCATTACTGCACCCCATACAAACATTAAGCCTAGAAAACAAAATGCTATACTGATAGTAAGAACAATAAGTCCCGCTGCTAGACCTAAACAAAATAAAAACACCACTAAAAACTCTGACATAAACTGGCTCTCCTTAAATTAGAGGACATCTTCAATATTCATATTGACCCCGTTGAAGTGGGTGTGGTTTGGGTGGCCATTTAGATTCATCCCTGTTATCTTCTTCATATAGATCCCATAAAAAGTTGTTGCGGGGTTTAGTGTGATACTTATAAGCTAACGCCAAGCTACAAACAGTGTCATCGTGAATTTTAGACATATATCTAATACCTGTTCTTGTATATTCGTATTCGTAAGCTTCAAGTTCAAGTCTCATAGGTCCTTCATATGGTATTTTGACCTGTCCATTCTGAATACCAAGCGCCAGGTTTTCCATTAAAGTCTGTTTACTTGTACTACTAAAATGAAAACCTGTTATACTGTGTCTAGCTTTGTGAAGTCGCTCTGCAATTACATCACCTACACCAGTACTATCTACAAGTGTAGGAGTACTACCTACAACATCCAATATTTTTTGAGTGGTAAATTCCCAATCTTCTTTAAATCTAATTTGTATACAGACTGCACCATATTGATCCAGGCCAGTAATTGAAGTGTAGTCAACACTCCTACCAAGATCCACACCAAAACAGACAACAGGAAGCGTACTAAGTTGTCTTGGTTGTTTAATACCATTACTAAGATAAGTAGCACATTCTGTAATATGTTTGAGACCAAATGGGTTTGTACCCTCATCACAGGGTAAATTGAGGTAAAGTTCATTGAAGACAGCTTCTGGCAGTGTAGCTTTGGCATCAGCAACCTCAGCTTCTTCAATGATACCAGATTCAATAGCCATTGCTGAATTCATTTCAGCATATTTGTGATTTTCCAGGCCAGCTTGTGCTTTCATACAACCACGGTAAAAGAAATTACTTCTACCTTTATGGTTACCAATAAGCCTTATTTTACCTCTGGTGGCTGTTAAGGTGCTCCTTACAGCATGAAATGCTTCTTCACGGCAACGACTCGCTTCATCAACCACACAAGCATAAACATCTTCACCGAAAAGCTTATCCGGGTCATCAGCAGTCTTGAATTCCAATACAGCGCCGTTAAAAAGTGTAATAGTTCTGGAGGTGTCATTGCTTGTATAATTGTCCTGTGCTAAGAAAGATTTGAGTCGTTTATAGGCAATTAATGTTTGGCCTATACTTGGTGCAACCCACCAAAAATGTTTGTTGAGACCGCCAATTAACAGTGCTTGTTCTGTAAGCCATACAATGCTACTTACAGTCTTGCCACTTTTTGTGCTACCAACACACCACACATAACGACTATCATTGAAAAGTGCTTCTTCTTGATAAGGGGTCAGGTATGGTCTGGTATAATTAACGGTTATTTTAGGCATTCACTCTCATCTTTGTGTATTCCAATCATCCTCGATAGTAGAGATTTATAATTCATCAACTGAATCTTATAGGCTAGTCGTTCAATTTCTAATTCATCTTCCGGCATCCGCACTTTCCTGCTATGAGATATAATATCCATAACTACCTTAGTAGCCTCACATTTACATCTTATATGGCCAAATGCACGGCCATCTTGGTAGGGTCCTGTTGGTTCATTACATACACCACATAACTTAATTTCTGTATTCATATTACTCACTCTCATTGATATCTGATGTTGGTCGTTTGATGTTAATGGTAAATTCGATTTTTTCATCTTTACTAGTCACATCTACTTTTTCTTGCTTGTTATATTCTTGGCTTCTACGTTCTAATATCCAAGCATTTGCCCTCCAATCCCTGTCACCCGCTGACTTAATACACTTCAAAAGTTCTATAATTGCATCCTGTTCCGCTTGCTCCACGGCTTCCTTGAACTCAGGTTTGTCATTAAGCCATTCATAGAAGGTACTCGAAGCCACTCCTGCACTTAAATGGGCAGTTTTATAAGTATTACCTGCCCTGATCAACTGCAAAATCTTATTGACGTTGGCTTCATTATATTTACCTTTCTTCTCAAATTTCAATGGCATACTATTTACTCTTTTTTACTATTTTGGAAGTGCTTATCGGTGGACGAGGCGATGCTGGAACTTGTGCCATCTGATTTAATAGATTGGGTATGAGTAACAGTATTGGAGCTTGAAGATGTCGATTGGGTTGGGGGTGGAGTGGTGGAAGATTTGTATTGCATAAATCCGAAGTTAACTCCCCACATTACCACCAGTATAATCAAATTAAGCCACCAATTAAAACCTGCTCCTACTTCTTTCTTGGTATCACGCTCATTTTCTAATTTTTGAACCCTACTAATTATGGATTGTCCATTACCTTTATATACAGCGTTACTTAAATCACTTACACTTTGTTTTATTTCAGTTACATCATTACTAACAGATTGGATGTTAGCTTCCATACTTCCTAATTTTTCATATACTTGATGGTCTATAGTTGTCATTAATTTACTCCAAAAATTGAGGTAATGGGTTTAATATTCAGATTTGTTATCAGTGTATACTGCCAATGTCCCGGATCTACCTGTATAAACTGAAAACTGATAAATCCATATATATTCTTAGTATTCCAGGAGGGTGTTGGGATAGGTGGATTGGGATTGGGCATATTTTTAAGTATTGCTGGCATTTCTTTCTCCTTATTTATGTAGGTCCTATAGGTGGTACTGGTAAACCAGGTGCTGGCCAAGCAGGATTTCCACTTATATTATCAGGAGTAACAGATTGGCTCGTTTGTGGAGTAATAGTGTATAAACTCACTGTCTGAGTATAATCTTTAAGAGTAATATTATGACCACCAGAACTTGGAGAATCATTGTAGATATCAAACCACTGTCCAAAATTTATTGCTGATCCACTTGTTGGTAAAACTACAACCAAGGCGGCTGTTGGAGTTATTCGTTGAATATTGGGACTTGAATTAGTTAAATATACAGTTCCTGATCCTGTATATGTGGTTGCTGAATACTGTAAATGAGTATTCATAAATTGAGGTCCGTTGCTGGTAAACACCATACTATTTGGGTCTACCCTTTGTCTGTGTAAATTACCATCCCAATCCCAGATACCATAATTAGTCAAAGTAGTTAGCCTGATATTGCTTGGAGGTGTATCACCTGGCTGTAAAACATCTGCTGTTTGCCTGAATAGTTGGTTGGCGTGTAGTGCTATAACACCACTATAATCTATTCCTGTTATAGCACTGGCACTTGTAGTAACAGAACCTAGATAAATACATGCTGTGCTTGGTGGAGTGAGAAATGTGTTTACAAAAGTAGGTGTTGAGTTTGCTTGTAGCCAGATATTACATCTAGTAGCATTAGTGGGACATGTAACAAATACTTGGTTTGGAACTTCAACAATGCCATTACAGCTACCCTGACCAGGATTTATAATGGCATTTAATGACCCACCGCTTGTTGTTATTGTAAGTCCCCACAAAATACCATAACCGGCACCCCCATAGGTGGCTACCAGATCAGATCGCAGTGCATTTTGGTTAATTTTGGTTATTAGGGCTGATGTGTCACCTTGGTTTAAACTGGAACTACTAAACGCTGTGCCAGGGTTACCACAATTAGCAATTAGTGATTGGATACTAGGTGCTTGTGGTGTAGGAGTATTTATGGCTGCAAAATTATAGGTAGGACTAATCATTTATTTAACTCAATATATAGTTTTAGAGGAAACTGTTTAGAGGAATCCACATAGGAATATAACCAGTTTTAGTGCCTTGTATTACTCCACAACCCAATGAACCACGAATTTTACATGTTCTTGCATAATGAAATGCATAACTTGAATCATCTATAAGACAACCAACATTCAAAGCCCACAAATTATTAGAATGTATAAGTCCTGCATTAGCGTGTGTGTGGCCAATAACTGTATTTTTATGTGTAAATCGTGTTATTGTTGTCCATGATTGTGAGGTATAACCATCACCATGAGTAAAAAGTATACCGTCAATTTCTACTTCATCAACAAATTGCCATTTTTTAGGGGCACAGATTGTGTCCTTGAACTCTTTTAGATATTGGCCTGGTATTCCTGCTTGGTCAGCTATCTTCTCAAAGCGATTATCGTGGTTCCCTTTCACTAAATAAGCTTCTGGAAATAATTTGTAGATTGGGAATAGGCTTTCTATAGCCCCTGTAAGCTCCTGTGCGGCTGTCTGTGACTTGGTACTGTGTTTGAACTGGCTCAACATATAATGATCAAGAATATCACCTATAAATACGATTTTTGTAGGTTTATACTTGGATTTGAGGTGGGTTAGGAATTTAACTGTGTCCGAGTGCATAAAGGGGCTGTGTAGGTCTGAAACACATAATATTGTTTCTTTCATTACTTGGCTCCTTTATCTAGCCAGTTTAACAGATCAGATTCACGATCAAAACAATGTATTGTTTCTTTTCCAGTCTCAATAAGCCATAATTTCTCTTTTAATCTGTAAAGTACAAATTTAGATTCGGTGGTAATATTAAATAGCTGTACCCGATCATACAACTCTCGACTTAAAGAACTCTTATAAGGAGTTATTTTTTCTACTTTCATTTCATTTTCTCCATTTTCATTGTTTATAGTTAGATTATAAATCTAATATGATATGCTTTACCCATATCATCAAGCATTTTTTTTGCTACTTTACAAACTTCTGGGGTTATTTCTTTTCCACTGAGAAACTTATCCATATCATCACTTATCCTATTAACATGCTTTAAACTAAAGTCCAATAATTCTTGTCTCAGGTTAATATCATTTTCTATCATTTCATGTGCTCCTCGATTTCTAATAAACGTGGGTCTGACTCAAATTCAGTGACCCAATTTTGCCATTCTACTAGTGTATTACAAGTAAAGATTACTTCTTGAACCAACACATCGTACACTTCGATGCAATTAGTTTCGGGGTCAATGAAAGTGACTAGGTATTCGTCGTAATTTGCGTTAAATTCCGCAAATATTAGGTTTGGATTCATTAATCCACCGCCAAAAAAACAAGTCCTTTATATTTTCCATTGACTCTCTTTCCTCTCATCATTGGATAATAAGGATAACCTTTTAACTTGGCAAATTCTTTGTAATTGCTTCCAATATAAATGGTTTTACCTTCCTTAATTTTGTAATTAGATCTATTACCACCATTTTTCCTAAAAAGCTCATTTTCTTCTTTGATTATCCATCTTTTTGCAGTTGCGTGATGTACACCAAAATGCCTGGCACAACACCCAAAACTCCAACCTTCTTTGTGAAGTTTTCTCATCAAGATAATATTATCTTTGGTCATCGCTAGATGGCTTGGTGGATTAATTTGTAGCCAAGTACCAGCATCCATAGCAGCCTTGATATTTTGCTTTCTAGTAACCCATCTCAAATTAGCTATAACATTATTTCCACGATCACCATCAATATGATCTGCTTCCAAACCACTTGCAGGAACAGACATTGTATGGGCAATTAAAATGACCCGGTGATATCTAAGTCTAAGTTGATTACCTTTATATTTTAACTCAGTTCTAATATAGTTTGATTTATCTGTACTGGTGGAAACCGGTTGCCAAATTCCTCCCTTTTCAACCTGTATAAGTCCGCCTTCACAATCTACCTTGAAAAATCCATCTTGGATTAATTGTAGTGATAACTCATCATTTTTCTGAACTTTCTTAACCTGGTCTCCAAATTCTTTACTTTTAATGTTCATGATTATTATTTTCTCCCAATATATACATAGAGGAAGGATCTTTTCTCCTCCCCATATGTAATATTTATCTTACTCTATTAAAATGTACAAAAAGTATGATAAATAACAACATTATTTATATAGAAGAATTGAAGTGAGAGTTTTCTAGTTTCTGTGTGCTTCAAGGGGAGTCATTGCCCTTCTCCGATACTGAAACTAGAAAAAGATTGATTTTTTCCTCTACTAATTGTACACAATATAATTGTAAGATTTGATTTGTAAGGGGTGACTGCCAAGGATGGTGGAAAACCCCGTCTAGTAAAAGAGACTTGTCTGGAACGGTTTACTAGATGACGGAAAGAGTGTTGTGACTTAATCCCGACATACAGTGTGCGTAATGAATCCGCCTAAAGATTCTAACGGTAATGACCACCGTGCTAATAAGTCCCCTGCTGGCTTAGTGTTTGGAACTGGCACAACACAGTAACAAACCTCCAGTGGGGGATTTGTTTGTTAAACCCCACTAAGAGTTCACAAGAGAAACCGCCTAAACATGACTAAGTTATGTAGTTGGTGAGTGGTGAAGTATAATTAGATTATACATAATAGGTAATGGATGTATTGCCTCGGGGAGCACATTATAACTTGAAAAGAGTTAGAACTGCTTTCACCACTTATAGACAACCAATTAAAAGTAACATAATTTAGTACCCGCCATGAAAAAGGCGGGATTGTGTTTAAAACTACTTTAAATTAGTAAAATGATTACAGAAAGAGACTGGATTGGTGAGTAGAAGAAAAACAGGTTAAAGAAGTAATTAGTGATATACTAGATAACTCGGATTATAACAAACCTAGTAGTACCATTTTTATGTAGGAAGAAGAAGTTATTTTAAATTATCCATTTCTCCTACATATAAACTAAATTAGTTATTATAGCCCTTTAGTAGTTAAGATGTGTTCTGAGAAGGATTTAATATTAGACCAGCCTTTAACTGCCCACTAAACTGAAACTTGATCCTCCATCAACACTAAATAAATTACTAGTTACTGAGTTACCCAACAAAACCACCAACATACTTAACTGATTACTATAATCATTACTAAACTCTATATGGCCATATCCACCTATATTACAGTAAATAGTACTACCGTTATTTGTAGGAACAACTAGATTTAACCAGTTACTATTAACATTATCCCAGCTTTGAAGGCCTATACTACTATCTCCCCTTAACCAAAATCTAATTATATCACCATCACTACTTACACTTATCCTAGAATGATAACCTGAACTAGCATCAGTATAACTAGAACCAAGTTGAGTAAAGGTAACACAATTATCCACACTAAAATAGCTAGTAATAGTCTGACTGTCAGTTTGAACAGTGTTCAGTAACCAGTAATTACCATTTCCAAATTGAGAAAGGTGAAAACTGGTATTTGTGGTTAATATAGATCCTGAACAAGTTGGATTATAAGATGTACTCCAATCAGTATTTCCAGAACTCATCATTGTACCTGTTTGGTCCTGGTTACCAACACCACGAAATTGTAGTGTAATTTGATTATTCTGAACCCAGCCCCTCACCATATCTCCTAAATCATTATGTTGAATAGTTGGAAACTGTGCATAGCTACTAGCAAGCGTTGTCAGTGAACTAAAACTATATCCATCATTGTCACTGTAACAAGTCTGTACAGTACTACTACCCATCTCTGTAAGTAGCCAGATTCTTAGTGTAACTGGGTCAATCTGGAACACTGGCCAACTATAAATCCCACCACTACTAACTTGACAAGTAGTAGCCCAGCCTATTGTTGGTTGTATACCGTCACATCTTTTAAACCAAATATCACCGAGTAACTGGTCACCATTCATAGTTAAACCTCTTCATATATAGGCCGTAATTGGTTCAGGTTGCTCTGTGAGCCGCTAAAGTTAGTTATAGGTCTGGAAATAGGTCTATTCTGTGAAAACTGATTTAAATAGCACATTTATGTTTCACCTGTTCCTGATATATAACTA
>Ga0206814_10199_pt1 | contig 16929 bp, 4 predicted proteins | sample Alteio_BWOrgCont_90_FD_152850 | JGI IMG/M metagenome (GOLD analysis project Ga0206814, IMG submission 152850) | Enriched cells from forest soil in Barre Woods Harvard Forest LTER site, Petersham, Massachusetts, United States -... | ecosystem: Environmental > Terrestrial > Soil > Temperate forest >...
CAGCAGCGCGTTCACGAATAACAATAGTAACGGCGTGGAATTTTACGGTGGAACCATCGGAATCGTTCACAACTCTACTCTCCAGGGAAATCGCAATTTCGGCGTTTCAGAAGATGACTCCAACTTAACGGCCGATGCGAGATTCAATTATTGGGGCTCTCCTACCGGGCCGACGTATTCCGGCAATCCCGGAGGAACCGGCGATAAAGTTTCTTCGAACATTCTTTATACGCCGTTCCTTTCGTCTCCCACTGGAGGTGTTATCGACCCTTCCGACGTTTTGCCGCCGCGAACCAGTGTTTCGGCCGGCGCTCCGCATTTCGGGACCAACCCGGTCATCGTCAGTTCAACGACTCCGATCAGCCTGATCGCCGTTGACGACCGTTCCGTGGTGGGAGATGGACAAGGGCTGGGCGTTCAACAGACTCAGTATGCCGTGGATGCAGGGAGCTTCTCGATATACACGGTTCCCTTCTTCCTGGTGCAGGCCGGAACGCATACGGTGAGCATGTTCAGCACGGATGTGCTCAATCATGTGGAGGTCGCGACCCAGACCATTGTTTTTGTCGATCAGGTCCCACCCGTGACTTCGATCGGTTTTACGCCGGCTCCTTATGTGAATGCTTCAAGCCAGACCTACCTTACGGGAGCCACGCGGATCAGTTTCAACGCCCAGGACGATCGAACCTCCATCGCCTTCACGCAGTACGCTGTCGACGGTACGACGTTCACTCTCTACGCTTCACCCTTTACGCTCAATGAGGGAACACACGCGCTTCTCTATCAAAGCCAGGATGCGGTGGATAATCTGGAATCGGCGAAATCTTTCTCCGTCTGGGTCGATACCACGCCGCCATCGAGCGTGCTGATGATCCAGCCGCCTCCGGGTGTTCTGGGTGACGGCTCCATCCTGATCAGTTCGCAAACGTATTTCACCCTCAGCGCGACCGACCCGGCGCATGATGGCGTCACCTCGGGTCTGCGCGATATCCAGGTTTCCGTCGATACCCAGGCCTATACGCTCTACAGCGGATCCTTCTCAATTACGGCCTTTGGCCGCCATACGCTGAGCTGGTACAGCCGCGACAACGCCGGCAACGCGGAAGTCGTCCAGAGCACTACGGTTGCCACGTCCAGCTCGACGGTCGCCCCGGTCACGCAGCTTACCTATTCTCCGCCGCCTTATGTGAATGTTTCAAGCCGCGTCTTTGTGTCGACTCAAACCCTGATGGGCTTTACGGTCAACGACCCCGGCGCCGGCGTGGCTTTCACGCGTTACGGGATCGATGGCTCGGCGCTCGCGCCGTACGCGTCGCCCTTCACGCTGCCCGAAGGCCTCCACACGATCGTCTTCCAAAGCCAGGACCTTCTGGGGAATCTCGAAAGCGCCCAAAGCGCCGCCCTTACTTCCGACGGCACGCCTCCCGCCGCGCAAATTGTTTTCTCGCCGCAGGCCTTCGTCAATGCCGGCGGCCAGGTGTTTCTCTCGACCGCGACGTCGGTTGTTCTGCAGGCGCAGGATGCGCTCTCCGGATTGGCGAGCGCGCAATACCGGATTGATGGAACCACAAGCACGCCCTTCCAGCTTTATCAATCGTCTTTCAGCGTTTCGGCAGGCACGCATACGCTGGCGTTCGAAGCCGTCGACAACGTCGGCAACCTTAAAGGGGTGACGCCCTTTACGGTCATCGTCACGACTTCGGCGCCGGATAATGGCGGTGATGCAAATCCTACCGGTACTACCCTGCCGGACGGCACTCCGGTGATCGGCTCATCGACGCCCATTACCGTGCCGCCTCCTCTCGGCGGCGGACCCGGCGGTACGGGAAGCCAGACGCCCGTCGTAAGCCAGGTAACTTTAAATCCGCTCTCACCCCTGGGCCGCGGGACTGTGACTTTCACCATTACGTTTTCCGAACCGATGAACAATACCGTCAATCCGGCGGTGTCCTTCCAACCGGCGGGTTCCGCGAATTCGTTTACGGTCGCGCCGTCGAATTTTGTGAACAACACATGGACCGGAACCGCGCAAATCACGAGCGCCATGAATTCCGGTACGGCGACGCTCTTGATCTCCGGAGCCAGCGATCCGTCCGGCAACATCATGAGCAATACCGCCTGGACGTTCCAGATCAACATCGTCCTGCCGCAGCCGCCGGTCAACGTCGCAGCGTCGCAGAACGGCGCTCAGGCTCAGATTACCTGGCAGGCCTCTTCCGGCAGCACCGCTGCCGGCTACAACCTTTACCGCGCAACGTATTCCATAACTTCTCGATCCGGTTTGACCCCCATTCAAACAAACCTGACGGGCACTACGGCTTCCGATAGTCCTTCGCCGGATGCGCCCATGATTTTCTATGCGGTCAGCGCGGTGGACAATCTGGGCGGCGAAAGCGCGCTCTCCGCGCCTGTTTCGCTTCCGATGCCTCTGGCGCCGGTCATTACGGCGCCGGCCAACAACGCGAATGTCGATATTTCATCGACGAACATTCAGGGTCTGGCTCAGCCGGGGGTCTTCGTTGATTTCTCTACTCCCACTCTCGGCGGAACGCTTCTGACTGTGACCGCCGCGGCCAATGGTTCCTTTGCAGGGCATCTGACGCTGGGCCTCGGACCCTTCGCCATTAACGTTCGCGCCCGCAGTTCCGTGACCGGACAAATCAGCTCCACCTCCACGGTCAACGTCAATATCGTGGACCTGCCGCTATCGCCGTCGAGTCTTACGGCCGCGCCGGGTGACACCACGATCACGCTGAACTGGACGGCCAGTTTCCAACCCACGGTCGTCAGTTACAACCTCTATCGCGACGGCAATCTAGCGCGCCTGAATGCCGTCCCGCTGCCCGTGGGTCAGACCAGCTATCAGGACATCGCCCTGACCGACGGCCGGACATACAGTTATGTGATCACCTCGGTTGATAATCTCGGAATCGAATCGATAAGTTCAGCGCCCGTCACGGTGACATCAGTCGCGGGACCGGGATGGGGAAATTAATTAAAAGGGGAATTGCCTATGTTGAACTTATCAATTGAGACAATACAGCCGATTGTTCTGGATTTGTCAGGAAGGCGCGAGGGTCTTGGTGGATAAAATTTCAAATTTATTTGTGGGGCTGTTATTAATTTTTGCAGCGACTATGAAATGCGCCGCCGTAGAATACGATGTCTCTCCGGATGGCACCGCCGTAGCTTATGTAGGACATTCATGGGACTTTAAGGATCCCGGACTTTTTATCGTGGATTTGAAGACTCGGTATCGACAGCGTCTTGATTCCTGGGAGCGAAACTATGTGCGTATTTGGTGCCCGACTTTTGCTCCGGATTCGCATCGATTAGCATTCATCTATTTGGCGTTAAAGAAAGGAAATTCAGGGCCTACGGAAGGCGTCCCGCAACTTTGGATCATGGGCCTGGATGGGAATACCAAAGAGAAAATTATCGATTTGGATACGCAGGTCTCGCCTGAGTTATGGGTACGTCAGGGCGGCGACAGTTTCATGACAGCGTTCTGGTTGCGCTGGTCCCCCGATGGGACACATATCGTCTATCAAACCCCCGAGGATGTAGAGAAAAATCGAATCAAGCTTTCGATTTGGCTTATTGACCTCAAAACCAAGACTCAGAAACGCATCACATCGAAAAAAGACGGCCTCTGTACATATCCGGTATTCTCACCTGACAATAAGGAGATCCTATTTACTAAAGGCTTTTTCCTCGAACCAGAGCCATCGATTGGAGAACTGTGGGTTATGAGGCCGAACGGCCACCATAAACAACAACTGGTGAGCGCGAAACAAGGGGTTAGCGTGGTCGGGCCCGGGGCTTGGTCTCCAGATGGTCGCCATATTGCTTTCGGTTCAATCGCATCATCGTCCGGGTCACCGAAAGAGCATTCGATGAGACCTCTAGAAGTCGCCGCCTGTATTATTAATCGGGATGGGACAGGGTTGAAACGCGGAATCAGTGGTCGATGGGTATGCCCACAATGGTCTCCGGACGGAACAAAAATACTATGGTGTGAATTCGGCCAGTGGCTTACGACCGGGGCGGCACTGACGGATAATTTCGGGAATTTACTTCACTTTTTTAAGGATGTCCGAAACGCCCAATGGTTTCCGGACAATGAAACGTTAGCTGTGTCGGACGATAATTATCACATCGGCACGATGAAAGTGAACAGCTCTCCTAGTTGGTGGGACGTCATTGATTCGACGAACTCTATTGAGGAGCCCTAAGAATGGAGTTCCCCCAGATTCAACACAGGTGGAAGATCGAATGAATCTAAAACTTGACACTAAAAGTTTCGAACAACTTCATCTGTCTCTCGTTCTTGCGCTGCTTGTAATTCTTGCAGTAGCCCCATTATTGTATGCCAATCCATTCGTGACGCCGCCCAAAGTGATTATGTCGTTCCACCACCTCCAATCGGAGGATGTCACAGAACGTCGGCAGGGGGCACGGGATTTGTGGCAAGCGGTCGGGGTCTTTCATCATGCATCCGAGGTGCGACATTATCCTGGGATTGTTAGGAAACTTGTTCAGATGTTGGAAAAAGAGACGGATAGAGATGTTCAAATATCCTTATTGTTGACATTGGCATACCTGAAGGATCAGCGGGCAAAACCAATTTTGGAGAAATTAGCTAGGAACGCGGCCGACAGAGATGTTTGACTGGAATCTTTGCGAGGTCTGGTGATATTGATTATGGATAACAACTTAGAAACTAAGCAAGCGGCTGGAGAAATGCAAGAACCTGTCAACACAGAAGCAGCCCAAGACAAAAAGGAGAGAATCTAATGAATCTAATGTCTGACACTCAAAACAGCAAGAGCCAGCAAAAAAGATTAGCAGTGTTTGGCTTTTTGATCTTGATCAGTTCTTCCATTTTTATCACCTCGTCAACTTTCGCGGATGCCGGAAAACAAAAGGTCCTTGTACTTGGGATTCAAGAAGAGAACTGGGATGATATTAAAATCAGCATCGGCGTACAAGATGCATTCGAAGTACCCACGAAAGCACAATTCCTTCGAGAGAATGCGGAATTATACGACAAGAGGATGTTCAACTCTCCCAGTTTCCAACTTAATACAAAGGCCTGCGCTCAGGCCATCTCGACGGGAACAATCGCCATCGCGATTCAAAACGTATTCTACTTGGGCAACACCGATACTCTGGCAGACGCTGATCTAATTGACTGGGGAACCGGTCGCTTCGGAGTATGGTCGCAAGTTCATTCCATTGGCGAGATTCCGACATCTTTGCACTTAAACAGGACCTTATCCCGCAATTACTCCTGGACAAGGAGTCAGTTAAGGAAATTTCGTTGGATGCGGGATGTGGGCAGTCTAAGCATCAGCAATATTCAGATGGACGGCCAGATCACAGTACGCTACGGAGATCAAACGGCTGTAATTCCAGTGGGCTCATCGCAAGTGTTGCAGGACAAGAAACGCATGCTCCCGCCGAGCCAGTTTGAGTTCGATGATGTTGATAATGGTATTGAGCAGGAGCAAGGGGAAACGGTCGGCGATAAGACAAAGTCCCATGCGCCTGACGAAAATATTGCGCTCACAAAAGAATGGCCTCGCGGGAAGCCCCTCCCGACTTCCTTTTATTTGAGATCTCGCGTTACAGTCTTCAATTTGGGTTATAAGGAGTTTTAATTGACGACGAAGACTCTTTGGGTCGGTTGGAGCATCCTAACGTCAATTGTGTTGGCTGCTCCATGTATGGCGCAGCCGATAATCAGTACGACAACACACTTCGTCATCAATTGGGACGATAGTGAGACGTCGCAGTCGTGGATCGATACGATTGCACAGACAGCGGAAAACGTTTGGACTGTAGAGATCAACAACCTTAATTACCAAGTACCTCCTATGACAAGTGTTTCCCCATCCAGCAATAGTGAAAAAGTCATAATTACAGTCGAAAACCGAGCCATAAATGATTTTGGAGAGACGGACCCGGTTAATCCTGCAAATATCCATATTGACAACAGTTATTCCGCACCCGGCTGGGATTTCACGGGCGTGACCGCTCTCCAATCCACGCTGGCGCATGAATTTTTTCACGCCGTCCAATTTGGCTACGTCGATAACGTAAATAATGTTGCGTCGAGCGACGATCTCTGGTTCTTTGAAGGAACGGCCGCTTGGATGTCCGATGAGGTTTATCCGGCTAACTTGGTTTATCTTAAGTATCCACTTGCTGCGCCCGGCTTCTTGCAACAACCCCAAATTTCTTTGACGGCCCGAAATACTATCGCTTTAAAGTACGGAACCAGCCTTTTTTGGAAATATTTAGTTGAGCAGCAAGGGGGCTCCGCCATCCAAACTATTTTCGTTAATATCAAGAATCAAAATACGTTTGTAGGGACTCCCGAAATTCTCGAAGCCGTCGGTCAAACTTTAGGGGATCCGCCGCCGATATACTTTGGTTCAAACTTCGCCTCGCTTTTCAAGAAATTTTCGCTCGCATGCTACCTGAAGACAGGACCGAACGGCTTCAAGGACAACAGTGCCTCTCAACTGCCCAACATAAATCCTGAACTGCCCATTGACAATACCAATGACTATTATGTGGCCGGTTTTGATCCCAAGACCGGAATCGTCACGCCTAATGGCGCACGATCGCTGCCTCCTCTTGCGTTTACAGTACTTCAATTTAATAAGCCGGCCAGCATGACGGGCCCGGATTCATTCACGATCGCATTTGATGGAGTCGTCGACAGCAATTGGGGCGTGGATATGGTCAATACATTGAATAGCAATGCAACCACTTTAAGTGATATTTCGCTTGATGGCAATTTTAGAGGAAGCACCAACTATTCCAATTTTGGAGGGAGCGATCCTTCTGGAATTCAACAATCCGTACTGATTCCTAGCCGATTGATAAATTCGGGGAATGCCGTTACTTACAACTATCGGCTCGCATTCTCCGAGCCTCCCATCCTTTCTGCGGCGACCATAGTGCAAAACGGGGTTACCAAATATCAGATGGCTTGGTCTGAGCAGGCGGGCGGCAGAACAATGAATGTATCAACAAATAAGGACATTGATAGTAGTGTAGACGCCTCATTTACACTCGACTTCAGTGAGCAAGTAGACCTTGTATCTGTCCAAACTGATGGAGGTGTCGCTCTTGCTGGGAATCTCGACGGGAGCCATAAAGAGTGGACTGGGTCATTGACGACGTCGCAGATGAAATCTACGGGCTTTGGCGACACAACCTTGGTGATATCAGCAGTTAACAATGCCGGCAATTCTTTAGATGGCGATCCTAGCACCGTTGCAACTTTTAATCCGAATACTTATCAATTCGACGGATATGACGATCAAGATGGAAATGATACCCATATTGGAGGAAACGACACAAACGTCGAATTTAACATTATTGGAGACACGACTCCTCCAACTCTTCAATACTTTGATCAGGACGGCGATCCGTTCCAACCGAATACGGATGCCGTGTCGATTCTGGCTACGGATACCGGATCGGGGGTATCGTCCACTACGGTCACCAGCCCTTCCGGCTCCCCTGTTACTCCGACGTCAAATGTGGCGACCACGACCAGTCTTTATTCAACTTTCCCGACGCCGGTTGACGGGACCTACGGCGTAACATCATGCGACAACGCCGGCAACTGCACCACGGGGAGCTTTACCATCGACACAAATCCCTGCCAGGACCCCACAAGTCAGTCCTGCAAAAATGCATGCGACCAGGACCCGAACGGCCAAGACTGCCAGGGGGCCTGCGGCGCAAACCCGGCAAGCCAAGGTTGTCAGGATGCGTGCAGCCTGAGTCCCAACGGGAACACCTGCCAGGCGGCCTGCGATGCGGATGCGAACAGCCAGTCCTGCCAGGATGCCTGTGCTCTGAGTCCCGACGGAAATGTCTGTCTGGGGGCCTGTAACGATGACCCGGATTCGAACGCCTGCTTGGACGCTTGCCAGAAGGATCCCACCGGCCCCACTTGCACGGATACGTGCAGCGCGCATCCGACGGCCGCCCCCTGCCAGGATCCCTGCCGGATCAACCCCAATAGTCCGGCCTGCCAGCAGGAATGCGATTCAGACAACCCGCCGCCCGAATGCCCCGCGGATCCCTGCGACGGTCCGAATCCGCCGCCGAGTTGTGGCACTCCGCCGGGGGGGATGCACATCGGACTGCGACTGCGGAGCGCCCAATTTGGTTTGCAGCGGTTCGGTATGTATTCCAGGCGTGAACTCCTGCAACCCTTCCAATTGTAAGAGCGACTGCCAATGTCCGTCCAACACGACTTGCTCCAATGGCGCCTGTCTGGCGGGAACCAACCAGTGCGGCGGTGGAAATCCCACCGAGAACCCGACCTGCACCGGTCCCAACGATCCCAACTGCCAGCCGATCAACGCGCCGGATCCGACTTTCATGGGGAGCAGCTACGTCACACCGCTGGCGCCACCGGCAGCTCCGGCGATTCCGGCCTTCAGCCCGGCAAACCCTTCGGGCACACTGACTTTTACGTTGAGCTATACCGTCATGTACTCAACCGCCATGGTATCCATTACTTTTTTGGATTCTTCCACCAACACGGTCCGCACCTTGAAATCGAACGATCTTGAACTGCAAGGCGCGCAATCGGCGACGTGGGATGGCCGCAATGACCAGGGCGCCTTATTGCCAGATGGTCTTTACAGCTACCTGATCGTTGAGCAAGATGCGGCATCGCCCGCGGATATATTTACGATGAAAGGATACGTGGCTATCGAGAACACTCCACCGCAGGCGGCCATCACCGGTTTCCGGGAGGATAGCTCCAACCCATTCCTGACCGACATCCTGGGCACGGCATTGGACCCGTACCTGTCTTCCTATGCGCTGTCCATCTCGACTATAGCCGGAGGGACGTCCGTCCCGTTAACGACGTCCGGAGTCTCCGTGTCTTCCGGGACTCTGGGAGTCGGGACCTTCTGGAATCTCGCCGGCGGAAACTATCCCGTCCAGCTTCAGGCTCGGAATGCCGCCGGCTTACAGACTTCGGTATCCTCCAGCCTTACGGTTCCAAACAGCGGAGGCGGTGTCAGGGTTCTGGTCAGCAGCAGCACGCAGGTGACAGCTCAAGTCACTACGCAGAATGTCCCGACCGATAACCCCGCCGTATTTGTTGATGACGCATTTCCATCGGGGGGAAATTCGGATGGATCGGTGACTTCCTTTAATTGGTCCTGGGTTAACAGCCCCGTTTACAGCGGCAGTCTTGCGCATACGGACGTGTTCGTATCGACTTATCCGGCGACAAGACTGCATTACTTTATCCATGCCGCTCCCGGGCTGGTTTTGGCGCCTTACTCCAACATCATCCAGTACGTGTACCTGGATCCGACCAATCCTCCCGCGGAGATCATGCTGGGTTTTTATCAGGGTTCTGGCGACGGCGAGCACCGAGTCTATTGGGGCCAGAATCTGATCCAGACGACCGGTCTTGACGGAACGGCTTCCCTGCAGTACATGGGTCCCCTGCCTCCGACGGGCCAGTGGATTCGACTGAAATTTACCGCCAGCCAGATCGGGCTTGAGCAGGCGACAATCCGGGGAGTCGTTTACGGCGCCTACGGCGGTCGGGCGACGTGGGACCGAACGACTACCTCTCAGAACAGCGTCGATTCCCAGACCGCCAGCGCCGAGCCGGTTTCCAATTTCACGACAAGCGCTGCTGAGAAGCTTACCCGCTTGTCCTATGGCCTGCCCCGGTCTGCGCACCTGAGCCTGGACGTGTATGACGCCAGTTCTGGTAGCTTCATCAAGAATCTGTACCAGGGGTTACAAGCGGCCGGAGTCTACGGCGCCACCTGGGACCAGACCAACAGCCTGGGCCAAGCCGTCCCGGACGGACAGTACTTCTTCCTCTTTACATCGACCGACGGGCCGGTAGATTCCGAAGCGATCGCTCCCGCCGGGCCGCCCTCGGTCAGCACCGCCGCGGCGTTTACCGGTCCTTTCGCCCCCAGCGTGACCGATGCCGACGGCAATGTGTATTCGATCGATTCGAGCCATGCCCAGATTCTTAAAACGTCGCCCCCGGGATACTCTCTCACCACCTTCGGGCAGGGGAGCTTGACGGCTCCAACGCAACTGGGGTTGGACGGGCGGGGGAACGTTTGGGTCCAGGATTCCTCCGGAACCTGGCAGTTCCAGGTCGGTCGCGAAAACCTGAACGAAACTATGATCCATGGGTATATCCGCATTCCGGTGGACCGGCAGCTGGTGAAAGGAGAGGTTCCCATCTACGGAGAGGCACTCGCGGACAACTTCGCTTCGTACACGGTGGGTCTGGGCGCTACCTGGAACCCATCTTCGTACACGCTTATTGACCAGAGCTATTCGCCCGTTGCGGATAACGGCGCCGTCCCGACAGGCCTTGCGACGCAATATGGGAATCTGGCCTCCTGGGATTCCGGGCTTATTCCTAACGAAGACTACCCGGCAGACACCGGTCATCCCGCGATCGACTATGGCTACCGGGGCCGCTACACTCTGCGCTTGACTGTAAACACGACCGATGGCCGTCAAGCCGTTTCATCGGAGCATGTCATCGTGGGATGGGTAATCAACAGCTGGGCGGGGGGGACGATGGCCTCGGAAGACCTCCAGGCTCATGTGGTCGTTCCACCGTTCGGCATTCCCGATATCTGGGACATCTTCGGGCTCGATGTCGCCACAACCACCTGGCCAGCGCAGATGCCGCCCATGCCCGTCCATCTCACCCCGGTCAGCTCTATTTATGAGCTCATGCCATCGAGCTTTTCCTTTACGCTGCCGGTGACTTTAGAGATCAACCTTTCCAGCGCCGTCACTGACACCAGCCATGTGGGACTCTATCAATACAACCCGCAGACCGGCGGCTGGGATCTCTTGCCGTCGAGTCAAACCGTGATCGTGGACACCACGACCCGGCAGTCGACCGTCCAGTTCAGCTACAACCAATTGACGAAAATCCCTCTGTACGACGGGTTTTACGGCCTCTTTGCCGACACCGCAACGCCGGCCACCCCCACGATCAATCCCGTCCCGTCAATCACCCAAGGGGGATTTGTGATGACCGGTGAAGCTCCCGGTAGCTCGCAGGTCAATGTCGTTATCCAAGAGGCTCCACCCGGCTTTACGAATCCGGGATATGCCATCAATGAGACGCCCGACGGCGCCTTCAACGGATATCTGGTTTTCTCCACTACCGGAACTTACCAGATGGCCGTACAAAGCACGGATGCGTTCGGAAATCAAAGCGCCCTCTCGTTGCCGGTGAGCACTCTGGTTCAGTCATCCGGCGGCATCACAGGCGTCGGATCATCCCCAAGCCTCCTGGCGCCGGCCGTCTATTCGCCCACGAATCCTTCCGCTTTCCAGGACACCTTTGAAAACGGACTGGACCAATGGGCGACCTACAACCTGGGGACTGGCGCGCAGGTGACGCTGGACACCACCACCTTCAGCACAGGCCGCGCTTCGGTGAAGCTGACGCAGGCGACCGCTGGGGGGGATTTTTCCGCGCTCATTCATCAGACGCCCTTTGACGCAGGACAATTTCCCATCATCAGCTTTGATTATTTGTTGCCGCCCGGCTCGCCTCCCTTTAACTTCTATTTCGCGGGCGGCGGCGTCCAGTACGTCGTCACATTCTCCAACACCGGTTCTAACCCGGGTAATATTTCGTCCTATACTCCCATCGGCACAGTCGCGCCAGGGGTCATCGAAGACGGGACCTGGCATCATATGGAATTTAACCTGCTGGCGTTCTTCCAGTCCGTCTTCCCCTCGGAGTCGCACTTTGAGGTCAGCCGAATCTATCTCGGCGACTGGGGAGGAAACTTCTACTATGGCGCGGCGGGGGACGTACCTGCCGGCGCTTTCTGCAATTTTGATAATTTCGTGGTGCGTCAGGGAGCCTCACAGACCACAAGCGCTATCCTCGCGTGGTCGCCCCCGGCCGCAGCGGGTGGCGAGTCCGTTCCTCCAGCAGACGGCTATAGCTACAGCCTGGACAACAGTTCCGGGACCGTCCCCGGCCCGGTCATTCTTGGAACATCAACCGTCGCGGCCTATGACGGACTTTCCGACGGGTCCTGGTATTTCCACGTGATGGCCCATGCGGGAGGAACCTGGAGCCCGGTGAACCATTACCAGTTCCAGATCAGCCATCAGAGCCCGGTCATTTCAAATCCTTTTCCACCGTCGGCCAATCCACCGGCTGTGTCTTCCTCTACGGTTTTCAACGTGACAGTTGCCGATGCCGCGGGCATTAATTCCGGGAGCCTCCTGTTTTCGGTGAACGGCAGCACGTATTCGCTGGCCTCCCAGGGGATAACCTACAACCAGGCAACCGGCGTCCTGAGCGTGTCGATCCCTTCCCTGGAACCCGTGCCGCCGCTCATTCAGGATGGGAGTTTGATTACAGTGAGCATCCTTCAAATTTCGGATCTGGCGGACAACAATCTGCCCCAGCCGTTCACATGGAGCTGGCTGCCGAGCTTTTCGAATTTGAGCGGAGGTGGGTTTGGTCCGGTCACAGTGAACGGAGGCCAGGACCCGGCCTGGGCGCCCGACGGGCAGCGGCTTGCCTTCGATTCCAACCGCAATGGCTCGGGCGACATTTTCGTCCTGTCGGCCAACTCCGGCGGCGTCCTCTTTGAGAGCACCGGCACGCTTTCCCAGATCACGTCGTCTGCGGCTAATGAAACCGCGCCCGCCTGGGCGCCCGACGGGCTGCATCTGGCATACGTCTCGGACGCGTCCTCGGGAACGACCAGCCTTTGGATGGTGCCGCTTACGCCCGGCGCTAATCCCCAGCCCGTGGGGCCTTCTGTTCAGCTCACCTCGGGCCAGCAGGACACCGCTCCCTTCTGGAGCGCCGACGGGTCGGAAATTTACTTCACGCGCACTTACCCCGGGGTTGCCAACATCTGGGCGGTAGATATGGATACTTTCACCTGGACAATGCGCGGCCTGCATCAAGTCACCGCGAATCAGCTTGGATTCAATCTCGAGGCGCATTTGTCGCCGGATGGAAAAACGATCGCCTATCACCAACTCCTCTACGTCGACAATATCCATACGGTCAAGCCCGACGGCACGGGTGATCTGGCTCTGACCACCACGAACGCCGATCTTTCACCGACCTGGAGCCCGGACGGCCAGCATATCGCCTTCGCCTCGCTGCGCGCCGGCCCCCAGAGCCAGCTCTGGATGATGGATTCAAGCGGCCTCGAGCAGCAGCAGCTTCTGGACAACCAGAATACATGGCCGGATACGCAGCCGGCCTGGAGTCCGGACGGCAGCCGTCTGGCCTTCACCAGCGCCCGGAGCGGCTCCGCGAATATTTGGTTGTTCTCGTTCCTCCAGGTGAGTACTTTCTCGGCCACACCGGCCATTTTCTCGCCGGGAGGGACCAGCCCGACGGCCAAATTATCCACGACGTTTACCTATCAAATCACCGGATCCAGCGCGACTGTTTCGCTGGTTATTCTGAACGCATCGAATCAACTCGTGACGACTCTGCTGCAGAACGATCCGGAAGGGGCGGGCCAGCACACGGTGGTTTGGAACGGTCGCGGCGCGGGTGGAAACCTGATAGCCGATGGACATTATTTTGCGAGCCTTAGCGTGACGGGTACCGCGACGCTGAGCCCTGTGGTGCGTCAAACATCCATTATTTTAGACAGTACTCCGCCGACTGTGACTTTGCGGGCGTCCGGCGGCGATCCTACCGATAATTTCTACAATCCACAGACTGTTTTTGCTCTCCAGGCCACCGACGTCAACCCGATCCAGGAAATTGATCTGGCTGTTGATGTCACCACGCAATTCAACCTGTATGCAGGGACCTTCACGTTGCCGGCCGGGCCGCATGAGGTGGCGTTCCGCGCCATGGATGCGGCGGGCAATATGAGCGTTCCCATCGTTCAGCCCGCCAACATCGACAATCAGGCGCCGATCTCCAGCATGACGTACCAGGGCTCTTCGTTCCAGGGCGCCGGCGGATTGGTTTATGTTTCTTCCGCAACCGGTTTCCTGATCACCGCAGTGGAGAATTCTTCAGCGTCGGTTGTCTCGGGCGTGCAGTTCATTCAGGCCAGCGATGATGGAACCGCCAGCACATCGAACAATTCCAGTCTCTTTTTTGGTCCGTTCGGATCCACGGAAGGACAGCATATCATTACGTATTTCGCTGAGGATAATGCCGGCAATATCGAGCCGACGCATACTCAGACCCTTTTTGTCGATGACACGGCGCCGGTCGTTTCCTATACGGTCACTCCGCCGCTATTCTTCAATGGTGCCCATAACTATGCTTCCCCGAGCGCCGTCGTCGGACTTTATGCGCAGGACCCCATTTCCGCAGGAGGCGCCTCCGGGATTTCCTCCGTGTATGCGTCGATCGACGGGGCTCCATTTGCGCCAGGGGTCTCGACCTTTACATTCTCGACTTTGGGGACTCATACCGTGCAATTCTATGCATTGGATAACGTTGGCAATCTTTCGGCAACTCAAACCCTGAGCGTATTAACGTCAAGCGCTATTCCGACCGCCCTACTGAACGTTTCCTCGCCATCGTTTAGCTCAGGCGGAGTCAATTTCGCTTCTGCGCTGACTCAATTCACGCTCTCGACGGCTTCGGGGACCCCGCCTGCAGATTACTTTCAGATGAACGTCGACAACTCCGGATTGACGGTCTTTACCAGTACCAACGTCCTGACTTTCTCAACGGAAGGCCAGCATACGATTGTTTTTAACGCGGTCCGCGGCGGCGTGGCGGAGCCGTCGGATATTTATCTCGTGACGATCGACACGACGCCTCCGGTCACGAATCTTCTGATATCAGCGGGCCAGTACGGATCTTTCCTGCGACCGGACGCGCTCCTCACCCTGGTCTCAAGCGATACCTCCTCGGGCGTGGGATCCGTTGGATTCGCGGTGGATCATTCCAGTTTCATTTACAACGGACCCTTCAGTTTGGAAAGTCAATCGGGACTTGTGGCGGGAACGCATACGCTGCAATGGTGGGCGACAGATAACGTCGGCAATCAAACCTCTCCCCAGGTTTCAACCGTCACCTTGGACAATTTAACTCCGAGCGTCTCGGTTCAGCCGGTCGGAGGACAGCAGTTCAACTCTTTTACGACACTCTTCGCTTCCGCAGACACCGGATTTACGGTGACGGCGACGGATCCGCTGGGCGTCGGCATCGCTCAGCTTTTCACGGATTCAGGCACCGGCGCGGGGTTTCAATTGTATACGGGGACCATTACCTACCCGACGACCGGCGCTCATCAGATCCTGTATTACGCAATCGACAACCTGGGGTACATCAGCTCAACACAGGCGTTCGATGTCACCATTGTCAATCAGGGACCGTCGGTATCGGTCGTGGATTCGAGCCCCGTATTTGTTTCAAGTGGAACCACCTATGCGACCTCCGCCACGACGTTTAATCTGTCCCCCGGCTTACCCGATCCGGCCGGCACAGCCGGCGTAGAAGCTTTTATCGATAGCGCTCCCGTCGGCCTGCCGGCCCGGATCACTTCTGAAGGCCCCCATACGCTGGTGGGGGACGCTTACGACAATGTCGGCAACCGTACAAATCCACCGCTGAGCCTGGCGATCCTCATCGACAACACGCCGCCCGTGAGCTCGCTCGTGTTCAGCAGCGTCACGCAGGTTTCGGGGGGCACAACGTTTATTCCCGGGAATGCGGTCTTGTCCATCTCGGCGACCGATTATTTTGCGGGCAACGAGACGCCGGGGGCTGGCGTCCAGGAATCGTATCTCAGCATCGACGGCGGGGCCGATGAAATTATCGTTGGAACTTTTACGATCACCTCGGCCGGGCTGCATTCTCTATCCTTCTATAGCGTGGATAACTTGGGCAATACGGAGGCCGCCCATGTGCAGGCGGTTTATGTGGATACCGGGGCGCTCAATGCGCCGGTTGCCACGCTTCAATCCGTCGGATTACTGGTACAGGAAGGAACCACCACGTTTGCTCCGGCCGCCAACAGTTACTCGTTAAACGCGCTTCCCGTCGGCACAACGATCGAGGTAAATATCGACGGCGCGGGATTTATCGCTTATAACGGGTCGACGATTGCTTTCCAGACGGAAGGCCCGCACCGGATCGACTACTATGCGGTCGACGGTTCCACGCAGACCTTCCAGGTCACAGTCGATACGACGCCGCCCGTGTCGGTTCTTCAAGCGGGGACCTTCACCTATTCGGGCGGAGAAACTGTCACGCTCTCCACCCAGACCCCGGTCCTTCTTTTGGCGGCCGACGCGCTCTCGGGCGTCGCCACGAGCTTCTTCCAGGTGGATGCGTCCACCAGTCAAATTCTGTCGCAGAATCCATTGCCTCCGTTCGGCGCGGGCAGCCACGCGCTTTCGATCTGGAGTGTGGACCGGGTGGGGAATGTGGAATCACCCCACGCCTTCACGCTGCAGATCACGTCACAGACCATTCCAGTCGACACCATCCCACCGGTGACGACCCTGAGTTTCTCGACGGCGCCGTTCGTCAATGGCGTACCCTACATCTCCAGCAGCACACAGATCATCCTGACCGCAATCGACTCGGGTACGCCCGCTTCGGGCGTTGCCTTCACGCAGTATGCGATTGACGGCGGAACCTTTACGGTTTACGTTTTGCCCTTCACCCTTCCCGAAGGTCTCCACGCCATCCAATACCGGAGCCAGGACGACGCCGGCAATCTTGAAACCGTTCATATTTCCACTGTGGCCATCGATGCGACGCCGCCCGTCACGACGCTGGCGATCAGCTCCGGGGCGGTCATTTCAACCTCGACCCTCTTCAGTCTTCAGGCGCAGGATCCGGCTTCGAGCGGCGTGGCCTCCGGCGTGAAACAGACACTCGTCTCGCTGGATGGCGCGCCTTTC
>Ga0206814_10200_pt1 | contig 16921 bp, 15 predicted proteins | sample Alteio_BWOrgCont_90_FD_152850 | JGI IMG/M metagenome (GOLD analysis project Ga0206814, IMG submission 152850) | Enriched cells from forest soil in Barre Woods Harvard Forest LTER site, Petersham, Massachusetts, United States -... | ecosystem: Environmental > Terrestrial > Soil > Temperate forest >...
AATTATAGCGGCCCTGAAAAGCCACCAGTGAGTCCTCCATGTGTTTCATATCGGAATCTGCCAAGGACAGGCGCTGATCCACATATTCCAACTGACGTTGGGTCGTTGTTCTTTGGAGGTCTGTATATAGGCTGTCCAAGGTGTAAATCATGAAGGAAACCATTTCCCGGGCCTGTTCGGGAGATTTATCCCTCATGGATATTTCGATCGCGTCTTCTTCCTCGGTCAACTGAAATTGGGTATTTCGTTGAAATCGCTTAACGAGGTCAGCGAAATAATACTTCTTGGGCTTTTCCGCAGAAGTGAGTTTATATTCGGTCGCCAAGTCAAAGCGATCGATCACAAGCTTTGCGAACCGAACCGATTTTAGAAGATTCATGCAATCATCGGTCCCGGATTCGGAGCCTCCCAGGACAGAACCCAGCAGTCCTCCGCCCATTCCTGCGGATTCTTTAAGGGCGGATTCGATCGATGAGGTACCTTCTCCAGAAGGAGGCTTAATAAGAGCGTCCGCCTCATAAGTGCTTCTGGATACCATGACCACAATGGCGCACAGCAGGGTGGGTAGCAATGTAATGAGGAGAATTGTTTTTTTTCTTAAAACCAATAGACGAAAAAATCGCAAAGGGATGTCAAAACCACTCATCTTGGACATTAGTTAATCCGCCTTCCTTAAAACCTTCAGAATGCCCGCAAGTCTTCCAATATATCAAGACGGCGTTGGAATATCATCTACTTGTTTTCGTCAACACGGGAGCAGTTCCTGGGAGGACGATTTGGCTAAAATAACAGCAAGCACACACGTATAAGAAGCCGTATACGTAAATCGGTGACTCAAAAAAAGATCCAAAACAACTGTCGGCGACAAAAAAAGCCGAATAAGAATAAGCGCTTAAAGTCAACATCGTAGGTTGCCGGCATATTTTCAAATAAAGCATGTGCAACAGCATCCCGATCAAAAAAGATCCCAAAAATACCCCAATCACTCCAAAATCTTTGTAGAAGGACCACTGATACGATACAGTGTTCCACCCTTTGATTTTAATCGCCTGCTCATTGAATTGGCCGTCAAAATGTTCGTTTTTTTCGATACTTTCAGCCAAATTTCCACCGGAACCTGGAAAAGCCATAAGCCCCAAAAGTCCAGATAAGGATGTAAAACCATAAGTGGTTGGGTGACGTTCCTGGAAACTTAAAGGATTCAAGGCGTAATCCAAATTCCAAAAATTATTTGCGATGTACATGTAAGGCAACCTCAGTGCCAGTTGAACGATTTTAGAAGTCTTTATTTTAATTTCATGCTGTTGTTGAAGTTCTTGTTGAAACCCATTCACCTTCAAATATCCACTCACCAAAATAAGCGCCGAAAAGATCATGAAATAAACGAATAGTTTGGCCATGGAGATCCGACGAATTCCGTAGTGATAAAAAACTAGTGCGAATGCGGCAAAGAACATGAGGCCGCCCCGGCTTAAAGCCAAAGAAAAAATGACGGCGGTAACCACAGTCATCCAAAGTCCAATGTTAACGATCTTTGACAAGCGACTAGGACGAAATACGTATATGAAAAAAAGCGCCATGGCCACCCCTCCATAGCTTAGGGCGACACTAGCCGCCCACTTATAGGCAAAAAATGAGCGAATGGCCTCTGATTTAACCTTGGCTAATAAGGGAAATTCGCCCGTTCCTCGATAGGCAATAAACATTCCTCCAGCGAAAATGAAGAATAGAGTAAAGGCAAAAAATAAATGTGCGTTCCAATTATAGCGTCGCAGATCCAAAGGGTGAATAGGGCGATGACTTGACAGTCCATCTATTATTTTAACAGTTACTACGCCGAGCAAAAAGCAAGCTATGCTTGCAAAATACACCAAATAGGTAAAAGGGTGGAAAGGGGTCATTTGCTTATCCAGAGCCAAAAATGAAATTCCAAGGGCCATGGACTGAAAAAACAAATACATCCGGGCAGGCGAAAAAAAATCTGTCTTTCTAAAAATACTATCCGTCACCAATATGGCTGCCAAACAGAAAGAAACTGCACTGATCGTGTCCATTATTGTTCTATAAGGTCAAAAAATCGTGCTTGACTGACAAGACCAAATCTATTTTTATCTGAATTTATTTTTAGATTTTTACAGCGGTTATATTATGGTTTCAATCATCATCGTCACCTGGAACTCCCAAAAAGTACTTGAAGGATGCGTTGACTCCCTTTTCCTTCATGTCCCTATTCACTCCTTTGAGCTAATACTGGTTGATAATGGGTCTGAAGATTTAGCGTATTTGAAAATCTTTCATAAAGATCCGAATGTCAAAGTTGTTTTTAATGGTGAGAATTTGGGCTTTGCAAAGGCTGTCAACATTGGATTGGCTTACGCCTCTGGGGATTATTTCTTAGTCCTAAATCCTGATATTATTTTTATTTCTAACCCTCTTCCAAGACTACTTGAAGAACTAGATAAGGACAAACAAATCGGTGTCATCGGACCCTTACTTTATAATGATGCCGGGTTGCCGCAGATAAAAGATTATTACCCTACATTTCCCAGCGCAGGGAAATATGTCGTTTTTCACAGTATTTTGGCCGTTTTCCCGCCGTTTCAAAAATTGGCAATGCGCTTTTATCACGCCCGCATCGGCTCGTCGGGCGTTCATTTCGTGGATCAAATTCCGGGAGCCTTTTTTCTTTTTCATAAAAATCTTTTTGGAAAGACTCCAGCCCTTAACGAAGCTTATTTCATCTGGATGGAAGACGTGGATTTTTGCTTACGCATTCATCAGAAAGGCCTGAAGGTCGCCGTGGTGGCTGACGAAAAGATCATTCACATCGGTGGAACCAGTTTTAAAATGTGGGAAACTTCCCGCCGAAGACTGATGTTTACGCGCAGCTATTTGACCTATTTAAGCCTGCATTTCAATCTTGGTGCTTATTTCCTTCATATCGGCCTGATGCTATTGAATAGCATCGGCATTATGTGTCTCGTGCCGCTGTATCTCGCGCCCCGAGGTTTTAGCGAAATTCGCTCTCGCCTACGGCTTGAATTTAAAGTAGTGTTAATGACGATCAAGGATTTAATTCTTCGTTTAAAAAATCATTCAGCGCATGTGCGCGCCTAACCTTTAATAAACGGGCTTATGTCCCCTACGAAATAGTATCGAATTTGAACATCGCTTTTGTTGAGAGGGATTCGGTAACCTTAATTTTTTCTTTGCGTCGAAGAAACGGTCGTTCGCACACCAGAAAAAAGAGATACGATAGTATAAGAATTAGAGGCATTCCAATGAATGAAAGGGCAGCAAACATTAGCAGAGGTCTATTTTGGAAGGGAACAAGGAGGTATTGCCACAATACCTGGAGCAGAGGTGCATGAATCAAATAAATGCTATAAGCAAACGTTCCCGTAAACACCAATGGTTTCCATCTCAATGCCCCCGAAATTTTTGGATGTGTATTACCCGAAACTGCGATGATAAGCGATGTTGACCACCACCCTACAACATAATCCGTCAAATAAATTGGGGTTATGCCACCATGCCATATTTTCGCTTGTGAAAGAACAACCATTATTAGGCCCGATATTAAAGTGATTCTGCCCCAAGGAAGCCGTTTTAAGCGATCGGTGCCATCGGGAGGGGGAAAGGAAATGGCGGCTCCCAGCATACCCATTGCAAATAAGCCCAGATACTGGGCACTCAACGAAGCGCCAATAAATTTGCTGCAAAAGTGGAATACGAAGTAAGAAAAAATAACCGTCAGACCTGTCGTTCCAATAGCGCCAAGATATCGCCATGCTAACAGCAAGAGTGGGAAAAGGAAATATATTCGCCATTCAACCGCGATGGACCAAAAGGCGTGATTGATGGTGGTGTCTTCTCGAAAAACATCCTGGACTAGAAAAAGATGCGTTAAAATACTTTTGCCCGTTACAGGAAGACTAACATCCCAGTGTGTTCCCGTTTTATTGCCCACAAAAAATCTTATCAAAAGCAGTGAAAGCCCCATGGCCAAATAATACGGTGGAAGTATTCTCCAGGCTCTTTTTCTGAAGAAGTTAAGAACACCGCCGCGAATATGCCCCTTCTCTTTGATAGCGGGAAGCATCAAACAAAATCCGGAAAGAACTATGAAAAAATCTACGGCATAATGGCCAAACAGGAAAATGTCCAAAAAATATTTTCCGGCCCCGGCCGGGGGAAAACTGGAAGAGTTGATTTCAAGAAAAGCATGATGAAGAACCACAAACATGGCCGCGAGAGCACGCAAGCCATCCAAATGACTCAAATGCCTAAAAGAGGAGGGGGTCTTCATTCTTTCAGCTTATTTGTCTTTTTTCTGTCTTTTAGATATTCAAAAAAAACGTCTAGCTTTCCTTCTTTTAGATAATTCATAGGATATGAATCCTCTACCGTATTCTTCATTTCAATTTTCCAATTCAAGGAGCTGTCGGAGTCTCCTTTTTTTTTCGCTAAAACCGTGATTCCCATAAAAGACAGATGTTTATGTGTTTCCTTCAAAGAAACCGCGTTCTCGAGCGGCAATATCAAACAGGGCCATCCTAAAGCAGAATCAATAATTTCAAAGCCAGTTTGTGCATTAAGCAAAGTTGAAAAGGCCGATTTTGAAAATCTCCAGAAATCCCACGGTTCGGCATGAAGCGGGAAAGTGTGGTGAGTAAATATGAAAAGAAGGCCGCCCTCTTTTAAAACCTTGTTGATCTCCTGAACAACCTTCCAAGGCATGGCTAAATGTTCAAATACTGCAATCGCATAAACAACATCGAAATGCGCCGGTGGAAAGTAGTCGGAAAGTCGATGCGCATCTCCAACCTTGTCAACATGTGGGCCCGCGTTAATATCGAACCCCACGTATTCCGAATAAGAATTGAACATGTTTTTATGAGAGATGTTGCGAGACCCTAATTCCAGAATGCGAGGACGATCGAGCCCGTTCACCTCCTCAAAAAAAGTATCTATTTGAGAACGTACGGGATCATGGCGCGAATCAAACCGAATGCTACTGCCTATAAAGCGAAGGAGTGCTTGTATAAGCCTGTACTTGAGAAATAAAAGGATTGATAGAAATCCATGCTCCTTAATTATCACTTTTAACGTTTTTATTTTCTTGCGCATATAACTCAGGGCTCCTTCAAATAAAATAAGTAAGGCCAACTAACCTACTTCTGACGGGCGAAAACGGAAACGAGAATAGAAGACAAAGCCCGTGGTGGCCAAAAGATCGGGCAAACATGCGAGCCAAGGAATCCAACTGGAAGATATCTTTGCCCCAGCAATCCAGGAAAACAAGAGCACGGGAGAGCAGGCCACCAAGTGCATGAAAAAATATCCCCGATATCGGCCGGAAGCAACCCAACGTCCAACATAGGGAGTGCGCAAACAAAGAAAAAAAATGCCACCCATTAGTATCGAAAAAACGCGGGCGGAATAGAGAAACAAGCGCATGTCCACCTTCGCAACGTGGAAATAGAACCATAACACTCCGACACCAGCAATCCAGAAGCCCAATGATACCAATAGTGATAGGCTGAATGCCTTGCGGAAAGAAACGACATGGTTCGATGCGGCACGTGCAATCGAATAAATAACCAGGGGCGCGACAAGCGCCGAGATGCCCATAATCAACCGATATGAAATGCTAAAGACCCCCATCAATTTCTTGTCGGGATTCGTCAAAGAGTACCAGGGAAGGGCATAAGCCATGAAATAGGGCGTTACCAACAACGTCGCAGCCATTGGAAAAAGTCGAAAGACCAATGAACGTATTCCGTGGAAAGAAACTTTCCGCATGGCGGACAACCAACCCAGAATTTTGTCTTTGCCCAAAAATCCAACTAAACAGAGAGATCCGACCAATCCGGATATCCAGGTTGTTGATGGTACGAATAGCGCACTCGTCAAATGCGAAAAAAACCAGCCCATTATTAAAATAATTTGAATGCTCATGAAGGATGTGCGTGCGAGAAAAAACTGGAGGTACAGTTTTCTCGAGATGAAATACCACTCTATGCTCGCAACCGGAAGCAGTAAATACGCCATGAATAAAGCTAAAAGGCCGTAAAGATTGTCCTTCCGCGGGTGGGCATAGATGAAAAACAAAAGCACGAAAAAAAACAGAGTCAAAAGCATTGCCTTAAGAGCAAAAACATTGGCTAGATCGATATTTCTGTTTGGAGATTTCTTTGAATAAATCGCGAGAAGGTGTGTGCTACCCGAAAAGTCTGAATATCCTGTAACGAGATTAAAAAAATAAGTCGCCAGACCTAACAGGGCGTATTCCTCGAGACCCACTTTCTTCAGGATAAAAGGTCCTAGCGCAAGCGCGATGAAGGGCTGAAGCGCGTTTGCCAGAAAAAACCAGGCGTCTCCGCGACGGAATCCCGTTTCGAATAATTTCTTGTACGTTGTCGCTGTGGCTTTTAGCATTGAGTAGGAATGAGTGCTTTCAATTTATACGTGAAAATTCGGATGGGTTTATGGGACCGTATCGGTTGGGCAAACCCCGCGGAGATTTCGAGATTTTCATCAGGCATGCGTTTAACGATCAGCTACCTAAACCGTACAAGTACCGTCTTGGAAATGTATTTTATTCGATCCTGAAGACGATGTTCTGCAGTCCTCAAAGAAATCTGGTTTTATACCGCGATTAATTCTTTTTACCTCGAAGGAACAATTACCATTCCTCTCATAAGTATCCTAATCGTCAACTATAACGGCCTCGCTCACTTGGAGGAGTGTTTTTCTTCCATTTTTAACCAAGTTTTCATGGATTTCGAAGTAGTAATGGTGGACAACGCCTCTAAGGATGTTTCCTTGGAGTTCGTCAAAAACCGATTTCCTGAGGTAAGAATCGTTCCTTCTGAAACAAATCTGGGATTTGCGGGGGGTAATAACCTGGGACTAGAACATTGTCGTGGGGAGTATGTTTTTCTTCTCAACAATGATACCCGCTTAGAGCCTCGGGCCTTGGAAAACTTGGCCTATGCCATTTTCCTGCATCCACAAATCCATGTATTTGCTTGCTTTATGCTCAACTTTAATAATCCGGAACTCGTGGATTCCGCTGGGGATACCCTGTATACGACGGGCGTTACATTTTCTTTTCGAGGCTTTCCCGTGTCAAATTTCTTGGAAGAGCGCTTCGTTACTTCCGCGTGTGCGGGAGCGGCTGTTTATACCAGAGAACTTCTCGAACAACTTAAAGGATTTGACGAAGACTTCTTCCTCTTGCTAGAGGATGTTGACCTTTCCCTGCGAGCCCAGCATAGGGGCGAATCCATCCTCTTTCTTCCATCCGTAAAAGTCTTTCATAAGGGTTCTGCGACGTTAGGAGGGGTACAAAGTCCTGTAAGCTTTTATTACGTGGAACGCAATTTCCTATGGCTGTTACTAAAAAATTATCCGTGGCCTTCTTTGGCAGATACTTTGCCACGTTACCTAGTTATCAAAATTCTCAGATTTTTCCACGCCGTACGTTTTCGCTGTGTCGGAAAATACTTTCGGGCAAACTGGGACAGCTTGAAGGGGATCAAATCCATGTTGGGGAAGAGGCACGTCATTCTCGGGAACTCTCGCATAAGTTCTCGAAAGTTCAAAAGTTTGCTTCGCCGTGGATGGTTAAAAGAGCGCATCGCCCTATTTTTTGGGCGTCAGTCCGGTTTTTCGTTGCCTACAAAGGTCCACACCAAACTTGAGAGATAGTGTCGTGCAAATTGCCTGCATCTTGATTAATTATCGCAACCCCTTGGATACTTTAGCCTGCCTCAAATCTATTGAGGAAGCGGGGATGCGGCGCTTCAAAGTCTTTCTCATTAATAATTATTCTCGAGACGGATCTGGAGATGTTCTTAAAGAGTTTCTGCAAAAGACGGGTGCCTCTTTCTCCTATCAGGATCCCGGCCAAAATCTCGGTTTCACAGGAGGGGTGAACCTTGGAATACGAGCCGCCTTGGAAGAAAATTTCACTCATATTCTTTTACTCAATAACGACACTCTCGTTGCCAAAAATTTCACGGCGGAGGTTTTGAAATCCGTTGAAGCCTTCCCTAGCGATGTTCTAGCAGGCAAAGTCCTGGATCTCGTCACCGGCCAACCTTCGTTTAATATTGGCCGAATCAACCCGCTGATATGCCATGTGACGGAAATTTTTGACATGGATTTTAAGGGAACCATTGATTTCGTGTCCGGATGTCTCATGATCATACCGGCCTCGGTTCTCAAACAGACAGGTGTTTTTGATGATCGTTATTTCATGTATCGAGAAGATTTCGATTTTTGTCTGCGGTTAAAAAAACAAAATATCCGAATTCGATATTGTCCTTCTATCGTTATCCTTCACAAAGTCAGCGCTTCAACAAGTCAAACGCGCACTCCCATGGAGTACTATCGAATTCGTAATCAGACTCACATCGTATTACATCGGGCTCGTTTTCGGCAAAAGGTACTGTACCTTGGCTTTCTGATCTGCATGCTGCCTTATAAGGCCATTCGGCGCCCGCATCTCCTTAGACAAACTTTTCTGGGAATTCGAGATGGCCTTCTTGGAAGGCTTGGCAAAAGGCATAACGACTCCATTTAGCCATACTCGGAGTTGTTCAACATTGACTTTCTAGCTCCGGGAATCCAAAGCCGATTCGAGCAAGATCCTTACTTGTGCCACACCGATGTCCCTCATGCATTGGAAACCAATAGTACAGCCGGGAAAATGGCCTCCCACGTAACAGGGAGAACAGGCGATTTTACTTTGCACACTATAAATGCGAGCCCACTCCGGCAAAAATCGCTTCAAAGAAGTCGGCCCAAAAGGTGCCACAACGGGGGTTCCACGGGCCACGCCAATGTGCATAATGGCAGAGTCGTTACAAAGAATGGACCTTGCTTTTCCTGCAAGACAAAATAGCTGAGGCAGGGTAGTTCTTCCGGTTAAGTCCACGGCTCCTAATATTCGTCTGGAAATAAAATCTGTTTCTTCCCTATCCCCCTCCGAACCGCAGAGCACAATCTTAAGGTTCGATCTAGTCCTTTTCAACTCCATTAGGAGTTCGACAAAATATTTCTTGGGCCACCGCTTGGCTTCAACATCATCTTTTGAGTTACGCCCTCCTCCAGGAGCCACCAACAAAAAATCCGCATCTACACCGGCGTCCTCCAGAAGCATTTGTGTTTGCCGTTCATCTTCCATATCCGTATAGACTTCAATGTCCATTCTTCCGGGTTTCGCGCCCGTCAAGGCCGCAACTTTTTGAAAGTTTGCGGGATAGTATTTGCCTTCTTCCAAATCTTCAAGTACCCCCTCAGTGAGGAAATGGTCCCTCTGTCCACGCATCAAGCCGTATCGGAGTGGAATGCCTGACAGCAGGGCAAAAAAATGGAGGAAAGGTGAAGGATGGAAGATAAGGACGCAATCAAACTGCTTGCGTCGCAGTTGGAATAAAAGACGAATGATTTCAAACCAATGTCGATTCAGAAGTATCCGGTCATCAAATTCGATGATTTCATCCAAGCTTGGGTTTTTGCGAATGGCTGGCGCGGACCAAGAGCCAACCATTAATGCCAGATGAGCCGCAGGGTAGGCGGCTCTGATATCCCGGATGGCCGGGGTCGTCATTAGAAGATCGCCGATTGCTTGTGTTTTGATGATCAAAATGCGCGCGTTTTCGGGAAGGCGCCCCCGGTTCAAGATTATTTCTGCGGCAACTTTTCCCGTCAACGTGCCAACTCCGCCATAACCGAGTCTCCCAAAGCTTTTTTCCCGTCGTTGTAATACGATGCTGCTACATTCTCGATACCCGTGCGGCCCTGTGGGCTTCCCAGAGCATAAGCCTTCTGAAATTCATCCAGCGCATGATCATAGCGCTGCTGCTTGAAAAAAATGGTCCCGCGGATCAGATAAAAATCCGGCTTCTGAATTCCGGCACGGATACCTTGTTCAAGAACGAGCAAAGCGAGGAAGTCGTCCCCGACTTTTTCATCAATGCTTGCTATGCGCATATAATAGTCCTCACGCTTGGGCGCCAGCAGCAGTCCATCCTCGTAGGCGCGAATGGCCTTCTGCGGATTCTCGTCGAGTTCATAGAGCTGACCCAAGTAAAAGTAGGCTTCGGCTGTGGGCTTCGACATGGTTAACAGCGCCTGCTGCAGGACTTTCTCTGCATCCCCATAATCGCGAACATCAGCATACGCCTCGGCTTCCGCGAGATATAGATCGGGAAGGTCGGGCTCTAGCTTAACTGCCGCGTCCAGATTCCGCAACGCCTCGGTAACGTCTCCGACCTTGAGTGCGCATTCACCCAGCATCTGATAGGCGTGCACCGAGGTTTCCTCCAGTTCCAGAACGCGTCGATAGGCCACCACGGCTTCGGGAATGGCCCCCAAGGTGTAGTAGACGTCCCCGAGAATCTGGTACCCGCGAGAGAAGTTAGGCGCCTCCTCGACAGATCGCTGGTAAGCCACCACGGCCTTATTGTATGCGTGCGCTTGAACCTGGCAATTCCCGAGGTTGAACCACGCAAAAGCACGTTGCAGACCTCCGGCGTTGCTGCGCGTAGCCTTGAAGTATTGAATGGCGGCTTCGGAATACTCGCCCTTGTCATAAAGCTCATTTCCCAGCACCAACGGATCCTTGGGGACTTGCGCGGTGTCCTGTGCACAAACCGCGGAAACTAGAGGGACTAGTAGAAAGAACAGAATGAAGATTTTCATTGTTCGAAATTGACCCTGCGCTTGACCTTCTGCCTCACGGGAGTTTTTTGGATCATCGCGGGTTGGAACCGCAGCTTTCGCACCGCTTCAATGGCCGCATTTCCGAAACCGTAACCTTCTGGATCTTCCTTGAGGATGGAAATTTGCTCCGCGAATCCCTCTTCATTGACCACGAAAAGCACGTCGACGTATCCGGTAACGCCTTCGCGTTCCGCGCGCGGAGGATAATTAGGAGCCTGATCGGGTCCCACGATGCGTGCATCCTCATCCGTCTGACCCGGTTCATAGACCATCGCCCCCATTCCGGATCCCGTTCCGCCACCCGCTCCCGCGCCAAGCGGCCCCGATCGATCGCCTCCGGAAACGAGTTCCTCCCCCTCCCCTCCTGCAGGACTCAAATCGATTTTCAGGCCTCCACCGGGTGTGGAGGGCCTCCCCTGCGTCAGGTTGGGAGTCTGCACGGCTGCGATCTTGATCTCCTGGATCTCCTGCTTCACGACCTTTTCCACGGGGGGCTCGAACTCCAATTGACGCTCCACCGCCTCCGGCTTCTTTTGCTGACCGAGCGCCTTTTGACGCATTACCGCCTGCATGAAAGGCACAGCCAAATACAACGCCAGATTGATCAGAAGCGCTACAAGGAAAATGGGAAGTTTGGCCAGTAGTTTCATTCTTTCAGGGTCGAGATGGACACCTTCTTCACGTTGGCCAGATTGCAGGCGTCCAGCACATCAACCGCCTTGGAAATGAGAGCGTCCCTGTCCGCCACCACGACCACGGGGCGATCGGGATCCTCCGACATGTATTGCTGCAAAATGGCAGGCAATGACTTGATGCTCACCTGGCTTTCGTTCACATGAATGCTGCCGTCGCGCGTCACGCCTATCAGCAAGGGCTGTTTGGGAAGCGTTTTCGAGCTTTGCGCCTTGGGCTTGTTGATGTCGATTCCGGTTTCACTGGTAAAGCTGCTGGTAAGCACAAAAAACACCAGGAGGAAGAACAACATGTCGATCATGTTGATGAGGTTGATTTCCGCCACGCGGCGCGGCTTGCGCCTAAGCCCGAATTCGTCGCCGAAGCTCATGCGGCCTCCCGCGAAAACACGCGGATGAGCGTGGTCGCGCCGGCCACACAGTCCGATTCGATGGCCGAGGCGCGGTTGTGCAAATGATCGTGTAGCAGAAGGAGGGGAAAGGCCACCACAAGTCCCGCCTCGGTAACCATGAGGGCCTGGGCGATGCCACCGGCCATCATGGAGGGATTTCCGACGCCGTAGACGGTAATGACCTGGAAAGTCACCATGATGCCGACCACGGTTCCGGTCAATCCCAATAAAGGGGCGGCGGCGGCCAGCACGGCGATGGTGCTGAGATGCCGGTTCAAATGGGAGCCGGAGGCCTGCAGAACCTCGCGCGTCCTGTGCACCATGGCCTCACGACCCAAGGGCCGGGATTCTGACAGGGCCCGGACTATTTCTTTGAAGACGCCGCGCACGCGCCCGTCCGAAAGCAGTCTTTTCTCCAAAGCATCCGGATCCGGTTCCATGTCGCGAAGAAGGCCCGTCACGTCGCACGTTCGCGTGCGGTAATACCACCAGCGCTCGACCACGAAATACCAGCCCGCCTGTCCCGCCACAAAAATCGCCACCATGACCCAGCTGCCCTGGCGCAGGAGGTACCAGGTGTTGTCCGCCAATGCCTGAAAATGCCAAGACATATGGCGCTATTCCTTGGGCCAACGGGCGTTCAGGGCCTTCATACCGTAATACTCGGCATCCGCTATCAGATTATCTACCCGGTTCGCGAGGTAATTGTGCCCCAGCAAGGTCGGGATGGCGATGAGCAAACCCGTTTCCGTGGCTATTAAGGCCTCTCCGATGCCGCCGGCCAAAAGCTTGGGATCGTTGACACCGTGCTCGGTGATGATTTGAAACATGGCGATAAGGCCCGAGACCGTTCCGAGCAGACCCAGCAGCGGCGCGGCAGCGGCCAGCACTGACAAGGTGGTCAGGTGGCTCTCCAATCGCGGAACCTCATGCAACATCAACTCGCTCACGGTTTTGTCGGCGTGTTCACGGCTGACGTTTTGATTCAAACCCGCCACGGCGCCAAGCACCCGGAGGGCCAGGTTGCCGGGATGCCGGGCACAAAGCGCCGCAGCTCCCGCCATGTCTCCCCGTTCCATTTTGGCGACGACCTCCGCGCAGGTTTTTTGGCTTCCCCGGGCGCGCAGCAGCTGAAGGAGCTTGCTGATGAACAGTCCTATCACGATGAAAGGAATGATGAGAAGCGGCCACATGAAAATGCCGCCGATTTTAACCGTATGGAACAGCCGGGTGAAAAATCCCTGGTCGGACACGTGGGTGTAGGACTTGACCGAGTTCTGCGTCAGCAACACGTCCATGGGAATAAGGACGGTTGAACCGGACTGTTTTTCCAGGACTTGCATCGCCTTCGACAGCGTCTGGGCCGAGGAGACGGGGATATCCTCGCGCCAGTCGAATGGCGAAAAGGAAGTGCCTTCGGCGTTCTTGAGCAGAAGCCCGACCTGATCCGACTTGTCGTCATGATAGGCCTCGGTCACAAACCCGAGGCGCAGGACGAGGCCTTCTCCGGGCGTTTTATTGGCCCGAAGGAAACCCTGATGCTGCAAGGTGATCTCGCGCGTCAGCGCCAGTTCGGAGCGCTCAAAGTTCATAAGGTCGTTTAAGACCTCGTCGGGGGCATCGCGTTTGATTTCCGCACTTTTCAGCACCTCGTTCAAGTTCTGAATGCGCTCCGGTATCTGAGTGGGAAAGGACTTCCCCAGGGGTTCGGCGATTTCCCGCGCCTTGTCGCGCAAGTCCGACCCCAGCGATAGAAACTGCGCCTTTTCTGCTTCGGCCTGGGATTCGGCTTCCTCAGCGTCGCGCAGGTCGTTCTGGATCTGAGCCTGCAGCTGATCGGCCTTTTGCGTTTTGGCGTCCAGCTTGGCCTTGAGATCGTCGAATTCCTGGTTGAACTTCTCGCGATCATCCATGTCGTGCTGCTTGTTCTCCCAGCGCTTCGCTATCACCTTATCGCGGGCTTCCTTGGCCTGATCCAGCTCTATGTTGAGCGCCGCTATTTGATCCTGCTTGTCGTCTTCGCTGACTTGCTGGGCGTGAACAAGACGGGGTGTAATCGCAAGCAGCGCCATCAGCGAAATGCGCAAAACCCTTGAAACCGGGATCCCCACGGAAATACGACCTTTCATGGGGCCACCGCCGTGATCTTAGGCGCTTCCAGGGGCATTGGCACGAGTTGGGGGGCTATTTTAGCCTCTCCCACCTGCATCGCAGTGAGAATGCCGTTTCGGGCCTCTGACGTCAAGTCCTTGTCCTTCCACGCATAGCCATTGTCCGTTTTTACCAGATAAGCCATGCGCTGGCCGTCCGCCGAGGCGAAAGCCAGCATGACGGCCCCCAGACGCACATAGGTTCCTTCCAGTTGGCTCCCGTCGGTGGTCGTATAAGTCCCTGGATAAACTTCGGTATCTTCGGCGAAATCCAGCGAGGCTTGTACGAGGGAAAAAAGGCGTGCGAGCGCTTCCTCCACCGGAACAGAACCCTCCTCGTTGGCCTTGGCCAAATCTTCCCAGTCCGAAAGGCGCTTCTCCTTTTGGTAAGGAAAATCGTTCTGCGTCCAGGCCATCATGGTCTGGATTTCCTTGACGATAGCGGCCTGAAACTCTTTTTGCTTGGCTTGGAATTCGGCGGCTTCCCCTTTTAACGAGGCCTTACGGCGGTGCTGGATGTCCATTTCCTTGGTGAGGCTGTCGATCATCTGATCCGTGCTTTGCATCTGATCCCGTAGCGCCTGCAATTTCTCGTTCTTGAGGGTATCAAAGGACGCCTCCCGGACGCGTTCGGCCTTGTCGAGGTCCTTTTCGCGATCGGTTTCGCGTTCCACACGATCCAGGTCCCGTTGGACCGAACTTAGGGTTTCTTGCGCGGGAATGATGGCGGCGAGGCTCAGAACAAGCAATAGCCCGCGCACAGTACGGATGGAGAGAAACGGCATGATAACCTCGGGGCGCCGGTGGGAAATGGGTATAAATCTTCGTGGGTAAGGTACAAACCCACAAAAAACCCTTCTACCGATGGCAGAAGGGTTTTGAAGGCCTTGGAACGTGTTAGTGGGGCGGGGCGGGTGCGAATCAGGTGTATTGATTGAGAAGCATTTCGTACTTCTCCTGCTGACCGGAAATCTGCTTGGGTTCCCCGGCTTTCAGCACCCATTTCTCCAAATCCTTGAAGTCCACGGAGCCGGATTCAATTTTGGCGCCGATGCCGGAATCGTAGCTGGCGTAACGATCCTCTATCCAGCCGCCCAGCGTGCCGTCCTTGATCATCTTGGCGGCATTCACCAGACCGCGGGCAAAGGTGTCCATCCCGCCGATATGGGCGTAGAACAGATCATTCAGATCCGTGGACTCGCGGCGCACCTTGGCGTCGAAGTTCAGCCCCACCGGAATGCCGCCTTGGTTCAGCACCACCCACATGGCGAGCGTGGCGCTCTTGACGTCCATGTTGAATTGGTCGGTGTCCCATCCCAGTTGCGGGTCGCCGGTATTGGCGTCGATGGAACCCAGCATACCGTAGCGGGAGGCAATTTCAAGATCGTGCTCAAAGGAGTGGCCCGCCAAAGTGGCATGGTTGGCTTCAATGTTGAGCTTATACTCTTTTTCCAGGCCGTAGGTGCGGAGGAAGCCCATTACCGTAGCGGCGTCGAAGTCGTACTGGTGCTTGGTGGGTTCCTTGGGCTTTGGCTCTATAAGCAAGGTGCCCTTAAAGCCGATTTCCTTCTTGTAATCCGCCGCCATGCGCAGAAATTTGGCGAAATGATCCAATTCGCGCTTCATGTCGGTATTGAGGAAACTCTGATAGCCTTCACGGCCCCCCCAGAACACGTAGCCCTCGCCGCCCAATTCCAAGGTGACTTCCATGGCTTTTTTGACCTGAGCTGCAGCATAGGCAAACACGTGGGCATCGGAATTGGTGGATGCGCCGTTCATAAACCGCGGATTGGAGAACAGGTTGGCCGTTCCCCACAATAGTTTCACGCCTGTCTGCTTCTGCAGTTTCTTGGCATGAGCCACAACCTTGTCGAGATTCTTGTTGCTTTCGGCCAGCGAAGCGCCTTCGGGAGAAATGTCGCGATCGTGAAAACACCAGTAGGGATTTCCCAGCTTCTGGAAGAATTCGAAGGCCACGTCCAGCCGGCGGTTGGCATTCTCGACCGAATTGCTGCCGTCGTCCCAGGGGCGTTTGATGGTGCCGGGGCCGAACGGATCTGAGCCCGTGCCGCGGAAGGTGTGCCAGTAGGCCACGGAAAATCTGAGCCAATCCTTCATGGTCTTGCCCATAACTTTTTGACTGGCATCGTAATGCTTGAATGCGAGGAAGTTCTTGGAGTCCGGACCTTCGTACTTGATTTTGCGGATGCCGGAGAAATACTCTGCCATGGTGGCTCCTTTGCTGTTTTTACTGGGCGTTCAAAATTAACAAGGATTAGGCTTTGAAAATGGCGGTTTTTAGGAGGGGTTTTATAAAGAAAGACCCCGGAAAGGCCCGAAAGTTGAAGCAATACGGGAAGGCGAATTAGGGTTTAGAGCAAGAGTACCAAAAAATTCGCTCGGTGCGATATCCTCTCTCTCCAGACCATGTAAATTGAATGCCGGCTACGAAAATCAAACCCCATGAAAGTCCTTCTCTTCGGCGCTACCGGCATGGTCGGCCAAGGCGTTCTGCGCGAATGCCTGCTTGACAATAGAGTTGAACGTGTCACAACAATAGGACGGAAAAAAACCGGGAGGACACACCCGAAGCTCAGCGAAATCGAGCACGGCGACTTGTTGGATTACTCCTCCCTTGAAACTCAACTATCAGGATTCGACGCCTGTTTTTTCTGCCTCGGCGTTTCCTCCGTCGGCATAAATGAAGCGCGCTATCGGCGTATCACTTACGACATCACTTTGGCCGCGGCGAACGTCTTGGCTCGACTGAATTCCCATTTGGTTTTCACGTACGTTTCGGGCACGGGCACCGACAGCACAGAAAAAGGCCGCTCCATGTGGGCCAAAGTAAAGGGTGAAACGGAAAACGCATTGCTGCGGCTCCCCTTCCAGGCGGTGTATCTGTTTCGGCCCGGATTGATTCAGCCGCTGCACGGGATTAAATCCAAAA
>Ga0206814_10201_pt1 | contig 16891 bp, 15 predicted proteins | sample Alteio_BWOrgCont_90_FD_152850 | JGI IMG/M metagenome (GOLD analysis project Ga0206814, IMG submission 152850) | Enriched cells from forest soil in Barre Woods Harvard Forest LTER site, Petersham, Massachusetts, United States -... | ecosystem: Environmental > Terrestrial > Soil > Temperate forest >...
AAAGTCCAGGTGCGTTCGCCACGGCCAGACCGAGCAGTACAATATTCCCGGTCATGTTTGCCGTGAAGATATGGCCCATGGAGAGATAACTGGCAGCATCGACCAGGCCGGTGACAAATGTCAGCAAGGCGAGCGAGAAAAGTAACCACCTTTCCCCGCGAAGCGTGTCCTTTGTCATCTCCATTGGGCTTCCCTTCCGATCGTCGGGCTCTCAAGGTTCGATCTTGTGGCTTCGGGTGCAAAGTAGCACCATCATTTAAGGCAGTTCAACCTCCACCCCTTTGGGTGGATGTCGTACGTTCGAGAGCATGAACGGACAATCACCGCCAATTGGAAAACTGCAGACCGCGAAATGCTTCCTAAAATTTGTACCCGGCCCACAACGCCCAATAATTGAGATTGCGGCCAGGCTGCGTCTCTTTCAGGAACTTGCCGGCGTAGAAAATTCCGTAGTCAGCCTGAAACCATACATGCCGGTTGGCTTGCCAGCGAACCTCCGTGCCCGGCCTGTGTCCGACGAATCGTGCCTGACTATCATTGCCCGCTTTGATCAAGAATCCTGGCACCGCGTAGACGCCATCCGCAAGGCTCTCTCGCCACTGAACTATCCAATCGACGGACAGAGACACATCATGCGGAAGTGCCGTTTCGACGCGAGGATGAACGTCGATGAAGTTGATGGGGCCGGGACCTGTTGTGGCCAGGACGCCAAAGTAGTTGCCCTTTGGAAATAGTGGATTGAACGTTCCCAAGGTGTTTGTGCTCGGGTGATCACCACTGGAAATGTCAGCCTTGGCACTCAAGCGCGGCTTCAGGAGAATGGTTGGAATCCGGTACCCGGTCTCGGTTGCAATCGTCCATGCCTTAATATTCGCCGAACCAAATGTGCCAAACTGCCAGAGCACGTCATCGTCAAAGTCCCATCCCGGTTTTTCGGTGGCGATGGGGCGTGAAACTCTTACCCCGAGGGAGTGACGCAGCTCCTGAGCCGCGCCTCGCTGGAAAGCCGCATCCTTCCGATCGAGGCCTAAATAGTACAAGTCCAAAGACGATTGACGCGGTATTGGTCTGGTGGCATAGATGCCCCAGAAACCCACGGTGTGGTCCGGCGAATTGTCGAAGAATCCGGGGTTATCTTCGTCCGGCCGCATAGCAAATCCATCAATCTGCCATGAGTCGATTTTGCTCTTCACCATGAAGCCGTCAAAGCTCAGTCTGACATTTGGGCCCTCGCGCACATCGATCAACCGTCCGGACCCATACTCTAACTCTTGCCTGCCGACTCTGAGGTGAATCGAGTTCTGGCCGGAGGATCCGCCAACTTCAAGGAATGCGGCCTGAAAATCAAGCTTTTTTTCGTCGATGGGACGCGGGCCACCGCGACGGAATGAATTCAATCCACTCTTCAGTTCCACAAAGGTCCGGAGGTGTCTTCCATAGTGCAGGTCAAAATAGGGCATGTACCTTTCATTGAGATACCCATTCCAATAAGGTGACTGGCCCCAGTTGTCGTTTCCTATCTGTTCCCAGACTTCGCGGGCCTCGCCACCCATGGTCATGTACCAATCATCGGCACTCCTGCGGAGCCTGATGTATTTGATCCGGTCCCAAGAGTCTTCTCGGAGCTTAGGATCCTTCAGGAAGCTCCAATCCTCGTCCTGGCGAAACAGTTGGTATTTGCGGTTGACTTCCGGAACATGGTACCTGTCGGCCGATTGCGAGAATAGATGCGGCGCAACGGGAAAAAGAGTGAAGACCGCCAGCAGGTAAGTTGTGATTTTCATGGGCATGATTCACGTCAACTGTCCCACAGCGGCAAGGCCTATTGAATTTCCGATTGAGTGTCGATTGCGCGAGTTGCGGCATTGAGGAAGGGAAAATCCTCAATGACTGGCGCAGAGGAAATACTTATGGTGCCACATAGCCGGTGAGTGAGTACCTCGCGGCGGTGTTGTATCTTGCGTCGCAGCCATGCCGCAACGGCTGCACCAACCATTGGGGCAAGCAAGTAAGCCCACAAAAACCGCGCCTGCCCAGAGGCAACGGCAGGCCCGAACTGGCGAGCCGGGTTGAGGCTCCCCCCGGTGGCAGTTCCTAGGAATGCAATTCCCAGGCCTACCAGGCTTCCGACGATCCAAGGCACGAAAGAAGTGAGTCGCGGAACCGCGAGACAGAGCCCGACAACGAACGCAATCACAGTCATCCCAAGAGCTTCGACTAGGAACAACTCCCAGGTCGACCACCCGGGTCCTGGCTGTAGCACGGCATATACCACGGGTGGCTCCGCCACAATATGGCCCCAAACTGTGCGGGCAGCGACGACTCCCAATACCGAACCGAGCAACTGGGCAATGGAGTAGGGAATGACACCAGCTCCGGGGAAGACTCCGTAGCGCCACATGGCCAGTGAGATTGCCGGGTTCGTGTGCCCACCCGAGGCTCGTCCCGGCGGGCTGAGAATCAATCCCGCAAGAAGCAACGCAACTGAGGCGCCGACGATCCAAAGTTCAGCATGGATCCCGGGGATCGCACGTGAGATGGGTGATGGGCCAACTACCCACCTCACGATACTCACCACGCCGAAAAGCAGGATAGAGGTGAGGATCAATTCAATCGCACTATCCCGGGCCAGTCGAATGATTCCAAGGCGCTCGGCATTCTTCGGCAGTGCTGGAGATTCCTGCACTCTGCTTCTCCTATGGACCTAGGGTTAAAGGATTGAGCTCGGAGTCAAAAAGCGAAGCAATCGCAGCCCAGTCCCCATAGAGACTCTCCGAGGCGTTCAGGGCCTCGCAGGGCGGCCGAGGCATGGTGACTGGAACACCCGTAGTGCATCGCTGCTCCAACGGGTGAGGCGGGGTGGTAATAACCTCCGTAATGGGCCGTCGGAGCCCAGTCGAGTGCAGCGGGCAACGGGGGCGGGGCCAACTGGCTGAACTCCTCCGACGCATAAACGACCTCTCCACCTACCACCGTGAGAACAGATTGCAGGTCCTTGATCTCCAGCTCCGGAACAGAAAAGAAGTCTGAGGTGAGTACAGCGAAGTCGGCGAGTTGACCTGGAGCCAGCGATCCCTTTACATCTTCTTCGGCTGAGAACCAACTGCTCCCCTGTGTATAAAGGCGAAGCGCCTCCTCGCGCGACATTCGGTTTTCCCCGCCACAGAGCTGCATTCCGCCTACCGTGCGACCGGAGACGAGCCAATAAAGTGATAGGTAGGGATTGAAGCTTGCCACTCGTGTTGCGTCAGTACCCGCCCCGACATGCGCGCCCATCTCCAACATGCGTCGGACCGGTGGCGTCCTCGTCGCCGCTTCAGCGCCGTAGCGTTTGACGAAGTATTCCCCCTGGAAGGCCATGCGATGCTGGACGGCGATGCCGCCTCCGAGTGCGACGGTTCGATCAATGTTTTGGTCAGAAATCGTCTCCGCATGATCGAAGCACCAGTGCAGGCCGTTGAAGGGGATGTCGCGGTCAACCTTCTCAAAGACATTCAGGAATCGCTCGATGGATTCGTTGTAGGTGGCGTGCAGGCGGAATGGCCAGCGCTTCTCAGCGAGAAGCCGAACCACACTCTCGAGTTGTGTTTCGAGAGTGTGGTCGAGGTCCGGTCGTGGCTGGAGGAAATCCTCGAAGTCCGCGCCTGCGAAGACAAGATTCTCGCCGGCGCCATTGAGACGCAGGGTATGGTCGCCTTGGTAAAGAGATGCTGAAGACGTCCATTTGCTGAAGTCTTCGATCTCATGCTTTGGATGCTGCGTATACAGGTTGTACGCGACACGCAATGTCATCTGCCCACGCTTATGCAAGTCTTCGATAACTTTATAGTCGTCCGGATAGTTCTGGAATCCGCCGCCAGCGTCGATTACGCTGGTGATACCGAGCCGGTTTAACTCACGCATGAAGTGACGGGTTGATATGAGTTGGCCTTCATAACCAAGGACAGGACCTTTAGCAAGCGTCGAATAGAGGATACTTGCGTTAGGTCTGGCTATCAGCATGCCTGTTGGCGTGCCGCGCTTGTCACGCTGGATTTCGCCTCCCGGTGGGTCGGGTGTGTCCTTGGTATAACCGACGGCTCGAAGAGCAGCTGCGTTCAACATTGCCCGGTCGTAGAGGTGAAGGACAAATACTGGAGTGTCAGGAGCGACTTTGTTGATCTCTTCAAGAGTCGGCATGCGCCGCTCTCTAAACTGAAACTCTGTCCAGCCGCCGACGACACGGACCCATTGCGGGGCCGGGGTGCGCAGGACTTGCTCTTTCAACATGCGCATTGCATCGGCAAGAGAGGGAACGCCATCCCAGCGAAGCTCCAGGTTATAGTGCAGCCCCCCGCGGATCACGTGCATATGGGAGTCGTTAAGCCCGGGAATCACCGTGTGGCCGCCCAGGTCCACGAGTTTTGTGCCGGCCTCGCGATTCTGGAGCAAATTGGAGGAGGTGCCTGTGACAAGCACCTTTCCATCCACAACAGCCATCGCTTCGGCGAAGTACGGGGTCGAGTTGGTCGCGATCTTTCCGTTGTGATAGATCGTCTTCTGAGGCATAGCGTCCTCCGAGATTATCGAGCTGGTTTTGGAGAAAGTAGAGCGGGGAAGGCGGTCACGCTTCCCCGGCTACTACTTACTTGTGGGCTAGCTCAAGCGGAGGCGTCCAATCGGGAAGTTCCGTTGGCGACGCGCCATGCACCATCGTGTAGGCATATTCGACGCCCATTCCGTACGCACCTGTGTGCGCCTTTACGATGTCCATCACTGCGTCATACGTGTCCTTGTGAGCCCAGTCCCGCTGCCACTCGAGCATGACCTGGATCCAGGTGACCGGCTTGGCCCCCGCCTGCTCCACGCGGCGCATTGCGGCATCATGCGTCTTGACATCGAGGTCGCCACAGAGGTCCTCCACCACATACACTTCATAGCCGTCTGCGATAGCCTGGATCGTGGGAAAAGCTACACAGACCTCTGTCCAGAGTCCTGCGAGTACGATCTTTCTACGACCTGAGGCCTTGATGGCCGCGACGAACCTTGCATCGTCCCAGGAGTTCATGCTGCTGCGTTCGATGGGCGCGATGTCGGGGAACTGCGCCTTGAGCTGCGGCCAGATATAGCCGCTGAAGGATTTCGTCTCGACCGTGCTGAGAATCGTGGGCAAGCCGAACACTTTGGTCGCCTTTGAGAAACCCACGACGTTGTTAATGAGGGTTTGACGATCGATGCTGGTAATTCCGAATAGCATCTGTGGTTGGTGATCGATAAGCGCCACGACGCAATTGTCTGGCGTGAGCAACCCCTTTTCACTTCGTTTTGCGAGGGACATGGCTTTATCTCCTTTGTTCGCGTTATCAGCGCGTTGGTTTAGATTTCCTTGCAGCGCGTTTGGGCACGCATACACTCCGCGCCCGTTGTCCGGTAGTTCACGGAAGTTCCAGCACTGCGATCGGTGAATACCAAATTCTCCGACCGGCTGCGCCTCACATCGAGGCGCCGGCCGAGGGAATTCTTCGCCTTCATGCAACGTTTGCTGTCGAAGTCTGAAGTTCAGATTTGGTTTGCTTCGACTTCACAAGGTCAGCTGCAGACGCTCCTTCGAGCGATAGCCCGTAGCCGACTTCCCGCACAATGCGCTCTTTCAGGGGCTGGATGAAGTGGATCCGCGTATTCCGCCGCGTTACCTCGGGGACTTTTAGATAGAGCGTGGCCAATTCGTGTGCCCGGGCGAGAGCCTCACCGTTCGGCGTGACCTCAGCCACGACCCCCCATTCGTGTGCCGTACGTGCCGGCACCGGATGGGGGTTTATGAGGAACACCTCGGCTCGTCCCGCACCCGCGCGATAACTCCACGTGGTAAAGATTCCGTCACCGGGTGTAACACCAGCGGCAAAATGGGCCACATCCTGGAAGGTCGCCCCCTCGGCAGCCACAATCACATTGGCGAGCAGCAGATAATCGGTGTGAATATGCGCGCGCCCCTCGACCGCCGCTATGACCGGCACACGTATGTTGGCTATGTTTTCCAAAACCTGAACACCTTCGTCGTGAATCTGGCTCCAGATGCCAGGATCGCCGGGGTTGCCCCAAGATGACCAATCGACATCTGTAATGAAGTCTCCGCCTGCGCCCGTCAGGATTACGATCTTGTTGGCTCGATCCTGCGAAATACGATAGAAAGCCTCGACAAACTCAGTGTGAGTTTGTGCGGTCATAAGGCACGGCCCTCCGTTGGTGTGAAGTGAAACTGTCAACACGCCGTTGCCGTCTCGAGTCAGCTTCACGTAGTGATAAGAAGTGAAGTAGTCAGGTTGATCTGTTTGCATCGGAGTCTCCTCTGTGTTTGGGTGCCGGGGGTGAATCGTCTGCGACGGTTCGAAGGTCTCAGGCGACTTGCACGTGAACGCACACGCTCTTTAGCAGAGCACTCCGGATGCCAAAAATCAGTGTCGCAGCGTCGCCTGAATTCAAAAGGGTTGTGAAATGGCAAGTCTCACCGGTATTCGTGGCGTGGCAAATCTCTGACGTCAAGGCGGAAAGCAGATTGACGTGACGCGCAAGCGCAGCTCGCTCACGCGTTCAACTTCCCTCTAGAAAACCGGAATGGATGCTCCCCCGTCGTTTTGCAAGCGAAGAATGAGGTCGTCCGTCGAACCCGGGTTGTCGTTCGTGGCCGCGCTTCTGGAATGTATACGGCTAAAGCTTCGACCCACCATTCACCGAAATACCTGCTCCGGTGATCTACCGAGCACCATCGGAGGCGGGGAAAGCGATCTCGTCGGCGACATCATCGACCGATTCTATTGAGTGACTCCATGTTGAGTGTAAGATTGCGGCCCACTTCCGTTTAGGTAAAATTGGACTTATCGGTTTCAATTATCCTTGGCGGAACGGCGTTCACACGGATGCCAAATTGATCGAACAGCGAGGCCCAGTGTTTCACGTGGGATCGCTCAGGTGCAGCACTTCGAAACTGCCTGCGGGGCGAACAGCGAAGGGTAGCTAGAGTTGTTATCACGCAGCCACCCGAACGGTTATGCGCTCCAGCCGCCGTCCACGGTTAAGTTCTCGCCGTTGATGAACGCCGACTCTGGATGAGCGAGAAAAGCAACGGCAGAAGCAATTTCTTCGACTCGGCCGAACCGACCAACGCTGGTGAGCTTCTTCATCTCCTCCGCGTGACCGTTTGCTGGGCTCAGTTCAGTGTCGATGAATCCAGGCTGTACGGCGTTAACCGTAACTCCGGTAGCTCCCAACTCGCGCGAGAGTCCGCGTGTGAAGCCGTGGACCGCAAACTTGGTTGCGACATACATCGTCACGCCGGGAAGGGGCGCTGACTCTCCGTGAATGGAGCCGATGTTGATGATCCGCCCCCACTTTTGCGAAAGCATCCGGCGCGCGGCGTCCTTTGATAACGCGATGAGGGGCCGAACGTTGAGATTGAAATGCTTGTCGTAGGAGTCTTCCGCACCCTCCATGAACGGCCCGAAGACCACCGTTCCTGCATTGTTTACGAGAATGTCGAGACGTCCGCCGAAGGAGCCACCGAAAACCTGGTCGATGGAGGCGATCAGCTTATTGATTCCCAGGACGGTGCTGAGATCAGCACCCACAGCCTCTGCGTTCCCGCCTGCATTGCGGATGTCCTTGACGACCTTTTCTGCACGCGCGGGACTTGCCGCATAGTTGACAATGACGTAAGCACCATCGGCGGCTAAGCGGATGGCGATAGCAGCTCCGATTCCGCGCGACGCCCCAGTGATGAGTGCAAGTTTGTTCTCCAATGGCTTGGACATGTTCAATCTCCTATCTGGATAATTTTCCTGCTGGCGCTCAACCACCGCGCCTCGGTTCCCTTCTCCCGCAAGGGCCAACCTGCGATAGTTGATCCGGTGCCACTCTCGAGAATCACGAGATCGAAGTCTTCCACCTGCGACTTATGGGCCGGAGGTAAAGTTGAATTGTTCTCTGTGTTATTCATGTTCATCCCTCACGGAAGTTCCAGCGCTGCGATCGGTGAATACCAAATTCTCCGACCGGCTGTGCCTCAAATCGCGTCGCCGGCCGGATGAATTCTTCGCCTTCATGCAACTTTTTCTGTCAAAGCCTGACTTTCCGATTTGGTTTGCTTCGACTTCACAAAGTTGGCTGCAGTCGCTCCTTCAAGCGGTAGCCCGTCGCCGACTTCCCGCACAATGCGTAGTCATCGCTTGCTTCTGAGGTCATGGCAGAAAGCAGGTTGACGCGGCGTGCGAGCGGAATTCCATCTTCCGATGTGGGTTTCGCACTTGAACGTCCCCTCTTTAGCAGAACATGCCGAGTGCCAGGAATCAGAGTCGCAGGATCGCCTGAATTCAAAAAGTGTTGCGAAATGGCGGATCTCGCCGGTATTCAAGGTTGAACATTTGCGCAAAGCGCCTACGTCCCTGCCGCGCAGACGTCGTGTGGTCCGAAGATCCAGCTGCAAGAATTCCTACTGCGCACGAGTCCATTGCCAGTCACGGACCTCAGGCATATCCTCTCCATATTCCGATACATAGAGCCGATGGCGCTGCATGAGCTCGCTATGCGTCTGTTCGCTCTCGGCGACTCGCGCGGCCAACCGTGGCGTGCTCCGAATTGCGTCCAGCGCTAGCGTGTAGCGGTCGATCCTGTTGCGCACGGTCATGTCGAAGGGCGTGGTGGTTGTACCCCGTTCTCTGAAACCGTGGACATGAAAGTTGTCATGGTTGGTGCGTTTGTAAGTGAGCTTGTGAACGATTGTGGGATATCCATGAAATGCGAAGATCACCGGCTTACTTTTGGTGAAGATGCGATCGAATTCTTCGTCGTTTATGCCGTGAGGATGATCACGCTGCGACTCCAGCGTGAAAAGATCAACTATGTTGACGAATCGCATCTTCATGTTCGGAGCCCAGTCGCGCAGCACCGTGACTGCGGCGAGCGCCTCCATTGTAGGTACATCGCCTGCGCATGCGAATACTACGTCGGGATCTGCTCCTGCTGTCCTGTCTTCATTGCCGGCCCAATCCCATATGCCTAATCCCGCGATGGTGTGGCGCACCGCAGCCTCAATTTCCAGATATACCGGAGCAGGTTGTTTGCCGGCGATAATCAGATTGATATAGTTTCTGCTTCGCAGGCAATGGTCCACCACAGAAAGGAGCGTGTTCGCATCGGGCGGCAGATAGATGCGTACTGCTTCCGAATTCTTATTTGCGACGTGATCGATGAACCCGGGATCCTGATGGGAGAACCCATTGTGATCCTGCCGCCATACATGGGATGAAAGCAGATAATTCAAAGAGGCAATCGGCTTGCGCCAGGGCGTGTAATGGCTTTCCTGCAGCCATTTGGCATGCTGGTTGAACATGGAATCGACGATATGGATGAAGGCTTCATAGCAGGAGAAAAAACCGTGGCGACCGGTCAGAAGGTATCCTTCTAGCCAGCCTTGGCATAGATTCTCTGACAGGACTTCCATCACGCGGCCGTCGACCGAAAGGTCTTCATCGACACGCGCGTATTCTGCGTTCCAGCGCTTTCCGCTTGCTTGATAAATGGCTTGCAGCCGGTTGGAAGCGGTCTCGTCCGGGCCGAAGACGCGGAAGTTGCGGGACGCCAGGTTGTTCTCCATAACATCCCGAAGCAGATTCCCCAGAATCGTCGTTGCGCTGATCTCCTTTTCGTTGGGGCAGGCAACCGCATATTGACGAAAATCAGGCATAACCAGGGGCTCGAGGAGTTGCCCCCCGTTCGCATGTCGATTCATTCCCATGCGAAGTAGGCCCTTCGGCGCAATATCAGCCAACTCCGATCGCAGTGCGCCAAGTTCGTCGAAAAGTTCTTCGGGACGGTAGGAGCGAAGCCATCCTTCGAGAATCTTCAGGTGCTCCGGATTCGTCCTGACCTCCTCAAGGGGAACCTGATGCGCACGCCAGGTGCCCTCAATCTGTTTGCCGTCAACCACTCTAGGTCCGGTCCATCCCTTTGGGGTGCGAAGGATCAACATGGGCCACTTCGGCCGGGTCGGGTCATTGCCGTCGCGGGCTTTCTGCTGGATGCTACGAATTTCCTTATAGATGTCGTCGAGGATGGACGCCATCGCCTGATGCATTGCGTCCGGATCATCACCCTCAAGGAAATGAGCCTTATAGCCGTATCCGCGAAACAATGACTCGAGCTCATCGTTCGCAATACGCGCAAGGATTGTTGGATTGGCTATTTTGAAGCCGTTGAGGTGAAGTATCGGTAGCACTGCGCCATCTTTAATGGGATTGAGGAACTTATTGGAATGCCACGAGGCAGCCAGAGTGGCAGTCTCTGCTTCCCCGTCGCCGACGATGCAGGTCACGATCAGATCCGGATTGTCGAAAGCGGCTCCAAATGCGTGAACGATGGAGTATCCGAGTTCACCACCTTCGTTGATAGATCCGGGAACGTTGGCAGCGTCATGGCTCGGGATGCCGTACGGCCACGAGAACTGCCGAAAGAGGCTCTTTAAGCCGTGTCGGTCACGCTCAATATTCGGATAGAGTTCGGTGTAGCTCCCCTCAAGATAGGTGTTGGCTATGATCCCCGGAGCTCCATGTCCTGGACCGACGACGTACATCATATTTGCCCCATGCATGCGGATGAGGCGATTCAGGTGAACGTAGATGAAATTCAACCCGGGCGTTGTACCAAAGTGTCCAAGGAGCCGTGGTTTGATGTCTTGAATTGCCAAAGGCCGTTCAAGCAGAGGATTATCTTTGAGGTAGATTTGGCCAACGGAAAGGTAATTGGCGGCGCGCCAGTATGCGTCGATTGTTCTGAGTTCTTCATCCGATAGAGCTTTGGGCATAAAGATGGATTCTCCTTTTGTCTCCATCTCTCCTTGTCGATTGTCTGCGGAGAGATTGGATTCCCTGAGGACCCCATATTTTGGAGCGGGGCGACTAGCCTCCGATGTTCAGCACGAGCTTGATCTCCAGGTAGTTAAACCTCGAATGCGGGATGGGGAGCCATTCCACGCCTATGGCAGTATCTGATGTCGTTCTCGGTTGCATTCATCCCGGCCTCATTGTCTCCGACAAAGACGCAATACTCCGTGCCGCTGAAGTGGATCTCGAATGGCGACGTGTCTCCGCGATCGGTCTGTATGAGCGGAGAATCCTGCGGTTCCTTCCGCCAGAGTTCGATCCTGTGTGCCCGGACCGAATTCACTATCTTGCCCTTGCGCAGCAACCTCAGCTCCAGGCCAGTGCCCTCACCGTCCCGCTTCACCTGGTGCTCGCCAACGACAGGCGGCTCTCCATTGACAAATACTTGTTCGGGACTTTGAAATGAATCCCCGCCTAGCTTCATTTTCGCTGGTGACTGCACTTGTTCCCGAACCGCGATCCGGCACGAAAATACTGAGATCTTCAAAGGGGTCTTCTACTCCTCGTATCAGCCCCCTCGATACCGCCAATTCGCGGCGCTCGGCGTAGCGTAGGAGAGGATCTCAACATCGATACCGGCGTCGTCCATGGCAGCGATCCGCCCCTCGGCCAGATCATAGATACCGGCTGGGGTCCCGGTTTTCGGGTCTTCGGGGAATTGTCCCGATTTTCTCATTGTTTCTGACACTTCCGCATATGGATCGTTCGCTTTTGAAGCGGCTTCGTGTATTGACGGAAGCCCATATTGTTCCTCGCCCCCGATACCCGTCATTGAACCTTCGTGACTTGATTCTCCCAAGTTAGTGAGGATGAGTGAACCGTCTGTTGCGTATCCAAGAACGTCCACCCTCTTTACTGAGCATGCCGAGTGCCAGGAAGCGGGGTCGAAGTATCGCCTGAATACAAAAGGGTTGCGAAATGGCGAATCTCGCAGGTATTGGTTGCGCGTCGAACCTATGACGTCAAGTCGGAAAACGGATCGCCGTGGCGCGCGAACACAATTCCATCACGCATTCAACTGAGAGGTTGAGACAAACCGGGAAGACTATTTCTTGGAAAGTACCGGCGGGAGCTGAACCAAGCGGCGACCGCACCTTTCTTTCTTTGTGCGATGAAGGGAGGGAGTCCGCGCGCTCCCTTAGCCCAGAAGGCGGGCGGCTCTCATTTCACACTCGCGGTGCTCTTCCATGCGGGTAGCATCGGGTTGAGCCGTCGCAGGACGCTCCGGACCAGAATCAACGTTTGGGTTTACGCTGCCTCAAGGGAGGACAGTGCACGCATGACCGCAGAGCATGGCGTCAAGGTGTTCAATTAATTACCATTTATGATGCCCATATGCATCGATGAAGCGGCTGTTGAAGTAGATTCCCGGGGGCCCATACGAGCGTCGATGAATAGTCCCGATGGAGCAGAGGCCAGGCATAGTGGAGATGTCAGAGTATGTGCGGGAATGAATTCGTGAGGATGAGGAATTCATCCTGTACCGAGCACGTACAAGCGCAACAGAACCGTCGTCTGTTCTTCTGCTGACCCCAGCTTCAATACACTCCTGACCGGAAAGCCTCAAGAAGATAGAGCACGAATATTCGCTTTGTCGCGATTTCGACCCAACATGGGCAGTTCGACCCCTTGCTCTATCTGACGGACAGAAAGCACTTGTGCTCGAGGATCCCGGTGGTGAGTTTCTCCATCGCCTCATTCAAGGCCCGATGGAAACAGAGCAGTTTTTGTGCATCGCCATTGGCCTTTCAACCGCGCTCGGCCAGTTACACAATCGGTCGGTGATCCACAAAGACCTGAAACCCTCGAATGTCCCTGTCGACGCCGCGACCGGTCATGCTTGGCTCACCGGTTTTGGAATCGCCTCGCGTCTTCCGCGCGAACAGCAGTTCCCCACTCCCCCCAGTTCATCGCTGGAACACTGCCCTACATGGCACCGGAACAGACCGGGCGAATGAATCGTTCCATCGATCTGCGCAGTGACCTTTATGCTTCGGGCGTCACGCTGTACGAAATGCTGACTGGGAGTCTGCCCTTCATCGCTTCCGATCCGATGGACTGAGTGCGGTGCCATATTGCAAGACAGCCAGTTCCGCCTAAAAGTGAAGTCGCTTTACAACTTTTGGGTTGCGTCGTTTTTGAACCAGTCGAGGGCGATTTCAGTATACCGGCCGACTTCGATGAGGTAGCCGTCGGGATCACGCATGTCGCAGCGCCATTTCCAGCCGTCAGGATTGGGTAATGACTGGGTAAGATAGAACGCTCCATCTTCGCCGCATTGTTTGTAGCAGGCCCAGATGTCGGCGACACGCAATTTAAGGAAGCCATTGACTCTGTTCAGATCCGACGGTGTTTCAAGAAGGACATCTCACTTGTCGGGGGTCGGGCCACCGCCGGAATTGAAAATGATCCACGTATTCGCCAGCTTGATGTAGCAGGGAGTTTTTGGCTCGATCGATTTCCCGCCAAGAACTTGGACCTAGAAGTCCCTTGATTTTCTCTGGCCGCTCACGGTGAAGAAGTGAGTTGCGAAGAAGCCTTCGTGTGCAATCGGCGCGTCAGCTAGATTCATGCGGTGCCTCCTGTTGTCGATGAATGAGGATGCGGCCGGAAACGCCTACGGTCTAAAGGAGGCGCTTCATCTGCTGGCTACCGCATACCGGGCAGCTAGTTCAGGAGCGATTCCCAGTTGACCGGCACTCTTCCCGCGGGTCCAGGAGAGGGCTGATTTCTCGGATGCGAGTGCGGCGGAAGCAACTCCGCACCCTTGATCATCACCTGCTTCTCATAATCGTAGAACCAATCCTCACCCGGCTCAAAGCTGGTTATGATTGGATGCCCCGTCGCCGTCGCATGCTTTGATGCATGCTGACTCGGAGAACTGTCACAGCATCCGATGTGCCCGCACTCGGCACACCGTCGGAGATGAAACCACCAACCTTCCGGCGACGCCAGGCATTCCACACATCCATCGCCACTTGGTTTCGATGCGCGATTCAGTCCGCGCTGATTTTTCTTCATTTCGATTTTCCTTTAGACGTTGCATGTCCAGTAAAGAGTTCAAGCCACCAGCAAGATCTTCCCAATACCACCCTTTTCTGCCGCTGCTTGAGCCTCGGCCGCTTCACTGAGTGGCAGTTTCTGGCTAATCGGGATTATCAGCTTGCCATCTCGCACCGCTTCGGCCATGAACTGAAGAGTTTTCGCATCAGGTGCCGCGTACACCGGTACCACCTTTAGAGTTGGTAACTTCTCCGCATTCCGTGGTGCCCCGAGAACAGATGCAAACACTCCTCCCGCCTTCACCTTGGCGATCAATTTTTCTGCAGTCTTGCCATTGACCGTATCGGCAACGACATCAAGCATCGGAAGATTCGCAATCGCATTGTCGTCATCGGTTGCTACCAACTGATCTGCGCCGATGGTCTTCGCTTCATCCATCTGGCTCTTCAGTACCCCCGCAATCACGACTGCTCCCCGTTGGTTCGCTGTGAATACCGCCGAACGCCCGACACTTCCAGCAGCACCTACGACGAGAACCGTCTGGCCCGCTTTGATCCCGGTAGCGGAAATGAGCTGGTTGCCAGTCGTCGTCACCAGCGGCAGCGCCGCCGCCTGGATCAAATCGAGTCCCTCGGGAATATCCGCTAGAATGTCCGCTTTCACCACGCAGAGTTCGGCGTAGGTGTTGGCCGCCATGGCGAACACCTGGTTCCCGGCGGTGAAGGCTTCAACTCCCGGTCCAACCTTCACCACCGTCCCCGCCATATCGACTCCTATGAGGCCCGGGAAGTGGATGGGATAAAAATCCTTCGTAAATCCAGCACGCCGCTTGTAGTCGATCGGATTCACGCTCGTGGCGGCGACCCGCACCAACACTTCGCCCCGACCGGGGACCGGGTCAGGGTACTCCTCGAACTTCAGTACTTCAGGACTGCCGTATTGGTGGACAACAACTGCTTTCATATTTCGTCTCCTTATGCGGTGCGCAAACAGTCACTAACAAAACCTAGATGAGCGAAGCCAGAATTGGGAACCGACGCCATGGACCCCCAAGAATTCGAAACTGGAAGCCGCCGGGATAGGCATGACGATAGAACTCAGTGAGAAACGATCCACCGATTCTGCCGCTCAACGCGCTGAACATAGGCTCATCCGACATCACAGATATCCATAGGATTCTTCCACCCGAAGTGGGGTGAGGTGGAGTTCCACAAACAACCTGCTCCTCACCTCACGATGCGTTCAACGGGTCACCGGTTGCATAGCGGGTTCGAGAACATGATCGGTCACACGGGTTGGTTTCAGTGTGCTCAAAATATTTCTGGCTTTAGCCGCCTCAGCGGGAGCCCCATGAGCAACCACCAGATACTGGCCAGCCTTTATGGTGGACTCGTAAGTTACGATGCTGTCTCTTGGTATACCTATGCTGTACAGACCCGCACCGATAGCACTCAAACCACCGACGAACACCGCGTCCTCCAGGCCGGCGACGATCGAAGCCACCAATGGACCGCCAACCAGCACAGAACCTATCGCGGGCACCCAAAAGAATGCTGCCCCAAACAGTAAGCCCCAGAACCCGCCCCAGAAAGCGCCCTGCTTACCCCAATACTTCATACGGTCTCCCGCGTTGTAGTAGCCAACGACTTGCTCGTCCGTGTGATAGTCCTTCCCCACAACTGACAACTTCTTCATGTCGAAGCCTGACTTCTGAAGTTCCTTCACCGCGTCTTCCGCTGCCAAGTGGTTGTCATATACTGCGATGACTGCGTTTGTGTCCGTCATATTCTGTCTCCTCTTCAGGTTTGGTTTTGGTTGATGGAGATTTCACTTCACTTTTGCCATTACTTCCTCTGTCGGCCGACTGTGCGCGGACTGAATTCACCACCTTGCCGTTGCGCAGCATCCCTTAGTTCCACGCCAGTGCCCACACCGTCCCCCTTCATCTGGTACTCGCCAACGAACATCGGCTTTTCAATGACAAATGCTTGCTCGGTGACTTGATTCTCCCAAGTAAGTGAGGATGAGTGAACCGATTGTTGTGTATCCAAGAACGTCCACCCTTTTTACTGAGCATGTCGAGTGCCAGGAAGCGGGGTCGCAGCATCGCCTGAGTTAAAAAGGGTTGCGAAATGGCGAATCTCGCCGGTATTGGTTGCGCGTCGAATCTATGACGTCAAGTCGGAAAACAGATCGCCGTGGCGCGCGAACACAATTCCATCACGCATTCGGCTGAGAGGTTGAGACAAACCGGGAAGACGATTTCTAGGAAAGTACCCGGCTGGAGCTGAACCGAGCGGCGACCGCACCTTTCCTTCTTTGTGCGATCAAGGGAGGGAGTCCGCGCGCTCCCTTAACGCAGAAGGCGGGCGGCTCTCATTTCGCACTCGCCGTACTCTTTCAAGCGGGCAGCATCGGGTTGAGCCGTCGCAGGACGCTCCGGACCAGAATCAACGTTTGGGTTTACGCTGCCTCAAGGGAGGACAGAGCACGCATGACCGCAGTGGATGGCGTCAGGGTGTTCAACTAATTATCATTTATGATGATGCCCATATGCATGCATCGATGCAGCGACTGTTGAAGTAGATTCTTGGGGGCCCATACGAACATCGATGAATAGTCCCGATGGAGCAGAGGCCAGGCATAGTGGAGATGTCAGAGTATGTGCGGGAAAGTCTTCGTGAGGATGAGGAATTCATCCTGTACCGAGCACGTGCAAACGCAAGCGCAGCAGAACCGTCTTCTGTTCTTCTGCTGACCCCAGCTTCAATACACCCCCGACCGGAAAGCCTCAAGAAGATAGAGCACGAATATTCGCTTTGCCGCGAGTTCGACCCAACATGGGCAGTTCGGCCCCTTGCTCTATCTGAGTGCAACGGACGGAAAGCGCTTGTGCTCGAGGATCCCGGTGGTGAATTTCTCCATCGCCTCATTCAAGGCCCGATGGAAATAAAGCAGTTTTTAAGCATCGCCATTGG
>Ga0206814_10158_pt2 | contig 16855 bp, 9 predicted proteins | sample Alteio_BWOrgCont_90_FD_152850 | JGI IMG/M metagenome (GOLD analysis project Ga0206814, IMG submission 152850) | Enriched cells from forest soil in Barre Woods Harvard Forest LTER site, Petersham, Massachusetts, United States -... | ecosystem: Environmental > Terrestrial > Soil > Temperate forest >...
TCAGCCGGTGCGACGAAGCGAATCGCGCCCATTTCGGCCGACGCGAACGCCTTGCGCGCGGCGCCGCCGAACGGAATATGCTCGAAAACATCTTTGGCTTTTTCGCGAACAAAATTCGCTAGCGGTTTGCTGCGCAGCATCGAAAGATACGAAGCGACCGCGCCAACGTTCGGCGCGATCGACATTTCGTTGTCGTTCAAGACGACGATGAAATTCGAATTGAGTTGCCCGGCGTTATTGAGCGCTTCATACGCTAGGCCGCCGGTGAGCGCGCCGTCGCCAAGCACGGCTACGACGGTCTCGTCGCGACCGGAAAGATCGCGCGCCACCGCCATACCGTAGGCGGATGAAACCGACGTTGAGGCGTGGCCCGCGCCGAAATGATCGTACTCAGATTCGCTGCGCATCGCGAAGCCGGAGATGCCACCACCCTGGCGCAACGTCGCGAAGCGGTCGCGTCGGCCAGTCAAAATCTTGTGCACGTACGTCTGATGCGAAACGTCCCACACGAGCTTGTCGCTCGGAAGGTCGAGCACGCGATGCAACGCGATAGTCAGCTCGACGACTCCTAAATTGGGCGCCAAATGCCCGCCGTTACGCGAGCACGTAACAACCAGCATGTCGCGGATTTCGCGCGCAAGCACGTCGAGTTCGTCGCGGCGGAGCGCCTTGACGTCAGCTGGGGAATTGACCCGTTCGATGACCATAGTGACCGGCGTTGGTTCGCCGTCCGCGGCCCCGAGCCCGCCCAAGAGGGGCACCCTCGAACCGCGGAGTTGACGCGCGACCCTGCGCTCCGTAGAATCACGAGGTTTATGCGAACTCGTCTCTGTGCCGCTCTGGCGCTCCTTTTAGCCGCCGGTTGCGCACGGGGGCCGCAGGCTCTGCCGACCGCCCCCTCCGGTGGCGTCACGGCCACGGCGACGATGCACCTCGTCATCCCGCTGGCCAACGCACCTGCTTCGCGACGGCCCGCCTACATCTCGACCCAGACGCAGTCGATCGGCCTTACAGTCGTATCGACGACGACAAGCATCACCGCACTCAATTCAACGTTCAACGTCACGCCTGGATCCGCAGGATGCACTACGGGAACTACGACCATCACGTGTACGGAGTCATACGCACTCGGGCCGGACTCGTACCAAGCAACGATCACGGCATACTCGTCAACAGCTGGCGGAGGGTCGGTTCTTTCGAAGGCCACAAACGTCGCCTTCACCGTGCAGCTCGGTGTCGCCAATGCTATTCCATTTACGCTGCTGGGCCTTCCCAATTCGGTCGCGTTCGCGCAAAGCGTGCTATCGGCGCCCGCTGACGGCGCTATGCATCATCTCACGCTCACGCTCAGTTCTACCGATGCGTCCGGCAACACGATCGTCCCCCCCGGTAACTACAACACGCCGATTTCACTTTCCATTTCGGGCGACCCAAACGGCGCTCTCTCCCTGAGCACATCGACGATCGCCGCACCCGCCAACGCCAGCGGTACGACGAGTGTCACCGTGACGTACGATGCAAGCAAGAGCCTCACGTCGGCGACGATTACGGCCACATCTGGCTCCGCCACGACCGCGGTCAACGTGAATCCGCTGGTCTATACTCCGACGAGTAGTCACGCCATGTACGTCGGCCAAACCATCGACCCCACCGTGACGGTTTCAGAAGCACATTATTCCGGCGCATTTACGATCGCAGGGCTCTCATCAACCGCAACGACTTCGTGCGTTCCTGTTTCTTGTGCGCCCTCGAGCGCGGGCGGGTCGGTTGTTATCACGCTTTCGCCGAGCGCAATCGGGCAGGCGACAATGACGGTAACGGATACAGCGGGAACGCAAGCCTCGGTTTCGGTCGGCGTCGGCGGCCTCAAGACATACACGACTTCGCAGAGTGGCCTCACCATAACGGGAATCGCTCTTGATTCGAGTGGGAATATTTGGCTGGCCGGCCGCGGAACGCTCTATGATTTCAACCCGAACACATGCACGACGTCGTGCGCGCTCACGTCTACCTCGCTCGGTACAGAAACGGCCTCCGACGTGATTCTTGGGCCCGATGGCAAGATGTGGGCCGTCGGCTCCAAGGTCGAACAGTTGACGGGGTGCAGTCCGTGCACCATAACGACCTACGCGCCACCAACGGCGTTGTACCAAGCGGCGATTGGCGCGGACGGGAACATTTGGGCGACGTCACAGTTTCTGACCTCGGTCGATCGGATAACCACATCGGGTACGATCACCAGCTTCACCGCTACGCCGAGCCCCACAAATTTCATTACCGCTTCTCCCAGTGGCGTGCTGTACTACACGATCGAAGGAGCCCCGGACGGCGCCAGCCACCTCGATGCGTTTACCCCATCGAGCTGCTCCTCCACGTGCACGATTTCAACCAATTCAGCGCCCGCCGGAAACGGTATCACGAGCGCACCCAACGGCCTGATTTGGTACGTAAGCGGAACGTACCTCACGGAGATTTCACCGGCTGGTTGCACCAGCGCCTGTACGGCAACAACCTACACGTTTACCGCGGTCTCCGGGGTCAACGGATCACCAATCACCGCTGCCGGCAGCTATCTATGGACAAACGATGTAAGTCACAGCCCCAATGTCCTGTATCGCATCGATCCAAGCTCATGCTCAACCACGACGTCGACGTGTACCTCGATATCATTCGCACTCCCATCGGGCGTTTCGGGCGTGTACAAGATGGCGGTTGATTCGAGTGGCAACATCTGGGCTGGGACCACTAGCGACATCGTCGAAATGGTCGCGCCCTAAGGCGTGAACGCGTAGACCTCGGCGCCGCCCGAGTCGGTGAGCCAGAGCCGTCCATCCGGCCCTGAGGTCATCTCAGCAATATGCGCGATCGCAGTGAGTGGGAACATCGAAAAGGTGCTCGTGGAAATCACGAACCGACCAATAGTCGTGTTTGCCACGAACCACAAGTTGCCGTCGGCCCCCGTGACAATAGCATTCGGCGAGAGGCCTCCAGGAACGGGGTATTCGGTGATCGTTCCGGTTGGCGTGATGCTCGCAATCTTGTTTCCGGTAGCCTCGACGAACCACACATTTCCATCCGGGCCAAGACACAATCGGTAGGGCTCCGCTGCCGCCGTGAGGCCGGCGCTGTATTCGGTGATGGTTCCCGTTGAAGTAATAGCGCCGATTTTATCGGTGGCAAATTCGGAGAACCACATACGCCCGTCACCGCCTTTCGTGATGGCCTCAACCGTCGAGCCGGCGGACAGGCCCGCCGTATAAGCGGTCACCGCGCCCGCTGTTGTACTCTCAATAATGGAGTTCGAGGAGGCATTGACGGCCCAGATGTTCGTGCCGTCGCTTGCGATGCCGATGCCGAAGCCGCTGCCGGGCATGAAATAGTAGTTCAAGCCACTTCCCGATACGGACACCGTTCCGAGATTGACCGTGTTCCCCGTGAACCACAGATTGCCATCGGGTCCGTTGACGACGTCGTAAGGTGCCGGATTAGGTGAGGCCGAGCTCGCGACAGCAACCGAAGAGCCCACGGTGTTGGTCACAGGATTGATCACGGCGATCGCATTCGCCGCCGGCATCGGGACGTAGATCTGACCGTCGCTGCCAACTGCCAGGCCTTGCCCGGTTGACGCTATCGTAAAGCTAGTTTGCGCCGCCGGCACAGACGCCGTTGCCGAGCCGCTCGGTCCGGTACTTAGCGTCGCAGAGATTGTCGCCGTAGCTCCGCCCGTCATATCAGCGGGCGTTATGCCCGAGGGGTTGTACGCGACGGTCGCGCCGCCTGGCAACGGCGAAGGCATGCTCGCAGGCGTTACCGTGAAGAGCGAAGTGTTGCTGCTCGCCAGGTTGATGGTTAGCGGAGCACCGTTGATATCAACGTACGAGTTGGCCACGATCGCATCGTTCGCCGCATCGAGGGCGACGACCGCAGCTTGCTGCGTCAGGGCAACGGTTGTGTGCACGATTGGGACGGGGAGTGTGACGCTTACGGCCGTTGCGACGCCGTCAAGCGAGAGTGGGATCGCATTGGCGGTGCCGACCACAATAGTCGGCGTTAGAAAGAGATAGCCGAGCTCGTGAGCCCCACCGGGAATCGATCCGCTTACCGGCGCTGCATCGTACGACGTTATGGTCATGGTGTACGCGCCAGGAGCAAGCGCCATCGTTTCGTTGCACGTACGCGATCCGTCGGAATTCGTCGGGCATCCCGCCGACGACACATCAAACGTCTGGGTGATCGGCACGCTCGTTCCAGCCGGGCTCGGTTGCACAACGATTTGCAGGCCGTTGGTGCTCGCGGCTTCGGCCATGCGCCGCTTGATGCGGGCCGGAGCGTTTGCCCCTGCGGAAGCTACGACGATTTTAATCGCGACTTGCTCGCGCGCCGCCGCCGTCGGCGCAGCCTTGGGAATCGCCGGAGAACCGGCGCCACCACCACCGCCGCATGCAACAATTGCTACGGCTAGCACGCCGAGCGCTGGGAAGATCAACTTGCGCAGCGTGATCACGGTGTCAGCGCTCCCATCTTTTCAACGCCACCTTCGGTAAACCAGATCCGTCCATCAGGGCCTGCCGTAATTCCCGCTGGATTGGCTGACGCACTTGGGATGCTAAAGTGCGTGAAGACGTGGGTCGTCACGTTGAATTCTCCGATGCTGTTGGAGCCTGGAGCGGTGAAATACAGGTTGCCGTCGCTGCCAAACGCGAGCCCGGCCGGCGAATCGGTTGCTCCGATCGGGTACGTGCACCAACCACCCGAGATGATGCACGGGGTCGGCGCGTATTCGAGGAGGGCATTGTTGGTCTGGTCGGCGATCCACAGATTACCGCCGGAATCAACCGCGACGGCCGATGGCCCGACACCCGATCCGGGGATCGTCACCGTCATCGGGTTGACGCCGAGCCGCTGCAGCACGACCTTCGATGGGGTACCCGGACAGACGACATATTCGCCGTGCGCAATGCCGCCGTTGGCAATTAACGTCGGACTGCACCCGAGCGCGTAGGTCCCAGCAATCGATAAGAACGGCGGCTGGTCGTACATTGCATTGTTCATGTTGTCGATCATCCACATGTCGCCGTTCGGGCCAAGGGCAACGCCGGTTAGCTTCATAGCGCCAGGGACCGCAAAGGTGCCAACTGGGGGCGTTGGATCGGGCTGGGTGGCGTACGTATAGCTGTTGGTACCGTTGGTTACAAACCAGATGTTGCCGTCGGGTCCCGGCGCCATTGAAACTGGCGCGTACGACGGCGGCGACACGGTCCAGTTGACTTCGTTTCCACTCGTGTCGTAGCCCCAAATCGTGGACCCGAGGCTTGAAGCGACGTAGATATTTCCGTCGGCTCCGGCAGTTATCACATTCGGAACGGCAACCGGAGTTCCGTATTCCGTGATGCCGCCAATTTGTAAAACGGGGCCGGTTGTTGTAGTAATGTACGCGATCGCATCGGTCGTGGCGGTGCCGTCATTGACACTGATGGTGCACCCATTGGAAGCAGCGACCACGGCCTGGCTCGTAACGACCACCGTCGCGGAAGCGCCCGAACCCGTAACGGACCCCACCGTGGCTCCGGTAGTACAGGCCGTCGCAGTCGACTGCGTAGCAACATACGTGTTCGTTCCCGAGGCTTCGCTGATATTCAGCGTCGCGGTTTGGCCAAGGCCGGTAAACGACAGCGCGCCGTTTACAAAATACGGCGATGCCGACGTGACATAGAGCGGCGCTAGCACAATCGTTTGCGCGGCGGTCGACCCAGCGGTAATCGATATCGATGCCGAATACCCCGCTGACCCTAAACCATCGTACGCAATGCCAAGCGATTGGCTCGACTGCGTCAGGGTGGCGCTTGTCCCCGCGTTCGTGCCGTTGACGGTGAGCTGGGTGTGCCCGGTCGTACCGGTTCCCGCTGTCTCCGTGACCGTTACCACTATGGGGTTGGAGTATGGATCGTTCTGCCCCGCAGTAATGGGAGCGTTCGAAAAATCCGTCGGATCGAGCAAGATTGCCGAAGTTTGCAGAACACCGCTTGCTGGAAGCGTGACAAAATTATGACTGGTGAGACCCACGTTCCCGATGGTCGGCAACACGTACACTGGCAGCGTCGGCGTTTGCCCGGAGACAACCGCAATATTCGTGATGTTCGATACGCCCAACACGTGGGCACCGGTCGGAATCGAGCCACCCGAAGGAGCCGTGTCGTACAACGTCACCTGAAAGTCATCGCTACCGATTGGAGCCACGACGTTCAGCGTACATGTACGTCCACTACTACCGGTTGCGCAGACCGTCGAACCGCTTGAGATGTCGAAGGTCGTCGGCGTCAAGGTTCCGCCGTGCGAACCTGCGGCGACGACGGCGCCGTTTGCTCCAGAACTGACGAAATTGCGTCGGAGACTGCTCGACCCACTCGGCTGGCTCGGAATAGTCAGACGAACCTTTGCGGCGCCACTCGCCGACGGCTGGCCTGGAGCGTTAGGAGCGGGAATCGCCGACGAGCCACCCCCACCGCCGCACGAAGCTAGCGCAACGCTAAGCACGAGCGCAGCTAACCTGGGTCGCAATTTCATAGTAGGAGTGAATTAAGCGGGGGCCCGCAAGAGCCCCCCTCCGGCGCGCCTAACTACCTATCCAATGCACGACTTGCCGCCGGTCATCGTGCCGATCAAGAACCGCCGCGCCGTGGGCGACCTCGCGAAGATCCTCTCGACCATCTTCAATCCGTTCTTGACGGCGCTTGCCTTGTTCATCATCCTAGCGCACGCCAGCGCCCGGGGAACGTTCGATTTTTGGTGGCTGCTCTTTCTCTCGACGTTCTTTACGTCGCTCGGGCCGATGATCTATGTCTTCTGGCTTTACGGCAGCGACCGCATCTCCGATCTCGACATGTCGGTGCGGCACGAACGCGAGTCGGTGTTCTTCACCTTTGTAATTTTCTATCTCGCGGGAACGGTCGTGCTGTGGCTGACGCATGCTCCGACGCTGATGATCGCATCGATGGCGGCCTACACACTTTCAACGCTTGTCGTGCAATATATTACCCGCTATTGGAAAATCAGCACACACGCGCTCGGCATCACGGCGCCGCTCGTCGCGCTCACGCTGCTCTACGGCAACGTGACGCTGCCTTTTCTCGTGCTCATTCCGATGGTTGGGTGGGCACGCGTGTACCTGAAAGCGCACACGCTTCTACAAGTGATTGCCGGCGCCGCACTCGCTACCGGATCCACGATTCTCTTCTTTCATCTCTTTCACGTGGGGCAACCAATATGAGCGTTACTATAACCATTACGAGCGTCATCGCAAGGGTGTTGATCGTCCTTGTCGCGCTGGAGCACTTCTATTTTCTCTATCTTGAGATGTTTGCGTGGACGAAAGAGCGCACGCGTAAAGCGTTCGGCACGACGCTTGAATTTGCCGAAGCCTCAAAGACGCTAGCTGCGAATCAGGGACTCTACAATGGATTTCTCGCGGTCGGACTGCTCCACTGCATCGCGGGGCCGTTTGCCAACTTGCACCTTGCGATCCTGTTCCTGAGCTTCGTCATCGTCGCGGCGCTCTACGGCGGATTCACCGCCAACCGCCGCATCCTTATCGTGCAAGGCGTCCCCGCCGCCCTTGCGATGATCGCCGTGTTTCTCGCGCTCTAGGTTTCGAACCAACCACTCGGCACAACGTCGAGGTTGACGTTGATCTGCTTCACCTCAGTGTACGCGTCGTATCCGTAGGTTCCAAGTTCGCGACCCATGCCCGACTGTTTATAGCCGCCCCACGGCGCTTCGTTGTAGGTCGGGTGATAGGCGTTAATCCAGGTAATGCCCGCGCGGAGTTTGCGCACCACGCGGTGCGCCTTCGCGGCATCTTGGGTGAACACGGCGCCCGCTAAACCATAGATCGTGTCGTTCGCGATGTGCAACGCCTCGGCTTCGTCCTTGAAACGCTGCACCACGAGAACGGGGCCGAAGATTTCTTCGCGAACAATTCGCATGTCAGATGTCGTCTTATCGAAAATGGTCGGAGCAATGAAGTTCCCCGCAGCGAGCGACCCGCCTAGGCGCGAGCCACCGCAGAGCAGCGTTGCGCCTTCGGTCTTTCCGATTTCGAGGTAGCTCTCGACTTTTTCAAGATGCGCACGCGAGATGATCGGGCCCATTTCGGTCTTATCATCGAACCCGTTGCCGACGCGAATCTTTTTGGCGCGTTCGGTGAGTTCGGCGACAAAGCGGTCCGCGATCGATTCCTGGATCACCAGGCGTGAGCCAGCCGAGCAGACTTGGCCGGCATTTGCATAGATGGCGAAGAGCGCATAGTCGATTGCCGTTTCGAAATCGGCATCCGCAAACACGATGTTCGGCGACTTACCGCCAAGCTCGAGTGTGATCTTCTTTAGGTTTCCGACGGCGGCGCGCATGATCGAACGTCCGGTGACGGTTCCACCGGTGAACGCGATCTTATCAACGCCATCGCTCTCCGCGAGTTCGGCACCAACGACGGGGCCCGCGCCGGTCAGCACGTTGACGACACCGCGCGGAAATTCGAGTTCTTCAAAAATCGTCGCGAGTCGCAGCGCTGAGAGCGGCGTTAGCTCGGCGGGCTTGAGGATACACACGTTGCCTGCCGCAAGCGCGGGCGCAAGTTTCCATACTGCCATGAGCAGCGGGTAATTCCACGGTACAATTTGTCCACACACGCCGATCGCTTCGCGAACGGTAAAACTCTGCGAAGGCGCCGGTACGTCGAAGGTTTGGCCGTGCGGCTTGGTTGCCAGCCCGGCGTAGTACCGAAAGCAATTTGCCGCGTCGGCAACGTCGTACTGTGTCTCGCGCAACGGCTTGCCGTTATTGAGCGTATCGATGTGTTGAAGCTCGGCCGCATGCTCTTCGATCTTCGCTGCGACCCGGAACAGCAGCATTGCGCGATCGTGTGCGGTCATCGTCGACCACGGACCATCGTCGAAGGCTTTGCGCGCCGCAAGAATCGCGCGTTTGGCATCATCGCGCGTTCCCTCGGCTACGGTGGCGACCGTTCCACCCGTTGCGGGATCAACGAGTGTGCGCGTTGCACCATCGCTTGCGGCGCCCCACGTGCCGTCGACATACATGAGTCGTGTATCGCCCGAGCGGGGAAGGTTCCGCAGCAACTCCTGCGCATCAACTCCCGGTTTGGCCATGGTATCCATTTACGAAACTCCCATCTTCAGTGCGCGCGACATGATGGCCAGGCACTCGCCGACCGTCTTGCACACATAGTCGGCTTGATCTTCCCCAATGGTCAGCGGCGGCTCGACGCGCACCGTTCGCGCGTTTACCAACGTCCCCGATACCAGAACCCCGCGATCGAGCAAGAGTTTTCCAAGCTCGAAGCCGGTGTGGTCATCCACAAATTCCATCGCGATGAGCAAGCCCTTGCCGCGCACGTCGACGACAAACTCGCCGAACGGCGCGGTCGCCTCGCGCAAACCCGCGAGCATGCGCTCGCCCATTCGCGCGGCACGTTCCGGAAGACGATCTTCGATCAGCACATTGATCGTCGCAATCGCAGCTGCACAGGCGAGCGGGTTCCCGCCAAACGTCGTCGTGTGAAGGAACGGATTATCGAATAGACGCGAAAATACGGCCTTGGTTCCAACCACGGCACCTGCCGGCACAACGCCGCCGCCAAAGGCTTTGGCGAGACATAGAATGTCGGGCTCGACGCCGTAGTGTTCGAAGCAAAACATCTTGCCGGTTCGTCCCATGCCGGTTTGGACTTCGTCGAGAATCAACAACGCGCCGAACTCATCGCACAGCGCTCGTACGCCTGGCAAGTAGTTATCGTGCGGAATATTGACGCCGCCTTCGCCCTGGATCGGCTCGAGCAGTACCGCGCCGACATCTTCGCCCACCATTTTCAAACGTTCGAACTTGTGGCGTAGCGCGCCCAGATCGTCGAACGGAAAATGCTCGATGTTCGGCAACAGTGCACCGAACGGACGCCGAAACTCCCCCTTGGCGCTTACCGAAAGCGCGCCAAGGCTCTTGCCGTGAAAGCCTTTGGTTGCGGCGATAATCGTTTGTTTTGACGAGTCATATGCGCGCGCCAACTTAAGCGCCGCTTCGATCGTCTCCGTGCCGGAGTTGCAAAAGAAGCTGTACTGCAAACGTTCCGGCGTGAGCATCGCAAGCGTTTTTGCTAGCATCGCACGTAACGGGTCAAGCAAATCTTGGCTGTGGAGCGGTTGGCGCGCCAGCTGGGCGCTCACTGCGGCGACAACTTTCGGATTGCGATGGCCGACATTGAAAATGCCGAAACCGCCAAGACAGTCGATATATTCTTTGCCGTTGACGTCGCGGTAGGTATTTGGCCCACCGTCCGACCATTCAACGGCCGCCGCCGCGTGTTCGACCGACGTCGCCTTCCGATATTCGAGAAACCCCGGATTCACATGGTCCGCAAAATTCGCGACAGTTTCGCGGGTTATCCAGTCGGCTTGTTCGGTTGTGATCGAGGTCGTGGCAATCAGTTCGAGGAGGTGACTCGTATAGTCGTAGACCTCTTGTTGTCGTGAGCGTTCAAGAATTTTATTTCACTCCTTGGTTGACCAATACAGATTCGATGGAATCGGCGAAGCGGGTCAGCGCAACGTCGAGGAAAGCGTCGTCGATGGTCAGCGGCACGAGCACGCGAATCACGTTGCCCTCACCGGCCGGCATCAGTAAAAGGCCGCGCTCGCGTGCGGCGATGACAATGCGCGCCACGTGCTCTGCTGCAGCAAACTCCATGCCAATCATAGCACCGATACCCCGCACATCGACGATTGCCTCGGCGTGGCGGAGCGCAATTACCTCAAAAGCCGCGCGTACGCGGGCACCGATTGCGCTCGCCCGCGCCATAAATGCGTCGTCCATCAGCTCAAGCGTCGCCAGGGCCGCCGCACACGCGACCGGATTCCCGGCGTAGGTTCCGCCTAATCCACCGGGTAGTGGCGCATCCATGATCTCGGCTTTTCCAATGACCGCACAGAGCGGCATGCCACCCGCAAGCGACTTCGCAGCGACGATAATATCGGCTTCGATCTCGGCGTGTTCGATAGCAAACGTTTTGCCGGTGCGGCCGAACCCCGTTTGCACTTCGTCGGCGATCAACACGATGCCGTGCTTCGTGCAGAGCTCGCGAAGCCCGCGCAGAAATTCCGGCGGCGCGGCGACAAAGCCGCCTTCGCCAAGGACTGGTTCAATGATAATCGCAGCAATATGCTGCGGCGTCACCTTTTGCAATAACTCTTCCAGCGCACGCATCGCCACGCTGGCATCGACTCCATTTAGCGCGTTCGGATATGGCGTGTGGTACACGTCGCTGCAGAACGGGCCAAAGTTCTGCTTATACGGTGCCTCTTTGCCCGTCATCGTGAGCGCGAGCATGGTACGACCGTGATACCCGTGCTCGAACGCAATCACCCCGGGGCGTCCCGTGAACGCGCGCGCGATTTTCACTGCATTCTCCGTGCCTTCGGCTCCAGTTGAAAGCAGCAACGTTTTCTTAACCGTCGCACCCGGCGCGCGCGCGTTTAACGCTTCGGCGAGCGCAACGTACGGCTCGTAGGACGTCACTTGAAAACAGAGGTGCGTATATTGCGCGGCTTGCGCCGCAATCGCATCGACGATCGCCGGGTTCGCGTGCCCCGCGTTCATCACACCGATGCCCCCAACAAAATCGATGTACTCGCGACCCTCAAGGTCCCAGACCCGGGCCCCGTGCGCGCGGGCGACGGCGATAGGATGAACGCACCCGACGCCCCGTGGGACGCTCGCGGCACGGCGACGGACGAGCTCTTCGCTCGCGGATTGGACGGCCGGCATCTCTCTAGCCTACGGGAGACCAGGGCAACGAGCTACGTGCCGCGGAAACAACTTTTGGTCGATTCTTCGTTCGTTCAACCCAAAGGAGCCGATGAAACTCTCGGACGTGCTGGCCCTGCCCTCTTTCGCAACCGCCTCGGTGGTGGCCGGCCGCGGGCTCCTGGATCGCGAGATCGCGTGGGCTCACGTTGTGGACATGCCCAACCCCGCCCCGTGGGTCCAGCCCGAGTTTCTTCTTCTAACCTCCGGCTACAGCTGGCCCAAAGACGAGGCCACCCAGGCTCAACAGATTACCGAGCTTGCTGCCGCAAGGATCGGCGCGGTGGTGATGGCCGTGCCCAACTTCGTGGAGCACTTTTCAGATACGGCGCGCGAAGCGGCCGAACGCGAAGGCGTCCCGCTCATCGAAATTCCGTTCGAGATTCCTTTCGCGCGCATCACCGCGGAACTCCATCGCGCGGTCACGCTCGAACCGTATGCGATTATCGAACGCTCGGAACAGATTCACCGCGCGCTCACGCGCGTCGCAACACGCGATTCGACGCTCGACGATCTCGCGCGCGAACTCTCGCAACTCATCGCGCGCTCCGTTACCTTCGAAGACCGCAGCGGAAAACTGCTCGCGTCCTTCGGCGACATTAACGGCTCGCTCGACCGGCGCATCACGTGCCCGATTCGCATCGGCACCGAAATTGTCGGCAACGTTGGAATCATCGAGGGCGATAAGCCGCTGAACGAGCTCGACAACCGCGCCGCCGAACACGCCGCTCTGGTCGCCGCCATTCACATCGCGCATCGACGCGAACTCACCACCACCGAGGCGCGCCTCGGCTACGCTTCGTTTCTTTCGCTCCTCGATGCCGAGCCAGGCGGTGTGCCACTTGCCGACGAGCGCGTGCGATTGCTGGGGTTCGACCCGGCCGAGTCGTATCGCGTGGGGATCGTTTCAATTCCCGATGCGCTGCCGCTGGATCGCGAGGGCCTCGAGCGACGCGACCGCGTTGCGCACACCGTACGCGAGGTTCTTCGAAAGGCTAGTCGCGAGCAGCTTGTTACCGTTGCTCTCAACATGGTGCCGTTTCTGCTGCCGCCGACGTTGCCTCTGGCATCTATCGAGCGTGCGCTTGACGATCCCACGCTCTCCATCGTCATTGGGCGAGCGCACGTCGGCGTCGAGGGTGCGCGGGCTAGCTACCGCGAGGCCCTTTCGCTCTTGACCTATCGCGACCGCCCGCGCACCGCGACGTACGACGATTTGCTCGTACCGCGTGTGATCACGGGCGACCCGTCGGCGCGGGAGACGTTTCTCAACGATCTTTTCGAGCCGCTGCGCGCTCGGAAAAACGGAGCCGAGCTCGCAGCTGCGCTCCTGACCTTGGCGCGGCACGGGTTTCGCTTCCGCCAAGCAGCCGATTCGCTTGCCATCCATCCGAACACGCTGCGCTATCGTCTCGACCGCGTGAGCGAGGCGCTTTCCATCGACCTGAGCGATGCCGACGTGCAGTTTCGTATCCAACTTGCGGCGCGATTGCTCGACGTGGAGGGTCGATCTTGGTGAACTTCGACAGAAACCTCGCGGCGTTTTGTATAGCAACTACATAGGGCCCAACTGAGCGGGGCCGTACTCTAGCGGCTATGTCGAAGCGTTTGATTGCCGCCGGCATCGCAGCCGCGCTTATCTCCACGATTCTCCCGGCCTACGCCGGAACAACCGGAAGCCTCAAAGGGCGCGTCACCGACGCCGCCACGGGCGCGCCGATCGCTGGCGCGGGGGTCACGGCGAATTCCGCATCGGAAAACATCACGGCTACCACCGACGCGAGTGGCGGCTTCATCTTCGTTTCGCTTGCACCGGATACATACACGGTTACTGCATCGAAGGACGGCTACGATTCGCAGTCGCAGCCCGGCGAGACCATTCAAGCCGACCAGTCGAGCACGCTGAGTCTCGCGCTCACCAAATCACTCAAGACGATCGGCGTGACGCACTCACGCAGCGCCGGCAACCTCGTGCGCTCGGGAACAACCAGTGACGTGTATGCGATTAACCCGGCCGCGCAAAAGGCGACCAAGGCACTCGGTGGTAGCGGCAGCTTGGATCAGGCCTACGGTGCAATCGCGAGCGTCCCCGGCGTCAGCATTCCGAGCGGCCAACAGGGATGGTATCAAAGCGTCTTTATTCGCGGCGGTGACTATGACCAAGTTGCTTACGAATTCGACGGCATCCCGGTCATTCGCGAATCCGATGGCGCACCGATCGTGACGCTCTCGAACCTTGGCCAGCAAGAAGTGCAAGTCTATACCGGTGGCACGCCCGCGACATCGAACTCACCCGGACTCGCGGGTTACATCAACCAAGTCATTAAAACGGGAACGTATCCCGGCTACGGGCAAGCGAGCTTCGGCATTGGTGCACCGACGTTTTACCACAAACTCTCGGTCGAAGCCGGCGGCGCATCGCCGGATCGGTTATTTTCGTACTACATCGGCCTCGCCGGCGACGACCAATCGTATCGCTACGGCGACCAATTTAACGGCGTATCGGACCCGCTATACTTTTATCCGCTAGCCGTTCCATCCGTGAATGCGAACTACCACATCCTCGACGGTTCCTGCGGCGACCCCACGTTCGCAACCGCGTGCCCCGGACCGAACTACGGTTTGCAGTTGAGCCCCGGCGCCGCTTGGACTCAAGCGTACAACGCCGACCGCGAAGCGGTCATGAACGTCCACATCGGCATTCCGCACAAGCACGACGGCGGTAAAGACGACATTCAAATGCTGTACGTTACGGGAAACATCGCTACCCAGTACTACAGTTCCTCAAACGATATCGGAGCGGGGCAAACAAACTACCTCGATGCTAGTGTTGCCAACGGCGGCGGCTACTATACCGGTCCGCTCTTTCAAGCACCGAATGCGAGCGACTTTGCTAACGGTCCATTTCCGAGCGAACCTCAGGGTGCCTTTGGCTCAGCGATCGGACTCAACCAGCGCGACGGTGGCAGCAACGGCTACTCGATCGAAAAATTTCAATACCAGCGCAATATCAATGCACGCTCCTATCTACGCGGCATCGCGTACAGCGAATATACCAACTGGTTTCTCAACGGCCCCAACAGCGCAAATCAAACATTCGGCGCGACGCTGGCGGACTATGAGGTGCTTGGCCACTTTTATGGCGGGAGCCTTATCTATTCAAACGCGCTTTCCGACAAGCATCTCCTCACCGCTTCGCTCTCGTATGAGACGCAGAAACTCCAAACCTATAACGCAACGTTTGACACGTCGTACCTGGGAAATACCGGGCAATTTGGCAGTGTCATCTCAAATCTCACCGATGGCAACGGCCACTGTTTCAATCCGTACAATGGGGCCTTCGATTCGTGCTACAGCGAAGTCAATGACACGACCATGACCGGCTCTGTTGGCTTTCCGCAATATCCGAATGGCGGACTAACCCCAACGCCCCCTGCTGGTTACGCGTGTCCAAATCCGGCCATCCCAGCCTGCGCGGCGGGTGCGCAATGGCTCGTCACCGAGAACGGGCAAAATGCCCAGGTCGACAATGTAACGCCGAATTTCTCATCGGTAGCCGTAACCGACGTGTTTCGGCCAGACGATCGGTGGACGTTTAATATTGGCGCGCGCCTCGATCACTTCGCCTACCGACTCGACAACCTTGAGGCGGAATATCCGGCGCGCGCCTTCTGGTTTGACGCCTACAACAACGAGCATTGCAGCGCCCCCGGTCTTTCCGACGTCGCCGAGACACCAGATCCAACCACGGGCTTGATCACCTGCCCAACGGGATACACGGCGCGGAGCACGCCAGGCGACGGGCTGGTCGATTCAACCGGCGGTACCCCGTCGCAAAACGTGTTCCAGCCACGCATCGCCTTTACGTACGCTGCAAATCAGAACACGGTTTGGCGTGGATCGTTCGGGACCTACGCGCGCCCTGCCGCAACGTCATATCAAGAGTACAATACGTTCCAACAAGACTTGCCGTCGTTTCTCTCGCAGTTCACCGCGCTCGGCTATAATTCGCCAGTCCACGACGTTCGCGCTGACACGTCGAACAATTTTGACATCTCGTACGAACGCCATTTCCCAGGAACAAAATTCACGCTGAAGGCATCGCCTTTCTACCGCACTACGAGCAACCAACTCCAGTACCTCAACATCAGCGCGCTAGGTGGAACGCTTGCCGGTATCAACGTCGGGACGCTGACATCGTCGGGCCTCGAGCTTGCCCTTCAGTATGGCGACTATTCACAGGAGGGGCTCTCCGGCCAACTCTCTTACACGCACACGAGCACGCACACGCGCTACAAGGCGCTTTCGAACGGTCTTAATCTTATCGACGTCCTGAACACCTCAATCGAACAATACAACTCCTATACGCAAACCTGCGCGGGAGCCGCTGCGACGACAAAGCTCTGCGGAGGCGGCGCCTTTGCCGGCAATGCCCAGGCGAACCTGACAGATGCAACGGGCGGCACTATCGCCAATCCGTATTTCTCGCAAGCAGCGCAGCCCTTGATGGATCCCAACGGATCCTACGTTCCCTATGATGTTATCCCGAGCGCGTTTGCAAGCGCCAACAGCTACGCTGTCCCCGATGTCGCGACGCTGGTGTTGAACTGGAAGCACAACAAACTGACGGTAACACCGAGCATCGCCTTCACCTCGGGCTCATACTATGGGTCCCCGCTCTCCGTCCCCGGGTACGTGCCTCAGAATTGCACGAACCCACCGGCCGCAACGCCTACGACGCCTGGAGTAAGCTGCGGTACGCCGGCGAACACCGCGCTCCCGTCGGCGCTTTTTGTTCCCGATCCGTACACCGGCTCGTTCGATAGTCTCGGTTCGCTCAAAGAGCCATGGCAGTTGACCGGCAACTTGCAGATCGCGTACGACCTGAATCCACGCATGAGCATCACCATGATCGCAAGCAACATCTTCAACAAGTGCTATCAACACGGATATGCGTGGGACACGTCGACCGCCTGTTGGTACT
>Ga0206814_10204_pt1 | contig 16752 bp, 21 predicted proteins | sample Alteio_BWOrgCont_90_FD_152850 | JGI IMG/M metagenome (GOLD analysis project Ga0206814, IMG submission 152850) | Enriched cells from forest soil in Barre Woods Harvard Forest LTER site, Petersham, Massachusetts, United States -... | ecosystem: Environmental > Terrestrial > Soil > Temperate forest >...
GAATGTTTCGCAGTACCACTACACGCAGCTGATTACAGGGACGCTGGTCTCCTACCTGATCTGGGGGACGAGGCCGGGATTGTATCTGCTGCTGGGCGGGGCGCTGATTTTGGCTTCGGGACTGTATATCGCGATGGGCGCGAGGACGAAGGCGTGCGAGGTTCCGCTGACGGAGGGAAGCTGATGCAGGCGGCAGAGGGATTGCGGCCGCGTTTTCGGGAGACAAAGGCGACACCTATTGATATATTGTGAGTGCCTCGCCGCTCCCGCCCCAATTCAGCTTTACGCGAGGCTGGTGGACCTTGTTGATAGCAACGAACGACTCCAGCGAGACTGCACCCACTCCGGTTATTTCCGTGGTTATCGCAGCACGCAATGAAGAGCCGCTCATTGAAGAGTGCCTGGCTGCGGTATGCGGTCAAGAAATCCAAGCACCTTATGAAGTGATAGTTGTTGATAATAACTCCAGTGATTTGACCGCCATAGTTGCAAGCAGATTTCCGTGTAGAGTTGTTACCGAACCAAGGCATGGCCAATTGATGGCCAAGAGTTCCGGCGTTGAGGCCGCTCGAGGAGCTATCGTCGCTATCCTGGACGCGGATTGTATCCCGGATGTTACCTGGCTGGCCAACGTACACGCAGCGATGAATGCAACTGCCCATAAGCCGATGGCTGTTACATGTTGCTACCGATATGGAGCCCTCCCCTGGTGGGGTTATACCTTCGTATTGATCTCCAGGCTCATATTTGTTAGCGGTTCGCGTGTCCTGTTTGGAACACTTCCCTTCGTTATTGGCGGGAATGTAGCCTTCCGCCGGGACGCTCTTCATTGCGAGGGCGGGTATCCAACTTCCGGGGGAATCGCTGAGACGGAGCTTGGCCTGGCAGGAAAGTTAGGGCGCCGAGGCGCTGTGCGTTATCTACCGTCTATGATGGTCTGGTCCAGCGCGCGGCAGTTCCATAGAGGGTTTGGATCGTTCTTGCTGGACTACAAGTTGAAGGAATATGTTTTGCCATATTTGCGGAGGGGATCATGGGCAATGAGTCTACGGGCTCAGAAGAACCTGTAAGGGAAGTGACAATTAACACCTTTGAGATCGAGCAGTACCGAAGCTTGCGAGGCGAGATCCTGCGGGGAACTGAGGACGGAAATCAAGTGATGTCCTACGGATTGGCCGCCATCGGAATTGTCATTACTGCCGGGATGACAGAAAAGAACTCAGTTTTTGGCTTTTCCCTCTTTGCGATCCTGATACCGGGATTGAGCAGTCTTGTACTATCGCTTTGGTTTGGAACCTTGGAGCGTATCGCGCGGGCGAGCTTCTTTATCACCGGAATCGAGTCAAGGTTGAAATTGGCGCTCCGAGCACCCAGTCTTCCGACATGGGACGTCTGGCTGCGCGCCAAGACTCGCGGAAAGCGGCATTCCAACCACCATTTTTGGACGACGGAGTATTCCGGATTTTTGCTCTTTGTTTTTCTTCTAGTTGGGCCGCTTGCAATGAGTTTTGGCCTTGGAGGCGCGGATATCACCTCAAAGACAAAGCTGATTGTGATCGCGATCGCCGCTTGTGCGGAGGTGGGGTTTCTCATCTGGATGTTAAGACGGGTGAAGCAGTGGAAACAATGGCTGTCTAGCATATTCGGACCGGATAGCTAGATGCAACAGCCGCCCATCGACTGCAAACGAGCGATTTGAATGATTAAAGTGAAGGAACTTCCGCGTTCTGCCTCTATTGCGGATCAGGTAATGTGGCCATTGATGTTCGTGCTTGGAGGAATGAAGCGCGACAGCATCCAGGAAACTCACTTTTGGCACAATCAAGCCATCACAAAATCAGAAATAGACCCTTTGCTGTCGGTCGTTGTTGTTGGTGATGATGAACGAACCAGCGTGAAGACCAACCGTGTCTTTCCGTTGCCAATGTTTCACATGCCCATTCTTGGGGGTTGGCGTAATTATGTGGTGCTTCATGTGCAATCCGATGTTCGTTACTGGCACGTCGGCTGGATACATCGCGCATGCCCTCCGGGAAGCAGACTTCTCGAAACAGTCCATCGGCTTCGAATTCTCGACCGAAGAGTCAAGGTTTTAACTCAGTCCGTTGGATTTGTCACGGAGTACTTCGCAATAAGTCCCTTGGGTGAGCAACTACTTCTGCGCAACGTAGATCATGGCGTCCTGGGAGACATGAAGCATCCATCGATTCGATTACTCTAGCTTAGCTAAGCAAAAGGCCTCTCCGTAAGAATCACGTTTCACCGCACCGGAGCTGGCTCTCAACTCATGATGCAGACCAATGCACTCATCGATTCGAAGGGTTGGTTCGCCGATCCCCGACGGATTTTCCTTCCCGACATTTTTTTGCAGGTCGTTGCTGAGACGTGCCGTGCGAATCTGAGCCGCGTTAGCCTGCTCTGCTTCTCAATGGTCGGGTTTAAGACGCCGTAGTGACGGCAATCGCTTTCACGATAATGTCTTCGAATTTGGGTCGTTCGAGGTTTGTCTCGCGAAAATTGGGGGCCTGCGGCATAGGGGCCCGTTCAATGGGCGCACCGTCATTCCCGAATGCGACCCTCTAATGGGGTGGAATTTCCTGAGGCTTGATTGAGCATGAGCTTGCCGTTGGCTGCTACTGCCAGAAGGAATGTTATGTAGAGCAAGCTCAGGTCGCGCAGTTCGCCGGGATAACTTAGGACTAGATAGAGGGGGATGTTGATGGCTGCTGCTATTTGCGCGTGTTGCTGGATGGTTGTGGGGAGATATCTCCAGCCGCGATGCACTGTGAATGCGATGAGCAGCATGGGGATGAGTGTGTAGGCCTTGACCATGCGCACTCCGTAGGTCTCCTCGGACTGATAAAGGAACTGGCTGGGATGAAGGAAGTAGCGCAGTTGCTCGGGCAGCCACACTTCAGCCGGGGCGCCGGGATTGTGTGCGAAGCGGATGCGGAGGGAGAGGTAGACTGCGCCGCAAACCAGGTAGAGCAGGCCCGTGGCTACTAGAGCGGAGCGCGGGCTGCGGCGCTTGAGGATGGGATAGAGGGTGGGAATGAAGAGCAGGAAGGATTCCTTGTTCCAGGCGGCGAGCGCGGCTATGGGGATGAGCCAGGGCCAGTGGAAGCGGAGCGCGACCCAGACGGCGAGAGCCATGAAGGCCAGCTCGGGGTAGTCATAGAAGAAGCCACCGTTGGACTGGAAGTTGGGGATGAGCAGGATTACGACGATGCAGGCGAAGGCGGCGACGAGCGGCGGCGCGTCCACGGCGAGACAGACGAGATACATGGCGCAGGTGGCGGCGAGGGCGAAGGCGAAGCTGGCCTCGTAGAGGACGAGATAGCGGAAGAAATAGACTTCCGTTTGCGCGGTGGGGGATTTGGAGATGGCGAAGAGCCAGGCGTCGTCCTGGCCGCCGGTCTGGCGCTCGTAGAGCTGGTGTTTGGTGGCTGGAGAGACTAGCTGGTCAATTCGATTGACGATGGCGGGGAGCAGTTGGCGGTAGACGTAGGGACGCCAGGCGGTTCCGTCGACCATGGTCTCGAAGCTGGCCCGGCTGTGGTCGCCGGGCATGTCGGCTTCGGCGAAATGCCATTTCTGGTAGTAGCCTTCGAAGGAGGCCGCGGCGGCCACGAAGAAGACTGCGAACAGGACCGCAAATCGGGCCGCGTGGTAGAAAAAGCGGATGGTGACGGTTCGCGACCCCATGGGCGATGGCTGTCTTTCTGGTCCATTTTTCTGGTTGATTTTTGCTTTGGCGAGCTGGGTCGCTAGGCGGCTACCACTGGTTGGGTGCGAGGCTCGGGTCGGAGTAGGGCGCGGCCCAGAGGGCGGCCTGCAGCTGCGTGGATTTAGTCCAGGCGAGGCGCATGGCGGCGACTTCCTGGGCGGAGTGGTTGTGGGCGGCGAGGTAGGGCTTGATGGTCTCGTTGATGACGGCGAGGAAGGCAAGGATGTCGCGCAGGGGGACGTAGGGCGTGGATTGGACTTGGTCGGTCTGGTTTTTGCGGAGGCTGGTGTGGCGAAGGGCGATCTCGTGCTGGTAGTTGAGCCAGTCCTGGTCGTAGGGGCGGAGGCAGGTGTCGAGGATCCACTGCTCGAAGCGGAGGCTGCTGGCGGCGAGGTATTCGGGAAGTGCGGAGCCGTCGGGGGACCGGGAGTGCCGGGCGAGGTTGGGGATGGCGGCAATGATTCCGCTGCGCCAGTGGAGGACGATCTGGCGGGTCTGATCGGCGAGGACGCTGCCGGCCATCTGCAGGTAGCGCTGGTCTTCGCTGGTGAAGCCGACGCTGACTTTGAGCGATTCCAGGTCGGCGAGAGAAACGGGCGACGGCGCGATGCTGGGCGAGGCGTAGTCGTATCCGGGGATGTGGTCGGCGACTGGATTTGCCATCTTTGCCTCCCTTATTGCGGGTTGGGATGCGGCGAGTTGCGGCAGAGAAGTCGGACGCCGCCGATGGCCTCTCACACGGAGGCGCTAGGGCTTGGGGTGGGTGGCTTTGAAGGTGCCGTCGTAGGAGGAGAATTGCCAGGTTCCGGTGATGGTGTTGGAGTCGTCCAGTTTGCCGTCGAGGTGAAGCGGAGCGGTTTCGTTGGCCTCTTCCGAGTGGGTGTCGAAGGTCATAAGCAGGTGGCCGTCTTTGTAGGTGCCTGTGGCGGGTTCCTTCTCCCAGGTGCCGGTGACGTTGCCATCGGCGTCGACAGAGAACTCGGCGTTGAACTCGCGGTCGCCGCCCTGGGTGTCGAAGACGAAGTGCCATTTGCCGTTGATGCGCTTGTCCTGCGAAGCGGGGGTGGCTGGAACGGCCGGAGACGGTGCCTGAGCGGGGGCTGGAGCCGGGGCTGGGGTTTGGGCCAGGAGAGGAGCCGGGGCTGACAGGGCGATGGTTGCCAAGGCGATGACGAGGACGGCGAAGAGACGATTTTTTTTCACGCTTGCTCCTTTGAGAGGTTCGAAATGCAGTGTAGCGGGAGATGGGGGTTTGTGGCTATGTGGTAGTGGTCTCTCACCCTTGCATCTGAAAAACGATGCAAGGATGGGGCACGCAGATTTGTGGCTGGGCCGGGTCTGGGGCGGAAGAGCAGACCGGGGTGGGCGACTGTTTGAGTCTAGAGGACACTCACCTGATGGCCATGCGCGATCTGGTGAGTCGTATTTCCTGCAAGTACATGGCGAAGTTAGGCTAAGCGTTGAGCAGTCTCCTCGCGTTCCCCCGACCCCGCGCAGGGCCCCGTCGTATGCCCGGCTGAGGTTAGCGATTCAGAGGCAATCAACGTGTGCGATTCCCATCCTTTCTTGTAGTTTGCGCGGCCTCGATCTTCGCCGTCTGCGCCAGTGATCAGGACATTACAGGAACAATTCTGTTCAAGAAAAAACTGACGAAGCCGACTGGTTGCGGTCCTGTGAAGTGCTGGCTGATCGAGTTCGATCGTCAAGCCGATCGCGGCCGTGGTCTCAGGTCTGCGCAATGCCGCGGGCACCGGCAAGCTGACCGAATTGGAAGGTCAGCCTTCCTCAATTCTCGAAATTCAAGAACGGGCGGAAATTTACAACCGCGCTGCGATTTCGGTGCGATCAGCGGGCGAAAATCTTGAGGCACCGTACCTGGAGTTTGTTGGCTACCCTCGGCCGCGAATCATCGATCTTCGCCGGGCGATTGCGCGTTGCTCCTCCAATGCTGACAAGACGGGAGCGAGACCATCTCCTCCCGAAAGCGCATTCGGCTGCTATTCAATGGGTGGCGGGATCATGGCGTTTGGGGCGGCGCGGTCATCAGGTTCAGGAAGAGTTTTTGGAATTTGGGCAGGTCTAGGTCTAGCTGGGCGTGGACCTTTTGAAGGCTGGTTTGAGGGCGGAGCTGGTCGGTCCAGGTGAGGGTGTTGCCGTAGTTGGGGCCGTGGGTGATGTCTACGTCCATGGTGACGAGCTTTTCGCGGGTGATGATGGTGGGGTCGAGCCAGGAGGCCGCGGCGATCTCGTCCCACATGTAGTAGCGCTCCTGGGAGAATTTGGCGAGGTACTGGGCGGCGGGGTTGGGGGACTTGGCGATGGCGGCTAATATCTCTTCGCTGAAGCGGGCCTGGATGGAGATGTCGACGGTGGTCAGGACAATCCCGATTCCCGGATACTGATCCTCGGGGCGGGGCCAGGGGGCGCGGAGGGTTATGTGAGCGGCTTCGGGGTCGAACCAGAAGTTGAATTCATGGCGAGGGGTTTCACTGTATTCGGGGTCGGAGGTCTGGGGGTTGAGGCTGCCGCCCATGATGACTATGCCCTGGGTCAAGGCGGCGAATTCCGGGTCGATGGAGATGGCGAGAGCGATGTTGGTGAGCGGGCCACAGGCGATGACGGTGACCTGGTGAGGGTGGGCGTGGACCTGGCGGATGAGGAAGTGGACGGCGTCTTCTTCGATAGCCTTGATGTGCGGGGCGCCTTCGGGCATGGGGGGAATCTCGTAGGGATCGTGAGATTTCCGATGGATGACCGACTGGCCGTCGGGGGCTTTTTCCGGGTGGCCGTCGGGGGCTAGATTTGTGGGGCCTCCGCCCCAGGCGCCTAGCCAGTCTACGTTGCCGACGAGCGGGGCTTCGAGGGCGGTTTCCTGCTGCGTGCGGACGAGGGGGAAGACTGCGCCCAGGGCAACGGGCACGTCGGTGCGGTGGATGAGCTCCAGCATGCGGAGGGTGTGCTGGGTTTCTTCGTCGCGCCAGGCGTTGCCGGTGACCATGGTGATGCCGAGGACCTGAGCCTGCGGGGATTGGAGCAGAACCATCATGGCCATCTGGTTGGAACCGCCGGGGCCGCTGCCGTCCTGGTCGAAGATGACCATTCTCGGAGGGGCGTCTGGGCGTCTTTGGGCATGGGCGATGGCGGTGAGGCTAAGAAGCAGAAGCAGGGCGGGCAGCTTGCGGAAATCGGGGCGCATGGGCGGTATTGTTGCATACTCACGCCAATCCCACGCTTCGCAAAAAGCTCAGAGGATGGGGCCCTGATCGTTGCCTGGCTGCAAATGGTTGGCGGGTCAGGCTACGGCTTGTTTGGGTTTGGGGGTGAATTTCTTCGTGTAGTAGCCGGTCCAGAGGGCGATGGCGGGAACGCCGAGGATGGTTGGCCAGAGCCAGACCCACCAGGCGGGGCCGAACCAGTGGCCTAGATTGACGGCGGAGAATGCGGTCATGGCGGCGATGTAGCTGGCGATCATGCCCCGCAAGTGGGTGAACCACCAGAACATTTTCCCCCGCGGAGGCTTGACGAAGTCGGCGAGCGAGTTTTGGGCGAGGCGCATGCCAAGGATGCCGAAGATGACAGAGACGATGCTGACTGGGTAGCCGGCAATGTGGATGACGCCGACGTGCATGACATCGGGCTTGAGAAAGCCCATGAGGAAGAGCAGGAAGCTCGAACAAAGGGTGAGAATCGCCGCGAACCAATCGATAGGCCTGGGACGGCCACCTTGAGGCAGGTCTTTGAGGTAGAGGACGCGGTAGGCCGCAAAGGAGGCGTAGAAGCTGAAGACGGCGACCATGGCGAGAAAGAAGATAGGGAGGGCTAAGGACAGGGTGAGGGCGGTAACGGCTACTCCGGCCATGGCCCAGAAATAGACTTTGCCCCACTGACGATGTTTGCGGCCTCCCTTGACGGCGAGAAGGGCGACGGGCGCGCAGAGGAAGGCGACGGCTCCGCAGGCGATGTGGAGGTAGAGGAGGGCTTGCAGGTAGAGAGGCCAGTACGGATGCATGACGTTCTCCTCCGAAGGATATGCGCGAGTACGGAAATGCTTCGTGCCGAGTTCCTCGATCCTACTCCTGGGTGTGATCCTTGGGGATTCGGAATGGGGTGGACAGGTCACAGGATTCCGCGGAGGAACAGGGCCACGGCTAGGATCAGCAGGAGGATTCGCACGCGGTGATGCCTGTCCCAGGTGCGATGCTGTTGGAGCCATCCTGCGGGCAGGGCGCTGGTTTCGAGGGTGGCGATGCGGTTGTTGATGGGCAACAGAACCAGTAGCGTATAGGCGATGATTGCAATCCAGAGGATTGCGGCGGCCACAATCCAGGGGAAGGCCGGCTGCTGGCGGCGCAGGCAGGCCTCGATGGCCATGAGGACCAGGCTGGCTCCGTACCAGAAGGGCATGACTTTGCCGAGCAATGCGGCGAAGAGGCGCAGAGCATTGGCCTGCGATGGCTCGTCCAACTGCCAGACGACGGGATTGACGAAGAGGGAAACGGCGATTTCGTTGCCGGTCATGAAGGCTGCGCAGAGGATGGTTGCGATGTCGAGCAGATGCATAAGGAAGCTCCTATCCGGGGACGATTCTTGCGGCCACGGGAGTTAGATTTAGCTCTTGGGATACTGATTCAGAGTGCTGTACTGACTAATTTGTCAGTTGTATGATGTCCAATATGGATTTTTGAGCGAGAGGAGGGGTGGATTGCCGGTTTCAAAAAAAGAGATTTCGCCGTGCCCGATTGACGCGATGCTTTCGGTGATCGACGGACGGTGGAAGGGCACAATTCTGTGGCGTTTGCTGGATGGGCCGATGCGCACGAGCGAACTGAGGAGGAGCATTCCCGAGATGACGGAGCGAATGCTGATTCGCCATCTGCAGGAGATGGTGCGGGATGGGATTCTGGTGCGGCACGAGGAAAGAGTTGTGCCGCCGTGTGTGCGGTATTCAATTTCGGAGTATGGGTTGACCCTGACGCCAGTGCTGGAGGCGATTTGCGGCTGGGGACGGTGTCATCTGGCGCGGTTAAAGGCGGACGCGGCTTCGTCGGGGCGTGGGACTCAATGCGCAAGTGCAGTCTTGCCAGGCTGATGCCGGGGGTGAGGACTAAGTGCGCTCCGATACCTCGACGCAATGGAAGTTAATTCCCTTTGGGAAAGGATGCTGAGGAATCCAACCGAAGCCGGGCGGCTGGTTCTACCCGTTTCGCTTCCAACGGCTTGTTTGTACCTGCTTCTTGAAAGGCCTGCTGGCATGGGACTTGATCGATTCTTCCGGCAACGCAGGACAGTGGGACACCTAATAATTCACCTATCTCGCGCTGAGCCGGACACAGTAGTGAGGATCGGTTTGAATATCAGTCAGCACTGTTGCTGATCCCGGCTTGCTTGACCCATAGATGGCGGAAAAGAAGTGCGGACCTGGCGTGAGATGAGAGGTCATAAAGCGACCTGTTCGAGCGTGTGCAAATTTCTCTTCTTCGTCGAAGAGCCCTCCGCTAAACGGCCTGTTTCCAACAGGTACGGCTACTGTTTTCAATGCATCTTTCGTGGGAAGGGGGGCTGAATTGAAAGTTACTGTCCCAGTTTACGCAAGACAAACAGGAGTCCGTGGTGGAACGGCAAAGTGAGACTCGAGCTACGAGCTTCATTCTCTGCCGGCTCCGGGTAAGGCTCAGGTGTCACCAGATTTTAGCCAAAGTTTGCTCCGATCACAGTGGTCCGATCAATAGTATCCGCGCCGTCGACCGGGCTCGGCGATGCTGACGTATGTTGAGCGTGGCGTTATCGAATCGGCTTCAACGGCTTATCGCGGAAGTGAAGGTAGCCCCATTTTTCCGGGATATGCATGTTGACTACGCCTTGCGGGGTCCAGACCCAGTTGTTTTCCTTGTGTTCGCCGTGGGCGGCGGGCGTGTCGATGGAGACACCTTTGGGCCATTCGACGCGGCTGAAGTTGGCGCGCCACTCAGTGCCGATTTGCGGCCTGATCACGGGCAGGCGGGAGGCGTATGCCGCCCAGGGGATGGCGACTTCTACTGTCCAGCCGTGGTCTTTGTCGTTGGATTGGTTGATGGTGCCCTGGATGGCTACGGCGGATTTGAGGCCGGGGATGTCCCAGGTGCTGTCGGGCTTGCCTCCAGCGTTGTAGGGCTTGTTGAGATAGAGGTCCCAGCTGGTGTTGAGGGCGTTGATTTCGAATTCGAAGTAGCCAGGGGCGTCGGCCAGGGGCTTGAGGAAGAGCTCGAAGTCGTTGTCCCGGTAGATGATGGAGTCGTGTTTGGTCAGCGTGGCCTTTACGTCGGGTTCTTGCAGTTCGGCTGCCATGTAGAGGTTGTCATCGTCCCAGAGGAGCTTGATGCGGGTGCGGTAGCGGGGTCTGGGCTTGGCGGAGCCTTCGATGTCGACGAAATTGGTGGTCCAGGGGGCGGATTTCCAGGCTGGGTCGTCGAGCTTGCCGTCGATGTGGATTGGGGTGGGCGTGCGGTAGCAGTCGTAGCTTTTGGGGATCTGATCTGGCTGTTGCGCCAACGCGAGCGGAAAAAACAGCCAGGCGGCAGATAGAATGCTCAAGCGAACGCGCATGGACGGTATTGTTACATACGACGTTTCACGGCCCGCTTTGTTCCGGTTTGATCACAGGTACTCTGCTGCGAAAGCACGGCTTGCATCTTAACACGCTGGATGGGTTGAATATGGTGCGAGCCGGGTGGACATACCTTGCGGGCGAAGTGGCGCTTTCGCTGGCGATTGGCTGCGGGAGCCAGCCTGCGCCGACGAAGACGGCGGCCGCACCCCAGCCAGTAGTCGAGGTCAAGGCGGCTCCGGCGACTCCGATTGCGGAGAAGAAGTCTGAGTTGGGCTGGGAAACGTGGGATCCAGAGTGGGACCGGATCTTGGAAGAGGCTCTTCCGGAGGATTTGCTCAAATCGACACGGGTGTCACGGGATGTGCGGTTGTATTGTCCGCGCTTTGGTGTCCTGGCCGAGGCGGACAAGCGCGCGTTTTGGGCCTATTTCTTTCAGGCCCTGGCGGGAGCGGAAGCCGGGCTCAAGCCAACTGCGAATATACGGCATACCGAGCCGGAAGTGGCTGTGAAGGATAAGGTGACAAAGCGGATGGTGCGCAGTGAAGGACTGCTGCAGCTGACATATGAGGATTCCGACCGGTATGGGTGCGATTTTGACTGGGATGCGGATCGGAGGCTGCCGGAACACGATCCAGCAAAGACGATTCTGCAGCCGAAGAATAACCTGACCTGCGGGATCAGGATCTTGGATAACCAACTCATTGCCCAAACGAAGCCACTGCTGAGCCGGACGAGTTACTGGTCTACCTTGCAGCCCGGAACGATAAGTCACAAGGTGTTTGCCAAGCAGATGGCGAATGTGCCGAAGGTTTGCCGTGTCGATCCGGCGACAGAACAGGCCAAGGCAGGCGCTACAAATGGGTCTGCGCGTCCGACGGGTAAGACGGAGATGGCCGCAAGTAAGCCGGCCTCAAGCCCAAAATAGTACCTGACTCTAGCGAGGGAGTTTCGGCTTAATCCCTGCGGTCATGGCCGCCGCCTCGAGGGCGGTCGCCTCGGCCTCCGCGGTCGCTGCGATTGCCTCGGTCGCCGTAGCTGGAGCGGCTGGGCATGGCTGGAACTGGCGCGGGGAGGTGAGTTTTGCCCTTCGGATATACGACCAGGTAGCGCTCCTGACCTTCGCCCAAGGACCCGGATTCTACGTCTTCCATGTTTTTGAAGGCCAGATGCAACATGCGGCGCTCGCGGGAGTTCGAAGGCGGGAAGCTGAAGGGCATGCCGGATTGGCGGACTTTTTCGGCTGCGGTTTCGGCGGAGAGTTGGATCTCCTGGGCGCGCAGGGCTTTAAAGTTGAGGGCGTCGAAGCTGACCAGATCGTGTTCGCGGATGTCGAGGCGGAGGATCTGGATGGCGATGTGCTCGAGGGAGCGGAGGAGTTCGCCGCCGCGCTGGGTGAGCATGGGGGCGTCATGGCCGACGAACTCGACGTTTAGGATCTGCGCCGCGCCGTCAATCTCCGCACCTTCAGGCGGGGCGCTGGCGCTGATGCGGTATTTGAGGCGCAGGCCCCCGAGACGGATGACCCCGTTGAGGAAGTTGGCGATTTGCTGAGCGGCCTGTTGCAGGTTGGCGATTGGCATGACACACAAGTATCGCAAATTGGAGCGAAAAACGGGAATTTTAGGCGCCGATTGGCGTTGCATCGAGTCGAAAAGGGCCGAGGCTAAAGCCCCTACCTCAGTGGGGACGAGTTCAGGGGCGTGAAGGCCCCTGCTCCTCCGAAGTGAACCTAGAGAACCTGTTGGTTCGGAAGTTCGCGAGTTCTATGGAAGTGACGGACTGCTACGGGGACACCGAAGGCTAGTGTCAACACCAGAGCGGTTGAGATCAGGTCGCGGCCGTAGAAGGGCAGGCCTCGGTAGAGGCAGCTCAACAGGCCGGCGAAGGTGGGTGCGTAGGTGCCGCCGGGGTGGCTCAATGTGAGCCATGCGGCGTAATTGGAGGCGAAGAAGAAGGATGTGGGGCCGAGCAGCGCGGCCGAGACGACGCGAACCACGGAGACACGCGGGGCAAGCAGGATGGCGCCGAGAACGATGGCTGCGGCGTACCAGCCCCAGGTGACGAGGTAGTCCTGCCAGAAGAAGTCGTAGGCGTAGACGTGGGTGGTGAGGTAGTAGTCGAGGCCGGCGAGCGCGGCGACGGGCAGGAGCATTTCGCGCCAGGAGCGCTTGGCGCCGAAGTAGAGCAGCGATCCGCCGACGGCGGTGAATCCGTACCACCCGGCGTGTGGGATGACGCGGCTTAGAAGCGCGGCTAGCAGGAGCAGATATGCGGGCATGAGTACCTCTTGATGATGGGTTTCCCTAAGATTTCGTCGACCTTTGCGATGGTCTGAAGACTTTCTTCATTCTGGACATGGTCTGCGCCAGGGTCAACTCTGATTCTTTCATGAAGTCAACAAATGTGCTGGCGGAGCTACATTCGATGGGTTGTTGCCTTACCGGACCGGTTTACCGATTTCGCTCATTTCGAAGAGCATTCCAGGTTCGGGAAGGGAAAAGGTTTCGCGATCGACGAGGGGGCCGTCTTCGAATCGCTGCCAGACGGGATCGCTGGGGTCGATAAACCAGATTTGCGGGATGCCCATCTGTTCGTAGAGTGCGAGCTTACGCATCATTTCGCGGACCTGTTCTCCTTGCTCCAGACTTCAAAGACAGCCCGGGGCGGGCGGGTAGCGATCTTCTCTCTGGGGTTGGCCTCGTCGAGGATGGCTACGTCCGGAACGAGATAACTCTCGGATTTGACCTCTACGCGCAGTTCGGGACGAACGCGGATGTCCCATTCGCCGGTATGATGCGCAAACCATTGACAAATGGCCCCCTGCAGCGCTGAAGGATCGTCTTCTCCGACGGGTCTCTCCCGAATTTTCCCGTCGATGTACTCGGCGTCGGGCTGATAGTCGGAGTGGAGATAGACTTCCAGCTGTTCATGAGTTGGGGTCGCCAATAGCCCTCCAGATTTGTCTGATTTTACGCCTGTTTTTGGCTTAGTTTTTGAGCTTACTTCTGCTCCCGGCCGCCCATGAACTGGCCGGCGTCTTCTTTGCCGTCGACGATGTAGACGTAGCCGGAGAGTCCGGCGCGGGCGAGGGTCTGGTCGAGCTGCTGGTTCGAGCTGACGATCATGTGGGTATCTCGCCAGGAGTAGGCGAAGCGGAGGTCGCTGAATTCGATTGTGGTCCATGGACGCGAGGGCGGGAGATTGGGAGTGGGATTTCCAGAGACGGGCTGTGGGCCGATGTCGCGAACTACGGGCCACTGGGACCAGTCGAGATAGACCTGGCCGAGGCGGGTGCGCCTGGCGGCTTCGATGGCTGGGGAGGGCGGTGGCTTGAAGATGGAGTCTGTGCGGGGGTCGCTCACAACCTGGGCGGTGCGAGTGTCGACTTCGGCGGTCTGCCAGGCGGTGTCGGTTTCGAGAATGGCGTGCCAGCGCCAGGGATTGATTGGGTAGGGCTCAAGAGCGATGCGGCGGGCCGGGGTTGGGGTGACGTTGGCGGCTTCGGCGAGGTTGTGAGCGGCTGCGTGCTCGGCCCAGCGAACGCACCAGAGAATGACCATTCCCGAGAGCGCCGCGATGGCCCAGGCGCGGCCTGGGAAGCGGGTGCGGCGGGCTCCTACTTCGCGGTCGGTGAGGCCGAGAAGGGCGGGAAAGATGAGAGCTGCTACCAGAAGCGCCCAGATCACTGGTTCGGCGATGAAGACCAGGTCGCCGGAGTACCAGCGCGCGTTGAAGGGGAAGAAGGGGCGCAGACCATAGTTGTTGGTCCAGTCGAGGAGGAGATGGCTGAAATCGGCGATGAGGGCGGATGCGTAGACCCAAAGCCAGCGGACCGGACGCCGCGGAGGCGCGGGCTTTCTTGGGGTAAAGAGGGGGAAGAGATAGCGGTCGAGCGCCCACACGAAGCCGGTGATGATGAGGGCTACGGCGGGCGCGGCGATGAGGGTATGGGTGATGCCGCGATGATGCTCGAGGCCGACTACGGGGCCGCCGAAGGACCAGAAGACGTCCATATCAGGAGCTTCGGCAGCGAGCGTGGCGGCGAGCGCGGCGTAGGCGGTGCGGCGGTTGAGGCCGGCGCGGCCGATGCAGGCGCCGGTGAGGAAGTGGGTGACTGGTTCCATTGTGGAATGATTCTAGCTTGAGGTTCGCGAGAGCGCCGACCGTGGTGGTCTTCCACCCTTTTTGCAAGGGCGGGAAAACAATGGGGCACCCTGTTCCAGTCGGGGCTGATTCCGAAGGTGGCTCAGTAGCGTTTGTAGGGCAGGAACTTTCCGCTCATCTCGATCTTGACGCGATCGCCCTTGGGGTCTGGTTGGCGGGCGATGGACATGTCGAAGTCGATGGCGGACATGATGCCGTCGCCGAACTCCTCTTCAATGAGGGCCTTCCAGGTGGAACCGTAGTTCTGGACGAGTTCATAGAAGCGATAGATCAGCGGATCCGTGGGCGGCATGACCGCGCCTGCTCCACGATGGGGAGGTTCGGTAAGGAGCGTGGTATCGGAGGGATCCAGGTCGAAGAGAGGGGCGGCCTTTTCGGCCTCAGCGGCGGTGAGCGGGAACTGGCCGAGGAGCGCTGCGGTGTAAACGATGGGTGAGCCGGCGCCGAGGGCCGAGGCGATGGCGGACCATTTGAGCCCTTGTTTGCGTTTGGAAGTCAGGATCTTTTCGGTCAGTTGCTCTCTTGCCGTCATGTTGCTCCTCTGTCTTTCTGGTTTCGACTATAGCAACGGGTTGAGTGGAACCGGCAAGCAAAACTTCGCGTACTGTGACACGCCTTGTGTTTGATCACCAACTCTGGCAGGATCGCTGGTAGCAATCCATTTGTAAGTCATTATGCGTAAATCGAGAGAAGTGCCTTTGACCTTGCTGGCGGTTGCTGCGCTGGCTTCGATTGGATCTACGACAGGCTGCCATGACCAGCCACGCCATTGCGTGGATGCGCAGAATCACTTGCAACCGGATTCGGTGTGCGAGGCGCGATCTGGCAGTGGCGGAGCTGTCGGCGGCTACCACTATGTCTATGGCGGGTCGAGCGGCGGCAATTATGGTGACACAGTGGTAGGGTCGAGCGTCAGCCGCGGTGGGTTTGGCGGTGGCGGAGGAGAGGGCGACGAGTAATGAGGCGGCACACGATTGCTCCTAGAGCGGATTGGCAGAGGGCTGTGGAGCGGGTGGGACTGACGTACCACACGCTGGACAATGGCACTCCTTACTGGGATGAGTCTGCGTACTGGGAGTTCACGGCGGCGGAGATCGACCGGATCGAGGCGGCTACTGCCGAAATTCAGCGGCTGACGCTGGCCGCGGGCGATGCGATTCTGGACCCGGCCAGCGAATGGCTGGCTCGGATGCATATTCCCGCGAAGGCTGTGGCGGCGATCCGGGAGACTTGGCAGAGTGAGCCGCCGGCTCTTTACGGCAGGCTGGATTTGGCCTACGACGGGCATACCATCAAGCTGCTGGAATACAACGCCGATACTCCGACATGCCTGGTGGAGGCGGCGGTGGCGCAGTGGTACTGGCTGGAGGAGCTGTTTCCGAAGGTGGACCAGTTCAACTCGCTCGATGAAAAGCTGGTGGCCAAGTGGAAGGACCTTGAGCCTTATGTTTCGCAGCCGGTGTTTTTCACCCATGATGGCGGCGAAGAGGATGCGATGACCATCGCTTATCTGCGCGATACGGCGCAGCGGGCGGGGCTGAAGACGCAGGCGATTGCGATGCACGATATTGGCTGGGAAGAGGCGAAGAAGCACTTGCTCGGCGCGCCGACGCCGGATAGGTTTGTGGACCTGGGCCGGCATCCGATTCAGACGATCTTCAAGCTGTACCCGTGGGAGTGGCTGCTGGATGACCGGTTTGGCGATCATGCGCTGGAGACGCTGAATTCTAAAGCGCAGAACCCGGTGGCGGGGAAAGTGGAGTGGCTGGAACCGATTTGGAAGATGCTTTGGTCGAACAAGGGACTGTTGGCGGTGCTTTGGGAGCTGTTTCCGAACCATGAGCTTCTGCTGCCGGCATATCTGGACGGCCCGCGGAGGATGCGGAACTATGTGCGCAAGCCGCTGGTGGGACGCGAGGGGGCTGGGATTACGATCTTTCGCAACTGGGCTGAGGACTCAACGGCAGCGGGGGGGAATGCGAAGGATGCGCAGGCAGCCGGGGGGCGCCATGTGTACCAGGAGATGGCGCGGATGGCGCAGGCCGATGGACGGACGGCAGTGTTTGGGAGCTGGCTGATCGATGGCGAGCCGGCGGGGATGGGGATTCGGGAGTCGGATGGGATGGTGACGAATAACTTCAGCCGGTTTGTGCCGCATTTGTTTCGGTGACTCTCCATCCTTTTCAAGACGACTGGGCGTTCGATTTGAAGTTTCCGAGAGCCGGCTTTACATGCACTTTGTCGCCACCATGAGATCATCGATTCTCGGAATTCC
>Ga0206814_10206_pt1 | contig 16569 bp, 18 predicted proteins | sample Alteio_BWOrgCont_90_FD_152850 | JGI IMG/M metagenome (GOLD analysis project Ga0206814, IMG submission 152850) | Enriched cells from forest soil in Barre Woods Harvard Forest LTER site, Petersham, Massachusetts, United States -... | ecosystem: Environmental > Terrestrial > Soil > Temperate forest >...
TGCTAGTGCTACAGTAGCAGGCGCAGCATCCAATGCGGCTTTTGCTGCCCTGGCATCGGAAGCTGCTGTTGATTTAGCCAATAATAAGGGAGATATTGGCAAAACACTCCAAGATTTAGGAAATTCCCAAACTGTTAAAAATATAGCCTTAGCTGCAGTAGTAGCAGGTGCAACATATGGTATAGCCAATATGGCTGGGTTAAACAATGCAGTTAACCCAAATACCTTAATGCCGACCAGCACAGCAGATTTTGCCCAGCGCTTAGAATATGCAGAAATACAAGCTGGAGTTGGTGATGTTGCCAGCAACATTATTAATGGTACAAATATAGTTAGTGGATTAGGTACACGCTTACAATCAGGTGTTGCATTAGCAACAGGAGCATGGGCATCTGGTGTGACAGCAGACCAGATGGCTGGATCACAAGGAGGTGTTATAAATACAATATTGCAAGCAGGAGTTGGTTGCGCAGCTGGTGCAGCAGGCGGTGGAGCATGTGGAGCTGGTGCAGTTGGTGGCGCGGTGGGTAGTTTTGTTGGAGCTAACGGAGTTGGGGATGTTGGTTCTAAAATAGCTGGAGGAACTGCAGAATTACTTGTTGGAGGTAATGCTAAGGAGATAAATCTTGCAGCTGATACTGCACAGTCGCAAGCGGGAGTGGTGGCTTATAGTATAGCTAATGTTAAAACTGCACCTGCTTTGGTAGCGCAGCTACAAAATGGCGCTAATCAGGCAGGAGAAGCTTTATCTATACCAGATCATTTAGTCGCAGACGTAATTCCTTTACCTAGTAACAATGGCGGCTTAATTACAAAGTTAGCTACTATTGCAAGCGGAGAGACACAATATCTTACTGTTAAAAATGGAAGTATACAAAATTCTCAAACAATAAATGATATACAAAATAATCAAAGTAGTATAGTTGCAGATAATGGAATTCTTTTGGTTACAAAAAATGGTATAATGAATTCACCTGAAGAAGCAGTAAATAATGGCATGCAACAAACCGGACAACAAGATTTTACTATAGCTTACACACCAAATCATGGTCTCGTCCCTGATTTAATAGAGGTAGGCTGGAATAAATTATTTGGCACGGTTGCTCCTACAGGAAATGTTCAACAGAATATACAGTTTGATGCTATTGCAACACAGAATAATCAAACGGTTGATTTTTTCCCACATAGTGCTGGTGTAGAAAATATGTCTCTTGAGTTACAGTTGTCACCAAAAGGATCATTTTCCAATGCTAATATCCAATTTTCCGGGGGACCAGTAAATACATCTACGCTACAAAATGCATCTAAATATGCAAACGTTAACTCATATGTAATACAAAATAATTATGGTGATGCTGTACCTAATTTAGCGGGAGGAAATACAAATGGGGTTGGACAAACTACATGGAATATTATTAATATCCCTACATTATTTGTGCCTGCACTTAGCCAACATCATTATACCCTAAATCCATCGTTCAATTTTGGAGGTAATCCTAATTCTACGAATAATCAATGAGATTTATATGAAGTTATTTTATTTATTTATTTTTAATTTATCTTTTATAACAGTGTCATGTACATCACAGAAATTAAATAATATTTCTACGCCAGTTACGGATATTAATTATAGATATGAAACTGAACGCTTATCAATTTTACCTCCAATTGGAAATAATTGGGAAATGGTTAATTATGAAACAACTGGAGCCATAAGTTTTTATTCTTATAATCAAGGCAGTAGAAATTTGCATATTGGCGTACAACCATTCCCCTATCATATAAGCGCTAATAATTTTAATAAATTCTTGCAAGAAGAATTATTAGCAGTAAAGGTTGATCAAAGCAAAATTGATAGAGGTAACTACATGTATAAGTACTCACATAAAGTATATGTAAGTACTAAAGCTGGAATGCGCTGTATTACTAGAGAAGTATTTAATGGAGCTACAAAATATAGGGGCAATACAATAACAATAGATTATTTTTGTGAGCAACCTAATCAACCTAATGATTTTCCACTTATTAAAGTCAGTTTTTCAGATTCTGTAGTTCCAGGATTACAGTTGTCTGACCCAGATATTATAATGGCACCTATATGGAATAGCATAAAGTTTAAGCCAGTTGATCGTACAAAATCTATTGCTTATCAAGACTGGAAAATTAAAAACTCTAAATTACGAGAACAAAAGAAGCGAAATAACGAAAATGCTTATTAACTAACCCGAGCTATGAGATAGGAAGAAAAGAAAAAGGTTGAAAAATAGGAGAAAAATGATCCAATCGAGTTGAACAAAAAATCACCACCATGTAGGAGGTAAAAATGCTCGATCGGATCACAGAGATATTCGTAGAAATAGATGATTTCTGCAAGCAGTTTTTTATAGAATGGGAAGAATATTTACTTTCTCAAGGGAAACGAAAAGAACCACCTGGACCCGCATGCGGTCTAAGTGAGAGCAAAATAATGACAATAATAATTTTACATCACAGTGGCCGGTTTAAGTATTTTAAAAATTTTTATGAAGGTATAGTTTTAGGTTTGTTAAAGAAACATTTTCCAGGAGCCCCCTGTTACGATAGATTTATAGCCATTGTACATAAAGTAATAATACCAATGTCATTTTTTATGATAAGCAAAACCAAGCAATCCAAGAGGACTGGTATTTATTATATTGATTCAACACAATTACCTGTCTGTCATAATTTGCGCGGTAAAAGACATAAAGTTTTTAAAGGATTGGCTGCTAAAGGTAAAACCAGTACAGGATGGTTTTTTGGTTTAAAGTTGCATTTAGTATTTAATGACGAATTTGAAATTGTTGCCGTTATGCTTACAAGAGGTAATGTCAGTGATACCACACCAGTGCCGCAATTAACTAAAAATCTTATAGGAAAATTATTTGGTGATAAGGGCTATATCGGTAAAAAATTGACTGAGATTTTGTTATCCCGTGGGTTACAACTTATGACCAGGGTAAGAAAAAACATGAAATCTCTACCTATGTCATTCACGGATAAAATGTTACTAAATACTAGGAATATGGCTGAAACTGTTATTGGCCATATCAAGGCCTTCTCTAGCCTAAATCTTCCTAAACACAGGTCTGCTATTAATGCTTTTGTTAATATCTGTGCTGCTATTATTGCTTACCTATTTAATCCTATACAAAAACAACATCTTCAAAAAATCTCTTACCAGTTACTTATCTCATAGCTCGGGTTATATAGGGTTTGATCTATATTATGCCATTATTTCATTTAGTCTTGATAAGCATTCTTTTGCTAATAAATGCTTGTGTCCAGCATTCTTATTACGAATGTGCTATTTGCGATGCTATCCCACCTTCTAAAATAACTAAACCATAGGGATAAAATGGAAAAATTATATATAATACCTTTTTGCCTTATGCTCATTTCCTGTAGTGGTATGGTATTTCCCACTTGTTTTATAAATCCATGTACTCGTAGTCCCAGGGACAACAAAATTAAGTGATGCTAATAAATCATATGTAGCAGCTACAAGTTTTGAATTAGTAAAATTTACTAACCCAATATGTGATTCATATAAAAACTATCAAGTTCTAGATACTATGATTAGTAGTTATACAGAACGAAAAGAAGGACCTAAGTGGGTAGAAATATGGACAATAGAGGCCTGCGGAGAACAATGGAAAGTTCCTGTTTTATTATACTCTAATAATTATACTAAAGATGTAATTGTGGGTACAAAAGACGTATATAAAGTAATTAACGCTAAAGTAGATCAAAATAAGTTTTGGGTAAAATAAAAATATGATTATTAAGGAAGGCAAAATATAAATTTGCGAATCTAATCACCTTAATCATGATAATTAGAGGAAATATGAAAAAAATAGTTTATGTTATTTTTTTAGTTTTCTTACTATTAATAGCATGTACTGGCTTAAAAAAACAAAATCCTTGCACAATTGTTAAACTAACAGATCCAAACCAGCATTTTGAAACAGAGCGCCTTTCTTTTTTACCTCCAGCTAGTGAAAATTGGGATGTAAAAACATGTTTTCCAGGCGATGGAGTTATAACTTTTTATTCTACAAGTTCACCTAAGAAAGGAGCTTTAAGAACAGATTCCGTTACAATAATACCTTTTCCAAATACATTGGGTCATGGTAACTTCTCAAAAATATTAGATAATGATATATTACAAGCGAAGAAACTTAATGCTAGGTACGAACACTTAGGTAATTCACCTGATAGACCAATGTACAAAGTAAATGTTGTACACATGGCTGATATGAGATGTATACAATATGAATCTTCTATTACTACACCGATAGCTGGAAAAATTAGTACAACAACATATTCTTGTGAACAGCCAAATCAACCAAAAGATTTGCCCCTTATATCAATTATTTCTACATTTAGTAACACTAATGAAATTTTAGCTCCAATATGGAGCAGTATAAAATTTAAACCAGTTGACCGCACAAATTCCAGAATTTATCAAAACTGGAAAATTAAAAACTCTGAAATTAGTAAAAATAAAGCTTATGACGAATGGCTACACTCTGATAGGCCATGAGATTAATTTCATATGGATGTCTTCTTTGTAAATTTAATAACCCTTATAATTACAGGAATAAGTAGTTCTGGTAATACACCTAATTCTACAGTATTTACATCGCCAACTAATAGAATTTCGGTAGTATTAAGTTCATCAGGCAAGGTTATTACCGTTATAACTAAATAAACTTTGGGAATAAAAAATGAATTCTTATATAAATAGACAGTTATGTTTATTATCTGAGGTGGTTTCAGAATATCAATCAGAGAAAATAACTCTAAATCAGATGGTAAATAAGTTAGATAGTATAACCGAAGTAATGAATTCAGAATCTTGGAAAGACGATGTTTTTAATATATATCTAGCATTAGAAGAAGTTAACGCAGTTACGTTAGACGAGAATCGCCAATTAAATAATTTTGAAAAGAATCTAATTTCTGAAAAATTATTTGAATTAAAATTGCTAATAGAGAAATATAGTAAAATTAGGACAACTAATCCTACAGAATAAGTACCTAATTATCACAAACGCAAGCATCCGAATGAAAAATGATTTGAGTATGGAAATATGAAAGTAATTTGTAAAGCTAATAAAGGAAACGAGCTTAGCAAAAGGTTATTATCTACTATGTTAACAAATGAGGAATGGAAAAAAATAATTTATCAACAATTAGAGATATTTTCAGATTTAGCATTTCAGAAAAGAGTGTGAGAAGAAAGATCGGTACAAGGATGGGAAAAATATTCTTCTTGGGCAGAACATATGTGCAAGTTATTTGATGATTCATTTTTTGAAGAATTTTTAAGAGAAAAATGGCCAGAATTTGGACTATCAGACAATTTGCATAAAAAACTTGTAAGACTAGAAAATGTTCTAAGTAACTATAATAAAGACGAATCATTAACAGACAAAGAAATAGTAAATGATCCCAAATGGATAGAAATAACAGAGATTGCTAAAATAGCGTTAGATCAGATGAAAATGGAAATCAATAAATAAAATATGAAAAACAATTTTTATAAATAGTTATAGCTCAAGGTCTGATGTAACACTAAATAGTAATTCTTGATTTTTACCAAAGGTATTAGATTTACAAAATATTAATTTACCTAATTTATCCATTACCCCGGTAACAAAATAAAGGAAAAATTCACGGTAAAATTTAAAAGAGTTAATCTTGAAGATTCTAAATCGTACAAATTTTGGAAAAAAGAGCATGCAGAATTTCGTAGAGAGCATCCAGATTTGTATTCTATACAGTAAGAGTATTTATATTTAGTTTATTTATATAAACGTATATGGAGTGTTACAAGTAACTAGAGATACAGGTATATGGTTAAATCTATGAGCATAAAATTATTAAAAGATGAATTAAAACACGAAGCCGCAAGGATGCATTTAAGAAAGTTAAATATAGAAAATGTACAAAAGAACGTCGATGGTTTGATGAATTTAGGTGTATATTATGATGAATTTATTGATATTGTCTACCCTAAATCTACTATTGTTGATGATTTCATTCCTGTTTTTGAGGCCGTGTTAAGTAGATTAGAAATTGATTTTCCAAAGGATAAAGAAGAAGCAGTTTGGGTACTTCTAAAAAAGTGTATTAATGATATAGCTTCTAAAGCAATGGATCCCATTTATGGTCTTGAACAAATATGCAGTTATGTTTATTGCTATTATGATTTTGGTGCGAAAGCAAAGAAATACCTTGGTGATTCACATGGTATAGAACACTTACTTGGCTTATATTAGGCTCATGATGATATAAAAGATGGTTCTCCTATTATATCTTACAAAAATAAATATGGAGAAGAAGCAATAGTGGAAATAAGATATGATATAATTAAATCGGCGCTAGAATGGGTAAGTAAATATAGTGAGTAATAGACAGAGAGCTGAAATTTAGAATGTTTAAAAGTTTGCTTTCTAGGCAGGTCTGCCTTGAATATCAATTTATGAAGTTGCGTAACCTACCTTGTAAACGTATGCAGGTAGAAAAAAGTAACGCCGGCAATGGAAGCTGGTATCTCAGATCATGTTTGGGAGATTGAAGAAATAGTTGGACTGATTAAAGAGGAACCAGCGTGGTGCCTATAAAAAAAGATGATAATATAATTACCGTATGCTATAAAGCAAAAGTCCCGCGCTAACAGGACTTTAATTTTCAAATGATATGATATATGGATATCAACATAGATAATGGCACTAGCAAAGTAATTTATAACTTTTGTGTTTATATGGTTGAAAGTCACCCAGTATATTTAGTAACAATAATTGTTGTACTAGGTCTAATATGGCAATTGCCTAAATTTATAAGACCTAAAGGTATTGTTTTAAATGTACATGGTAATTTTAATATTAATGAGTACGAAAAAAACCCAGAAAAAATTAAAGAATATCAAAGAAAATTAAATTCCGAAAGTAATGATAATCCACTTTCTACCAATAATATTACAATTAGCAATAATAACGCTCCAACACTAGTGAATATTGACAGCCAAGATACAAAACAAAATATCTATTAGATATAAATAAAAACTCTAAAGGAATCATGATATGGAAACTAAAGATGCTTCACCTAGTTTAGGTAATATAGTTAATAATATCAGTGGCAACAATGCTCCCACCCTAATAAGCATAGGTAGTCCTGGTAGTATACAGAACGTCAATCATCAGCGTAAAATCTCAAGACAAGCTAGAGTTGAAAAAATAAAAAGAGGAGATGATTTTATTACACGTTTAATACTTGAGCAAACACAGGGTATATGGGATCAGGGTGTAAAATTCGAATTAGGAGTACAGATGTCCGGCTCATATAAAAAAGCTAAGATTATACAAGGTTTACCAGGAATGATGACCATGGTGGTTATGACAGGAGATAGTCCTGAAAATAAAGAAAAAGGAGCCTATTATTTTTCAACAACATCAGCTCCTCTGCCAGATCAACCAATTATTTTGGAAATTACTTCAGATAAAGATATAAATGTTGTGAATTGCTCAGTAAATCCAAGTGCATAGATGCTCTAATTGGATTGGAGATGGGTTTGCGTAATGCTAACAATGGAACCTCTCTTCAGTCTAAGCACTTTCAAACAGGGTAACCTAACTTTTCTCAAGTCTTTGTCACATTAAGTCTAAACTATTTCACCAATTACGGGAGCATTATATAACGTATCATATTATTGTGAACAGCCAAATCAGCCAAAAGACATTCCACTTTTGCGCATTTCTTCCAGTTTTCCTAACTCTAATGAAATTTTGGAACCCATCTGGAGAAGCTTAAGATTTAAGCCAGTAGATAGGAATTCACTAGTTTATTTGCATTGGAAAGAAGAAAATGAAAAAATACGTCAAAGATAAAATAGATTCACACAATTAGCAGCAAGTGTTATAACTGTAGGTCTCGTAGTTGGGATTATCTACCACCAAATTTTTTCTACTTCTTGGTGAATTACTAAAACCGCTTTTATCCAGTTTATCAAGCTATAAATAATTAATAATTCTTAATATTTACAAAATGTTACTTTAATCAAATCGTGATAAAAATAGCAGTTATATAATGATTTACAACAACTACCTATTGGTGATTTATCCTTATATTTCATATGGATATAAAAATAATTGTTGACTGAATATGTATGTCTATAGTAGTAACACCTACATTTACTCTAAACCTAATACTGATTACGTTATCCTAATCTCAGTTGAAAGGCAGTTATAGGGATTATAAGAATTAAACAAGGGAATCAAATGAATAAGCTTTTTACAATTATAATTATTTTTATATTAACAGGTTGTTACACTACTACGATACAACCAAACACAACATATGATCAACAAGTGTATAATGCCGTTACTACAGGATATATGACTTTAAACCATACAGTAGATAACCAGCCAATTTTTAACTCTATTCTTTCTGGAAAAAGAGAATATCAGCCTATTAAATTTGTTTACATAAGTGATGAAAGTATGAAATTGAGGGAAATGTTAGGCACAACAAGAGAACTAAAGTATCCAGCTTATCCATTCATTGAAGTTAAGGCATTTTTTAAACCCTATCTCTTAAAATCAGGTTGGACAGTAGGATGTGTTAGAATGGCCAGGGACGAAAGCAAATATTTTGTTGGGTTATTTAATAATAAAGAATTCCAAACGATGTCTATTTTATCTGAAGGCGCTCCAATTGTCCAAAAATGTATTCAATATAAAGTACGATAAATAAATCTAGGAACCTTGTAATATATACCTACTAGTCTTTTAGCATGTAAGAAACTTTAATAATAGGTTATCAAAATGAAAATAACTCGAATAAAAGCATATATAACATTGTTGTTTCTAAGTGGATGTAGCGGCGTATTTTACAATTCGCTTGCTGCTAATCCAAGTTATACAACTACAGTTGATATGAATTATTCTAAACTTGGTATATGTCTTTTTGAAAACTTGTCAGAATTAAATACTAATATGTTTGGACCTAAATATGAAATTCAGGCACGTAATGATGAAAATGAAAAAATTTATTATGTCCATGATAGACAAGGTGCTGGATCAGTGATTAATTATATAAATTGGTACGTTGTAGTAAAAAATCTAAATGAAAATAATACTAAATCTGAAGTTCAAATTAGAAGCTTTAAGAAAGGAATTGGCATAGAACCAATAGCTCCTATAGATCTGATAAAAAGATATATAAAAAATTGTAAGGTTTAAGACAAAAAGCATAGTTAGCATAATTCACAAAAGTATATCACTAGTGTCCGGTTAAATACTGAATAAATACTTAGTATCTTGCTTATCCTTACACTCGTGGAAAATTCTGCAATAGCCAAAGAGAACGATTTATTTTATTTATGGAAGTAAAATGGTTAGACTAAGATTTTATGCAATAATATTTTGCATAATAGTTATTATTCCATTATTCGCGCAAGCAGGAGCGAACTCTGGAATTTGTAATACAGATGATGAAATTTCGTCTAATATTCTTAAGGATATAAAAAAAACCGCAATCCCATTTGTAGAATCGCTAACCAAACTTGAAGATTCTAAAGCATATCCATTATTGGCTAAAGATGTTACAAAAACTATGACTAAGGAGACTTTTTCTACCATAGTTAGACATATGATGCCGGCTGCTGATACAGTTTTCCAAAATATACATATCGCACATATTTATCTTGATTCCGAAATAAACATAGGTACACCTACATTCGCACCATGCACTGAAATTGCTCATGGCACTATTTCCAAACTAGTGTTTATAGAAACAAAGCTGTCAAAGCAGGCTTATGTTATCGTAGAAGCCAACACTAAAAATAATAAGATGGCATTTTTACTTTTGTTAATACCAGAGGATAAAAAATGGTCTATTGGATATTTTCAACTTTTTCCTACTGACATGGTAGGATACTCACCTGAAGATTTATGGGCTCTTGGACAGAAAGAAAAAAATAAAAACCATAATTTTAATGCTTATATATTAAGTGTAACGGCACTACAATTAACTAATCGTGGGCCTCATTTTCGACTTGGAATTCAATCAAAGTATGTAGAAAGAATAAAAACTTTAGAAGCACCAAAAGAACTTCAAGGAAACCCACCATTTACCTTGAAATCTAAAAATAAATCTTTCAAAATTCTAAGTCTTGGGCCAATAGGGATTAATAAAAAGATTTACTTAATAATTCGCCAAGAAATTCAGCAGTGGGTGGACGATAAAGAAGCAGATAATCAAAATCATGAATTAATCCTAGTCTTTTTGAAAGAATTTCCAGAATATAAAGACATATTTTCAGGACTGGTAATAGAAGCTGTTGAACCCAATGGCCCAAAAGGTTATAGGACAATATATGAAAATTAAAGGTATTAACTGATACGCAAAGATTACGTCATTTTAACTACAAAATAAAGTAAAGAAAATATTGGCATAATGGAGAGGGCAGGGCGAGGGGTTACCGACTTCCAAAAACTACTTGCCTTTCTTTATATATCACTGGTGCTAAAATTTTTATTTTTTAGTTAATATTTAAGGAGATTAATAGTTAAGCCACTCTATTTGTTAAGCGCGATAGACCCTCACCCAACCCTCTCCCACTAAAGTGGGAGAAGGGGACACTATAGCTAGTCTTTTCTACTACCATCAGCGCCTACTTTTTTGAAAGGACAAGAGCAGTTTCATTTAGCTTATCTTATCCATTATTAGCGTTTTTAATTTATCATCTAGAGGCATTGAAGTTTTTAAACAAATCAGTTGTAAGAAACAAGTGGTGAATCAGTTTGCGCATTCAAGCATCTCTAATAATTTCTACTTTCTGGTGAAGTTATAGATCAGAATTTTTATCTCTCCTCTCTGAATTTATTATTAATTCCCAATACTTACAAAATGTTATTGTCAAAATAAAGATTTTTATCTTCTAATTAAAAAAGCTACTTATTGATGATTTTATCTTTGTATATCAAATGGATAATAAAAAATCATTTGACGTATATTATAATAATCTCTAGGAAACCTCTGAAATAAAATCATAGTGCTTAAAGTGGATTCTAAAAATTTATTTAGAACGCGAATAATGGATAAGGTTAACGAGCTGATGGTAGTCTTGAAAAGTAACCCACAATGTCATCCGCTTTATGCGGGGATCTAGAGACACAAAGTAGTGCCTAACAGCAATGTTGTGGTATTGAGCCTGAGATCCCCGCACAAGGCGGGGATGACATCGTGGGCTTATCTTTACCTCTACCATTAACTCACAGAACTCTTTTGATTTAGCTGCTTAATTTCCTTAACTTAATGGCTTTGAGTCTACGGGGGACTAATATCTGGGACTGTGTCCGGCGAAGCTTTTAGCGTAGCCGGATGACAGTTCTGGGCTTTGTTTTTACCACTATCATCAGCTCTGTAACCTGATCTGTTATTCGTGTTTGAAGGATTTAAAATTCTAGTTTTAATATTAATTTTCTGAATCAACACAATTATTGCTTGCATATTAATAAATAAAACATTAAGAAATTAAGTTTTTATGCAAACTATCTTAGAATGTATCGATAATTTATTGCCCATTAAGGGTTAAGCCATTGAGTACAGGTAACAAAGTTAAGTAAGGCTATTATGAAAAAAAATCGGATATTTCTTAGTGTATTGTTTATGATAAGTTTAACATCCTGTGTTACGCCACGTAAGAATGTTCATGTATCAGAAGGTTTTATGTCACAGCATGGCTCGATATTAATTATCACTCTCCCACATGAAGAGCATGCAAATTTTTATACTTTGGGCAATCAGGGTATATTAGATTATTACGTAAATAATGCGATGGCTGATAATGTTGGTAAAAAAATAAAATCAATACCGATTTCGCCTTTTCTAGATTATGATTATTATGAACCATATAATATAGTTTTTGGAAAAAATTTTCAGGTTAAAATCGCAAAAGAACCTATCAATATAAAGGATTTAAAAGGCTTCTCTAAAGATATCAAATTTGCACCTTATGATTTTAGATATTTAAAGAATAAATATAATACTGATTATGCTTTAATACTAAACGTTACTTCCTTCGGAGCGGCTAGACAATATTATAGCTTTATTCCAACAAGCTCGCCCTACGGCGTTTGTGACGAAAATATTTACTTAGTAAACCTGAATAACAACACCATCATTGCCGAACATCATTCGCTCTTCACCAAAGCAGCACAAGGATATTGGGATTCTCCACCAGATTATACTGCGCTTGTAGATGCTGTAGAAGGCGCAGTTGAAGGCTGTTTAGATCAAACCCGGGCTATTTATCAGTGAGTTTATTAAAATACCAACTAGACGTTACCTGAATATATGATTTGTATAGGTGATTCTTAGATAGAAATGGAGATAAAATGTCTACTAACAAAACGGAAAAGATAATAAATCAAAATCCTGATTTAGAGATAAGACCAGTCAGTATCATTCTAATCGGATTTGCGATAATATTTTTATTGCCAATTATTAGTAGTTTTATATCCGATATATACGGCTATTTATCAGGCAAGAAAAATCTTTTAGACCATACTGCTCTTATCTACAAAGGATTTTGTTTTGTTCTGTTAGCTTTAGTAATTACCTGTTTATATTCATCAAGCAATGTGGTCGTGACTAATAAAGAAAAGTTTAGTGTTATTACATTAGGGATAATAACTATAATAGTTTCGCTAATACTCTATATAACTTATGAAAGGTTTAGAAAGAAGATAGGTAATGATCCTTTAAATCTTGATATAGCAATCTATATATCAATAACTCCTTTAATTTATTTGGGTGCAATATCAAAACAATATTATTCTTCTAGCCAAAATATAAAATATTTATCCGCGTTGCTGATTGGTTTATCAATCACAGTAATAGTATCATCTATTTATAGCAGTGTTTTACTATCCATAATTAATAAAATTCCACATTACTCAGACTGGCTATTATATAGTTCTGACTTATTACTATCTTCATTTATAATGTATACAGGTGGTTACATTGCAGCAGGCTATTTGCCTTCAATAAGTAAAAAAGAAAATATTTTTGGTATTTCCTTAGGTATAACAACACTGATCATTTTAGTATTAAGAGAATTATTGGGCCGTATTGATATTGGTATATCATTACTTAGTCATTATGATCCTATATGGTATTATGTTATTGCAATTATTACAATGATTTCATTACCTTGGTTAGGTGTTAGAAGAAGACAAAAACATGAAAGTGAAATCAATAAAATTAGTGAAAATACGCCATATTTTTTTACGGTATCTGCATGTAAACTTATAGTAATGTCAATTTTTACATTTAACATGTATAGCTTTTATTGGTTTTATAAAAATTGGAAACTGATAAAATTACGTACAGGCGCTAATATCCTGCCCTTCTGGAGAATATTTTTTCATTATATTTGGGTTTATTCATGTTTTAAGCAGATAAAACTAAAAGCGATAGAAAGTAAAATTAATACCAAGTTTCCGCTTTTAATTTTATCATTGCTGTACGTTGCTCTAGCAATATCGCCAAGTCTTGAGCATTTGTTTCCCACAGTATTTCCTAAAGAGTTTTTATATATATATTTATTAAGTTTTATACCGATCATTTATGCTAATAAAACTGCTGTTGCTGTAAATAAAAAATTTATTCCAGAATTTAAAAATAACAGCAGATTTTCAGTAGTTAATTGGGTTGCTATAGCAGGTGGTTTGCTAATACTATTAGCTATAATAACGACTACAGTACTTTTTAAGGAAGCATCAAAATACATATCAGAGATATCTAAACCATATGACCAAGAGCGTTCGCAGATTCTGACCTCTTATTCCATACATGTAAGGCTGTTAGCGCATAATATTTTATTGGCAGACAGTCTTCAAACTAAACAACAAATACAAGATGCCCAAGAAAAAACCAAAGAAATACAGAAGATAGTTGATAGTACAAAAACTGAAATATCAGCTACTTTTCAAAGTGCTGAAAAAGAGTTAGAAAAGAGGAAGATGCCTAATTTACTTAAGGCGTTTATTATATTACGTTACAATGCATCTGAGAAGCAAGCGATAAGGATTTTTGATAATAGCTTTCAGACTACACAGATAAATCTAAATATCATAAATGAAGTACTTACATTTTTATTGAAAGCCAAGTATGCAGTTAAAAATAATCATTTGGTATTTTCTAATACACAGGATTTAGATACTTATAATAAACTAATAAAATCTTATTTAAAAATTAGCTACCATTAAATGCGACTCAATTGAGAATCTTTGCAAGGAATATTACATGAGTAACTTTCCTATATCCCGACGTATCATATTTCGTACTTTTACCAAAAATGACTTTGATTTACTTTATTCACTTCATTCTAATCCCGAAGTTATGTATTACGTTGGTCAAGGAGTGCGAACTAAGGAGCAAGTAAAAAAATAACTGAATAATATAATAGAGCATCAAAATAAATATGGATATAGTGCTTGGGTTATGCATGAACGTCAAACTGGTACTTTTATCGGTAGGGCAGGCCTTATACATATTGGCACATTAATTTTAATGGAAGATGTTGATAATACTCAACCAGTAGAAATTGGATATATATTATCCCGCAACGCTTGGGGAAAAGGCTATGCTACAGAAGCTTCAATGGCCTGCCTTGAGTGGGGATTTGCCCATGTTGATCTTGAAAACATTGTCGCAAAAACAAATATAGCTAACTGTGCTTCACAAAATATCTTAAAAAAAATAGGAATGAGTTATAAAAAAATGTCCTTATTGAAGATTGAAGGAAGAGAAGGTATGTATTTATTCTATATCACGCGGGGAATACTATAAGAGTAAAGCGCCCAATTTAACAAAAGTTTACGGAAAGATGGATGTTTAATTCTTTTTTATCTTTAAGAGTTAAGTGTTCCTGCACAGAGCTATATCACAATGGCTAGTATTTAGGTGTTCATCGGAATCATAAATTATTGACATAATGGGGCACCACATATATATTAGGAATTATTATCCTAATGTGTAGATTAAACACCAATCTATACTCGCCTTTTTCAAATCAAAAAAATTATAAAACCCAAAAAAATAACTATATGATAATTCCCATACATCCTGGCAATACAGGGCGACCTAATAATAATGTGCCGTATTATAAGGTAAATGGCCCCGAGAAATATGAACTTCCTGTTATATCTGCTCAGTTAAAAAAACACATGGTGCGTTTCCAGGAACGTAATGACGAAACCAGTGTAAAAGAAGCTTATATCCAATTCTGTACCCAATTAAACCAGATTGTGCAGAATTATTATACACTCTCAGGTAAGAATGCTTATGAATCTTATCAGGCAGCAATGGTTAAAATCCATCAATTACAAAAAGATGATTTTTCTAGACTACCTAATATTGAGCAGAAGAAAATTTTCTCTGAGCTGTCAATACGCCGTAGTGAATATGAATTAGACGCTATGACAAAATATGCCTTGCAGGAACGTAGAAAATGGCTAAATGATGTAAGCCACACAGTGATTACCAACAGCACTGATTTTGCTGCTAGAAATTGGAATAACAAAGACATAGTAAAATATGAACTGGATAATGTAATCAGTGAAACTCGTAATCTGCGAGAAACCTTGTCAGATGATACAAAAAAATTACTACTGCAAAACAACATCGATAATTTCTGGCAAGAGGTGATTACAGCTGCAATCCAGGCAGACCCAGCTGGTAGTTTAGCCCAATTAAATAATCCGGCAAATTATCCCGGCCTTGACCATAATATCAGGTTAGCACTTATTAACCAGGTGAGTTAGATAGTAGCTAGTGAGCGCAGTCGAAGTATCATCACACAATGTCACCCCTGTCTTGTACCTACCTATTACCCACATCTTTTTAAAATGACAATGCATGGTAAATGGTACAAGAGATAATATTGTGGTTAAAGTAGTTAACTTGTTAACAAGTTGCTTCCGTTCATTCCATTCAAAAAACACATATTTGGGCATTCATATCCCGCTGTAGCTTTAGCGAAAGCGGATTTCTGATTCTGTTACAGTTGTAATTGACTTATTGTGGTTTTAAGTTTAAAAACTCCCATCTTGTTGAGAGAAGTCTATTTTTTAACTAAACCGTAGAGAAAATGGCAGAGCAGCGTCAAAAAAAATCTGAATTATTATTACCGGCTGGATCGTTAGAAAAGCTGAAGATGGCTATATTATATGGTGCTGATGCTGTCTATGCCGGTACACCTGATTTATCACTGCGGACTAAAGCCGCGTTTACTCTGGAGGAACTGGTTGAAGGGGTAGAATTTACTCATCAGTATGGTAAAAAAATATATTTAACTCTTAATTTGTTTTCTCATAATAAAGACATTGAGAAATTACCATTATTCCTTGAGACTTTAAGAAAAGTTAAGCCAGATGGAGTCATAGTAGCCGACCCTGGCGTATTTCACTATATAAAAAACCATGTACCTGAATTGGAAATCCACATTTCTACCCAGGCTAATGTCTGTTCCTGGCT
>Ga0206814_10207_pt1 | contig 16555 bp, 10 predicted proteins | sample Alteio_BWOrgCont_90_FD_152850 | JGI IMG/M metagenome (GOLD analysis project Ga0206814, IMG submission 152850) | Enriched cells from forest soil in Barre Woods Harvard Forest LTER site, Petersham, Massachusetts, United States -... | ecosystem: Environmental > Terrestrial > Soil > Temperate forest >...
CATGGTGCTCAGCGGACCGCCGCATCCAGAGGTCCATGAAGAACTTAAACGTATTACAGGCCTCTCTCATGACGCTTTTGAGCGCTTTTACTGGACCGACCGCCTGGCCTACGATCGAGGCGATTTAACCGGCCTTGCCTTCTGGCAAAAATTCGTCTCAGAAGCCGGCCTTGGCCTTTCCGCCGAGGAGATCGCCGAGCTCAATCAATTGGACGCAAGCATGTGGTCCACCTTGAACGAGAGAACTCTGGCCTGGCATAAACAATTGAAGAAACATGGCTTGCAGACCGGAATCCTCTCGAACATGGGCGACTCTGTTCTGGAAGTCATCCTGGAAAAATTTGCCTGGATCGAGGATTTCGACGTCCTGATTTGGAGCTACCAGCACCGACTTGTCAAGCCCGATCCGGCAATCTACGAGCTTCTGTTGGAACGCCTCGGCACCGCCGCTGAAGAAACTCTCTTCCTCGACGACAAGCTGGAGAACATCGAAGCCGCGCGGCAACTGGGGATTCACGGGCTGCAGTTTTCTAACGTCGATCAGCTCCGGCAGGATCTGATTTCCCTTGGAATGAATGCCTGGCTGCCATTGCCGGAGTAGCAACTGGCGCTTCCGGCGTTGCCTCCGTGACGACTGCATCGGGCACGAGATTCGGAGATTTCTCGACCAGCGGGATCCAAAGACGAAAGGTAGTTCCCCGCCCCGGCGTGCTTTGGACATCGATCGCTCCGCCGTGAGCAGCCATCAGGGCGCGCGTAATCGAAAGCCCCATGCCTGAACCTTTGGCGGAAGTGACCCGTTGCTGGCCACGATAGAACTTCTCGAAGATCATAGGCAGGTCGTGGGCATCGATCCCTGGGCCATCATCCTCGACGAGAAACTCGACTATGCCCAGACCGCGGCGGCTGCGAAGCAGAATGCGACTGTTGACCGGCGTGTATCTGGCTGCATTTTCAAGCAGATGGCGAAGAACCCTCCCGATCAGGTGCGGGTCAAACCAGACTGGAGTGTCGGGCTGCTGGACTCCGATCGTAACCCGATGGTGAATCAGCTGATCGTGCGACTCTTCGACCGCCTGCTCCAGAAAAGTTCCTGTATGCAGCGGCTCAGGCCGGACCCGGATGCCATCCGACTCGATTTCAGCCATCTCCATTGCTTCTCCAATCAGAGAATCGAGGCGTGAGCTTTCTTCGTCGACAATGGTGGCCAATTCCGTGCGAGTCTCTTCATCCAGTCCGTGCCCATCCAGCAGCGTGGTCGCCGCAGCCCGGATTGCGGTGAGCGGGGTGCGCAGCTCGTGGGTCAGCGAATCGATCAGAGCGCTGCGCAGTCGGTCGGCCGCGCGGGCAGCTTCAAGACGTGCCGAGGCTTCGATGGCATGGGCTCGGGTGATGGCGATGGCTACCTGTGCAGCGACCGAAGTTGCGACCTCGCGCGAGAGCGTGGCCGGCTTCCAGGCCAGAGTGCCAACACTGTTCATGCCGAACACGAGGTTCATCGGTGTAAAGCCCTGAGGAAGCTCGGAGTTAGGTTCCAAGGTAGCAGAGACTACGCGGAGTGCCTCGCGCATCGGTTCCGGGGTAAACAGCACCGGATTCCCGGGAACCGGGACGCTGGGAACCGAAGAGTAGAGTTGATCCTCGTCGCGCACATACAAGAGAACGGCGTCGAGGGCAAAGTTGTGCTCGACCAGCCGCGGAATCTCACGAATCAGCCCGGCCGCGTCTTCATGCAGCATCATCTCCTGGCTGAGCGCGTAAAGGCGCTCCACATCTTCACGGCGCTGTTCTGCCTGCCGGGTTTGACCGCGGGCGCGTTCGGCTACCCGGCCCACGATGACGCAGGAGGCAACGAATGCGCACATCGCCAGCCAGGATTGCAAGCCGGAGAGTCCTAGAGAATGAAATGGTGGCAGAAAGAAATAATCGAAGAGCAAGGAAGCGAGGATGGCCAAATAGATCGAAACAGCGCGCCCGGCGAGCGTGGACGACCATACCACAAGCACCAGGTTTAGGATTCCAGCCGTGGCCGAGTCGGCGTGCAGCATTACCAGCACAGCGGTAGTGAAAACCACGACCCCCGTGGCCAGAAGCCAGCGCAATCCTTCCCCCAACAACTCAACTGGCTCTTTGATTCGCATCCAGTCCGATGATAGTCCGTTTGGCACAGCTATATTTCCGCTCGGCCCGATGCTGTATCGTTCATGATGGGTGAGGCTGCAACGGGAAGCACAGGAAAGAGACCATGCAGGAACGGATTTTGGTGATTGACGATGAGGCGCAGATCACGCGTGTGCTGCGAGCCGCGCTGACCGCGCAGGGCTACCAGGTACGAACGGCGAACGACCCGGAGGAGGGTTTGCAAGTCTATCGGGAGTGGTCTCCGGATTTGGTGATTACAGATTTGATGATGCCGACGATGACCGGGGTGGATGTTTGCCGCGCCATCCGGCTGATTGCTCCGACACCAGTGCTGGTGCTTTCGGTGCGCGATCATGAGCGGTCGAAGGTCGAAGCGCTGGATGCTGGCGCCGACGATTACGTGACCAAGCCATTCAATATTCAGGAGCTGCTGGCGCGGGTGCGGGCGCATCTGCGCCGCGCTCCGGAACGGGCTACCCATGCCATTGAGGCGGGAGACTTCGTGGTGGATGCGCCGGCCCACTCAGTCACCGTACTGGGAAAGCTGATCCACCTGACGCCCAAGGAATTCGATCTGCTGCTTTATCTGGCGCGCAATGCGGGCAAGGTGATGACTCATCGCGCGCTGCTGACGGCGGTCTGGGGTGCGCAGTCGGCGCATCAGCCTGAATATCTGCGGGTTTTCGTCGGCCAGTTGCGCAAAAAACTGGAGGCCGAAACCGGCAAACAGTACATCCAGACCGAGCCTTGGGTTGGTTACCGCTTCATGGCCGAGGGATGGCATGAGGCAGCTGAAACGCCTGCGGGATAGCTGCGGTTGGCAGCATTTTCAACCGTTGGAGCTCTCTTCAAGAGGGCTAATCAGTGGAGAACCAGGGGGAGGGGGTGTATTTTTTGCAACTTCTCGCCTGGGACGCCCTGACGTATCTGGAAAGCCCGCACCAATCTTCATGATGCATCGGTGGAGCGTAATTTCCCCCAGCGCGACAGAGCAAAGGCATGGAACCCAAATTGCTCCGCATGGAACTTTATGGATTTTTGTATCGCGATGATTTGGCTTGCTTTAGCTGTTGCATAGTATTTGGGAGTAATTTGTTAGGTTCGAGTTTTGGAGCGAGAAATGAGGGGCATTCTCAGGTTTGAGAATGCCCATCTACTCCTTGGTTCCTGCTTGTGTGGCCCTGCTAACTCACGGTTACGTTAATGGTCACGGTCTGTTTCACGTTGTCCGTGTCTGTGCCGGTCAGGGTGAAGGTGTAGGCGCCCGCTGTGGTTCCCGGATTGCCTCCCCCGCCGCTGCTTCCGCCTCCGCCGCATCCCGAGAGCGCTCCAAGAAATCCGGCGAAGATCAGTATGCCGAGCCATTTGCGCCAGGCTCGACGCCGAGCCGGGAGGCCGAAGAGCAGGAGGCCAGCCAAGGCTGCGCCGCCGGCTCCGGCCCAACGCCACGGATTGTTTTGGTCATTGTTTCGGTTAGGGAGTTGCCCCATCTTTACTGAGGCTGTGGCAGCGGTTGTGGCGATGGTGATGGACCCGCCGCTTCCAGTGCTCGATCCCGAAGCGAAGGTCACTGTGGCACCGCTGATGCTGCAGGTGGGCAGGTCGGTTGCCCCGGTCGGAGAGGTTGCCAAATCGCAGCCGCTCAGTGTGACGGCGATGGGGCCGGTGTATCCGCTTGCGCCGGTTGCGGTGATGGCCGAGGCGCCGCTGGCCCCAGGAGCGACCGTGACCGCGGCGGCTGTCAGTGTGTAAGTCGCGCCCGCAACTTCCGTTCCCGTGCCGGTTAGAGCGACCGTCTGAGGCGAACCGGCGGAGTCATCCGCGACACTGACCGACGCGCTGAGCGAACCGATAGCGGCAGGGGTGAAGATGACATTGATGGTGCAGGAACCAGAGGCGGCCAGGGTAGCAGGCGAGGCTGGGCAGTTATTGGTTTGGGTAAACGAGGTGGGGTTGGTTCCGGTGATCGAGATACCGCTGACCGAAAGAGCCAATGTCCCGGTGTTGGTCAGGGTGATGGCCTGAGTGGGCGCCGAAGCCCCTTGAGCGGTGCTCGCGAAGGTGAGCGAGCTTGGGTTGAAGCTGACGACGGAAGCTGGGACCGTCCCGGTTCCATTTAGCGTTATCGTTTGCGGAGAACCGGTGGCGTTGTCGGCTATGTTGACAGTCGCGGTGAGAGCGCCGCCAGACGTCGGCGCGAAAGTCACGGTGATGGTGCAGAAGGCCGAGACCGCAAGAGCTGTAGTGGTGGAGCAGGTATTGGCCTGAGAGAAGGAGCTTGTATTCGCTCCTGAGATGTTGATACCGGTGATGCTAAGAGGTGCGGTGCCGGAGTTGGTGACGGTGACTGCTTGCGTTGTGGGGTTGGTCGTGCTTACCAGCGTGGATGCGAAGGTGAGGGTGGTCAAGGAGAGCGTAACGGCAGGTACCGGAGCAACCGCGGGACCGTTGAGACTGACGGTCTCAGGCGAGCCATCGGCGTCGCCCGCGATGCTGAGCGTGGCCGCCAAAGCGCCGGCCACGGTTGGCGCGAAGGTTACAGTCACCGTGCAAGAGGCTCCTGTCGCCAGCCCGCTTCCGCACGTGTTGGTTTGAGAGAAGGAGCTTGCGTTGGCGCCCTTGATCGAGATGCCGCTGATGGTCAGGGAGCCCGTTCCCGAGTTGTTCAAGGTTACGACCTGGGTCGTGGGGTCGGTTGAGCCCACTAGCGTGCTGCTGAAGAGAAGCAGAGTGGGCGACGGCGAGGCAAGCGGCGAGGAAGCGACGCTGAACTTGTTGACAAGGTTGGAGACGTTGATCGAACCTAGTCCGGAGGCTGGATCATAGCCGGCGGTCGCGGCGTAGCCGGTTTGCACGCTGAATTCGGTTTCGGAACCGCTAGTGCAGTCGGGCGAGCCGACATCGCACGGCATCGCGATGGTTCCGGTGTCTATATCGTTGAAGACGCAGCTGGACCCGGTGAGAGGAATCTTCTCGGAGGAGCAACTGGAATAGGTCTCGCTACCGGCGAACTGGTAAAGCTTGGAGTTGAGATTTCCCTCCGGCAAGCCGATCTTCTGGTTAACCAGGGCGGCGACGGCAGCCATGATGGGCGAAGCAACGGAGGTTCCTCCGACTTCCTCGGCGGTTGGCTCGGTAGTCGCGTTGTATGAACAAGGTCCGGCGGCTGAGACGCAGATGACATAGGCGCTCCCAGAGAAGCCGTTCGCGGCGAAGAAGGAAACGTCAGGAATAAAACGCGCGTTGGTGCCGGGAATGCCGGTGACGCCGGTTTGCCAGCTCGGTTTTGGATAACCCTGAGTACAGCTGGCGACAGTTGAGCCGTTGCCGTTGATGCAGTTGCTGGCGCCACCGCTGCCGCCGACGGTGTCCACGAGGTTCAGGATCGATCCTCCGGAAGAGGTGATTGCTCCCGTGCCGATGTCGTCGCAAATTTGCGCAGCCGACAGACTCTCTTTGAGCTCGGAGTTGAAGAGCGCGTCCAGAAGCGGGTTGGAACAGGTGGAGTTCCAGGGAAACTCGGGAATGTAGCCGAGAGCACTGGCCTGGGTGGTGGCGTTGTTGGTGGTGCCCCAGTAAGTTGATTGCGAGTTTCCGTTGTTGACCCAGCTCCAGGCAAAATCGGTTCCACCTACAGCGGTGTTGTAGGGAGTGGAGGCGAAGCCGCTCACGGACAGGCCGAATTGAGCGCCATACGGTGGGCCGGTCTGCGCATCACCGCCATCGTCGCAGGAGGCTGCGCCGGAATCGCCGGTGGAGACGAAGACCGCAATGCCGGCCATCTCCGCAGTCGACCACATGTTGCTGTAAGTGGTGTTTCCGGCGGTACCGAGACCCAATTCGCATTCGCCAAAGCTGACATTCATGATCCGGGCGGTCACGTTGTCGACGATGTATTGCTCGGAAGCAAACAGAGGATCGGTGGTGGTGGTGGTGGCGCTGGAGGTTACCAGGGCAATTTGCGCGCCGGGAGCGATGGCGCCGGACCACTCCACATCCAAGGTGTTCTCGACCAAATCGTCCTGGCAGTCGGCGGAGAATGCTGAACAATCACCGGGATCGGTGTTGGTGACGATGACTTTGGGAGCGTTCGCGGCGGTGTAGGCGGGCAGGCCGAAGGCGGAGCGAAAGGTTGTCACATCGGCGGGATTGATGTTGCTGGTTCCGGCAATGGCGATGGTCTGGCCCGCACCGACAATAGGCGTGGCTGCATTCCACAACGGCAAGACGTTGTAGATGGTGGCGAAATCGTAGGGTGCAACATCTTCGACGGTGGCCAGGCCGCCGGTTGTGGTGCCGCCGGTTCCAAAGAGAGGACGGACCTGCTTGGCGCCGGCGGCCGGGGAGACTGGCTTCGTTGGCAGACTGGCGGGGCTGGAGATGCGCGTCCAGCCACCCTGCGGGTTGCGCCGGACCGCGCTGCCTAGTTTGTGCAATGGGCGCGGGAAGAAGTTGTGCAGAGCCTTTACGCCCACAACCACGGGGGTCAGCGCCTCAGGAATGCTGGGATCGCTCATGTTGGCGATGTGATCTTCACCTTTCACCTGCAGATTGTGGATCTCGGTATGGAAGGCGCTCTCAACCTGGCTCGCCGTACCCGCGAAGCGGATCGACATGCGATCCCGGGAGATGGAAGTTACGCTCAAGCCGTGACCATGGAGCCAGCTTTGGATGGCGGTAATGTCGGCCTGGGCGGGGCCGAATTTTTGACCAATTTCGTCGGGAGTGAGCCAGTGATGATAGCTGGGAGAAGAGGAATCCTGCTGCGAGGCTAGAAAGGCGTCGAATGCCGCTTGCTGTTCAGGACCCCGCCGCAGAACCAGAATCAAATCTCCCATCGTGAGAGTGGGCGCGACTGGCCCACGGTCGAACTCGGCGCGAGCCTCGGGCCGGGTGTTCCCGGTGAGGGTGGCGAGATGGTTTTCATCCACACGGTCGACAATGCGCGAGGTTGCGGAGGAGGCCGGCTGGACGGAATCCTGGCCTGCCCAGGCGACGCTGCTGGAGCAGACCAGAGAAAGAACAGAAACCATAGCAACGAAGAAGGGAAGTTTGTAACTGGACGCTTCGCCAAGGGATACTTTGCGTATCGACATAAGGGACCGGGTAACCTTTCTGAGGAAAGCGAAACAGCGAGTTGGCCGGTCATGTATGGATCCGGCGTCGGATCGAGCGGGTGGTAGCTGCTGTCAAGTTAGCATGAGTTTCCCCCGTTCTGAAACACTGCGGGAGACGGCTCTTAGTGCAGCATATCGAGGCAGGGACGGGCAAGTGAATTCCGAGCCATGCACGCCTTCCTTTGAGTGCACCAAAGTGACTGCTGTTGCGGTCAACATTTCGATGCATTGCTACCCTCGCTCATGACGTGGCAGGCGATCTACTCTTCCGGCATCCTCTTGACGATTGCGTCCTTGTTCTTCGTTTCGATTTCCGCATTCTGGACAACGCCTGGGGCATTGCAACCAGTGGAAGCGGGATCGAGACGATCGGCAAGTTGGAATTTGAGAACAGAAACTGCCCCTGCAAAAAGAAACCATGGTTCGGGTTTCGCAATTCATTGACAGCAGTACTTGAATTGGAATGGAATAGCTGGATACTTACCTCACGGCAAAGGCTTTGAGCCGGACCGGACAGAGACTCGGACAGAGATTTGGACAGGGACTTGGGCAGGGACTTGGCTGACCACCCTGAATGCGGCCGGTCCTGAAATGACGCCGTCGGATATGACACCACTCAGATGAGCGCCTTCGGAGTCGATACTTTTTGCAATGGCACGGTTGATTTGCGCTACGGAATCTTGCCGAGGTTTTGGTTCTTGCGGGAAGTCTTCGCGACAAGGTGAGGTTTAAAGTACCTATGGCGGATTTTGGATGGCGGGCATGATGAGCGGGTTCTCAGCTTGGGGGGCGACGGAAGGCGAAGAGGCGGCTCTGGTGGCTGCGATTGCCTCTGGAAGCCGGGAGTCGGAGAGCGTCTTTGTGGCGCGCTACCTGCCCAGGGTACGGACCCTGCTGATCGTTCGCTCCCGCAATCCCGACCTGGCCCTGGACCTGCAGCAGGATGTGATGATCGAGGCGCTGTGCGCGCTGCGCAAGGGTCAGTTGCGAGATGCCGAACGGCTGCCTGCCTTTGTGGCGGGAATTGCCCGCAATGTGCTCAACAGCCATTTCCGCGGCCAGAGCCGGCTGCCGTTGCATGAAGAACTTCCCGAAGAGCTCACCGACACGATCGAGGAAAACCCGCTCGACTCGGAGGCTGCTGAAGAGCAGCGGCGGATTGCACAGCAGGCCATTGCCTCCCTGAACGATGTGGACCGGTCGATCCTACAGATGACGCTGGTGGACGACCTGAAGCCGGGGGTGATCGCCGAACGGCTGGGGCTCAATCCCGACGTGGTGCGGCAGAGAAAGCTGCGCGCGACGCGGCGGGTGATGGAAATTGTGCGGGAGCTGTCACAATCCGGAAACGCGAGCCACAGGGAAACAGGAGGACGCAGATGACCAAGTGCATCGGCAGTCCGGCTGAGGAGATGGCCGAGCAGTATCTCGCAGGAGATCTGCCGGATTCGGAAGCTGAACGTTTTGAGGAGCATTACTTCGGATGCGATCTGTGCCACGAGCACCTGCTGGCGCTCAAGGAGATTCGGGACGGGCTGGCCCGCGAGCCGATGGCTATTGTTGCTCCTGCGCCTGGGCCAGCTCCGGTCGAACGGCGACAGAGCTTCGGCGGACGGATTCTGGCGTTCCCTGTTCCCATGGCGGTTTTGGCCTCGCTTGCCGCGGCTCTGCTGGTCGGAGCGGTGCTGGTTGGTATTCAGCGGTCTTCGCCTGTGCTGCAGCCAGGCCATGGCAGGGCACGCTCGACGGCAGCCTCGAAGGCCCAGCCGCAGCCTGCGGTGAACACGCATCCTGATGCCAATCGCGACAGCCGGGCGATTGCGAAGAGTGGTGGGAGCAATGCTCCAGCGGCGCAGCCGCTTCCGCCGGAGGCCGAATTGGCTTCGCTGGCGGATGTGCATCTTCCCGGCTACCAGCAGCCGCAACTGCGCGGCGAAGAGGCTGCCAATAGCGACCATGCGCAATTTTTGAGCGGCATGCAGGCTTACACGCAAGGCGACTGCGGCGCAGCCCTCGAGGCTCTGGCAAAACTGTCGGCAACAGCGGCCGATGGACTTCAAGCGAAGCTTTATTCGGGACTCTGCCAGTTCAAAGGGCGCGAACTGGATAGCGCGCAGGCCAGTTTGACCGCTGTGGTGGACGCTGGGGACACGCCGGAGTTAGAGACGGCGGATTATTTCCTGGCGCAGACCCAGCTCTTGCGCGGCGACGCACAGGGGGCGAAGGACTGGCTGAACCGGACCATCGCCCTCCACGGAGACTACGAGGAGCAGGCGCAGAAACAAGCGGCTCTTTTGCCGCGTTGAATGGAATTGCCCTATTTAAGTATGGATCTGTCAAGAATTCAACCCAATTCGCCCGCAAGCGAAGTATGATGCAAGCCATGCCCCAGCTATGAAGTCTACCTGCACGTTTCTTCTCGCCATCCTTGTCTTCGTTCCCTGCTGCCAGGCACAGACTGCGGCGCCAACGGCCGATCGCGCGGCAAAGCAGTCTGCGGGAGCCGCCAATCCGGGTCCAGCGGCGGGCACCGGCACGCGGGCCGGCTTGGACGCGATCACCCGGGCGCGCGCTGTCCTCAAGGCCGCTGAAGCCGCGCATCCCGGCAATTCCGCGGAGATTTGCGACGCACTGGAGGCGCTGATCGGTCTTCAGCTCGACGGCCGTCTGGTCACCGACGAAACCATGGCTCTGGTGCAGCGTGAAGTAGCAGTTGCCGAGGCAGGACCCGGGACGCACAGCCTCCAATATTCCGCTGCTGTCGGTGAGCTGGCGGAGGTACTTGTGGCCTTTGACCGCCCAGGCGAAGCGCGGCCCTATGCCGAGAAGGCGCTGGACCTGGCTGCGCAAATCTTTCCCGACACCACAGATTTCGCCGATGCAGCCGACGGATTGGGGAGCGTTTGCGACGCGTTGGGAGATTACTCTTGTTCGTTACGCGCCTACCGCTTGTCGGTGGCGACCATGCGAAAGGTCAAAAGTGACGACCCCTTTGAACTGGTTGGATCGCTCTCCAATCTTGCCACCGCTCTGGATAGGACAGGCGATCATCAGGGAGCCATTGCGGCGCTGGAAGAGGCCTTGGCCTATGGTTACCAGAAGGCTCCCAACGACCCCCACATGAGCATTATCGAGAACAATCTGGGATCGTCCTATTCGCAGAATGGCGAATTCGATAAGGCGATCCAGCACCTGACGAAGTCGATGGACCTCTCGGCCAAGCTTTACGGAGAGAACGCTCCCATGGTAGTGAACACCAAGGATAATCTGGCCGTAATGTATGGGCGTGCGGGCAAATTCGATCTCTCCTGGAAATATTTCGATGAGGCACTGTCCCACGCCAAGCCGGTTGGGTTTGAGGTTTCTCAGACCCGGTCGATGTATGCGCGCTCGCTGGCTTCCGGCGGCAGGCTGGTTCCGGCGGTCGAGCAGGGACTGGTCGCGGCGAGGATGGGGCGGGAGAACTTTGAGCTGGGCGCGCGATCGCTGCCGGAGCGGCAGGCATTGGCCTTCGACGCAATGCGGGCCAGGGGGCTCGACCTGGTAGTTTCGGTGCTGGCGAAGCATCCCGAGATGATCTCCGCGCCGGTGTATCAGGAGGTGATTCGCTCTCGGGCACTGGTGACCGACGAGATGGCGCGCCGGCAGAAGAACCTCAACCGCAACGATGATCCGGAGCTGGCACGGCTGCTGAAAGAGCTGGATGGGTCGCGGTCAGCTCTACTGGCTCTCGAACAGGACAGCAAGAGCAAGGTGGCGACTGCGGAGGCAATTTCAGAGGCCACCGAAAAGATGGAACGCGCAGAGGCCGCAGTGGCGCGAAGAAGCGCCGCCTTTCGCGACGATGAACGCGTCTCGGCGGTCGGCCTGGACGATTTACGGCGCAACCTGCCCAAGGGCTCGGTGCTCGCTTCGTATATTCACTACGGACGTTCCAGGGTCGAGAAGGTCGATCCTAAAAGCGAAAAGATTCCGGCCTATGCGGCGATCGTGTTTCATCCCGATACCGGAGCACTGCGCATTTACGACCTGGGGGACGGCCACGAGATCGACGCATTGATTGAAGGCGCGCGCAAGACCGTGGACATCGAGACACAATCGGGAGCGATGGGCGGCAAACGCAATGAGCGTGCTTTTCGCGAGAGCGCAGGCGCTCTGCGCGCGAAGATATGGGACCCTCTGCGGCCCGAGTTTGCCGGAGCCAAGCTATTGCTGGTGGTGCCAGACGGCGAAATCAATCTGATTCCGTTCGCGGCCTTTCCTGAGGGAGATGGTTATTGGCTGGACCATGGGCCGGTGATTCACACGCTTTCGAGCGAGCGCGACCTGGTCCCTGAAGAAAGCGCTTCGATCAAGTCCGGACTGATGGCGATTGGCAACCCGGCCTTTAACACGACACCCGATTCCAATGAGCCACAACTTGTCGCGGTTGCGGAGCCAGGTCGGACGCGCAGCGCGGTCCTTTCCTGCGACGAATTCAAGCAGGTGGAGTTTCATCCGCTGCCTGCGTCGGCCCTTGAAGTCCAAGACATCGCGGCGCAGTGGCAGGCGGCGAAACTTCCCGGCACCGCGGCCGAGTTGCTGGGGGCCGACGCCACACGCGACAGCTTTTTGCGCGAGGCGGTGCGGGGACGGGTGCTGCATGTGGCCACGCACGCTTTTCTGCTTTCGAAGTCGTGCGGAGACGGCAATCCGTTGCTGCATTCCGGACTGGTATTTGCCGGCGCAAATTCCAGCCGCGAGCACTCGATCCTGACCGCGCAGCAAATTGCCTCGATGGACCTGAGCGGGGTGAACTGGGCGGTGCTTTCCGCGTGCAACACGGGCGCCGGCGAGTTGCACGACGGAGAAGGAGTGCTGGGCCTGCAACGGGCCTTCCGCGTGGCCGGCGCGCGCTCGGTAATCATGACTCTGTGGCCGGTGGACGACGACATGAGCCGCCGTTACATGCATGAGCTTTATGCGCAGCGCTTCGGACGCGGTGCAAGCACCGCCGACTCGATCTGGAGCGCCTCGCAGAAGTTGCTGGCGGACCGGCGAGCGGCAGGGTTAAGCACGCATCCCTGGTACTGGGCTGGTTTTGTAGGCTCAGGGTCGTGGGAGTAGCGTCTGGTGCGGGCGTTGTTTAAGAGTGCCCATTACAATATATTCGCGAGTTTCCACCAGCGTCTTTCCGAAACCCACATGCTGAGGCCGTAGGTGACCCAGGAAGATGAACGGGCCTCAGCGCAAAAGAGCCTCTTGACTCTCATATCTCTGCCCAGGTCTTGAAGCGACTTCATTACACGTGCTGGTTCGTTGACTACATTTTCAGGTATTCCGTCAGATGCAAAGCTCAAGGTCAGGGCCTCGGTGAACAGTCGAATTCTGGTGGCAACCATTTGATAAGCACATATCCACCGTCGACGTTGATCCTCGGGAAAGCTCCGGCGCCCGTTGCGACGTCTTCGGCAATCCGCCATCTACGGGCGCTGATGGCTGGCTAAAGCAAGGAACGGCAGTGGTTTTCACGTTTCGTGCCGTATGCAGCACACTGCCAACCCAAGCCGCGTCACGGGACCGGTCCTTTGATTAGAGACTGCGAAGAGCCGTCAAAAAGTTCTCGATTTTTCGGGTCAACGAGGTTTTGCCGGATTTCAAGTTGCGCTCAATGCATAGTCCGGAGAAGAAGGACAAAACTATCTCCGCAATTGCTGATGGAGCCATCTTGGAATTTTCGGCTTCGATATTCATGGCGAGAAGGCGCTGCAATAGCGCTCGATTCTCTGTGACGGCGCCATAAGCCTCCTCCGGAAGAATCGCGAACTCCCGCATCGAGTTGACGGAAAAACAGCCCTGCAGTTCCCCCTTGCTGAGGGGACCATTCTTGAGAAATGTCTCGATGTTGTTCCAGCCAAGAGGCTCCTTGGTGAGAAGCCCTCTCTTTCCCTGGCTCGCAAGGTAGTGCCGCAGGCACGCCACGAAAAGATCTTCTTTGTCCCGGAACTCGGAGTACAGCCCGGACTTATTCACGCCTGTGGCTCGTTCCAGATCCTGCAGGCTCGTGTCCGCGAACCCCTGCTTCCAGAAGACCGGCATCGCCTTCTCCAGCACTTCCTCTCGGCTAAAGTTCTTCGGGCGGCCCATAAACATATTATCCAATACAGAACCAAATAGTTCAATATATCTTGCATCCTCACCACGCCTTCATCATCGTATAGAACTGAACGGTTCATAACCGTCAGAGACGGTCGAGCGAGATCGTATCCGGATTGGCTTTGTGAATTGTTTCGAGACAAACAAAGGAGACCCATGTCCAAGTTAGCAAAGAAAGTGGCACTCGTAACCGGCGGCTCCCGCGGCATTGGCGCAGCGATTGCCAAGCGTTTGGCCGCCGACGGAGCAAGCGTCGCCATCACCTATGCGAAAGACGCCGGCGCGGCCTCGGCCGTAGTCAAAGCGATTGAACTCGGCGGCGGAAAGGCCATCGCAATCCAGGCCGACGCTGCCAACGCCGAAGCAGTGAAGAGCGCGGTCGAGAAGGCGGTCGCGACATTCGGTCGGCTGGATGTGCTGGTGAACAATGCAGGCACGGCTATTCCGAAACCGTTCGAGGAGACAACCCAGGAAGAGATGGATCGCGTAATTGACATCAACGTCCGCGGCGTCTTCGCCACCACCCAGGCGGCGCTGAAGCACATGAGCGATGGTGGTCGCATCATCATGATCGGTTCGGCTGTGGGCGAGCGCGCCGTTGCGCCCGGGCTTGTGCCCTACGCGGCCACCAAGGGAGCCGTGAAGATGTTCACTCAGGCATTATCCCGAGAGGTCGGGAGCCGAGGCATCACGGTCAACAATGTTCAGCCGGGTCCGATTGATACGGATTTAAATCCCGCCTCGGGTGATTGGGCGGTACCGCAGCAGGCTGCTACTGCGCTCAACCGCTATGGGCATGTTGAGGAGATCGCTGCAATGGTGGCGTTCGTCGCCGGTCCTGAATCGGCCTACATCACAGGAGCGAATCTGACCGTGGATGGCGGAATGAATGCCTGAAGCAGCGCACGCATTCGGCAGCGGGCCTGAAAAAAGACGCGTCCCTGCAGACATGATTGAGAGCCGATGTCCTGATGGAGTCGGCTCCGCTTGAACTCCAGGTGCCGCAGGCGTTTTATCCGGGAATCAAAGACAAAGTGGGGAGCGCAATGGATTCCAAGTCGAGTAAAGGCAAGGAGATCAAGATTCCTGGCCAGAAGCATCCCATCACGATTTCTGCTGCCGAAGGCAAGGTGCGCGTGACGGCCGCCGGAAGGATTGTTGCTGAATCTGCGCATGCATTTCGACTGGAAGAGAAAGGATATCCCGCCATCTACTACTTGCCGCGCAGCGATCAAGTTATGTCGTTGTTCGTACGGACAACGCATTACACCTAAGGTCCGTACAAGGGTGACTCGACGTACTCCAGCATTCCCCTCGGCGGCACGGAGTCGGAATATGCCGTTTGGGCGCACGAAAAACCTTATGAGGCGGTCGCCGGCATTCAAAATCGCCTGGCGTTTTATGCCTCAAGGGTCGATGCAATCGAAGTGACCTGTTGAGCACGTTTAGTCGATCGATGCAGGAGTTTCATGTGGTGTCAAATCAGCCTCTTTTCACACCATATCGGATGGGAAACCTCGATCTTCCTAACCGTATCGTCATGGCGCCCCTCACCCGGATGCGCGCGCAATCGCACGATTGCGAGCAGCGTGCTTCGGCCGGATTAATCATCACCGAGGCCACCGAGACTAGCCCGGAAGGATTGGGCTGGGCCGATACGCCTGGCCTGTGGACAAAGGAGCAGGTCCGCGGATGGCGACTCGTCACGGATGCTGTCCATGCGCCAGACGGACGCATCTTTGCGCAGCTCCGGCACACCGGCCGAATCCTGCCTCCTGAACGACTCGGCGGCGCGCAGCCCGTCTCCGCATCGAAGGTCGATCCGGGTCAGATCTCGGTCACGCCGGCTGGAAGGAAGCCCACGGTGGTACCGAGGGCTCTGACGAAGCAGGAGATTCAAGTCACGGTTAGAGACTTGGCACCGGCTGCGCGCAACGCGATCGAAGCCGGCTCCGATGGTGCCCAGATCCTCGCCAACGATCTTTATCTGATCTCTCAGTTTCTGAACGCCGCCACCGACCTGCGCAAGGACGAATATGGCGGAAACCTGGCCAACCGCTCGCGCTTCCTCTTCGAGGTAATCGATTCGGTCCTCGGTGAGGTCAATGCACAACGGGTTGGAGTCAAGATCAGGCCGATCTACGAAGGGGTCGCATTTCGGGCCAACAACGAGACCCTGCCCGTCACCGAATATGCAATTCCGAAGTTGAGCACCTACAATCTTTCGCACCTGCTGCTGGTGGGGAACACTACTGACTTTTCTGGTACTCCACTCGAGATGTTGGCTGGGGACGGCATGTTCCAGCATTTCCGTCCTCTCTACAAAGGCACCCTGATCGCAAACGTAAAGATGGACCGTGAGCGCGGTAATCGCCTTATCGCGGAGGGTCTGGCAGATCTGGTAGCGTTCGGCCGTCCTTATAGTGCGAATCCGGACCTGGTCCAGAGGTTTGCCGAGAGTGCCCCTCTTGCCGAAGTGGCTGGGACCCCGTCTACGTTTCGGGGCCCCACGGCTATTCCGATTACCCAACCTATCAATCATCCGAACACAACCCCAGGAGCTGAACATGCCAAAGACAACCCCCCAACAGAACAAGGCGATCGTTCTCGAAGCCTTCGACACTCTCTTCAATCAACGCGACTACGGAACAGCAGAACGCTTCTGGTCGCCGAAGTACATTCAACACAGCGCGCATATTGCACCGGGACGCGAATGACTGTTCGCTCTGGTCCGTTCGACGCCAGATACGCTGCGCTATGAAAACCAGCTCATCGTCGCAGATGGCGATTACGTCATCGCGCACGGCCGTTTCTCAGGAATCGGAAGGCCCGCAGCTTGGATTGCGGCCGACATTGTCCGATTCCAAGACGGTCTGCTGGCCGAGCACTGCGATGTGTCGCAAGACGAAGCCACACGGGCAGAGTCCGTCAGCGGCCTTCCCATGTTCGGTGAAAGATTCCCCAAGTGACAGCCGAGACAACACGATCGTTCGGACGGCGTTCGAGACCCTTTTTAACAGATCAAGGAGGTACCAGCTATGCTATCCCCGGTTGTTTTGGATGCAAGGTATGTGGTCGCGGGAGCGCGCGGGAATACCGGCTCGATCATCGCCAATTCCCTGCTGTTGAAGGGGGAGAAGGTGCGCGTCCTAGGTCGCGAC
>Ga0206814_10208_pt1 | contig 16540 bp, 22 predicted proteins | sample Alteio_BWOrgCont_90_FD_152850 | JGI IMG/M metagenome (GOLD analysis project Ga0206814, IMG submission 152850) | Enriched cells from forest soil in Barre Woods Harvard Forest LTER site, Petersham, Massachusetts, United States -... | ecosystem: Environmental > Terrestrial > Soil > Temperate forest >...
TCGAGCGCGAAGGCACGGTTCACATTTCTAATTTGAAAAAAGCCGAAGCACAAACGCAGGAAGCAACGGCGGCATAAAATTTTTCACGGCAAATCCGTGATTTGAAAAAATGAAAGCAAGACTTTACGAAAAATATAAGAACGACGTCGTTCCGGCGCTGAAAGAAAAGCGTAAATACGCGAACGTCCATCAGATTCCGAAGATGGAAAAAATTGTCGTGAACATGGGCGTAAGCGCGTCGTTGGAAAAAGGCGCGATTGAAGATGCTGCGAAAGATTTGTCGCTGCTCACTGGTCGCAAGCCGGTCATCAGCAAGGCGAAAAAAGCGGTGGCGAATTTTAAATTGCGCGAGAACCAGCCGATTGGCTGCCGCGTGACGTTGCGTCGGGACGCGATGTATGAATTTTTTGACCGGTTGGTCGCGACGGCGTTGCCGCGTATTCGCGATTTTCGCGGATTGTCGCCGCGCAAATTTGACGGTCGCGGAAATTATACGTTCGGCATTGCTGACCAGACGATTTTCCCGGAAATCGAATTGGATAAAATCAAGCGCACGCAGGGCATGGACGTGACGATTGTCACGAGCGCGCCGACGAACGATGAAGCGCTGGATCTTTTGAAGATGATGGGATTTCCGTTCGCGGAAAAATAATTTTAATTTTATGGCCAAGAAATCATGGTTGGAGCGCAACAAGCGCAAGCAGGAGACGGTGAAGAAATATGCCGCGCTTCGCGCTGAATTGAAGGCAAAACACGATTACGCGGGACTCTCAAAATTGCCGCGTGACGCCAGCCCAACGCGCGTGGTGAATCGCTGCGCTATGAGCGGTCGCCGCCGTGGTTATTGGCGCAAGTTTGGTGTTTCGCGTTTGACGTTCCGTGAAGCCGCGTTGAACGGTTTGATTCCCGGTGTGACGAAAGCAAGCTGGTAAAATTTTATGAGCGATCCGATTTCAGATTTATTGACGCGCATCCGCAATGGCGGACGCGCGCTGTTGCCCGCGATTGAACTGCCGCATTCGCGCATCAAAGAAAATGTCGCGAGCATTTTGAAGCAGCAAGGTTACGTCACCGACGTGGCGGTTGACGGCAAGACAATCAAGAAACTGAAAATTCAGCTCAAGTATCAAGGCAAGAAAAGCGTCATTGAAGGCTTGAAGCGCGTGAGCAAACCCGGTTTGCGCAAATATGTCGGCGCGACGGAAATTCCGCGCGTGCGCGGTGGGCTCGGCGTCGCGGTCGTTTCCACGTCGGAAGGCGTGATGACGGACAATCAAGCGCGCAAAAAAAATCTCGGCGGAGAATTGCTCTGCTATATCTGGTAAATTTATGTCGCGAATTGGAAAACAACCGATTGCCATTCCGCCCAAAGTGAAGGTGGAAGTGAAAGGGCAGAAAGTTTTAGTCGAAGGCCCGAAAGGTAAACTCGATTGGGAATTGCCCAAGCGCACGAGCCTGAAAGTTGCTGACGGCAAAATCGTCGTCAGCCGCGATGGCGAAGACGCGCAAGCGAAGTCGTTGCACGGCTTGAGCCGCGCGCTCGTCAACAACATGGTCAAGGGCGTGACCGAAGGATTTGTGAAGAAGCTGGAAATCCAAGGCGTCGGTTTCAAGGCCGCCGTCACGGGCAAAGTCGTGAACATGACGCTCGGCTATTCGCATCCGATTAATTACAACATTCCCGACCAGATCAAAGTGACGGTCGAGGAAAATACGAAGGTGACGATTGAAGGCCCGGACAAAATGCTCGTCGGAAAAGTTGCGTCTGAATTACGCGGCTTCTATCCGCCGGAACCTTACAAAGGCAAAGGCGTGCGTTATGTGGGCGAACATGTCCAGCGCAAGGAAGGCAAGACGGTTCAATAATTAAATTTGTTCACGGCTAAATCCGTGAGCGCGAAAACATGAGAACAGAAAAAAAACATCAATTGCAGCAGTTGCGTCGCTGGCGGATTCGCAAACGCGTCACCGGCACGAAACAACGTCCGCGCATGGCGGTTTGCTTTTCGAGCGAAAACATTCACGTTCAATTCATTGACGATGAAGCGGGTAAGACCATTGCGGCGGCTTCAACCGTCAGCAAGGCGTCGAAAGATTTGTCGGCGAACGTAAACGGTGCAAAAACGCTCGGCACACTCGCGGCGAAAAATGCTTTGGACAAAGGCATCAAAGAAGTCGTGTTTGATCGCGGTGGCAAACGTTATCACGGCAAAGTCAAAGCGCTCGCCGATGCGGCGCGTGAAGCCGGCTTGAAATTTTAATTTAACAACGGAGAAATATTGTGGCTGAAATCGAAAAAATTGCAGGTGAAGCACAGCGCGGATCGCGCGGAGGACCACGTGGTCGCCGCAAGCCGATGGACGCGCCGGAAAATGCTTTTGGTGGCGGCGAAGAATTGATGGAGAAAGTTGTTTATATCAATCGCTCCGCGAAAGTCGTCAAAGGCGGACGCCGTTTTAATTTTTCCGCGCTTGTGGTCGTCGGCGACAAAAAAGGCCGCGTTGGTTACGCGCTCGGCAAAGCTGGCGAAGTAGCGGATGCGATTCGTCGCGGCGGCGAACTTGCCCGCAACCAGATGCTTTTCGTTTCGCTGAAAGATGCGACGATTCCGCACGAAGTTTATTGCCGATATGGCGGCGCGAAAATTTTACTTCGTCCGGCATCGCCCGGAACGGGGATTATCGCGGGCAAAACCGTTCGCGCGGTTTTGGAATCCGCCGGCGTGAAAGATATTTTGACCAAATCGCTCGGCTCGAGCAACGCGGCGAACGTGGTGAAGGCGACATTGAAAGCTTTGTTGAGCTTGCGCACGCGTGAGGCGATCTACAAGGCCCGCGGTTTGGAAATTAAAAAAGTGGAAGCGCCCAAAGTGCCTGAAGCGATTCCCGCAGCCTGAAAAATTTTATGATGCGATTGCACAATCTTAAACCCCGCCCCGGCGCGAAACATCGCACGAAGCGTTTGGGTCAGGGCGAATCCAGTGGCCGCGGCAAAACTGCCGGTCGTGGTGGCAAAGGCCAGACGGCGCGCTCGGGCAGCAGCATCCGAATTGGATTTGAAGGCGGCCAGATGCCGCTCATCCGCCGCATTCCAAAACGCGGTTTCAACAACGCGCGTTTCACGACGCATTACGCTGCGGTCAACGTCGGTGAATTGAACAAATTCGATGACGGCGCGAAAGTGGATGAAACAGCGTTGCGCGCCATCGGTTTGGCAAATGGCAAATCTGCCGGAGTAAAAATTCTTGGCGAAGGCGAATTGACTAAAAAACTTTCGGTCACGGCGAGCGCGTTCAGCGCATCGGCGAAGGCGAAAATCGAAGCCAAAGGCGGCAAAGCTGAAATCATTGCTCGCAAGGCAGCCGCACCCGCGAAAGCTTAAGCGGGACAAATCATGTTCCGCAACATCTTCAACACATTTGCCAACTGCTTCAAGATTCCGGAGCTGAAGTCACGGATTTTGTTCACCGTTGGGATTTTGACGGTTTGCCGGTTGATGGCTTACATCACAATTCCCGGCCTGAACGGCACGGAACTCGCAAAATATTTCGCGGCAAATTCGCAGAGCGGGGGCGGTTTGCTTGGCATGTATAACACCTTCGCCGGCGGCGCGTATGAAAATTGCGCCATCGCCGCGCTCGGCATCATGCCTTACATCAGCGCGACAATCATTTTACAATTGATGACCGCCGTGATTCCGCGCTTGAGCAAACTCGCGCGCGAAGAAGGCGGTCGCGCGCAAATTATTAAATATGGCCGTTACTTGACCGTGCTGTTGTGCATCGGGCAAGGATTGTATTTCGCCGCTGGTTGGGAGAATCCGCAAAAACAATTTGGGGCAAATTTTGTCGGCCAACTCGTGTTAATTGACAATCACGTCTGGTATCTCATCCAAACGGTTTTGATCATGACGACCGGCACCATGTTGCTCGTGTGGCTCGGCGAACAAATCACCGAACGCGGCATCGGCAACGGCGTTTCGCTCGTCATAACCATCGGCATCGTCGCGCGCTTGCCGCTGGCGTGGCGCGGACTCAAAGACATGTTTGGACATTCCGGCAGCGCGGCGGCGACACATCATTGGCAAGGCACTGGAATTTTGCTGATTATTTTATTGTTTGTCACCATTGGCGGCGTCATCGCCGTCACGCAAGCGCAACGAAAAATCCCAGTTCAATACGCCAGCCGCATGGTCGGCCAAAAAATGTATCAAGGCGGGACGAATTTCATGCCGCTGCGCGTGAATTATTCCGGCGTGATGCCGATTATTTTTGCGCAATCCATTTTGATGTTTCCGCAAACGATTTTCCAATGGCTGACGATGCATACCGGCCAGCCGTTTCACGATGTGTTTCAATGGCTGACGACACAATTTAACTACGGCTCCATGCTTTATCTTGGAACTTACACGGTGATGATTTTGTTCTTCTCCTATTTTTGGGTCGCCACGCAATTCAACGAAATTCAAATCGCCGACGATTTGAAGAAAAATGGCGGCTACATTCCCGGTGTGCGACCGGGGCAGGGCACGAGCGATTATTTGCATCGTGCGATGAGCCGCATCACTTTGGCCGGTGCAATTTTCCTTACTATCATCGCGGTGATTCCGATTATTTTGGCGAAGCAATTGCAGATTGACCAATACGTCGCCGGATTTTTCGGCGGCACAAGCATGTTGATCACCGTCGGCGTTTTGCTCGATACGATGCGCCAGGTCGAATCGCATTTGATGATGCGGCATTACGACGGCTTCCTGAAGAAAGGCCGTTTGCGCGGACGATTTTGATTTTGTGGCAGCGATAAAGCTCAAGAGCGAGGACGATTTGAAATTGATGCGTCCCGCGTGCGCGGTGGCGGCGGAAGTTTTGGAAAAAATCGCAGCGTTCATCAAACCGGGCGTCACGACGAAGCAGGTGGATGAATTTGCCGCGGCTCAAATTGCGGCGCGCGGTGGAAAGAGTGCGTTTCTCGGCTACCGGAAATATCCGTGCCACACGTGCTTGTCGGTGAACGAAGAAGTTGTTCACGGTTTGGCGACGGAACGTGAATTGCATTTTGGCGACATTGTCAGCGTGGATGTCGGCGTTCTTTACAAAGGTTTTATAGGTGATAATGCGAAGACGGTTGCGGTCGGCGGTTGTGGCGTTTTAGCGCAACGGCTGTTAGACGTGACGGAGCAGTCACTGTATCTGGGAATCGCGGCGGCGAAACCGGGAAATCGCGTGACGGACATTTCGCGCGCGGTTCAGGATTTTGTGGAAGGCAACGGATTTAGTGTCGTGCGCGAATTTGTCGGCCACGGTGTTGGGCGCTCGATGCACGAAGAGCCGCAAGTGCCGAATTTTGTTGATCGGAAAATGAACGACAAATTGCGTCCGGGCATGACGATTGCCATTGAGCCAATGGTCAACGCGGGCCGGCATGACGTAAAAATTTTGAAAGATGGCTGGACAGTGGTCACGCAAGATGGTTCATTATCTGCTCATTTTGAGCATACCGTGCTTGTTACGGATGGTGAACCGGAGATTTTGACATGCGCAACGAAGACGCTTTCAAAGTTGAAGGTCGCGTGATGGAAGTTTTGCCGAACGGCACCTATCGCGCGGAATTGAAAAATGGACATTGTCTCACGGCATTTGTCGCGGGCAGAGCGAAGAAAAATTTTACCGGACTGAAAACCGGCGACACAGTGAAATTGCAATTGACGCCATACGATTTGAGCGTCGGCAGAATTTTAACGGAAAAATAATTTAAAAATGAAAGTCAGAGCGTCAGTTAAAAAATTGTGTGAGCATTGCAAGGTGATCCGCCGTCGCGGCGTCATCCGCGTGATTTGCTCCAACAAACGTCACAAACAGCGACAAGGCTAAAATTTTATGGCACGCATCATCGGAGTAGAAGTTCCACCGAACAAGCGCATTGATATTGCGCTCCGCTACATTTACGGCATCGGCCCCGTCAACGCGCTGGAGATTCTCGAGCGCGCAAACATTGACGTAAGCATCCGCGCGAAGGATTTGACCGAAGCGCAACTTTCGCAAATCGTCCGCGCAATTCAGGAAGGCAAATACGTCATCGAAGGCGATTTGCGCCGTGAGATCGGCATGAATTTGAAACGGTTGCAAGGCATCAAATGCTATCGCGGCGTCCGCCACATGCGCGGATTGCCGGTTCGCGGACAGCGCACGCAAACGAATGCGCGCACGCGCAAAGGCCCGCGCAAAACTGTCGGCGTGCAACGCAATCCGAACGCCAAGACTGGAATTCACTAATTAAATTTGTATGGCTGAAGAAAAGAAAAAATCTGCTCCCAAAAAAGAAGCGAAGCCCGAAGCTGCTGCGAAATCAGCGGAAGAAAAGCCCGCTAAAAAAACTGCGGCGAAAGAAGCCGCGCCTGCTGGTGAAGCTGCGAAACCGGTGGAAGCCGCCGCGCCAGTTGCTGTCGTCGCCGCGCCGACGGCTGCCGAACTTTTGGGCGAAGCCGCTGACGCAAAAAAAGTCGTCAAGGCGAAGCACGCGAAAAATATTGTCGCGGGTGTCGCAAATATTTTGGCCACGTTCAACAACACGCAAGTTTCCATTACGGATAATCATGGAAACCTAATTGGCTGGTCGAGCGCCGGTCGCGTCGGTTTCAAAGGTTCGCGCAAGAGCACGGCTTACGCTGCGCAACAGGTCGCGCAGGACGCCGCTCGTCAGGCGATGGCGCATGGAATGAAAGAAGTCGAAATCCGCGTCAAAGGTCCGGGTTCAGGCCGTGAATCCGCGATTCGCGCCTTGCAAGCGATTGGTTTGGAAATTTCCGCAATCAAAGACGTGACGCCCGTTCCGCACAACGGCTGCCGTCCACGCAAAAAACGTCGCGTCTAGTAAATTCAATTTCAAAATAATTTTATGGCTCGTTATACAGGTCCTCGTGTTCGCATCAGCCGCCGATTCGGAATTCCGATTTTTGGCCCGTCGAAATATCTTGAACGCCGCGCTTATGGCCCGGGCGTTCACGGCCCGAAATCGCGCCGTAAGCACACCGATTACGGTCTCGGTTTGATCGAGAAGCAGAAGCTCCGTTATTACTACGGCTTGATGGAAAAACAATTCCGCGGTGTTTATGAAAAGGCATTGCGCCGTCGCGGTGTTACCGGCGAACAGATGCTGCAAATTTTGGAAACGCGTTTGGACAACGTCGTTTTCCATTTGGGATTTGCGAATACGCGCGCCGCTGCACGACAAATGGTTTCGCATGGTCACATCACGGTCAAAGGCCGTAAGGTGAGCATTCCATCGTATGCCTTGAAGGTTAATGACGTGATTGAAGTGAAAAACAACAACGTATCGCGCCAGCTTGCAACGAAGGGTTTGGAAGTGGCCGCGAGCCGTTCGGTGCCGGATTGGTTGCTTTTGAGCAAAGAAGAATTCAAAGGCACGGTCATGCGCGTTCCTACGCGCGAAGAAATCCAGCCGATTGCCAACGAGCAAGCTGTCGTCGAATTTTATTCCCGCTAAACAGTAAACAAAGTTAAAACAATTATACGGACGCTTTTGATTGCGGGAATAAATCAAATTGAAAGCGTCAGATTAAAATTGTTGAAAGGAAAATATGCCAGTTAGACTCGGACGTTTCGAAATGCCCAAGCGGTTGCAGAAGGACGAAGCAAGCGCGACGGACACTTACGCAAAATTTGTCGCCGACCCGTTTGAAACCGGTTACGGCCACACCATCGGAAACTCGCTTCGCCGCGTGCTGCTGTCTTCGCTCGAAGGCGCAGCCATCACATCCATCAAAGTTGACGGCGCGATGCACGAATTTACCACGATTGACGGCGTCGTCGAAGACGTGACGGACATCGTTTTGAATTTGAAGAAGGTCAAATTCAAAGCGCACACACGCGACGAGCAAATCCTTTTGCTTACGGCCAACAAAGAAGGCGCGGTGACCGCCGCCGACATTCAGGTGAACCAAAATGTCGAGCTCGTCAATCCCGACCAGCACATTTGCACGTTGGATAAAAAGAAAAAATTTGAAATGGAATTGACCGTGAAAATCGGTCGCGGTTTTTGTCCGGGCGATGAAAACAAAAAGCCCGGCCAGGCAATTGGCGTCATCGCGATTGATTCGATTTTCTCGCCGGTCACGCGTGTCCGTTACAATGTCGAAGCCGCGCGCGTTGGAAACCGCACGGACTACGACAAGTTGATTTTGGAAGTTTGGACGGATGGCCGCCTCACGCCGGATGACGCGCTGACGCAATCGTCAGTCGTTCTTCAAAAGCATCTCGACGTGTTTGCGCTTTACGACAAGAACGCGATTGAGTTCGAAGAAGCCGCCGACAAGCAGGACGAAGAAAAGACGAAGATGAAGAAGCTGCTTAACATGAGCGTCAACGAAATCGAGTTGAGCGTCCGCGCGGCGAATTGCTTGAACAACGCGAACATCACGACGGTCGGCCAATTGGCGCAGAAGACCGAGCAGGAGATGTTGAAATATCGCAACTTCGGTAAGAAGTCGTTGAACGAAATCAAAGACAAATTGACATCACTCAGCCTTTCGCTCGGCATGACGTTCGAGCCGGGACTGATTGATAACACGCCGAAGGCCGAAGTGCCGGCGCTTTAATTTATGCGACATCTGAAGCGAACAGCCAAACTGGGGCGCACGTCCGAACATCGCAACGCGATGCTGGCGAACCTTGTTTGCAGCTTGATCAAACACAAACGCGTCACGACGACGCTCGCGAAGGCGAAAGCCGCGCGTTCCGTAGCCGAAAAAATGGTGACGCTCGGCAAAAAGGGAACGATTCATCATCGTCGCCTCGCCGCTGCGCGCTTGCATCAGGAAGACGCGGCGAAAATCCTGTTCAAGGAAATTGCGCCCGCGTTCAAAGAACGCAACGGCGGTTATACGCGCATCATCAAAATGAACCAACGCATCGGCGACGCGGCGACGCGCGCGATTTTGGAATGGGTTGATTTCACGGCGGAAGCTCCGGCAACTCCAGAAGCCACTCCCGCTGCCGAAACAAAACCTGAAGAAAAGAAATCGTAACGGATATTTTCAAATCACAGCCCGCTCAAATCGAGCGGGCTTTTTTATTTAAGAAATAGAAACACGAAAAGCAAAATTAGAACGACGGCGACAATCCACCAAAGCCAACTAATGCCGCGCGGCTTTCGTTCGCCACCGAATTCCTGTTTTATAAATTGGTTGTAATCAAATTTGTCATCCGGCAAATTTAATTTGCTCGCATACGCTTCTTCCGACCAGCCGGTGTTTTCATCGGAGCCGCATTCGGGGCACGCCTTGGCGCGGGGAGGAATTTCCGCTCCGCAATTGGGACAAACATGCGGCGTCATTGAAATTAAAAGCTCGGCGAGGATTCGCCGGCAATGCCGTTGGCAACTTTTGGAGCGCGTGAATTGATGCGGGCCGGATCCATGCTCCATCGCGCGGCGAGAATCGGAACTTTGTCGCAATTGGCTTGAAGTATTTTCTCGGAACAAACGTCTTCGCCGTAGCCGAAACATTTAAACTTTAATTCAATTTCCAGTGCCGTTTTTTCGCCTTGTTGCCAGACGGTTTCACCGGCCCACGCATAAGCACGCGTGACATAACCGTCGTCCAATCGCGCCCAAGCGTGATGACCTGAAAAATTTTCAGCGTGAAAAAATTGCACGTGGCCAAGCTTGCGGCTCAATGCGATGAGAAATAAAAAGCAAGCATCCACGTCGTCGCTCGGATTCGGCAGACCCGCGCCGGTGACAATGACCCAGCCATTGATCCGCGGGCTGATGAAGAAATCATGTTCACCCGTCATGCCTTCCGACCACGAGCATGGCGAAGAACGATTCAGACTAAGCGCGCGCTGGACGGTTGCGGGTGTCGCGGCACGAATGGCAGCCCACGTTCGCGGCCGCGCTATGGTAACAGAACGGAATAAAACTGATGGCGGAACCGGAGGCGCGGCTTTTATTTTTTTTGCGCGACGCTGTAGGAACAAAATAACGCCGAAAATGACGCATGCGACAGCCAGCGCCAATAAATGGACTGTCAGCAACATCATCGCTTCCGTGTCCGCAGGACTCACAAAATGAATTTACGCTCGAGTTGAATTGGTTCAAACAAAATTTTAAGAAATAGAATCTGCCAGCCAATCAAGATATTTTTTATTTCCGGAAATCAGTGGCAAAACAATAAATTCCGGCGTGTTGTAAGGGTGCCTTGCCAAAATCAATTTTTCGAGCGCGGTCAATTTTGATTTTCGTGTTTTCAAAATCATTAAAACTTCCGCGCTTGATTCGATTTTTCCTTGCCACAAGTAATGAGATTCGATTTTCAGAGCCAAATTCGCGCAGGCAATCAATTCTGCTTTCAGAGCGGCCTTGGCCAGCGTGCGCGCGGTTTTCAAGTCTGGCACGGTTATAAGGACAATGGTGAATGAATTCGCTGACTTCATCCGTAAATTATTCCGGCGTCACGCCGAGGATTTGCAAAATGCGCTCCAATTCCGCGTCACTGAAAAATGAAATTTCCAGCGAGCCTTTGCCTTCCGCATATTTCAATTGAACCTTTGTCGCAAAAACTTCACGCAATTTCGCTTCCAAATCCGCGACGTGCGGATCGCCGGCGGGAACAGAAATCGTTTCCGGCTGCGGCGCAATTTTTTTTGAGCCGCGCTTCAACAATTTGGCGACCAAACCTTCCGTTTGCCGGACGTTCAAGCCTTCCTTGATGACGCGTTCGGCGGCGACCTTTTGGTTTTTTTCATCCGTAATTCCTAGAATCACTTTCGCGTGGCCGACCGAAAGCCGTTCATCGCGAACATATTTCTGGATCTGCTCCGGCAATTTCAATAATCGCATCGCGTTGGCCACGACCGCGCGGCTCTTGCCGACTTTTGCGGAAATTTCTTCCTGCGTGAGTTGAAACTGTTCCGCCAATTGCGCGTAACCTTGAGCTTCTTCCAGCGCATTAAGATTCTCGCGCTGTAAATTTTCAATGAGCGCCAATTCCAAAACGGAACGGTCATCGGCTTCGCGCGTAATGATGGGAACTTCCGGCAAATTCAACAATTGTGCCGCGCGCCAGCGGCGTTCGCCGGCAATCAGTTCAAAAAATTCCCCGCGCTCACGAACGATGAGTGGCTGGACAATTCCTTGCTCGCGGATTGAATCGGCAAGTTCGCGCAACGATTCTTCGGAAAATTGTTTGCGTGGTTGCAACGCGGACGGACGGATTTTATTCAGTGGCACACGTTGCACGCGATCGCGGTTGTCCGGAGTAATTTCCGTCGGCGATGGAGCAGGGGATTGCACGACGGGAGCGGCTGGCGGACGAATCGGATTTCCGCCGAGCAGCGCACCGAGACCGCGTCCCAAAGCTGGTTTAGACATGACGGCAGAATGTCAAAGCGAGTCGCGCGTCTCAAGTCCAATGTCCAGCCCTGAATCTTCGACTTTGGGCTTTGGCATTAGAGCGTTGGCTTGTATTTTAATTTCGTGACCAAGAAGGGCAAACGTATCGCCGCCATGGCCGAACAATTTCGTGTCGGCACGCTTGACCCGCATTACACTGGCTATTTTGAATTATTCAATCAGGGAAAGTTTTACGAAGCGCACGATGTCCTCGAACATATCTGGCTCAAGGACAAATACGGCGTGAATGGAAATTTTTATAAAGGACTGATTCAGTTGGCCGGCGCGTTTGTGCATTTGCAAAAGAATCGGCTGAAGCCGTCGGCGGCGCTGTTCAAACTAGCGCAGACGAATTTGGAAAAATATCCGCGCACGCACGAGCGTTTGGACATTCGCGAAACGCTGCATCTTATAGGGAATTGGCTTGGCGCATTGGAGCTGACTGAATTTACGAAAAATCCATTAGCAGGAGATGAGCGGCCTGAATTAAATTTGCAAAAGCTAAAATCATGAATGCCAACCGCAAGCGCATCGTCATCGCCGGCGGCAGTGGATTTATAGGAACTGCGCTGGCGAAAGAATTGTCGCGGCGAAATTATGAAGTCATCGTCCTTACCCGTTCGCCAAAGTTGCGGGCGGACGGCGTCAAAGAAATGGAATGGGACGGCGAGCACATCGGCGAATGGATAAAATTTTTAGACGGGGCGGAAGCTGTCGTAAATCTGACCGGTCGCAGTGTCAATTGCCGCCATACGCCGGAAAATTTGCGCGAGATAATTGATTCGCGCGTTAATTCTATCAACGCTGTCGGCGCGGGAATTTATCACATTGCGCAACCGCCAAAAGTTTGGGTGCAATCTGGTTCGCTCGCATTTTACGGCGATTTGGCAGATGAATGGTGCGATGAAAATTCGCCACAGAAGCCCGGCACAGCAATCGAAATTTGTCGGCTTTGGGAAAATGCTTTCAATGCCGCGCCCGCACCAAAGACACGGAAAATTTTATTGCGAATCGGTTTTGTGCTGGCGCGCGATGGCGGTGCGCTGTCGGTCTTGAGCAAACTGACCAAATGGTTTCTTGGCGGACGTGTTGGCAGTGGAAAACAATTCATCAGTTGGATTCACGTCGCGGACATGAATCAAATGTTCATTGAAGCAATTGAAAATGAAAAATTATCCGGTGCATTCAATGCGACTGGACCAAATCCGGTGACGAACGAGGAGTTTATGCGCGAATTGCGATACGCGTTGAGTCGTCCGTGGAGCCCGCCCGCGCCGGAGTGGGCTGTCAGAATCGGATCGCGCTTGATGAAAACAGAAGCGTCGCTTGCGCTCACCGGTCGCCGTTGCTCGCCGAAACGTTTTTTGCAAAGCGGATTTCAATTCGAATTTTCCAAGCTTCGCCGAGCGTTTGGCGACATTTACCCGAATTAAACGCTGCCCGAGAGATTGGCGATGCCAATTGCCGCGACTATTCGCATCTAAAAAACTTCCGCGCCGCCTCCGTGCGTGATTGCACATGCAGTTTTTCGTAGATGTGCTGGATATGCGTGCGCACGGTGCTCATGCTGATGCTCAAGTTGTCGGCGATTTCCTTGTAGAGGGAGCCCTTGGCCAGCAGCGCAAGAATTTCCCGCTCACGCGTGGTGAGTTGATCTACTTCGGATGCCTGTCGTTGAAGTTGATGAAAATGATCCACAACCTTGCGCGCGATTTGCATGGACATTGGCGCGCCACCCGCGTGGACTTGAGCGACGGCCTGAACCAATTCTTCAGGCGGCATGTTTTTCAAGAGATAACCTTTCGCGCCCGCGCGCAGGGAATTAAAAATCAAATCGCTGTCTTCGTAAGTGGTGAGCATCAGCACTTGCAGGGACGGCAATTGCGCTTTCAATTTGGCAACGCATTCGATGCCATTCATACCCGGCAAATTAATGTCCACCAATGCGACATCGGGCGTTTGTTCTGATGCGCCGCGCAACGCGGCTTCGCCAGTGGAATAAGTTCCAAGACAACGCAAACCGGACGCGCCGGACACAAGTTCAGAAAGGCTTTCGCGCGTTTCGCGGTCGTCTTCCACGATGAAGACTTTAATGACCATAACCTCGTTGGGAATGTAATTTTTTAGCATATTACGGGCAGGATTCAATCACCATTTCGCCACGGGCAAACAAATGAAATGCGCGTGCCATTGCCGGGCGCGCTTTCAAACCTGAATTCTCCGCCGATTTCTTCCATGCGTTTGCGCATGTTCCGTAATCCATCGGCGCAACCATTGTGCTCCAATTTGCCGATTCCCTGGCCGTCGTCTTCAAGCATGACGTTGAGCCATTGCTCGTCTGCCGCGATGCGCAGGCGAACTTCCTTCGCATTTGAATGTCGCACGATATTGTTCAGCGCTTCTTTGATGGCGAGAAAAAGATTGTGCCGCGTTTTGGCCGGCACGCTGTGATGCGGCGGATATTCCGGTAAATCCGGAAGACATCGGATATCCGCTGTCTGGAGAAATTCGACGGTGTATTGGCCAACGTAACTTATGAGATGCGGCAGATTGTCGTTGCGCGGATTGACCGACCAAACGGCTTCATCAAGCGATTTGATAACGCCGCGCGCTGCGCCGGAAATTTTTTCCACGTGTTCGCCCGCTCGTTCCGGTTTTGCAATGTCACGTTTGGCAAGGCCGCTCAACAAAATGATTTTGGTCAGGCGCGTGCCGAGGTCATCGTGCAAATCGCGCGCGATGCGCGCCCGTTCGCGATCGAGTTCGGCTTGATGTTCAAGCGTTTGCAATTTGGAGCGCAATCGCCGGAACGAAACATAGCGGACGATTCCGATGACTGCCAAAGTGAACGCGAGAACTGCCGCTCCACGAAACCACCATGTCTGCCAGAAAAACGGCGCGACGGTGAACGCAAGTGTCGCGCTGGTCTCGCTCCATACGCCATCGCTGTTGCATGCGCTTACCCGGAATTTGTAATGGCCGGCGGCGAGCCGCGTGTAAGTCACAACGCGTTGCGCACCCGTGTCGTTCCACTGGTCGTCGAAGCCGTCGAGCTTGTAGCGGAATGCGACATTTTCCGGCGCGCTCAAACTTAACGCGGTGAAATCAAATTCCAAACGATGATAGCCCGGCGGTAATTGCAATCCGTTCTGCGAATTTTGCAGATCAATCACGTTGCCGATGGGCATCGCGCCTCCATAAAGCGCAATCGTTTTGTCGTCCACGACAATTCGTTTCATCAAAACCGGCGGCGGATTTTTATCTTCGCGAATTTTGTCAGGATCAATTACGGCGAGCGCCGAGCGCATGGGAATCCACAAGCGTCCATCGCCAGTCCGCAATGCCCCGGGCGAATCGCCAAAGTTCGCCTGCAAACTTGGCAGACCTTCGTCGCGACCGTAATGGATGCAGCGCACGCGCGTAGCGCGACCGGCGGCGACGTCTTCCAATTCCTGCAACCGCACTTTGAAAATGCCATGGTCGGCCCCGAACCACATCCAACCATGGTCGTCCACCGCGAGTTGTGAAATGTTGAAATCAGGCAAACCATGCTCGGCACTGATGCGGCTGAAATGTCCGTCCTTTAATCGTCCGACGCCCCAACCCGCAAATCCAATCCATAGCGCGCCATCTGGCGTGACGCAAAAACTGCGGATGGAAAGCAGATTGGTCGAAAGCAGCGCGGTCTCATCTGTGACGATGTCATCTTTGACATGAAGCAAAGTGCCTTTGCTGGTGCCGACCCAAATGTTACCGTCATTGTCCTCGGCCATCGCGCGGATGACTTTCACGTCATCTGGAATTTTGAAATCAATGAATTCTCCACCACGAAAACATTGCAAAGCTTCCGGCGCATCCTGGCCAATCCACAAATCTCCGTTACGACTTTTCAGCAACGCGTGAATCGTCTGGCTCTTCAATCCATTTGTCGCTGTCCACGTCGAAAAATTTCCGTCGTGCAAGCAATTGAGCCGGTGGTCGTGTGTGCCAATCCAAATCGCACTGCCGTCGGCGACCACGGCCGTCGCGCGCCCGCCCGGCCAATTCGTATCGTTGGAAACGATTTGCCAATGCTCGTCTGCGTGGCGCACGAGCGTCCCGGTTTGCGTCGTCGCCCAAATCACGCCGTTCGTGTCCTGGCAAAGCGATTGCACGGCTTCGAAAGGCAGCCCGCTTTCCGCGCTCTCCAATTTCACCACGCGTGGACTGATGCGCGTTAATCCGCCACCGTCCGTTCCTGCCCAAATGTTTCCTTCACGGTCTTCGAATAAAGTTAAAATCTCATGATGCGACACGGGAAAATTTTCAAACGCTCCGTCGCTGAAACGGAACAATCCGCTGTCCGAAGTGCCAATCCAAATCGCGCCCAAGTGATCTTCAAGCAACGCCGTCGGCACGGTTTGCGCATTTGCCGCCTGAAACAAGCCGATTTTTTTTGGACGTCCGCCTTCAACATATTTGTAAAGCTGCGCGCCATTGCAGATCCAAATTCCTCCGTGCGTCGCCGCCGCAACGCGCGTGGATTTATTTGCCAGCGATACGAGCGTTTGAAAATGGCCATCGCGGAAATTTCCGATCTTCCCGTCTTTTGCGAACCACAAGCGGCCGTTTATGTCCGATGCCAACGAGCAATTGATTCCCGGCGGCAAATAAGACGGTGCATTGAAATTGGTTACGCTGCCATTTTTCACGCGGCATAAAATCCCGCCGCGATAAGCCACCCAAATCGCGCCGTCACCATCTTCCACCATCATTTGCGCGAAGCGGCTTGGCACGCCATTGGTGAAAGTTTCTTGAGCGCCATTGTTCAATCGCGCGACTGCGCCGTGATCCATTGCCATCCACAAACTACCGTCATGGCCACGAAGCAACGCGTCAATCTTTTCACTTTGGTCAGGAATGACTGTGCGTGAAGAAAAAATTTCAAAATCAATTCCGTCAAAGCGCGCCAGACGGCCTTCATTCGCGACCCAGAGGTAACCGTCGGAAGTTTGCGCAATTCCCGTGACGTTATTGTTGGGCAATCCGTCGTCTGATAACCACGTATGAAGCGACCAATTGGAATCCGTCGCGGCTACGGAAAAGCCGCAAATCAAAAAGGACACCACCGTTCCTTGGCGAAACAGGGGAAG
>Ga0206814_10189_pt2 | contig 16440 bp, 17 predicted proteins | sample Alteio_BWOrgCont_90_FD_152850 | JGI IMG/M metagenome (GOLD analysis project Ga0206814, IMG submission 152850) | Enriched cells from forest soil in Barre Woods Harvard Forest LTER site, Petersham, Massachusetts, United States -... | ecosystem: Environmental > Terrestrial > Soil > Temperate forest >...
GCAACCCTTGCTAAAGGTAATACAATTATAGAAAATGCTGCACGTGAGCCGGAAGTTGTTGATCTAGCTAATTGTTTGATTAAAATGGGGGCAAAAATTGAAGGTGTAGGCACAAGCCGTCTATCCATAATTGGTGTTGATTCATTAAATGGTACATCACATGAAGTCATTCCTGATAGAATTGAGACAGGAACATATATGATAGCTTCAGCCATTACTGATGGTGATATTGAATTAGTAGGTGCAAAATTAGATTTAATGACGAGTACTATCGAAAAATTAGAAGAATGCGGCATTGAAATTACAACAAATTCAAAAGGTAATTTACGTATTAGGCGTAAACATGCGGAAATAAAAGCAATCGATGTAACAACTAATCCTTATCCTGGCTTTCCTACTGATATGCAAGCTCAATTAATTGCACTTATGAGTATTTCCAGTGGTTCTGCTATGATTAATGAAACTATTTTTGAGAACCGTTTTATGCATGTGCCGGAATTATGCCGCATGGGTGCGCAAATAATAGTTAATGGCCACACAGCTTTGGTCCACGGGACTAAAAAATTAAAAGGTGCCCAACTAATGGCTACTGATTTAAGGGCTTCAGTTTCATTAGTTATTGCGGCATTAGCTGCGGAGGGGGAAACTGTAATTAATCGTATGTACCACATTGATCGTGGCTATGAACGGATTGAAGAAAAGCTTAGTAGTTGTGGGGCTTTAATTGAAAGGTTCAAATAATCGGTAAAAATTACAGAAAAATTACTTGTTTGCAAGGTGGTGCTAGTCTATTTATACTTCGCGTGGAGTATATCACTATATTGCGATCCCGTAGCTCAGCTGGATAGAGCAACAGCCTTCTAAGCTGTGGGTCGGAGGTTCGAATCCTCTCGGGATCGCCATTCTCAAAAATCTCATTTCAGTACTATACTCCTTTGCTAATGTAGTGTTGGGAAATAAAATAAGAACGCGAATAATGGATAAGGAAATAAAAGAAAGTATTGAGAAAGAGGAAGAGTTGGAGTAATCAAGGTTACAGAGCTGATGGTAGTAGAAAAAAGTAGCTACAATGTCACGCCTTGGGCGGGGATCTCAGGCTCAATACCGCAACGTTGCCGTATGGCACTGCCGTGCGGCTTTAGATTCCCGCATAAAGCGAGGATGAAATTGTGGCTTTTTTTTCTACTATTATCAGCGCTTATTTTGTTGAAAGGACAAGAAACGCTTTCATTTAGCTTATCTTATCCATTATTAGCGTTAAGAGGAATTTATGAAAAGCAAGATTATAGCTGCCTTATTTATTTTTTTAGTATCTATTTCAGTCCCTTGCGTCAATGTATTTGCGTCTATTCCATTTTCTGGATTGGATAGAGATGTACCAACTCTTGCACCCATGCTGAAAAAAGCTTTGCCAGCGGTCGTAAATATTTCCACTTCGGGTAAGGTAAAAGTGGAAATGAACCCTATGTTCAACGATCCTGTATTTCAAAATTTCATGAAAAATTTTGGTCTGCCTAATATACCTGGTATGCCTGGTGCACCTAATGCTCCGGTAGAAAAAAAGACCCAAAGCATAGGCTCTGGCGTTGTTATAGATGCGAGCAGGGGTTATATTCTTACCAATCATCATGTGATAAAAAACGCTGATGTTATTTATGTAAATACCCATAATGGCAAAAAACTTGAAGCAAAAATTATTGGTTCTGATACAGACACTGATATTGCAGTGTTGCAAGTGCCAGTAGATGTAACCAGTGACTTAATCTCTTTACCTTTAGGGGATTCAGAAAATCTTGAAGTTGGTGATTTTGTTGTAGCCATTGGTAATCCATTTGGTATAGGTCAAACTGCAACTACTGGCATTATAAGTGCACTGGGAAGAAGTGGTCTTGGCATTGAAGGTTATGAAGATTTTATTCAAACTGATGCGTCAATTAACCCAGGGAATTCAGGTGGGGCTTTAATAAATCTTAAAGGTGAATTAATAGGCGTCAATACTGCCATATTATCCCAAAGTGGTACTAATGTTGGCATCGGTTTTGCTATACCGATTAATATGGTTAAACAAGTAACCCAGCAGCTTATAGATCATGGTGAGATAAAACGCGGTCAGATTGGTATTCATATCCAAGATGTGACTAATGATCTGGCTGATGCCCTGTCATTAGATAGTACCAATGGTGCATTAGTTGCTAAAGTAGTAGATGGTAGTCCAGCCGACATGGCTGGCATCAAGGATGGGGACGTTATCACTGCTATTAATAATAAGAATATAAAAAATGCAGCTACCCTGCGCAATATCATAGGGCTAATGCAGGTTGGGGATAAAGTAAATGTAGAAATATTACGCAATGGTTCAGTTAAAAAACTATTAGTAGTAATTGGTAAAAATCATGGGGAAGTCCAAAAATTATCTAGAAATTTAGAAGATGATGGTAATTTTGCTAATCAGGATAACGATAATTTAAATGGTGCGAGCTTTTCTAATATAGTTAGTAATGATAAATCATATACCAATGTTCACGGTGTTATGGTTACCGGGGTAACACTTGGAAGTCCTGCTTGGAATGCAGGTTTGAGGGCTGGTGATATAGTTACCTCAGTCAATAACATTAAAATTAGAAACACCAAAGAACTGGTAAGTGCAGCAAAGCTTAAGCAACATGGTATTGTAATGAATATTACACGTGGTAATGCAGTATTATTTATCGTTATAAGTTAGGACAATCTAATGGCACAAAATAATCCATATAGTATTCTAGGCATTGATAAAAATGCTAGCGACAAGGAGATAAAATCAGCCTATAGGAGACTGTCAAAACGCCATCATCCAGACTTGAACCCAGGTAGTAAAGAAGCTGGTACAAAATTTAAAGAGATAAATAAAGCCTACCAAATACTTTCTAACCCTGAAAAAAGAGCTAGGTATGATAGGGGGGAAATAAATATGGAAGGCGAGCCTGAGTACAAGCCATCTGGTGGTTTTTATAGGGATTATGCAGATAAGGCAGAAGCGAGTCGCTATTTCCATGAAAATACCGGTCATTTTGATACTTCAGATATTCAAAATATATTTAGCTCTTTTTTTACTGGAGGCACTGCTGGTAATCACGCCGGATTTAAAAAACAACCATCTGATGTTTATTATAATATCACAATTGATTTTATGGAATCTGTCAGTGGCGAAAGAAAAAGAGTTACTATGCCAGATGGTAAAGTGCTTGATATAAAAATTCCAGCCGGGGTAGAAGATGGCCAACGTCTTCGGTTAAAAGGCCAAGGTGCTCATGGTTCGATTAATTCTGAGTCAGGCGATGCTTATATAAATATTCATATTACTCCCCATAAAATTTTTACTCGAAAAGCTAGGGATATTTTTGTTGAAGTGCCAGTAGGGTTTAATGAAAGTCTATTGGGTAGTAAAATAACAGTGCCAACTATTCATGGCCCAGTTGAGGTTACTATACCTAAAAACTCAAGTACTGGTGATACTTTAAGATTAAAAAATAAGGGTATCAAAAATGGTGACCAGTATATTAAAATAAAAATTGTTATGCCAAATAATATATCTGAATCGTTAATGCAGTCTGTGGTAGAGTGGGATAAAGCCAGTCATTTTAACCCCAGGGAAAAAATGGAGGCAATGGTATGATGGATATAAAACAAGCTATTCTACTTTTAGATAATATTGATGAGCAGCTGATAAAAGATTTTATCGAAAATGAATGGGTAAAACCGCTTACCAAGCAGGGTACTTATTACTTTGACGATATCGATTTAGCCCGGATAACTTTAATTAACGATTTGTTATCAAACATGCAGGTTAATAGCGAATCGGTTGATATAATATTATCACTCCTAGACCAGGTTTATGGTCTGCGTGAACAATTCAGGAAAGTAACCAAAGCCATAGAAAAACAACCACGCAGTATCCAGGCTGAAATTTTTTCAATACTCCATGAAACTCAAGGTTAAGATAGTATAACTAATTATCAACTAGTTATCTATCATTCTAATAGATACTGGTATAAGTGTTTGAAAGATTGCAACATTATTGTTAATTATTTCACTACGCAAAAAATGCATGAAGAAATGGGAATAACTGCAAAAGCTGTAGAAAGATCTATTGCTAGATTGCGGCAAAAGAAAGAAATTGTCTCCGTAGCTAAAGGTTACTATTTAATATTAACGCCAGAATTTCGCCAATTAGGCTGTTTACCACCAGACTATTTTGTTGATGATCTAATGCGTCATTGGCACCAAAAATATTATGTTGGCTTGTTGAGTGCTTCGTTGTATTTTGGTGCTGCTCACCAACAGCCACAAATTTTCCAGGTAGTTACAGATAAATATAGACCTACAATTAAATGCGGCCACGTTAAAATTGAATTTATTACAAAGAAATTAATCTCAGATACATTCATAACACAACTTAAAACCCATACTGGGCTGATGAACATTTCTACTCAAGTGGCAACCATGATGGATCTATGTTTATTTATTAGACGTAGTGGAGGATTGAGTCATGTTTCTACTGTGCTTGATGAATTAGCAGAATCTGTTGAACCAAATGCTTTAAAAAACTTAATTGAAAAAAATACTGAATTTACCTGGATACAAAGATTGGGATATTTACTGGAACAGTTAGGTCATAATTCATTATCGAATATTTTATATGAAAATATAGAACAAAAAAAATTAAATATTGTCCCATTAGTGCCTTATTATCCAATGACTGGTGCAAAACGAAATTTAAAGTGGCGAGTAGCCATTAACGCTGTTATGGAGAACGATTTAGATGATACCAATTAATATTATTAAACAATTGTTATAAGTGGCGGTAAAATGGATAAGTATGAAAACCTACTGATAGGTAGGCATTATGAACAAAAAATATTAGACAGGATATTTAAGTATTGAAATAAAATATACTAGCCAGCCATATCAACTAACAAAAGAAGAAGCTAATTTAACTGCAGAGAAAATTAGAGGTTTTTAAAAGGCATCTAAAAACAAAAAAGCAAATCCATATTGCTTTAATTACCAATATTCCTATCAAAGACACCATGTATTCAGAAGAGTTAATGACGCAGAATGTAACTATTAATGATTTTATGTAATTATTATTTTTATATACTCCAGTCGTTTACTATAATTGCAATTGTTATACCTGTGTGGCGTTTTTTGTTTGAGATAGAATAAAAACAATATTGACATACAGGGGCGCTACTTGTGTGTTGATGATTATCATAATAAAAGTGTAGATAACAAAATCTATACCCGTCTTTTTCAAATAAAATGCAAATAAAATGTCATCCCTGCCTTGTGCGGGGATCTATCTAGCTACACAGTAGGGAGAAACAGCAACGTTGTGGTATTTTGCCTGAGATCCCAGCACAAGGCGGGGATGACATATAATAGTTACTCTGTAATAAATTCGTATTCCACATCTTCCCCATTAAAAACAGCGTTTTTGAAAATTTTATATACATCATTATATATTAGCATAATCTTGACATTTTTATCACTTCCGACTAATCTAAAGTTAAATCTTGGATTAGTCAAACATATGAATAATAATATAAAAAGGACTCTAAGTTCATCTATTGAGCAGGCAAGTCAAAGTTTTAAAGTGATCATGGTTACTGGCCCACGGCAAGTGGGTAAAACTACGATATTAGAGGAAATGCAGAAAGGTCAGCGCTCATATGTAACACTCGATGATTTAAGTCAACGTGTATCTGCGCAGGAAGATCCGGCTAGTTTTATTGAAAGGCTACAATTACCAGTATTAATAGATGAAGTGCAATATGCACCAAACCTATTTCCTTATATTAAAATGAAAGTAGATAAAGATAAGACAGCGGGAATGTTTTGGCTTACTGGTTCTCCGCAATTTGAAATGATGAAGAATGTAACTGAGTCTTTGGTTGGCCGGGTGGCAATTTTGAATTTACAAGGAATTTCGTTGGCAGAAGAACAAGGGCGGCCCGAAGATAAACCTTTCTTACCAGAGTTGGAACTGTTAAAACAACGCCAGAACAATGCTAAGCCGCTAAAATTACTAGAGATTTATCATAAAATTTGGCGAGGATCATATCCGGATGTTGTAATGGATGATGGTAAAAATTGGGAGCGCTTTTATGATTCCTATGTCTCTACATATATCCAGCGTGATGTCCGTGAATATTTGAATATCCATCAAACAGCAACTTTCCATAAATTTATGCAAATTGTTGCTGCTCGTACAGGCCAGTTGGTTAATTATGCTGACATGGCCCGTGATATTGGATTAAGTGAAGTTACAATAAAATCATGGATACAAGTGTTAGAAGCTTCAGGTATCATTTACCTACTACAACCTTATTTTAACAACCTGACGAAAAGGCTAATAAAATCGCCAAAACTATATTTTATGGATACTGGTTTATGTTGTTATCTTACTAAATGGTTAACAGCTGAAGTTCTGGAAAGAGGAGCAATGTCTGGGGCGATGCTTGAAACATATGTAGTGTCAGAAATTATAAAGTCATATATACATAATGGCAGAAGGCCGCCTATCTATTTTTATCGTGATAAAGATAAGCAGGAAGTAGATTTATTGATTGAGCAGAATGGTACACTATATCCAATTGAAATAAAAAAACAGGGCACTATACAAAATAGTAATTTTAAGGGCTTTAATTTTCTAAATAATATAAAGCTAAAAATTGGTCATGGTTGTGTAATATGCTTTGTTGATTCATTGATACCGATTGCCAAAAATGTTGATGCAGTTCCTGTATCATTTCTGTAATTTAAATGAGTATATAAATGGATCAAGTCCAACATGTATTAGTAATTGATGATGATAATAGAATAAGGGAGCTTTTGGGTAAATTTCTAGTAGATAATGGCTTTTTTGTAACTATGGCGAAAGATGCCCAGGATGCCCGAAAAAAATTAGCTGATTTTCAGTTTGATATATTAGTTCTGGATATAATGATGCCAGGTGAGACTGGTTTTGACTTTACTAAATATCTAAGACAAACCAACAACCCTACACCTATTCTTATGTTAACCGCTATGGGTGATGTTGAAGATAGGATAAATGGTCTGGAATGTGGGGCAGATGATTATCTACCCAAGCCATTTGAACCAAGGGAATTATTGATCAGGATAAAACGGATAATTGATCGATTTAAAGTCCAGAAGATTGAAGTTAATTTGATTAAGTTTGGTAATTTTGAATTTAATACCAGTAGTGGTACCTTAAGTAATAGTGATGGTATTATATTATTAACCTCAAATGAATCTAGGCTGATTAGGGTACTTTGTGATAATATCGGTCAGGCCCTTTCACGTCAGGCTCTTTCTGATTTGTGTGGTGGTATAAATGAGAGATCAATTGATGTCCAGATAACCAGGCTGCGCAACAAAATTGAAATAGATCCTAAAAAACCACGTTTTATTAAAACTGTAAGAGGCCAGGGATATGCATTATACCATGGTTAAAAAAAGAATTTTGCCTAAGTCCCTGTTCGTCAGGTTTTTACTGATTATTCTTATTCCTAATATTATAGTTCAGGCAGTATCGATCTATATGTTTTATGAAAGACATTGGAATGGTGTAAGTAAACATATGACTGTGGCTTTAGCTGGTGATATTGAAATGGTAGTAAAAGCTGCACAAATAGCTGACCATGATCAGCGGCACCATTTTATCCATATTGCCAAACATACGCTTTACTTGCAAATTGGTTTTGTTAAAGGTGGAAAAATTATAACAGTTCATAATAATTCCCCAGTATCAGATTTTGAATCACTAGATAGTGAGTTAAAAGATAGAATTTCATTGCCCTATACTATCTATTATGCCTCTCAGGATAATTCAGATGTATCTATGGATGTGCAATTCCCAGAAGGAATATTGCGTATAATATTTTCAGATAAAAGATTAGCTAATCCATCTACTTATATTTTTATATTATGGATGACTGGTACGGCTATATTACTGGCATTTATCTCTATAATATTTATGCGCAATCAGGTTAAATCAATTAAGAGGCTGGCAATTGTTGCAGAGAAACTGGGTAAAGGCCAGGAAATAGGTATATATAATCCTGAAGGAGCAGCTGAAGTACGTACTGCAGGCAAAGCGTTTATAGATATGCATGAGAGAATTAAAAAACAAGTTGAGCAGAGAACACAAATGTTAGCTGGTGTCTCGCATGATCTCAAAACTCCTATCACCCGTATAAAATTACAACTGGCCTTAATGAAAGATTCTCAAGCCATTAAGGAGTTGCATGAAGACGTTACTGAAATGGAAAAGATGGTTAATGATTATATAGATTTTGCCAAAGGCAAAGGTAATAGCCTGTCAATTGAAATTGAATTATCTAGTTTTATAACATCTGTGGCTTTTGGCTATAAAAATGATAATAGAATTGAACTTGATCTGAGGCAGCCAGCCAATATTCTTATTAACCCTAATAATTTTAAGCGGGTAATAACTAATATAATAGATAATTCGCTGCGTTATGCCAGCAAAGTAAAAATCACATCGCAGGTTTCTGGCAGTAATGTAATAATATATATAGATGATAATGGCCCAGGTATTCCAGCCCATGAGCGGGAAGCTGTATTTAAGCCTTTCTACCGTCTTGATACTTCCAGAAATTTACAAACTGGTGGAACCGGTCTGGGCTTAGCTATTGCACGTGATATTATTACTAGCTATGGTGGAGAAATTTCATTAGACGAAAGCTTAATGGGTGGAGTATGTGCAATAATAAAGTTACCAATTTAGGGTAAAAGGGTATGCAAGAATTTTTCTTACCAAATAAAGATATAAAAAATAAAAAGACGGCTTATATAAATGCTAGGTTGATTGACCCGGCAACGGGACTAGATATAAATGGGGCATTATTGACGGACGGTCAAAAGATAGCAGATTTTGGTCCTGGTCTTTTTAGTAGTGGCGTACCACAGGGCATTGATATTATAGATTGTAAAAACTCTGTTTTATGTCCAGGACTGTTAGATATTCAAGTTCATTTTAGGGTTCCTGGCCAGGAATATAAGGAAGATATTGCAACTGGTACTAAGGCAGCTGCAGCTGGTGGTGTAACCACAGTTGTCTGTATGGCGAACACTATTCCTACAATTGATTCACCGGATATTCTTACTGATCTTTATAAAACAATAGCCCATGAAGCCTATGTTAAGACTTACAGCTATGCTGCGATTACTATGGGTATCCAAGGTTTTGAATTAACTGATATGCAACATCTGAAATATGCTGGCGCTATAGGCTTTAGTGATGATGGCAAACCTGTGATGAATTCTTTGATAATGCGCAGGGCTATGGAACAGGCAGCCAGGTTGGGTATGGTAATTGCACAACATGCTGAAGATGTAAATCTCTCTGATGGTGGGTGTATAAATGAAGGGAAAATATCACGTCAGCTTAGGGTAAAAGGCATTCCCAATGCTTCAGAAGCAATAATTGTCGAGCGCGATCTTTTATTATTAGAATTAACTGGTGGCCATTATCATGTACTGCATATTTCAACCCATCAGGCAATAGATGCAGTAAGAAGGGCAAAAGCCAAAGGTTTAAATGTAACTTGTGAGGTGGCACCACACCACTTTATCCTTACCGATGAAGCAGTATTGGCATCAGATACTATGGCCAAGATGAATCCTCCGCTTAGGACGCAGAAGGATATTGATGCCATATTAGCAGGTTTGAAAGATGGTACTATCGATGCTATAGCTACTGACCATGCACCCCATGATGATGCCTCAAAAAATGTTCACCTTTCCGATGCTGCTTTTGGTATTGTAGGACTGGAAACTATGTTGCCACTTGCTTTGGAACTTTATCATAAAAAAATTCTGAGTTTAAGCGAAGTACTGGCAAAAATGACTTATAAAGCCGCAGACATAATCCATCAACCACAGCTTGGCCGGCTCAAAATTGGTAATGATGCTGATTTAACCATATTAGATCCCGATATGAAATGGCAAATTTCCCCGCAGGAATTTAGCAGTAAATCCAAAAATAGCCCATTTGTTGAGTATACTTCCACGGGGCGGGCCCTTCGTACAATAGTTCGTGGCCAAACTGTTTATAAGATGAACTTGGTTTAAAGGTGTATTCTAATCTGCCAACAGACTATCCAATTTACCTTCTTGGTTTAACCGGTTTAAATCGTCAAAACCGCCAACATGTGTATCGCCAATAAATATTTGTGGGACTGACCGTTTGCCATTAGCTTTTTCAACCATTTTTTGACGTTCATTTTCATCAGAAACGTCAATCTCGCTATAGTGGACGCCTTTTTTCCCAAGTAACATTTTAGCCTGCACGCAATATGGACAGGTTTTAGTACTATAAACAACTACTTTTTTTGTCATGGGTTACCTTAAATAAAAATTTGTGAAACATGTATAACATAAATTTTATGATAATTAACCAAATAGTTGAATTTGATGGTTTTATTATTTTTAATTTTCCATTAACTTTAATCTATAGTAATAGTGCTTGAAACACAAAAGAGCGATATAACACAAAATAGTATATTGCAATAACCGCTCCATTGGAGTACAATAAAGTGAAGAGCAAAAAAATTGATTTAATATCCCTAAAAAGCTTTAGGAAGTCTGTAAAGAAGCTCTTTACAGAATCTGAGTTAGATACATTATTTGATTTTTTAAGCCAATTTCCTGAAAAAGGGAGTGTTATTCCAGGGACCAATGGATTAAGAAAGCTTCGTTGGGCTTTAACTGGAAAAGGCAAAAAAGGCGGTAGCAGGATTATTTATTATTATCACCGGTCTGAATCAGAAGTTTTGCTTCTTACAGCTTATGCCAAAAATGAAAAAAAAGATTTATCAGCCAAGGACAAAAAAATACTAATTGGAATTATAGCAGATGTGTTGGGAGAATAAAAATATGGCAAGACCAAAAACAAATAAGAAAATATCTAAAGAAGGTTTAAGCTCTTTTGCGTTGGAGATTGCTGAGAGCTTGCAAGAATATTCAACCTATAAACGCGGCAAAAAGACAGCGGTAAAGGTTTATACATATCCTAAAATACCAGAAGACATTAATGTTAAATCTATTAGAAATAAACTTGGTATGACCCAAGAACAATTCACGAGTTTTGGCTTTTCATTAAGTGCTATAAGGCACTGGGAAGCTGAAAGACGGACCCCAGAAGGCCCTGCAAGAGTCCTTCTGATGGTTATAGAAAAAAATCCAAGTTTAGTTCTTGAGGCAATTCATTCTTAGGGATATTTTGTCCAATCTGAAAATTCTGATGTAATCCACACCAATACCCTAAAGATGAACCCTAAGCAAAAACATATAATGAAAAATACCCCATTTAAAATTATTTCTGGTTTTACTCCCAGCGGTGACCAGCCTGAAGCGATAAAGCAATTGGTTGCAGGTATTAGCAATAATGAGAAAGACCAGGTGCTTTTGGGTGTTACTGGCTCTGGTAAAACTTTTACTATGGCACATGTGATTGAAACATTGCAGAGGCCGGCTATGATTATGGCGCATAACAAAACCCTGGCGGCGCAATTATATTCGGAGATGAAGGAATTTTTTCCCAATAATGCGGTTGAATATTTTGTCTCTTATTATGATTATTACCAGCCAGAAGCCTATATTCCCAACAAAGATTTATATATAGAAAAAGATTCATCCATTAATGAGCAGATAGATTTATTACGGCACTCTGCTACCCGCAGCCTGCTAGAGCGGCGGGATGTTATTGTCGTGGCCAGTGTTTCCTGCATTTATGGTATTGGCTCGCCTGAGCTTTATTATCAAATGACTATGCCTTTAAAGGAAGGTATGGTCATCAACCAGAGGGAATTACTTAGCCGGTTGATAGAATTAGCTTATGAACGTAATGATGTTAATTTTGTCCGTGGTACTTTCCGGGTACGGGGCGACCGGGTGGATCTATTTCCTTCACACTATGAAGACCGCGCCTGGCGGTTATTATTCTTTGGTGATGAAATTGAAGAAATTGTCGAGATTGACTCCTTAACCGGTGAAAAAATCGCCAGATTGCATGAAGTGGTAATTTATGCCAACAGCCACTATGTAACACCACGGCCAACCATGCTGCAGGCGGTAAAATATATCAAAGAAGAATTAAAGGTAAGGCTCGAAGCCCTATATAAGGCTAATAAATTAGTAGAAGCGCAGCGCTTAGAGCAACGTACAATGTTTGATATTGAAATGATCCAGGCTACCGGTACCTGTAAAGGCATTGAAAATTATTCCAGGTTTATTTCTGGCCGAGCAGAAGGCGAGCCGCCGCCAACTTTATTTGAATATCTGCCTAAAGATGCATTGTTATTTGTTGATGAAAGCCATGTGACCGTGCCTCAGATTGGCGCCATGTATAATGGTGACCGCGCCCGGAAAACTTCATTAGTGGAATTTGGTTTTAGGTTGCCATCAGCCAGGGATAACCGCCCATTAAAGTTTCAGGAATGGGATAATATGCGGCCTAATACGGTATTTGTGTCAGCTACACCTGGCCCGTTCGAATTAGACAAAACTAAAGGTGTATTTGTTGAGCAGATCATAAGGCCAACTGGTTTAATTGACCCGGTCTGCATTATCAGGCCGGTGGATACCCAGGTGGATGATTTGCTTAAAGAGTGCCAGGTTACTATCAAACAAGGTTACCGGGTTTTAGTCACTACCTTAACCAAGAAAATGGCCGAAGATTTGTCGGAATATATGCTGGAAGCCGGCATAAAGGTTACTTACCTGCATTCTGATATACAGACTTTAGAAAGAGTAGAAATTATTAATGATTTACGCCACGGCAAAACTGATGTTTTAGTTGGTGTTAACCTCCTGCGTGAAGGATTAGATATTCCAGAATGCGGTCTGGTAGCTATTTTAGATGCTGATAAAGAAGGCTTCCTGCGCAGTGCCACTTCCTTGATCCAAACCATAGGCCGCGCTGCACGTAATGTTGATGGCAGGGTAATTTTATATGCTGATAAAATGACTAACTCATTAACTAAGGCCTTGTCTGAAACCGACCGGCGCCGGAAAATCCAGATGGAATATAACGAGAAACATGGCATAACACCAACCAGTATTAAAAAAGGATTTTTTAATACTATGGCAGAAACCTCTAATAAAATGGAAGAAGAAGCCAGCTCTTACTCTTATCCCGGCCAAGAGTTGCATGGTAAAAAACTAGCTGATTATATAGAAAAAATCCGCAAAGAAATGTTCCAGGCCGCTGGCGACCTGGAATTCGAAAAAGCTGCTGAATTACGCGACAGGATCCATAAATTAGAAGCCAAGGATTTGGGGCTCAGGGCTTGAGTACTAAATTCCTAGGTTTTAGTGCTGCCTTCCTTTGCTTTCCTTTGTGCCATTATAGCTTCTAGTATTTTGGAGATTTGAAGAAGGTGAGCACCCTCTCCTATAGGATGCAACGCATGCTAAAACTAAAATTATAGCAGATAAAGCTAAAAGACCCACCGTTATGTCACCCACAGTATTGAGCCCACCGCCGCTTGGGTTACACTGAGCATGAGGGTCCCCAGTTGGTTGTTGTGTCCCCTGACAAGGGCCATTAGGATCCCTACCACTAACAAGCAACCCAACAAGGCTTCCTATAAAGGTGGTAACACTTAATCCCATAGTAGCCCTGAGAGCAGATTTGGTGGTACAACGACTATCATCAGATTTACTTTCGTTTTTTCCAGAAGAATGAGTATTAGATGATTTTTTAGGATGTATATGGTTTCTATGTTCTCTGGTAGCACTAGTATTAGCGGCGGTGTCAGTAATATCAAGTTGAAGATCCTCTTGAGTTTCTGTTGCCGGAACTTGAAGCGTAGAATTATTGCCAGAATGTTCCACAACTACTTCTACTCTATTAGCTTCTGGTGCTGATGCTGGTGCAGTAGGAGTTTTTTGTTCGGAAGGAGTATTAAGGTTTGGTATAGCCACCACTATTGAACTACTCGTTGGCACACTATTTCTTCTACTACTTTTTCTTGATCTTCTACTAACATTTTTTTTTACTCTTTTTGTATTTTCATTATGGGTAGGTGAAGGAGTTTTATTAACACTTCCAGAGTTTAGGCTCATAGATAATTCAACTTCAGGACTAGTACTTCCAGGGTTTAATAATGCAGCTAATGTAGCTTCATGTCGCCTTGCACTATCCCTTCTTACCCTTTTCTTGGGCGTCGGTTGAGTATTCACTTTTGGATTGTCTAGTTCTTGTTTATCTTTACTCATAATAATCTCCTAATATTTATATGCCCGGGTATCTTTCTAGCACATGAATATTACGGTAATGTTACAAAAACAAATTTTTTTAGTAATTTTTTTAACTATTCCGCTGGTAACCCACAATGTCCCCGCACAAGACCTACCTATTACCCACATATTTATAGGAGCAGTAAAGCGCTGATAGTTATAGGAAAGAGCAACCCACGATGCCATCCCCGCCTTGTGCGGGGATCTAGAGTTACACAGTAGGGAGAAACAGCAACGTTGTAGCCCTTTGCCTGAGATCCCCGCACAAGGCGGGGATGACATCTTGAGTTATTATAGCCATATCTGAACATTTAAAATTGGATATGACTATTATTAGTTGAATATAAGTATAAAAATTCCTCTATAAATTCCCAAGATTGTAACAAAACTTTAAAGATTTTATGTTATACTAATTTATAGATATTAAAAATTGCATTTGTGGCTTAGAATATGGCGACTGGAAGCTATAATAATAAAAACAGCATTGCTGTAATTAAAAGATTTGTCTGGCATTTTGGTGTAGTAGTAGGTAGTACCGTGTCAGCATTATCTGCCACTTTATTAGCTTCCGGGGATTTTTTATCTACGGTTATCGTAGGTGGTTTTGCATTTGACCATGAAGGTAATATTGTAAAACGGAAAACAGATAATGGCCGTGAGTTTATTTTAAAAGAACCCAGTCTTATCTCAGAATTAATCGGCTTGGTTTACGGCGGCACAGTAAAACGCGATGAAAACGGACTGCCAGTAACCAACAATAAAGGTAAATATATAAGGGAAGAATAGGATGACAGGAGACGGACCAACATCATCATTACCATCAGCTCAGCCAGTAGATCAGGTATTGCGAAAACCATCTGACCTATCAGTTTCGCCAGCAAATCTGGTAGGAGAAACACTGTCCAGACCATCAGCAGAGGAGCTAGGAATTAATCCAGGGGATATGGATGCGGCTAGAGCTGCAGCAGCGCCGATGCGTGAAGTTATGCAGCAGCAAGAAGTAAAAGAAGTAAAAGATAGAGAAGGATTTATCGCGGCTATGCAGCCATATTTAGCTGCAGAAAAAGCAACTGAAGAAGAAGTAAAGAAGATATCTCAATATTTTCTAAAACAACCTGATAGAGAATTTGAATATAATAAAAACAAATTTAATGAGGAAGCCGCATCTGATGATGGTCCTGATAATATAAGCTTTTTCTTTTCTACTTTAATAGAAGGCATGCGTGAATCTGAAAAAACTGCTGCAGAACGTAAAGCTGCTAATGAAGCAAAAAGTTCAGAGGCTAAGCCAGAAGAAAAAAAGCCAGATGGCCCTGAACTGGATCACCCATTCATACAAGTTCTTGAAAAAAAAATTGGTCATGGGAGAGATACGCTGCTGAGGACACTTAGTACTATGGATAAAATAGAAAAACAATTAACTGATGCTGGAGGTATGGCCGGATCTAGTCCAGGTTCAGCATTCGTAAAGTTGATATTCGGACTTGCCATGGATCTGGGAATGGAAGCTTTTAGAGCTTTGTTCGGTGGTGAAGTAAAATACACTATTACAAATGAAAAAACTGGAAAACCTGAAGAAAAGAAAACAGATGCAAGCGGGCTTATAAGGTTAGCAGTAGATTGGTTGTGGCAATCCAGAAAATCTCCAGAAAAACCTAAGCCAGCAAAAACTCAAGAACAAACATCAGCAATGCTTAAAGGAACGTGGCGCGAAAAAATAGCACAACAGCAACCAGTACAGAGAAACCCAGAAGCTACACAACAAACAAGTGTAAGAACCATAGCGTAAAGTAACTTAAGCTAAACACGGTAGTGTTTAAATAACTGTGTCAGTTTCAAAAACAGTTGGCCGGTGGTTCAGTTAATTTATATTATGAGAAAGTGAGCGTAGCGAACTGGATCATAATATAAATTAACTGAACCACCGGCCAGCAAAAAAAACAAGGAACTGACTATGAAAAAAAGACCAAGAAAAGTAGTACCACCATTAAATCCCTTACAACAAGATATAGTAGACGCAATAAAGTCTGGTAGGCCGTTAATGGGAGAAGACGGTGCTTTCACAAAACTTATAAAAGGCGCCCTGGAAGCAGCGTTGGAAGGAGAAATTGATTCTCATATTTCTTCAGAAGA
>Ga0206814_10211_pt1 | contig 16412 bp, 14 predicted proteins | sample Alteio_BWOrgCont_90_FD_152850 | JGI IMG/M metagenome (GOLD analysis project Ga0206814, IMG submission 152850) | Enriched cells from forest soil in Barre Woods Harvard Forest LTER site, Petersham, Massachusetts, United States -... | ecosystem: Environmental > Terrestrial > Soil > Temperate forest >...
GAGATTGCTGGCTATACGGTAGAGCCCTTGCGGCCCGTGGCTCCGCGACAGGCCTATGACAGGCCGGCTGGAGTGGTGGCTCGACAGCCGGGTGGCTACTATCCGGCTCCGACGCACCCAGCGGCAGGGTCGTATGTACGACCTGCTACCGGTTATCGGCCGCCGGCAGCGACCTACTCGGGACACGCGCAGTCCGCACCCGCGCCGGCCTCACATCCAGCCCCGTCCTATTCCGGCGGTGGCGGGGGCGGTCACCCTGCTGGAGGCGGCGGTGGCGCAACGCATAAATAGGGCTGGCTGAAATCGCAGCTTCTTCGATGGAAACAGCGGCGCCGATCTCTTTGTTCTGAGATCGGCGCCGATGCTTTTGCGGGCTAAGAATGGGACACTGCGCGCCAGAGGGAGGCCAGCTCTTCCAGGGAAAGTGCTTCGGCGCGGATTTGTGGCGAGATCTTGGTGGCCGCGAAAGCTTCAGCGATTATTTCGGAGGGTTTTCCGGCGGCGCGGAGGTTGTTGGACAGAGTTTTGCGCTTTTGGGCGAAGGACTGCTTTAGAAAAAGGATGAACGGCGCCTCTTCGATGCTTAGCTGCTGGAAACGTGGGGCAAAGGTCCAGCGGAAGACGGTGGAGTGGACCTCCGGGGGCGGGACGAAGGCTTCTGGTGGCAGGGTGAAGAGCGGCTCGGAGCTGCCGTACAGCTGCAGCGTGACGGTAAGCAGGCCGTAGTCGCGCGAGCCTGGCCGGGCAGTGACACGGTCGGCTACTTCGCGCTGGACCATGAGAACGGTGCGGTCGAGGAATCGGGCATTGGCGGCGAGGCGAAGCAGGATGGGCGAGGTGATGTAATACGGCAGGTTGCCGACAACCAGAAGCGGCTGGGCAGCATCCCTGGCTGCTTTTTCGAAATCGAAGGCCAAGACATCCTGGCGGGTGACGGTGACGTTTTGGATTTTCCTATCCGGCAAGAATCGCTCCTGTAAGTTCCAGGCCAGTTCGCGGTCGAGTTCGATGGCGATGAGCTGTTTGGCGCGCGCGGCGAGCAACTCGGTAATGGCACCTTTGCCCGGGCCGATTTCGACGACGGTGCGGCTGCTGAGGTCGCCGAGCGAGGCGGCGATGCGCTGGATGGCCTGGGGATCGCGCAGGAAATTTTGCCCCAGCTTGGATTTCGCGGCCATGTTTGGTCTTTCTGCGCAGGAAGTCGTACGGCGAGCCGTAGTAGACTTGGCGGGTTATAGGATTTTCAGCCCTTTACGGGTGTTTCCCCATCCAATTGCTGTTCGGCAGACTGCTTAGCAGCTCCGGTAGCTGTCTGCGACAGAGGAGAGTTTCCAGATGCATATTGTATTTGCTGCTTCCGAGTGTGTGCCGTTTGCCAAGACCGGGGGCCTGGCGGATGTGGTGGGGGCGCTGCCGCCGGAGCTGGTGAAGCTGGGGCACCGGGTGACGGTTTACCTGCCGCTCTACCGGACGGTGCGCCCGTTTTTGCCCGAGGCGCTCAGCTTTGCCGTGCGTTCGATCACCATTCCCTTTCCGTATTACAACCGGTTTGCTGGAATTGTGGATGGCGGGGTGCGGGATGGGGTGCAGTTCTACTTTGTGGATTGTCCAGAGCTCTTTGACCGCGATGGATTTTACGGGCCGAAGACCGGCGCGGGCGATTACGGTGACAATGCGGAGCGCTTTGGGCTGTTTTGCCGGGCGGTGCTTGAGGCGGCCAAGCAGCTTGGGGTGCCGGAGATCTTCCATGTGCATGACTGGCAGGCGGCGCTGCTGCCGATCCTGCTGCGGACGGTGTATTACTTCGATACGGCGCTGAGGTCGGCGGCGACCGTGCTGACGATTCACAATGCCGGGTATCAAGGTTGGTTTCCGCCCAATACGATCCCGCAGCTACTGCTACCGTGGGACCTGTTTACGCTCGACAAGGTGGAGCAGAACGATACTTTCAACTTCCTCAAGGGCGGGTTGGTGTATTCCGACTACCTGACGACGGTGAGTCGGACGTACGCCCAGGAGATTCAGACGGCCGAGTTTGGGGCGGGCCTCGAGCCGGTACTGCAACGGCGGCATTTGGATTTGCGCGGGATTTTAAATGGCGTCGATTACGGGCAGTGGGACCCGGCGCGCGATCCCAAGCTGGCGGCGCACTATTCGGCGGAGGCACTGGAGGGCAAGGCGGAGTGCCGGAAGGATTTGCTTCATGCCTTTGGCTTGACGGAGGTACCCGATACTACGCCGGTGATTGGGATCGTTTCGCGGCTGGCGACGCAGAAGGGCTTCGATTTCGTGGCCCTGATCGCCGACCAAATCACCGAGCGGAACCTAGTGCTGGTGGTACTGGGCAGCGGCGAGCCGTACTACGAGAATTTTTTCCGGGACTGGGCCGCGAGCAGGCCGCGCCAGGTGGCGGTGCAGGTCAAGTACGACGATGCGCTGGCGCATAAGGTCGAGGCGGGGTCGGATATCTTCCTGATGCCTTCCCGATATGAGCCCGGCGGGCTGAACCAGATGTATTCGCTGAAATATGGGACGGTGCCCGTGGTGCGTGCGACGGGCGGACTCGAAGATTCGGTGGAGGAGTGGAATGCCGAAGCTGGGACGGGGACGGGATTCAAGTTCTACGGCTATAACGCGCAGGATTTGATGGCGGCGATGGATCGGGCGCTGACCGCTTTCCAGGGTAAGGACGGCTGGCAGAAGCTGATGCGGAACGGGATGGCGAAGGATTATGCGTGGGAGCATCCGGCGCGGGAGTATGTTGAGGTTTATAAGGAAGTTTTAAGACGGAGAGGATGAGAAATATTTAGCCGAGATGCTTCAGCTGTGTATTTGCTTATGTGCAGACCGATTCCGCGAAGGATTTGGCGCAATCCGGTTACAACATGAGTCAGACGCCAGTAAGCGAGTAAGGATGTTGCTCGTTGCAAGCGAAGATCATCCATAAGAGGCCGCTTCCTGGCATAGTTTTCGCTAAGTTCAGCCTTCCGCGGGCGCGCAGCGCCTGGGTGGCAGGGAGCGCTTGGGACTGCCTGCATTTGCAGTCCATCTACCCTCTGCGGCAGTTCGCAGAGCTTTCATGCTTTCCCAGTAGGCGTTCAGTGTGCGCCGGCCGCGATCGGTGAGTTTCGCGGTCGTCAGGGTCCGCTTGTGTTCGATCCGCTTTTCAATCTCGATGACGCCGGCGTTCTCAAGACGAGTGAGCTGCACAGACAAATTGCCTCGTGAGAGTTTCGTGGCACGCTCCAGGAAGAGGAAGTCTGCCTCTTCGCACGTCGAGAGAACTGTGAGGATCGCAAGCCGTGCCGGTTCGTGGACAACGCGATCAATTTCCGGCATTTGAAAGTTGTCTTGGTCTTTATTCATGGTTCCCCTCCGTGAAATCACTACCGAGAAGGTGGTTCAGTAGCCAGTGATCATAGAGGTCTAGCAGTAGAAGGAAGCTGAGCAGCAAAGCCATCCAGACCCACAAATCCATCCGTGCCAAGCGATATTCGAGATAGATTCCGAGCATGGCGATCAACGCCGTAGCCGCGAGGACGCGGCGCAGGAAAACGGACCAGTTGTTCGTGACGGGATGAAAACATCTGGGGACGACCTGGTACGCCGCGACCAGCATGGCGAAGGTCCCGGGTTGGGCGTTGTGGCCGAGGAAGATACCGGGCACGATCGTCAATGCCCAAATGAGAAATAGAACCGCAAATATGCCGCTGTTATATCCGTAATAGCGATTTGAAGCATGGGTTGGTCTAGTCTCTGGATGCATGATCGAGATCAGCCCGGAGCGAATCGGAGGTTCTGGTTCTTTGACGACGCCATAATGTCGCTCATACCAGCGTCCGCTCAAACGAAGCCAGCCAAATTGCGCCGCTGTGCATACGACTGCCGCCCAAGCCAGATCTCCTCTCGAAAACGAGCCTGCCTTCTCCAGGATTGTCAGCACCAGGAGTGCCGCCCAGAAAGGCGCCATCCGAAGTCCCTGCAAGTCGCGAAAGTGTGCCGTCAAATAGCGAAGTTCCTGGCCTTGCTCGGAAGCATCCTTGAGAGTCGCAGCCTGCATCATCCTCGTCTCCAAAATCAACTCATTACAAACCAATTTATACCATAAACCAAAAGGCATAAACGGGCGAGAAACAAATTCCATCTCTCGGCACCGCTGACAGTTCCTCGGGGCGAAGATCTTGCGGTTCGGAATTTGGCCCGTGACTATTCCGAGTCAGGGCAACATACATGAGTCGAGACATGCGAGAGAGTAATCTTCCCAACCAGCTGCAACTCGTGGAAGACTGCGGAAGCGATTCCGGCTAGAATAAGAATGCGATGAAGAGATTGGACCGGGCTATGTACGCGATCTTCCTGCTGGTACTGCTGGCGGACGTGGCGCGGGCTCATGCTTCGGTGCCGACTGGGGGCGATGCAGGCTTGATTTTGAGCGCTGCTAGCCAGCTCCAGGCGGGTTCGACCGACGGCGCGATTCTTACGCTGCGGCGATCCGAGGGCTCTTCTTCGCAGATCGCCACCCTGGCTTGCTTTGCATTGACTTTTTCCGGATGGTCGAGCCATCTCACCGATTTTTCGCACCCGGCTGTGCGCTCAGACGCGCCTCCGGAGATCGCCGCCGGCGCTGGTCTGGCATCTCTTCCGCAATTCCAATCCCCTCATCCATTCCGGTCGATTTTCGAGCATAGCGGGAGTCCTGCTCCCTAAGCCTCTGCGCCTTCGCTGAGCGGTGGCGCGTTGCTAGGATTCAGCTCCGATCTTCGGGTTTACGCTCTCGTACATAGCGGGGTGGCCTGAGGACTCGAGGCCTCCCATCCAGCCGCCGGCTTGAAGATTCCCATTCATGCTACGCACTTGCGCGGCATTTACATTGACAGATGGAGATTTTGCCGTGTTCGGTAAGTTGCTTACAAAGATTTTTGGAACCAATAACGAGCGCGTGATCAAGCGCCTGTTGCCTAACGTTGCCCTCATCAACTCGTTCGAGGCTCAGATGCTGCCGCTGACCGATGAGCAGCTGCGGGCCAAGACGGTGGAGTTTCGCGCGCGCATTGCTGGGCGGCTTGAAGGTATTACAGACGCCGACGAGATCAAGGCTGCGGAGAAGGCTGCGCTGGATGAGATTTTGCCGGAGGCTTTTGCGGTGGTGCGCGAGGCGGGCAAGCACGCCGTGAAGATGCGCCACTTTGATGTGCAGATGATCGGCGGCATGGTGCTGCACTCGGGCAAGATTGCCGAGATGCGGACAGGCGAAGGCAAGACGCTGGTCGCCACGCTAGCTTGCTACCTGAATGCGCTGGCCGGGCACGGCGTGCATGTGGTCACGGTGAACGATTACCTGGCCAAGCGCGATGCCGAGTGGATGGGTAAAATCTATGAGTTCCTGGGGTTGACGGTAGGCGTGATCGTGCACGATCTGGACGATAACCAGAGGCGCGAGGCCTATGCGGCCGACATCACTTATGGAACCAACAACGAGTTCGGCTTCGATTATCTTCGCGACAACATGAAGTTCGAGCTGAAGGACTGCGTGCAACGCGGCCACTACTACGCGATTGTGGACGAGGTGGACTCGATCCTGATCGACGAGTCGCGTACGCCGCTGATCATCTCCGGACCTACGGACCAGACGACGGACAAGTACGACCGGGTGAAGAAGATCATTCCCAAGCTGGAGCTGGGTGAAGAGACCGATCCGGGGCAGGGCGAAGCCAAGATTTTTACCGGCGACTATGTGGTCGATGAAAAGCATCGCACCATCGGCGTCACCGACGAAGGCTGGCTTAAGATCGAGGAGCTGCTGGGCATTGACAATATTGCCGACCCGGAAAACTGGGATCTAAAGCACTACGTCGAAGTGGCGATCAAGGCGCATTCGCTGTACAAGCGCGATGTGGACTACGTGGTGAAGGATGGCGAGGTGATCATCGTCGACACCTTTACCGGACGCTTGATGCCGGGACGGCGCTGGTCCGATGGGTTGCATCAGTCGGTCGAGGCCAAGGAAGGCGTGAGCATTCGCAAGGAAGACCAGACGCTGGCGACGATTACTTTTCAGAACTACTTCAGGCTGTATTCGAAGCTGTCGGGCATGACTGGCACGGCGGAGACCGAGGCAGCCGAGTTCGACAAGATTTACAAGCTGGATATTACGGTGATTCCTACCAACAAGCCGATGCTGCGAGGCGATGGCTCGGACATTGTCTATCGCACCATCAAGGAGAAGTACAAGGCTGTCGCTGAGGATATTGCCGCGCTGCATGAGACCGGGCAGCCGGTGCTGGTGGGCACCACGTCGATTGAGAAGAGCGAGCTACTGTCGCAGACCTTGCAGCGCAAAGGCGTGAAGCATGTCGTGCTCAACGCCAAGTTCCACGAGCGCGAGGCGGAGATTGTGGCGCAAGCGGGACGGCTGGGTATGGTGACCATCGCCACCAACATGGCCGGGCGTGGAACCGATATTATCCTGGGCGGCAATCCTGACTTCATGACCCGGCAGGAGCTGGTAAAAAATGGCCTCGCGCGGGCGATTAGCGGGGCTGAGGGCGCGATCAATCCGATGGCGCCGGCGGGATTTCTGCGCTTTTACTACCAGGGGCAGGAGTTCGAGACACCGGAGCGGCAGTGGCAGGAAGTGAATGAGGTCCATGCGGGGAATGTGCAGGCCGAACATGAGGCGGTGATTGCTGCCGGCGGATTGTTCATCCTGGGCACGGAGCGGCATGAGTCGCGGCGCATCGACAACCAGCTGCGCGGACGCGCGGGGCGGCAGGGCGATCCGGGCGCTTCGCGGTTTTATCTGTCGCTTGAAGATGACCTGATGCGTATCTTCGCCAAGGCCTGGGTTTCAACACTGCTGGAGCGGCTTGGGATGGAAGAAGGCGTGCCGATCGAGTCGAAGATGATCTCGAAACGAATCGAAGGCGCGCAGAAGGCTGTGGAGTCGCAGAACTTCGAGAGCCGCAAACACCTGCTGGAGTACGACGATGTGATGAACAAGCAGCGCGAGGCGGTCTACGGGCTTCGCCGCTCGCTGCTGATGGCGGTGGAGCAGCGGGAGCTGATCCTGGACGACTATCTCTCCAACATTCTGAGCAACATTCTGGATGAGTTTGCACCGGAACAAGTGCATCCGGAGCAGTGGAATGTGAAGGGATTGAAGGAGCGCCTGATCGCGCAGTTTGGCCTCGATCTGGATCGAGAAGGCTTCGATCCGCTGGAGATGACGCGGCATGAGCTGGGCGAGGCAGCTTACAACAAGCTCAAGGCCGACTACGAGGCGAAAGAGAAAATCCTGGGAGCGGAGGCCATGCGCTATCACGAGCGCATGGTGATGCTGAGTGTGCTGGATGGGCTTTGGAAGGATCATCTGCTGGAGATGGACCACTTGAAGGAAGGCATCGGCATGCGCGGGTATGCGCAGCAGGATCCGCTAGTGGCTTACAAGAAGGAGTCCTTCGAGATGTTTGAGGCGATGATGCTGCGCTTCCAGGAAGATACGGCGCGGTATCTGTTCCGGATGCAGATTGTGGGGCCGGATGGGCAGCCGTTTACCGAGGCTCCTCGGCTGGACCGGACGGTTCCGGCGGCTCCGCCGGTCTCGAGTGCGGCCCAGACTCCGCCCCCATCTTTGGGCTTAGGTCAGGGGCGGGAGATTCCGGTGCCAACGCGGGCTCCGACGACGACTATCGATGCGCTGGAGAAAGAGTTTGAACGCAAGAAACAGCGTGAACTGAGCGCGGCGCGCATGGCCGGCGCGGCGTCCAGAAGCGAGCCGGCGCAGCGGCTTACCGGCGCCAAGGTTGGGCGCAATGATCCCTGCCCTTGCGGATCAGGGAAAAAGTACAAGAAGTGCCATGGGGCAGAAGCCTGAGGCTGATCAAACTGGGTGAAGCAGATCGGGGTGAGGCGGATTGGGCATTCGGTGGGGCGAGCTCGGGCTAGAACGAATCGTGGGTTCGACGCCACCGGCCGAAGGCAATGCGCTGATAGCGAGTCTTTCCAAGCGAGAGATTCCCAGCCTATACGGATTGCGCGGAGTGGCAGCGATTATAGTGGTGGTTTACCACTACTGCATCGACTGGAAGATCGGCGATTTTCCCGGCTACTACTCGGTCACGCTCTTCTTTGAATTGAGCGGGCTTCTGATTACCTGGCTGATGCTGCGGGAGATCGATACATCGGGCAAGGTCGACCGCAAGCAGTTTTATATTCGACGGTCGTTGCGGTTGTTTCCGGTATTTTACGTGGTGTGGGCGATCTGCAGGATGGCTGGGCCGTTTGCGGGCAGCTGGGCTTATCTGCTGTACCTGGGCGACTATTACACGGCGGTCACCGGGCACTACAGCATTCTTACTTCTGCGTGGTCGCTGGGCGTAGAGGAGAAGTTTTACCTGATCTGGCCGCAGGTGGCGGTGCGCGCAGGGCTGAATTCGATCACGAAAATTCTCGTCGCGATCCTCATCCTCGAACCGGTTTACCGCTGGCTGTTGACGCTGGCCGGGCACGAGTACTATACGCATTTTGCATTCGAGACGAACCTCGATCCGATTGTGCTGGGATGCCTGATTGCCGTGCTGGCCAAGCAAGGTTGGGCGCCGCCGAAGTGGATGCTGCATCCCTTGAGCGGGGTGGCCGCGCTGGCGATTGGGGTGGTCTTTTGGCGCTCGGCTGAACTGGTGACCTATGTGCTGGCGCTATTGTTGATCTATGCCGTCTGCAAGCCACCGCGTTTTTTGAACAATCCAATTACGCAGTATCTGGGGTTGATCTCCTACTCTCTGTATCTATGCCACGAGTACACATCCAATGTCGTGTGGCCGAGATTGTTTGGCCAGGCGCACCGGCTGCCACCGCTACTTGGTGTCCCGTTGGAGATCCTGCTTGCGATTGCCGGCGCGACGCTGCTTCACTACGCGATCGAACGGCCGTTTCTCCGTTTGAAGGATCGCTTTCATCCGAGTCGCGCACGGCTTTCGGCTCCGGTGTAAGAGCTGGCTTGCTGGGTTGAGCCTCGCAGCCTTGCTGAGCGAGCGCGAAATTGATATCGACTTCGATGGCGGATTCGGCCGGCCCGGTTACGAATTTCCACGTGTGCACGGCGTCCGCCGCCGCTCCGGATAGCATGTGATTGCCGCTGACGGTCTTGGGTTGCGGAGGCGCTGCCCACCGGCGCGACGGTGGCCGATACGCGCACTACGCCGCTGACGCGCATGCGCTTGGCCAGTTCAGGATAGGTGGGAGCGACGCGCTGCATGATGGCGCGGTCCGAGTGATCGTCCGCGGCGCGAAGCGGCAAGGCAACGGAAATTGCGAGTGCGTAGACTCCAAGTCCGGCTGCAATCTTTCGAGATCTCTTGAGAGAGTTTTGCAGAAAATGCCAGCTCATTGGCGTCATTCAGAGGCGAAAAGTCGCCTGACCTCCCTATCAGCGGACGAGTGGTGAGGATTAATATGAAAGGTTTTCCATGAGATTTTTTCTATCTTGCGAGGAACGCTGGATCATTGGGTCGCAGCAGAGACTGCTTCGAAGGTGAGGTCCTCGGCAGAGCTGCCGGTTTGTTCGCGCCATTGCTCGAATAGGCGACCGTAGCTGAGAGTCAACTGGTCTTGCTGAGAAACGCCTAACTCGGATGCGATGCGGTCGATCCATTGGGGCGCACCTTCGAGCTCAGCGAAGGCTCCTATGGGGGTTTCGTCGATCACGCAGTGGCCGGCGTCGTCGGACCATTCCGTGCGCCATTTCTCATAGCGAAAGACCGGAACGAAGCCGATGGAGGCGAAGACATCGGCGAGGGCTGCGCCATCGGAGAGCTCGGTTTCGGTTTCGACGCGGTGCTTGTGACGATCTTCCCCTATGCCGGAGTCGGGTACGCGCTTGTGGGTGAGGAGCCAGCGGCCGTTGTAGTTGCGAATGCGGACCAGTTCACGCTTCAGCCGGAGGCTTCGGCCGGGAGTGTCGTAGAGGACATTGCTCTCGAAGCTGCGGGGAGTGACGAGATGGAAGCCGGCCGCAGCCAGCTTGGCCTCCAGCGCCGCCGTGTCAGCGACGCGGAACTTGATCTCTGTTTCAATCGCTCCCATTGCCCGGAGTATACGATAAATCCCCACGGAGCTACTCCCAGGACCAGAGCCTGTCCTTGGGCACTCCGGGCAAGACCTTTCCGTGGGGGCCCCGGTGATAATGAACCTATGTCTACGTTGCGCCTGCGAGTTGAACTGGATCGGATGGACGAGCCTGAATCGCAGCGGGCGATGGCGCAGGCGGCGTCGATTCTACGACGCGGCGGAACGGTGGCGCTGCCGACCGAGACAGTCTATGGGCTGGGCGCGAATGCGCTGGATCTGAAGGCTGTGGCGGCGATTTTTGCGGCCAAGGAGCGTCCGGGCTGGGATCCGCTGATTGTGCATGTGGCGGATGAGGCGATGCTGGCTGCGGTGGTTGGCGATGTGCCTGAGGCGGCGCGGAGGTTGATGCGTGCTTTCTGGCCGGGGCCGCTGACGCTGCTGCTGCCGCGATCTGCACAAGTCCCGGATGCGGTGACTGCAGGGCGGCCGCTGGTGGGAGTCCGCATGCCGGGGCACCCGGTGGCGCTGGAGGTAATTCGGCGCGCCGGGGTGCCGATTGCCGCGCCGAGCGCGAACAGGTTTGGGCATACCAGCCCGACGACGGCTGAACATGTGCTCGAGGATTTGGATGGGCGCATCGATGCGGTGGTGGATGCCGGGCCGACGGCATTTGGAGTCGAATCGACTGTGCTCGATGCAAACACCTCGCCGATCCTGATCTATCGGCCCGGCGCGGTCACGGTGGAGCAGGTTCGAGCCGTTGCCGGGCCCGCGGAATTGTTCGTGGAGCAGGATGCGCCGGTTGCCGAGCCGCGAGAGGCGCTGCGTTCGCCAGGGGTCGGTTTGCGGCATTACGCGCCGAGGGCGCGGCTGATTCTGGTGGAGCCAACGGACGACATAAGGGGTGTGGACCTGGCTTCGGAACTGTATTCGAAAGCTACCGCCTACGAGGCGGAGCGGGTTGGCGTAATGCTGCCGTCAGGGTTGCCGGAGGAAGGCTCAGGCGTCGCTTCTCAAGGCAGTTTGGCCTCTGTCGCAGAGATATTTCCATGGGGACGATGGTCTGAGCCCGGAGAGTTGGCCCAACGGCTGTTTCTGGGACTGCGCCGATTGGATGTCGCAGGCTGCTCGATCATCCTGTGCCCGGTGCCGCTGGGTCCGGGGATCAGCGTGGCGATCCGGGATCGACTGCGGAAAGCGGCATGGAAGCCAGCCGCAGGTGCATGATCGCAGGCTGACTCTCGCTCTAGTTGGTTCCGCATGAGCGATTAGAGACTATTCTTCCGGAGCCGCGCCTACTTCTCCGGCTTTGTAGAGGTACTTGATAGCGGATTTGTAGACCAGCATTCTGGATTTTCCACGTACCTTGATGGAATTGCGATCGTACCACTCGACGATTCCGTGAACGCGTGCGCCGTCCTCGAGAATGAAGACCATCTGCGTTTGCAGCTGAATTTGTTTTTGCAGGTAGAAAAGCTCGGCCTGACGGTTGGATCCGTGGTCTTCCGTGGGCAGCGCGGCGAAGTGCCGGACTGTCGGGGTCGCTGAGGCCGTGCGCGTTCTGCGGGCGGGCGGCTGGGCTCTCCGACCGTTTCCGGTGACCGGCACAGGTTCCAAAACAGCCGACATGAATACGGCGCTGGCTGGCTCGGCGGGAGAAGGATCCACGGCGATTCGTTTATTCATGCTAGTCGCTCCTCGATCGATGGGACCCATAGAGCTGTACGACTCGCCTGGAGGTGAAACACGTGCGGGGGAGGGCAGTCGTCCGTTGCAACGCTCTTAGTGCACATCCTATGCAGACGATCAGACAGCTCTGACGGACGCATAGCGGTTCTCCTGTTCATTGGAAGGAGTGCCCGGTCCCAACAGCCTGCAAACTGAATGTCTTGACACTAGAGATGCGCGAGGGTTGCGGCAGGTTGCATGATTGTGGATCGCAATGTGGCATCTTCCTCATTTGGGATTGTTGGGCCTAGGCGTTCTCCAGGGAAACGGCCATTGCATCCAGCGAGAGGGAGCGCAGGAGATTGCGGCGCATGCCTTTTTCCACCTCGGCGAGGGCCCGGGCGGCGTGGTCGAGCCAGTCCAGATTCACGCCCGAGGCCAGCTGGGTGAGTTCTTGGGCAATGTCCTGGTTGCCGATGAGCTGGGGCGTGGCGGCGACGAGCATCAGCATGTCTTCGAGGAGGGCGTTGGTGGCGCGGAGCAGGTTGAGGGTTTTTTCCTGGCCATCGGCGCCGCCGCGATAGGTTTCCGTGGCACGGAAGAGGGTGGAGTAATCGGGGTTGCGGAGGGCGCTGCGCAGGACGATGAGCGCGTCGTTGCGGCTGGCGAGGTACTCGTCAATGTCGAAGCCGAGGGCGCGGCCTACGGCTCCGCGGGCCATGCGGGCGACGAGGGCGCGGCGCGGACCTTTGAGTTCGGGGCGGCGTGTGGCGAGGAGCTGCTCGAGGGTCTCGACGGGGACGGCGGTGAGGCGGAATAACATCGCCCGGGAGCGGATTGTGGGCAGCATCTCGGCGGGGTTTTCGGTGAGCAGGATGAGAGTGCAGTTGGGCGGCGGCTCTTCGAGGACTTTGAGCAGGCTATTGGCCGCTTCTTTCATGAAGGCCGATGAGGTGAACAGGAAGATGGAGCGTTTGGCTTCGACCGGCTGGCGGTAGTAGGCGTTGTGGATGACCTGGCGGACCTGGCCGATTTTGATGAGATTTTGCGGCGGGTCGGGCGGAACGATTAAGACGTCGGGGTGGGGCTGGAGGAGGATCCGGGTCTCGCGCTTATCGGTTTCGCGGAGGTCTTCGCGGGCGCTGAGGGCTTCGGTGATGCGTGCTTCGAGGTGGGCGGCTTCGCCGATGCGCTCGCAGTTGCGGCAGACGCCGCAGTAGTCGGGCAGGCCGCCCGTTTCCGAGCTTGGCGCGATGGGGTTGAGGCAGTTGATCAGGCGGGCGAACATCAGGGCGAGGGTGTATTTGCCGGCTCCGCGAGCTCCGGCGAGGATGATGGCCTGCGCAATGCGCTGATGCTGGACGCTCTCGCGGAGGCGCTCGACGGTGCTCTCGTTGCCGAGGAATTGCTGGAAACCCATGATTTGAGGCTAGCAGAATTGGGGCGGCGGGTTGTGGATGGCTGGGTTGAGAAGATGTTGAGATGACCCGGTGTGCGAATGCCTGCTACAGTTATGCACAGTTATCCGTCTTCCTAGGAACCTCTTCCGACAGGAGTTAGCGTGGCTCGCGACAGGCTTCCATTTAAGGCGACGATGGAAAGACCGTGCCAGGAGCCGTGGGCGTGGATCGCGGGTGGCGCGCGGGAGCGGCATTGTGAGTTATGCGACAAGCAGGTGCATAACTTTGCGGCGATGACTTCGCGGGAGATTGACCGGCTTGTGCGCGAAGCGGATGGGAAGCTTTCTGCGCAAATTTGGCGGTGTGGGGATGGATCGCGGGTGACGCTGGAAGCGAGGTCGCGGGCTTCGGTGGCTGTGCAGATTGTTGCTTCGACTTCGCTGGCAATCGGAGCGGCTGGGGCTCTGGCGCAGAGTTCGGTTGAACAGGCGAAGCCAGCGGAGGCGGCGTTGACCAGGACGGTGCTGAAGCTGGTTGGTTCAGGTCCTGTCGAGGGTGCTGTGATCAGTCTCAGAGCATCGAATTCTGTCGTGGCAACTGCCAAATCAGATCAATCCGGTAGTTCCCGGATTGCTGCGGCACAGGGAACCTATGACGACGTAATCCGGCAGAATGTTTGGTTTGGAACCCGTCTGTTTTCCGCCACGTTGCATGATGGCGATCAGAGCCTCGAGCGCGTCAAGACTCACTTTTATTACCCTCATGATGATGGGAGCCCTGATGAAAACGGAGTCACGATGGGGGTTCTCGTCAGTAAGGTTAGCTATACCTTTGGTGGGGCCGTTCGCCATCCATGGAGCTATCTGAAGTATTTTGTGCGGAAGATATAAATAACTGCTGAAAGCATACCGTCGGGGATCAATCCCCGGCCTGCTTTGATGGACAGAAGTTCGGCCGACAGCAGAAAATAGGACGACGCAAATGGTCTATTGGTCGATTGGTTTATCGACCTCAAGTTTCGAATGGAGTGAACGCCGTTCATTCCACTCGAACAGCCAGGGACGTGCCCTCGATCCATCGCAAATGTAGACCTGCACGATACAAAGCATTCAGTGCCTTGGTCGCGCCTGGCCACGACGCGTAGTCATGCCAGGCAATCACGCCGTCTTTCGCTAACATTTGCAGGGCTTTTGCCGAATCACTGCTAACATATTCGAAAGAATGAGCGCCATCAACGAAGATAAAATCTATATTGCCGGCATAGGGTGTGTAGTCGAAAGTGGCAGAATCGCCATAGAGTTGGACAATGCGATTTCCATGCTCGGACCCGGCAAAACGCCGTCCAGATGCGCTCTTGTCGATATACGTCCTATCAGCGCTCTCAACCGGCAGATTTGTCGAATTCATATCCGAGCGTGGAAGATCTAAAGTGTAGACGGTTGCGGCCGGCGCGTTGACGGCCATATTCAGCGTGGTGCGGCCATCAAACGTACCAAATTCAAAGATTCGCCTGGGCTTGAATCGCGCAATCAGCTTTGCCAAAATTGCCAGTTCGAGAACCGATACATTTCCATTCTCAGGCTTGATTTCCACCAGTTCAATTGCTCCCGGCTGACAGATATCATCGGCTGAAATTGTGGGAAGGTCGAGTCGGACCGGTTGATAGCCGAAATGCCGGGGAATCTCGTTAATGATGAAACTTCTATTGGAGGGCGTTCGCAATCCAATAGGACTGAATAAGTACATGGCATATCCTGCGCTCCGCATATACCTGGTTAGATCTTCTATCAGCTTTGCCATTTCAAGAGCCTTCTCCCTCCTCATACTTTACTTCACACACAAGCGGTACTCCCGCTTAGATCGTGGCGTGTTTCAAGATATGTTTGGAACGCGAGATGAAGACCGAGCTTTTTATCTCGATTTCCTGTAAATTGCTTTGCTATACCATCCATTCTTTGGGCTGCCCTGTTACTTTCTTCTGCTTTCATTCTATAGGATCGGGAAGATCGAATGAGTCAGCCTATTCTGGCTACGCTCCGAAAATGTTGTGGTTGACGAATTGGTTGCGGAATTTGCCTTTGGGGTCGTGCTGAGTTACTAGCTCGGCGAAGGCGTTGTGTTGGGGGTAGCGGGCTTTCAATGCGGCAGGCGGGACGGTGAAGAGTTTGGCCCAGTGGGGGCGGGCTTCGAAGGCGGCCAGCTTGGCCTCGATCTGCGGCAGAAGGGCCATAACTTCTGGGGTTTGCTGCTTCCAGGTGAAGTGGATGGCGAGGGAATCGCGCTGATAGGCCATGCTCATCCATAGGTCGTCGGCGGCGATGGAGCGCAGCTCGGTGATCAACAGGTGCGGGCCGATCTTGGCGCCGAGGGTTTCGACGGCGCGGATGGCCTCGTAGCCGCGGTTGCGGGGGACGAAGTATTCGGTCTGGAGCTCGGCGCCGTTGCTGGGCGTGAAGTTCATTTTGAAGTGGGGCATGCGCTCGTACCAGGGGCCGGGGATGCCCATCTGCTCGGTGCAGTTTTCGGCGGAGTTGGCTTCGATGGGGTGCATGTTGCGCGTGGCCGGCTTGGCGCCGTAGAAGTCGGGGACAATGGCGGTCTTTTGGCCGGTGGCGACGCGGTTCTTGATCCAGACCTGATTGATGTGGTGGTTTTGCCAGTCGGTGAAGAGGCTGACGCTGTAGCCGGAGGCCATGATGGTTTCGAGGTTGTGTTCGAGCTGGTTGATCGAGAGGTTGCGGTAGACGACCTGGGTCATGTCAAAGCGGGGCTGGACGGCGAGTGTGACCTTGGTGACGACGCCGAGGGAGCCGAGGCCGACGACTGTGCCGGGGAAGTGGGGATCGTCGTGGGTGATGTGGTGGACTTCGCCGTCGGCGGTGACGATTTCGAGGGCACGGACGGCGGTGGAGAGGTTGCCGTTTTTGACGCCGGAGCCGTGGGTCGCGGTGGCTATTGCGCCGGCGATGGTGATGTGGGGCAGCGAGGCGAGGTTGTGAACTGCGAAGCCCTTGGCGTCGATCGCAGGAGCCAGAGTCCCGTAGCGGACGCCTGCACCTACGGTGACTCTCTGGGCGTTGGCGTCAAGTTCGATGGAGTCGAGGTGCTGGAGGGATATCTGGTTGGTGAGGCTGTCGGCGATGGTGTTGAAGCTGTGGCGCGAACCTAGGGCGCGGAGTGTGGTGCATTCTTTGACCATCTTCTGGACTTCTTCGACCGAATGCGGCGCGAACATTTTGTCGGCGTGGTAGCGGAGGTTGCCGGCCCAGTTGGTTT